>OGJY01000004.1_pt1 | contig 363008 bp, 367 predicted proteins | sample 1572231 | NCBI WGS metagenome assembly OGJY01 (sample SAMEA2582121, study PRJEB24529) | metagenome | biome: Human gut stool | place: China | collected 2011
CGATAGAAATACCGATTTTCTGTGCCAGACCAGTATGGAACATGGCAGCACCAACAACGAACATACCTGCGAAAAGTACTACTGTTGAATTAGAAAGGCCCGAAAAAACCTGTTTGGCCGGGATAAAACCCAAAAGGCCGCATGCGATAGCGCCACTCATAGCAGTGATGGCCAAAGGAATAAGTTCAGTAATAAATAATAAAGCCACTATTGCCAGAACGATTAGACATTTTACTGCCGGTGTCATAAGACTCACCTCAATTCTCAAAATAGACTACATAAAATTTCTCCTTCGCTTTTGAAAGCTATTGCTTTCTTAACCTTTATTGTAAAGATTTTTTTCAACTTATGCCGAAGTTAATTGTTAACAAATCTGTTACAATATTGCTGATAATATTTGAATTAAATTAAACAAATGTTCAACTTTTTGTTGCTGAGGCAACATATGTTCGTAGATTAGCTACTGAAGCCATTCTCCAGCCCCATATATTCCACTTTATTTTAAAGTATATAAAAACATTTTTACGTTGTATTTTAATCACCCTGCTATTTTTATTTAAAAATTCGCTTGCATTTATTAATAAAATAAAAACGCCAATATCCGTAAAAGGATATTGGCGTTTTTTTATAATTATTTTTTTAAAGCATGCAAATATTCAGCACATTCAACAGCCGCATTACGACCTTCTGCAAAAGCCCATTCCACAACACCTTGCCCACGCCGAGCATCGCCTGCTGCAAATACACCGGCACGTGAAGTATCAAAATAGCCGCTTCCTTTAGCGATCGTGCCAACAGGAGTTTTATTAAAAGCAAAAGCACTGAACACAGCAGGCTCCGGTCCTGTAAAACCAGTAGCAAGCAGCAAAAGCTGCGCCGGGATTTCTGACTCCGAGCCTTCGATCAACTGTGGTTTAGGCAAGCTGCCCGAAGCGGAGCTTATCCATTCTACCTTAGCGATGCGAACCCCTTTTACAAAGCCATTATCATCATATAAAACATCCTGAAGCATAGTGCCGTATGATAATGTAGGATCACTGCTGACCAACTCACAGAAACCGTCCTGCGTTTTTCCGGTCATCTCACATTCCCTCAGCTCCAGCTGAAGGATACTACGGGCCCCTTGGGCAAAAGCCACTGCAGCGCAGTCGATACCAGTATCTCCTCCGCCTATAATCACTACATCCTTACCTGCCGTATCAGCGGGAACAGATGTGTTTTGCTCCAACATTTCCTTCGTTACATAAGTCAGAAAATCTTTAGCATAGTAAACACCTTTAGCATCATCGCGGATCATTTTCAAACGTCGCGGTGAAGTACTGCCAACACAAACAATAATCGCAGCAAATTCCTTTTGCAGATCGGCAAAAGTTACCTGCTTGCCTATTTCTGTCTGCAGACGAAATTCCACTCCTGCATCCTGCAGCGCTTCTATTTTCTGCATGACGATATTTTTAGGAAGCTTAATATTAGGTACGCCATACATCAAAAGCCCACCCGGACGATCGTCACGCTCAAAAACCGTCACTTTAAAACCTAACCGAGTCAATTCGTCAGCACTGCCTAAACCAGCAGGACCTGAACCAACGACGGCAATTTTCACCTCGCCATCTGCACGCGCCACAGAACTGGGAATAGGATTAATCATAAACGCTTTCTTTACAAGAAAATCTTCAAGCTCTCTATCTTCACCCCATAGCTTTAAACGAGGCGGTAAATCTGGCAGTGTCAAAAAAGTCTCTCTGTCAAATACTGCTTGCTTCCTCAGCATCAGCTTCACCTTCTTTTACAACCGTCGCAGAAGTTTCAATAACATCAGCTTCACTATTCAGCAAACGCATAAACTCCTCGCCGGTAATCGTTTCACGTTCCAGCAGAAAGGCTGCCAGCTCGTGTAATTTTTCTTTATTTTCTTCCAGAATCTCACGCGCTTTCTGATGAGCTTCTTTGATAATTTCCAAAACTTTGGCATCAATTTTACTGGCTGTTTCGTCAGAACAGTTCAACGAAGGATCTCCGCCAAGATAAATATTAGTCATTGTTTCGGTAGCCATCATATCGAATTCTTCCGTCATACCCAGGCGGGTAACCATCGCACGCGCCAGCTTGGTAGCCTGCTCAATATCATTGGAAGCACCGGACGTAATAGAACTGAAAATAACTTCTTCTGCAGAACGTCCACCAGTAATAGTAACGATCTTATTGAAAAGTTCTTCTTTACTCATCAATACATTATCAGTTTCAGAAACCTGCATAGTATAACCCAGGGCTCCAGATGTACGAGGGATAATCGTAATTTTATGGACAGGAGCTGATTTTTTCTGCAAAGCAGCTACCAGTGCATGTCCAATTTCGTGATAAGCAACTATTTTCTTTTCTTCCGGCGGAATTACAGCGCCTTTACGCTGATAACCGGCAATAACTACTTCAACAGATTCCTCTAGATCGCTTTGGCTTACACAGGTACGGTTCATTTTGACAGCACGCAGGGCAGCCTCATTGACAATATTCGCTAATTCAGCACCAGAAGCACCCGCAGTAGCTCTTGCTACCGTCAAATAATCAATATCATCGCAGGTTTTAATTGCCTTCGCATGCACTTTCAGAATTGCTTCACGTCCCTGTAAATCAGGCAGCTCAACAGGTATACGGCGGTCAAAACGACCTGGACGCAAAAGCGCTTTATCCAATGATTCCGGACGGTTAGTTGCAGCTAGGATCACAACACCTTTACTGCCATCAAAGCCATCCATCTCTGAAAGCAGCTGATTCAAAGTCTGCTCACGTTCATCATTGCCGCCAAATTGTCCGCTGTCACGACGCTTGCCAATAGCATCTATCTCATCAATAAATACGATACAAGGAGCTTTTTCCTGAGCCTGCTTGAACAGATCACGGACACGCGCCGCACCCATACCAACAAACATCTCAATAAATTCACTGCCGGAAATACTGAAAAACGGCACTTTCGCCTCACCTGCTACAGCTTTAGCCAGCAGAGTTTTACCTGTACCAGGAGGACCAACCAGCAAGGCACCTTTTGGCATATTGGCTCCGATAGCCTGATATTTCGCAGGATTATGTAAAAAATCCACTAATTCCATCAATGCTTCTTTAGCCTCATCCTGCCCGGCTACATCGGCAAAACTTTTACCAGTCTGTGCTTCTACATACACCTTGGCATTACTCTTGCCAAAACTCATGGCATTGCCACCACCCAGTTTGCTGCCCATATAACGCATAAAAAGCTGGCCCAATGCGAAGAATATCATGATCGGTAAGACCCAGTTCATAAAGAAATTAACAAGCGGTGAATTTTCCTTTGGAATAACCTGCGAAAATTCTACTTTGCTCTTCATTAAGCGGTTAACCAAATCAGGGTCTTCTACCCTGCCTGTTACATAAATTACTTTGTTATCACTGTCTTTCGCAAGAACAGCTATCTTATTATTAGTGATCTCTACTTTTGCAACCTTACCATCGTCTACCATCTGTAAAAAGTTACCATAGGAAATCTCTTTGACCTGCGGGCTGAAAAACGTTGGTACGATAACCGTATTGATCAGTAAAATTATTGCCAAAGCCAAAATATAATAGTAATAAAGCGGCTTTTTAGGGGGAGCTTTTTTCTCTGGCATATCCGAACCTCCAAATATGTACATATATTGTACTTACATTATTATTCTATATTAAATGATAACCGTTCTTCGATAATTAAACAAGCAAAAAATCTGTGAAAGTCGGCAATAATACTTTCTTTTTCATTAAATAAAGTATCGAAATAATTTCTAAAAATCCTAACCACTGTTCTGCCCTGATTTTCCTGTCAGGAAACAGTCCTGCAAATTTTATGCATATACCGAAAAATTTTACACTAAAAAACCACAACTTAGCCGGTGTTTCAAAAAATGTATACAAAGTGCAGTGCAAGAATTATGTATACATGAACTTTTGATGTTGCCAGAAGTACTTTTTTCTTATACAATGGATACGGTCTCAACCAAAGGAGGGTTTACCATGAAAAAAATTAAAACAGTTCTAGTTGCTAACCGCGGCGAGATCGCGATACGCGTTTTTCGTGCTTGTAATGAATTAGGCATCCGTACTGTAGCAATATACTCTAAGGAAGACACTTTATCTCTGCATCGTAACCGTGCCGATGAAGCTTATCTGGTCGGTGAAGGCAAAGGCCCCATAGACGCTTATCTTGATATTGAAGACATCATGCGTATTGCTCGAGAACACGATGTCGACGCCATTCATCCCGGCTATGGCTTTTTATCAGAAAACAGCCAACTGGCTAAACGCTGCGCTGAAGAAGGATTCATCTTTATCGGTCCGTGTCTTGAACACCTGATAATGTTCGGCGATAAGATCAATGCCCGCACGCAGGCTGAACTGGCTGGTATTCCAATGATTCCCGGTTCTACCGGCACAGTCAGCAGCGTAGAAGAAGTACGTGCTTTTGCGGGGAAACACGGTTTCCCGATCATTATCAAGGCTGTTAACGGCGGTGGCGGACGCGGCATGCGTATGGTAGCTTCCATGGACGAGCTGGATCAGGCTTACAGCCTTGCCAAATCAGAAGCACTCAAAGCCTTCGGCAGTGACGAGATCTACCTTGAAAAATATCTGCAAAACCCTAAACATATCGAAGTACAGATCATCGGCGATACCCACGGTAACATTGTACATCTGCACGAACGTGACTGTTCCGTACAGCGCCGGCATCAAAAACTGGTCGAAGTTGCTCCTGCTTTCTCTCTGCCTCAGCAGCTGCGCAGCCGTATTTGCGAAGCAGCCGTTAAATTGATGAAAAATGTTGATTATATCAGTGCTGGCACAGTTGAATTTTTAGCAACACCGGACAATAATTTCTACTTTATTGAAGTTAATCCAAGAATTCAGGTTGAACATACAGTTACCGAAGAAATCACCGGTATCGATATTGTACAAACACAAATTAAAATTGCTGAAGGCTATTCCATCCATGATCCTGAAATAGCGATCCCCGAACAAAAGGACATCATTACCCATGGCCATGCTATCCAATGCCGTATCACTACGGAGGATCCGGCCAACAATTTTATGCCAGATACCGGTAAACTGATCGCTTATCGCAGCGGCGGCGGCTTTGGCGTACGCCTGGACGGAGGTAATGCGTTTACCGGTTCAGTCATCACCCCGTACTACGATTCTCTGCTCGTTAAAGCAACCACCTGGGGACTGACACATCAAATAGCTATCAGTAAGATGCTGCGCTGTCTGAAAGAGTTCCGTATCCGCGGCGTTAAAACCAATATTCTCTTTTTGGAAAATGTACTGCAGCATCCGCAATTCACTGACGGCAGCTACAGCACTAAATTTGTTGATGATAATACCGACTTGTTTATTTTCCCTAAAACACATGACCGCGGTACTAAACTACTCAATTATATTGCCGATATCTCTATCAATGGCTATTCTAACGTAGGTGTACAGCCAAAACCGGAATTTGCCCCCCTGAATATGCCCAAGCCCTTTATCGGTAAGATTCCTGATGGCAGCAAACAGGTTCTTGATGCCCATGGCCCTGCAGGATTGGCAAAATGGGTACAGGCCCAAAGTGAAGTACTAATCACTGATACCACTTTCCGCGACGCACATCAGTCATTGTTTGCGACTCGTCTGCGTACAAACGATATGATGAAAGTAGCAGCTGCTACAGCAGGAAAGCTGCCAAATCTTTTCTCATTCGAGTGCTGGGGCGGCGCTACCTTTGACGTTGCTTACCGTTTTCTCGACGAAAGTCCCTGGGATCGGCTGCAGCAATTCCGTATAAAAGCACCTAATATTTTACTGCAAATGCTGCTGCGCGGAGCCAATGCAGTTGGCTATACCAGCTATCCTGATAATGTCGTCAAGGAATTTATTCATCTGGCCGCCAAAAACGGTGTCGATGTTTTCCGCATCTTTGACAGCCTCAACGGACTTGATAATATGCGTCTTTCCATAGATACTGTGCGAGAATGCAATAAAGTTGCCGAAGCGGCACTGTGCTATACCGGCGATATTCTGGACCCCCGCCGGGATAAATATGATCTGAAATATTATGTGGATATGGCTAAAGAGCTGGCAGCCGCCGGTGCCAATATTATTGCAATCAAAGATATGGCTGGACTGTTAAAACCTGAGGCGTCTTACCGCCTTGTCAGTGCTCTCAAAGACGCTGTTGACCTGCCGATACATCTGCACACACATGAAGGCAGCGGCAATGCTATCTACACTTACGCCCGTGCCGTCGATGCCGGTGTTGATATTGTTGATACAGCGATGTCCGCTATGAGTTGCGGCACTTCTCAGCCCAGCGGCAGCAGCCTCTATTATGCGCTCAGCGGTCATCCGCGCCAGCCGCGTGTAGACGTCGATGCTATGAACGAACTATCCCGTTATTGGGAAACCGTACGTCCATATTATAAAGCCGCTGACCAGACCGAACTGTTTCCAAACCCGGAAGTATATGTACACGAGATGCCGGGCGGCCAATACACCAACCTTAAACAGCAGGCAACCGCTCTCGGTCTTATCGAACGTTGGGAAGAAGTCAAAGATATGTATCACCGCGTCTCAATGATGTTCGGTGATTTAATCAAGGTAACTCCTTCTTCTAAAATAGTCGGTGATATGGCTCTCTTCATGGTACAAAACGATCTCAGCGAAGAAGATATCTATGCTAAAGGTGACGTACTCGATTTCCCTGCTTCTGTAGTGGAATTTTTTGAAGGCCGTATCGGCGTTCCTTATCAAGGCTTCCCTCAAAAACTGCAGCAAATAGTTCTCAAAGGACGTAAACCTTTAGAAGGCCGTCCCGGCGATACTTTGCCGCCTGTTAATTTTGAGGAAATAAAAGCTAAACTTGCAGAACTGGAAGCACCTATTACAGAAGAAGCCGTCAGCTCTTACTGTCTCTATCCAAAAGTCTTTACTGACTGGGTCAAACGCGTACATGATTTCGGAGATGTTTCTGTACTTGATACACCAACCTTCTTCTTCGGCATGAAAATAGGCGAAGAAATCAAAGTAGAAATCGAACAAGGCAAGATGCTGGTCATTAAGCTTGTACATATCGGCGAAGCCAATGCCGATGGTATTCGTACAGTATCCTTCGAATTCAACGGTCTGCCCAGGGAAATCGATATCAAAGACAGAAATGTCAAAGCTACCAATATCAGCCGCAAAAAAGCTGATAAAGCCAATCAGGGTGAGATCGGCGCTACTTTATCAGGTTCCGTTGTTAAAGTACTGGTGGAAAAAGGACAAGCAGTAACTAAAGGCACCCCGCTTGTAGTTACCGAAGCTATGAAAATGGAAACAACTATCGCCGCCCCAATCAGCGGTATCGTAGCCCAGATCCACGTAACAGCAGGTAACCGTATCGAAAGCGGCGACTGCCTGCTGGAAATCGAATTAAAAGCTTAAATAATAACCGATTAAAGCCCCTGTTCTTATTGAACAGGGGCTTTAATCATATAACTTTTAAGTACGATTTTCCATTGCACTCATCATTGTCAAAGCTGACTTTCTTCCCGCAACACGCGGCCCGTATACTAAATACTGCACAGCTATCATCACTGCACGATTCAATTGATTCTGCCAGAACAAACCCATTGGCGTCAGCTTATAAACACCATCAGCAGCTTCCATTAAACCGTTGTTACGCCAACGTTCCAATAAAGGAAACAACAATTCAGAAAAAGGTATTTCTGATAAGCTTCTCAATTTTTGAGGTTCAAAGACGCCACTGTCAAACTGACCTTTGATCGCGGCAAAAACAGGCGCAAACTCATCTCTTTCAAATAACATAACAAAAGGCTTTACACCCTTATCAACCAGGCTTACATATTTTTCCAGATCAAACGGCTGCATATAAGCATAATTGCCTAATGATCCGCCGCAGCCGGCTCCGAAAGCCAGAACCTGAGCGCCTTCTTTCACCATAGTATTATAACGGCTTATTTCCCTGTCATCAGTTGCCCAATGGCAACAGCTCAGCTGACGGCAGCCATTCCTGCTTAAAAATTCTGCGCCGCTGACAAAGAGCTCTGCCAACTCCCGCCCAGTAGGGAAATCACTCCGATCAGCTTTAAATTGATTGCCCAGCGGCGTCCCAGGAAAAATCTGCAGTTTATACAAATCGACACCACTAAGACCGCAATCCAGATAAAACTGTAAATCTCGCTGCAGCAATTCTTTTGTCTGCCCCGGTAAACCATAAATCAGGTCAATGATAACCTTTGTACCCGTCGCAGCAAAAAGCTTCAATTTACGCACAACTTCTTCGCAGGTATCAGGACGCCCCAGTTGTCGGCGCAGATCCGTAGCAAAAGTTTGCACCCCAAAACTGAATCTGTTTGCACCATTTTCGATGCAAGCAGCAAGTTTCTCTTCGTCCATATCATAAATACTGCTCTCAACCGTAATTTCACAATCAGAACTTAAAGGAAGCACTTGACGTACCTTCTGCAAAATACTGCTGAGCTGTTCTTTCGTCAAGGTTCCAGGAGTCCCGCCGCCAAGAAAGACCGCTTGGATTTCCGCAGTTTTCAAATAATGCATATTACGCATCTGTTCCAGCTCTGTCAAAAGCTTGGTTACATATTCTGCTTCTGCTTTTATTGAAGAACCCTGTTTAAAAAAGCTACAATAAGTGCATCTGATCTTGCAAAAAGGAATATGGATATAAGCTGCTATAGGCCTGCTGCTGGAAGCTTCACGCAAAAGTTTCTTGAAAGCATTCTGTCCCAGAGGCGGCGGCAGCGGTTTGATGCCTTTATCTTCAAATAAAACATTAACTTCTTCCATTGCCGCATATGCGCTTGCAGCCTTCTCTTTGCCGATAATTTTTTCTAAATCCGGCAGACGCCAAAAGTGCTCCAGCCTCTTTTTATAAAAAACCATTAAGTCACCTTGCGGTTTCTCTGTCAGTAATTTATCCCAGGAACTAGTTATTTTGTCTTTAAGCATCGTTTTGCCCAGCGTGGTGATTTTGTCTATTTTTTTCATTTTTAAAATTACCCAGTATTTTCTAAAAATCCATACAAATTTTATTTATAAAACCTGTCATAAAAAGTGATAAATTTTTGTATATACTCTCCTGCAGCTTGCAAATCTGCTCCATCAGGATGAGTACTTGCGTCCTTCCACCGTTTTTTACTTTCTTCCGTAGGTGCATGCGAATGTCCTTCAGGCATCTTCATCATTGTTTCGATCAGCTTCGGATCAATCGCACCGCGAATAGACAAAGTCCCTACCACTTTACAGCTGATACTTAAATATCTGCCGGCATTAGCCAAAGCACTTACACCATGATCAGAATATGCTTCCGCTCCTAAAGTTTGAAAAAGCACAACTTTTTTGTTATTCAAAGCCTGTAAAAATTCCTGCATATCCTTATCTGGTTCACCTTTATCGACCCAGTAACCAGCAAAAATAACCTTGTAATCATCCACTGCCGGCACCTGCTTCACTGCAGCAAGGTCACAGCGTTCTCCTGCAGCTTCATAAAATTTCTTTGCAACTTTCTCGGTATTGCCAGTTTTACTGGAATAAACTATCAAAAAATCTTTCATTGCTTTTCATCCCTTTCATATTATCTCTGATGATATAATATTTTCTCTTAAAGTTAGCCTACGCTTACTTATATTATCATTATAAACCATAATTCAAATCTTGCCAAAATAATTTTTCAATTATTATTAATCTCTGCTTTCTACCCGCTCAATACAAAAATTTTCCTTTTGTCTGACAATACGATTTAGTTACGATCGATATATTATTAAATAAGTAAAACTGCCGCCCAATTTTTAGTTTTAGGACGACAGTTTTACCAATTGAACTATTTAGTTTTAGCATTTTGTTTTAAAAATTTAAGTACTGCTTCAGCAAAACTCTGCTTAGAAATTTTCTTCCAGTTAGTATGCTCAGCATTTTTGGCCTCTACTAAACGCTCGTCCTGAGTATACAGTTCTGTTTTCATAATTCTATAAACACATTTTTGTAAATCAAATTCTAATAACATACCACAATAAGTGATTTTTTCACCCGCCTGTAATTTCACTGCATATGCTGACTGCAGCTGTTCCAGCAGCTTCGCATCTTTAAAAATACTGCGTGTCAGTACACAAATCAAATTGCTATCCTCTACACCTGCCGCATCTACGGTCGGTTTTACGCTTCTGTGATCCAGCAGATAATCCCCTGTTTCACTGCGCATTACCAACAGCCAGCGTTCGTCTTCCATTTCTGCCTTGGTCTTTTTAGGCTGCACAGATATCTCGAAACTCATCGGATCCTGCACTTCAGCGTCACTCGGCTGAAGTTCTGCAAAAACCGGCAGGCAAAAAAACAAGCAGATCAATATCTGAGCAAAGATTTTTTTCATATTTTCCCTCCTCAGAATACTTCTTCGCCAAGTACTATCAAGTTTATGTTACTCTCAATCGGCGCTTAATATAAAAATACTGCTTTGCTTCATTCACTAAAATATATCCCGGAAGATTTATCTCAGTTTAGAAATTATACTGCACTGTTGCATAATACGTACGTCCCTGCAATGGATACTCAATATTACGTCCAGCAGCCTCGCCATTTATAGTTTGTTGGAGCTTAGGTCCTTTGTTAAATAGGTCATTTACGCCGACTATAAATTCCAGCCCTTTGCTGAATTTATGTTTAACGCCTAAACCAACAGTCGTTAATGCTTGCTGACCTACAGTGAAATCCTCGGAACCATAGTATGTGTACATCTCACCGGTATATTTTGCTTCACCGAAAAACATAGTTCTGTTGTCCGGTCTATATGCCAAACGCAGCGCCCCCTCTTTCCGAGGCTGATAAGTCTGTTTGATATCATAGAAAATATTTGCACCAGTTGCTGAGTCATCTTTCCTCTGCGCAGTAGTATCAAGATAAGTAGCAGCAAGATCCATATCCCATTTATCCCAGTTCATGTTGACCTGTAATTCTACACCTCGGGCCGTTCCATGAGCACTGTTACTGTAAGACCAAAAATCATAGCCATAGCGCCACAACTGCAACAAATTATCTGAGTTACGTCCAAAATAAGTCAACTGGACTTTGGAATCAGCCCCCAGCATTTTTGCATCCCAGATGGCACTGATATCCCACTGCTTACCTTCCTCGGGCAACGGAAAGAGCGAAATCAGATTGCCATTAGTATCTTTACGCGGAGCTGGCAAAATGCCGCCGCCGTCTCCGGCAATTTCATATAGGTTAAGTAATCGGTAATACGTACCGCCGGTTGCTCGCAGCGTAAAATTGTCGCTGAATTGTTTCTTCAACGCCAGCTGCCATGTAACCTTGCTGTCCTTCTGCGTCACATCATTGTTGTACCAGATATGCGGATCTCCCCCAGGCGGCATTTTACTGAAAATCTTTCCTGAATTATAAAACACACTGGGAGTAAACCAGAAAGTTCCCTCTTTATCCAATGTAATAGTATCCTGAATTTGCAGATTTAATAAATCCTGTTTATAGTTCGTACGATATCTGACAGGATCAGGATTTTTGCCATCTGTGACCTTAGAGCCTTTAATATTCATTTCTTCCTTAGAAAAATTCGCCATAAATTCAATCAAATGATTTGCTCCGGCTTTATAGGTACCGTCAATTTTTCCACCGTAACGATCAGATTCATAATTACTCCATTCACGGAACGGTGTATTCCAGTAAGCACCTTTGCCTCCTTCCTGAAACGAAAGGTTTCTATAACTGTTTTTCTTATTTAAATAATTCAGAGACACACCCCACTCCAAATTACCTGTCTGATTACGCCAGCCAGCTAAGATATCTTTACTTATCAAACGCTGTTTACGTTCACTTGTATACTCTGCCACCACATCAGTGTCAACATCAGCTCCCAGATTAAATCCAGCCTCAGCAGCGCCGCCTGCAAACGCAAGCGTATTAGGCATGTGGCGATCTATATCTTTATAAGTACCTTTGATCATCCAGTGCTCGTCCTGCCATTTGGCAATTACGTCAGTATTACGATAATCATTATAACGACGCCAACGCGGAGCGCCATTTTCATAACGCTCTAATTTTTCTATCCACTTTCTGAAGTCCTCCGGGATAGTCATATTACTTTTATATTTATCATAAAAAATACTGGCAAAATGTGCGTAGTCATTTTTCAGCATATCAAGAAGCTCCTGATTGGCTTTCGCAGGATCTCCATGATAATATTCATTTACTAAAGATTCAAACCCTTCCATAGGAGTGGCTCCCGTCATACTCCATTGATCCATCTCCATGAAAAGCATATCACCCATACTCCAGCTACCTGGCGCAGCATCCAAAATATCCCCGGCATATTGATCGTATTGTTTTTTCGCATCTTGATACCCTTTACCGGCGGCATAATAGTTGTTATATTTAAAATCGCCGTCACTGCGTTCATGATTCACACCCAGCATCAAACTGCCGCTACCCAGAGGATTATCGATCTGCAGATTGGCTTTATAACCGCCATACGAACTTTTACCCAGTGAAGTATGTATTTTAGCTTTATCAGGACGCTTAGTAACAACATTGATTACGCCGCCCATATACGTTCCTCCAAAACGTGCCGGGATGTAACCACGGTAAACCTCGATACGTTCCACATTATCAACAGGAATAGTTGAAATATCTGCCGCAGAATCGCCGCCAAGATTATATAATACACCGTCAACAAATATACCTACCTGTGCTGCCGTGCTGCCGCGTACGCTGACAGTAGTATAGTGCCCTTTGCCATTGACCTCTCTAACATGTACGCCAGGAACTTCTTTTAACAGTTCTGCCAGCGATTTTTGTTCACCGTTCCGTTCATCTGGACGGATCACTGTCACTGTCCCCGGCGATAATTTTACTTCCCAATCGGGACGTTTGGCTTCTACTGTTACCCCCTCTAAATCAAAATCCATTTCCGCAGTGCCGCTTTTAACTTCAGACTGTATACTTGCGGCTGCAGCAGCCTTATCTGACGTTTCCTCAGCCCAGGCTCCCGCGCAACTGTATAGCGTACAGCCTAAAGATAAAGCAATGAAACCTGCTACTTTCCCCTTTTGCCACTTTTTCTTCTGCACCTACACCCATTCCCTTCATACTCATATATTTATTTTGCTTTTTTACAGCTTTACCCCCTGCTTAAAAAGCAATAAAAAACGTAAGCTGCTCTGACATTTGCAGAATGCAGCTTACGCTATCTTGCTCAATTCGCCGCAAACCTGCTTATGTCAGATATAACAGAACCTTAGAAATGTCAAGATTTTTAATAATGACATTCCTTTTTCTCCTCACACCTACAAAAAATTATAAGTATGCTGAACATTCTGCAAATCCAACCTGTGCATCGCAGGTTTACGAAAATGAAATCAGTCAGCGCTCTGACTTAAGGTCGTCGCTATACCGTCCCCTTGCGAGAGGACTGCGGCGGTATAGCTCTCTTTCACAGCTGCGAGACAGTGCCGGATTTACACCGGTCTTCCCTATAAAGCAGCGCGGTAAAACCGCACTAAACACCTGATTTCCCAATTTATGAAATTTTCAAAAATATTTAAAATAAGTATAATTTTCTTTTACCAAATTTAAGACAAATGATATATTTTACTATTTTACTGCATTTATTTTAGCATCAAATCCCCCCCTGTCAAGCGCTCGTCCGCATCGAGCGGACGACGCCTGACGCTGCGCTTATTCAAAAGGTTTATTATTTTCGTCTAATTTTATATACTTCGTTTACAACAACTATTGTTCTTTAAATCCAGCTCTGCTTATTCAACCTCTCTAATGTTTCCTTAAATTTACAATTATTTAACTTTTTATATTCCTACTAACCTTGTAGAATTTAGTTAAAATGTTATAATGAAAATATCAAGGCAAATTATTTTAGGAGGTGTCAAGCTATGGCACGATTTACTTTACCACGTGACATTTATTATGGCTCGGGTGCAATCGACGAATTAAAAAATCTGAAAGGCTACAAAAAGGCAATGATCCTAACCGGTGGCAGTTCTATGAAACGGGGCGGTTTTTTGCAGAAGGTCGAAGATATCCTGCATGAAATCGGTGTGGAAACCCAGCTTTTCGAAGGCATCGAACCAGATCCGTCTATCGAGACCGTCTTTAAAGGTGCCGCAGCCATGCGCAAATTCCTGCCTGACGTTATCGTCGCTATCGGCGGCGGTTCACCTATAGATGCGGCGAAAGCCATGTGGGTCTTTTACGAGCACCCCGAAGCAACATTTGAAGAAATCAAGAAACCTTTCAATATACCCAAACTCAGGAATAAGGCTATTTTCGTAGCAATTCCTTCTACAAGCGGTACGGCAACAGAAGTAACTGCATTCTCGGTCATTACTGATTACTCTACTAATATAAAATATCCGCTGGCAGATTTTGAAATCACGCCGGATATTGCTATTTTGGATACCGATATCCCTCTGAGCATGCCGAAAACTTTGACTGCTCATACAGGTATGGATGCTTTGACCCATGCAATCGAAGCTTATGTCGCGTCTGCACGCAGCGATTTCTCTGACCCGCTGGCACTTAAAGCTATTAGTGATATTTATGACAGTTTGATTGACAGCTATTATGGTGATAAAGATGCACGAGGCAAAATGCATATTGCTCAATGCCTGGCTGGGATGGCTTTCTCGAATGCACTTTTAGGTATAGCCCACAGCCTGGCCCATAAAACCGGTGCGATGTTCGATATCCCGCACGGCTGCTGTAATGCGATCCTGCTACCGTCTGTTATCCAATATAATGCCAAAGTTTGTGCTGACAGATATGCAACTATAGCGCGTATGCTGGGACTTACCGGTAATACAGATAAACAGCTGACTGATGCACTTATCGATTCAATCAAAGGATTGAACAAAAAACTTGGTATCGCCCAAACCTATAAAGAAAACGGCGTCAGCGAAGAATTATTCAAACAACATATAGATGAAATCGCCGCCAATGCAGTATTGGATCCCTGCACTGGTTCTAATCCGAGAAAAATTGATGCTGAAGGTATGAAAAAGGTTCTGACCTGTGCTTATTACGGTGAACCCGTAACATTCTAAAATAAACAGCAAAATACCCTGCTCAGGCAGGGTATTTTTTTCTGTCAATAATAGCCTTATATGGTATAATAGGCATAATTTTAAAATTAAGGGATGAACTTTATGGATAAAAATGAACACAGTATTTTTGCTTATGTAATGGATCAGCTAGATGAAAATGGCATCTATCAAGGAGGTGCCTTGATAGATGATCCGACTCCGTCATTACCACGGCCATTAGGAAGCGATGATGCCTATATATATACTGCCGAAATGCCGCCTGACTTGCCAGGTGCTGAAGCCGTCTGCAGTATGCTGCTGGCTTATGCTGATGAACCTTCTGCTACTGCAAAAGCGGTTCTTGAAGAAGCGTTGATAAAAATTTTATGTGTCAGTGTTTGTGATCCGCTTGTAGAACTGCTGTCAGAAGACGAAGTTCCCGAACCACTGCTTGCTTTAGCCGAAGACTGGCTGTATACAGCGCATAAACGTGAGCTTGTTAAATATGCAATCGTCATCTTAGCAGTCTTTGGACTGGAGAAGCTGCGCAAAGAACATTCCGAAAACCTTTGGGATAATTTAGTCGATCTTTGCCGCTGTGAAGAATTCACTTTTTTCCTTACCTTTGCCTACCGTATCAATAATATTGCACCACAGGACGAGCTATGGGAACTTGTTCGCTCTACCAGAGGCTGGGGACGTATATTCACCCTCTATGATCTTGAATGCACTACAGAAGAAGAAGAAATTTGGCTGCTTCGGCACGGTTGTGAAATCGAAATCGATTATGCTCCGATTTGTCTGGTAGTAATGCGTAAGGGACAGTTATTACACCATTTGCATAAAGAGCAGCTGGACTATAAAACTTACCGTGGCTGTCTTTTGATCATTAATAATTTTATTATGATGCTTGACCGTTACTATATTGGAAACAGTGATCCAACTTATATTGATATCAGCGGTATCGATTCTAAGACTCTGATCAGCGAGCTTCTGCGCCATGCTGAACGATATGATAAAACTCCTGCTGACCTGATCGGAATAATAAACATTTCCATTGGACTGCAAAAGCTTATCACCGACAGCAACTGGGCAGCATTACCTTCTAACGCCAGCCACGAACTGGTAAGCCGCTGTGAAAAACTGATTTATAGCCGCGACTGGTATGAGGAAGTGCAAGCACAATTATTCAAAGAAGATGGCAGCGTAAATTACACTACTGCTGAATTTGCCTTTGAACTGGATATTGATATATGGGAACGTCTTTTCGATTATCTTAAGCAGCACCCTCTGGAAAGTGCTTTATTTCCTTATCTTCTAGGCTTTGAAAACGATGAACGTCCCCAAAAAGTATTGACTTTTATCGAAAAAAACATCAATACCTATACACAATCAGAAACAGCGCTTTTGATCCCGCTGAAATACCTGGAAACACACCCTGGTACCGGAGTTCCTATAGTCACAGCCGCTTTAACCTCTATTTACGATTGGCCGCGCGGCGCTGCTTCTATCATTCTTGAAGAATGGGGACACGAACAACTTACACCAGCATTGCGGGCGGCACTTATCACAGCACGCAGACTTAGCCAGCATCCGTTGATTACTATGCGCATAGATGCCTTACTGGAAAATAAACCGTTCAGCGTTGCTACCATGCTGGAGCAGCTGGGCAATAAAAACTGACAGATTAATAATTAAAACGGTTCAGCTAAGCTGAACCGTTTTAATTCATACCGCATCATTATTTTATTGCAAACTAACATATAAAAGATACAAATTGAGTGCTGTAACAATAAATCCTACCGCATAAAGCAGACCTTTAGTAAAAGGCTTATTAGCATAAGTCCCCATTACTTTTGGTGAAGAAGTGAGCCAAATCTGCATAAATACAGTCAACGGAAGCTGCACACTAAGCAGCATCTGGCTGACGATCAATCCCCAGAAGGGATCATTGATGAAATATAAAACGATAACAGCAGGAACAAATGTCAGCAGCAAACCAACACGTGAATGGATATCCTTCATATCATAAGATTCACCGAACATACCTGAAAAAATAGTAACACCTGCCATACCCGCCGTTGTTGTAGAAGCAATCCCTGCAAAAAGCAGTGCTATTGCAAAAATATGTGCTGCATTCTCACCTAAAAGCGGCACCAGCAGCTCCTGAGCCTGCTGTAATTCACTGACACTAACTCCATGAACAAAAAATGTTGCAGCGGCCAGCAAAATCATGGCACTGTTGATCGCCCAGCCGATACTCATAGAAAATAAAGTATCGACAAATTCAAAACGCAGCTGTTTTTCCATCAATGCCTTATCTTCCAGGTTCCAATGCCTGCTTTGAATAATTTCAGAATGCAGAAATAAATTATGCGGCATAATTACAGCACCTAAAATACTCATTACCACCAGCATCGAACCTGCTGGAATATTAGGCACAGTCCAGCTGACAACGGCCTGTGGCCAATCAACATGTACCATTGAAATTTCAAATAAATAAGACATGGCAATAACAGAAACAAAACCCGCTATCCATGTTTCCAAACGACTGTAGGAATTTGTCCACAACATCAGCGTGCAAACGATAGCGGTAATCACAGCACCAGCCATAATTGGAATGCCAAACAACATATTAAGTGCAATCGCCGCACCCAAAATTTCAGCTAAAGCAGTTGCCTGTGCCGCCATAATAGCAGTAACCAGAATTGGACGTGAAATACGCTTAGGTAAAAATCTTGTCGCTGCTTCCGATAAACATTCACCTGTGACGATGCCCAGATGAGCTACATTATGCTGCAGCAAAATCAACATCAGAGTTGATAACGTTACGACCCACAGCAAAGCATACCCGTAATCGGCGCCGGCCGCCAAATTAGCAGCCCAGTTTCCTGGATCGATAAATCCCACCGTTACCAAAATACCAGGTCCGATAAAACGCAAAAGTTCTTTCGCTTCTTTACTTTGCTTGTGAATCTGTGAGAGTTTATTTTTAAACACATTTAACATGCACTTCACTCCACATCAAAATTAAAATTATTATCTATTGACAATATTATAAAGCTATTTAATTGAAGAGACAAGCTACGCAAATTATATATTTTAATTATTTAGTTACGATATCATACAAAAACCCCTCCCATATTATTATATGTGGAAGGGGTTTTAATTTTAATAGGCTTCTGACCATAAAACCAGTTCATCACCATACAGCGATTTTTTTAAATCAATAACGCGCTGGTTAGAACTGCCTCGAAAACGCAGATTGGGATTTTTTAAATCGAGCTTAAATTCGCCGTCTACTAAAACGTCTATATAAGAAAGCATCTCCTTAGTAACCGGCCAATCACATAAACGACCCGTAAGAAGATCCTGTTCAAAATCATACCCGGTATAACACCAGATCGTTTTTTCAGGATAAGCCTTACGTACCTTACGCAGCAACGGCAAAAGTGCCTGTTGATTAGACGGTTCAAAAGGCTCGCCGCCCAAAAGCGAAAGCCCGCGGATAAACCAGGGCTCCAATCCTCTGACGATTGTATCTTCTTCTGTTTCTGTAAAAGGAGCACCATAATTAAAGTCCCATGCTTCCGGGTTAAAACACCCTTTGCACTGGTGAGTGCAGCCGCTGACGAACAGCGACACACGCACTCCCGGCCCATTGGCGGTATCATGGGTCTTGATCGTAGCGTAATTCATTTATAACGCCTCCCGCTTACAGATGCAGGACGCGGGATTTGATTTCTTTAGTCTTACCCACGTTCCAGAAATTTTCACCTAAATAGCCACAAGTACGGCGAGTAACATTCATTAAAGTCTGATTTTTATTACCGCAGTTAGGGCACTCCCACTCCAAATCATCGTTTATGATAATCTCACCATCAAACCCGCACACATGGCAGTAATCTGATTTAGTATTAAATTCAGCATATTGAATATTGTCATAAATAAAGCGAACAACATCTTCCATTGCTTCCAGGTTATGGCGCATATTAGGAATTTCGACATAGGAAATAGCGCCGCCCGAAGAAATACGCTGGAACTGGCTTTCAAAATTGAATTTACTAAAGGCGTCGATATCCTCACGAACATCTACGTGGTAAGAATTAGTATAATAGCCTTTATCCGTTACATCGGCAATAGTACCAAACCGTTCTTTGTCAATACGGGCAAAACGATAGCACAATGATTCAGCAGGCGTACCATATAAGGCAAAACCTAACCCTGTTTCTTTTTTCCATTTATCACAGGCAGCACGCAGATATTTCATCACGCGCAAAGCAAATTCTTCCCCTTCAGGTGTTGTGTGGCTGACATCTTTCATTAACTTAGTCATTTCGTACAAACCAATATAACCGAGTGAAATAGTAGAATAGCCTTTTTCCAGATATTTATCAATAACTTCGCCTTTTTCCAAGCGTGCAATCGCTCCATACTGCCAATGTACAGGGCTGACGTCACTGCGAATACCCTTTAATGAATTATGACGGCACATCAAAGCTTCATAACAAAGCTGTAAGCGTTCATCCAGCAATGGCCAGAATTTTTCTTCGTCGCCATGTGCCAAAATAGCCACCTGAGGCAAATTCAAAGATACGACGCCCTGATTGAAACGGCCTTCGAATTTGTAATTGCCTTCGTCATCCTTCCAGGCAGCCAAAAAACTACGGCAGCCCATCGGTGCGAAAACATTTCCTTCATAATTCTCACGCATTTTTTTAGCAGAGATATAGTCAGGATATAAACGTTTAGCGCTGCATTTTACAGCCAGCTTAGTAATATAATCATACTTACCGCCCTTCAGGCAGTTATGTTCATCAAGCACATAAACCAGCTTCGGGAAAGCAGGCGTTACAAAAACGCCTTTATCATTTTTAATGCCTTCCAACCGTTGCCGCAAAATCTCTTCTACTATCATTGCATTTTCTTCCAGATATTCATCGTCCGCCTGCAGATTAAGGAAGATTGTTACAAACGGAGATTGTCCGTTTGTTGTCATCAAAGTATTAATCTGGTATTGAATTGTCTGCACACCGCTGCGCAGCTCATCCTGCAAACGTCTTTTTGTAAGGCGCTCTACAACTTCATCAGCAACACTGTCACCGACCTCAGCTTTGATCGTCAGTTTGAATTTTTCATAGCTGCGGCGCAGATATTTGCCTAAATGACGAATATCGACAGACTGCCCACCATACTGGCTGCTGGCTACTGAAGCGATGATCTGAGTCATTACTGTACAAGCCACCTGAAAACTTTTCGGGCTTTCGATCAGTTTACCGTTCATTACAGTACCGTTATCCAGCATATCGCCAACATTGATCAGGCAACAGTTGAAAATAGGCTGTACGAAGTAATCAGCATCGTGAAAATGGATAGCGCCCTCATCATGGGCTTTAGAAATCTTTTCCGGCAGGATCAGACGGCGGGTCAGGTCCTTGGAAACCTCTCCGGCAATCAGATCGCGCTGAGTAGAAGCCATAACAGCATTTTTATTAGAGTTTTCCTCCATAACATCTTTATTACTGTTACGGATCAGAGATAAAATGGATTCATCAGTCGTGTTAGCCTTACGCACCAAAGCGCGAGTATAGCGGTAAATAATATAAGACTTGGCCAGGTTGAATTTCCCCTCGTCCATAAGCTGATGCTCTACCATATCCTGTATATCTTCAACCAAAAGACGCATGCGGTTTTTACTTTCCACATAATGAGCGATAGCTTCGATACGTTCCTGATCGATACGGTCTTCCGGTTCGACTACCTGATTGGCTTTCTGGATAGCAACTATAATCTTGCTGCTGTCAAAATCGGCAGTACTGCCATCACGTTTGATTACTTTCATAACTGACGCCTTCTTTCATAATTTCTTATCGTTAACGCCAAACAAAAATTATTATTTATGCGTAAAATTTACATTATCATCATAGCACAGCGCATTGTTAATGTAAAGCCAAAAATTACTAGATGTTGTGTTTTATTTTGCACATGCAACCATATTTGGTAGAAAACTTTCTTTTGCAATATTTAAATAAGGTCTCAAAAATACTACTTTCGGTATCGAAATAAACACAAAAAAGACGGCTTAAGCCGCCTTTTTTAGAAAATCATAGCAAACTGTACACTCTTACAAAATTGCCTTCTGCTAATGCCCAAACAGCAATATTTAACTGCAACGACACAACAGCCGAATAATACTCCCTGCTCTTATTACCATTTTTCAGGAATCCCAGCGAATGTATCCACTACAATCATCGCCGCTGTAGCCTTAGCCACCAGGGTATCATTGTCCAGATCACGCACTTCGATATTGATGGTTACCAATCTGTCGTCAGCGTGTGTTATCCGTGAAGTAGCGCTGATCGTCGTACCAACCGGTGCGCCTTTGATAAAATCTGTAGCAATAGTTGATGTCACTACCCTTTTACCTATCGTTGCACCTGCAATGCCTGTAGCATTATCAGCCAGCGTTGCAACCAGTCCTCCATGCGCCATACCATTAAGATTAGCATGCCGCTCAGGATCTACTTTTACTGCAACTGTAGCGCTGCCGCAAGACATATCTACGATGTAAATACCGCACTCCTGCATAAAATTATTATGCGAATAAATTTCGCTGACCTTTGCTTTGATCTTTTCCGCTTCAACCACAGGGAGTTCCTCCTTAACGCCGTCTTATGCCAGACATTCAGCCAGGTCTGCTGCAAAATCTGCGCTTGCTTCCAGATTATCGATAAGCCCGCACAGCTTGGCTGTTTTTTCTTCGCCGTAAACAGGAGCAGCCAAAGACATAAATTTTGCAACACTTTCATCCCAGCTCATCGGATTAGGCGGATCTCCTTTCGGAAAATCTACCTGTAACTCCAATACTCGCCCATCTTTACAGCGAACGATAAGCTTTGATGCCAGTTTTGCAGCATCAGCAGCATGTACCGCCTCGATCGCAGCATCACGCATGACCTTGGTCTTCGCCATCAAGCTACGGACTTCAGCATCACCAATAACTTCCGTCAGGAAACGATCAACACCCATATCGCCGTATTTGAGCATACCGGCAACACAATATTGGATACTGAACTTGCAGCCATACGGATTTTCAGGCTGAGGATTATTGATCAGAAAATCAGTGATCTCATTGACTAAAATCTCTATCGCTTCAACATCATCAGGCTTCAATCCATGCTCAGTACGCAGCACCTGCATCGCATACAGCGCGGCATGAGAATGTTTACAGCAGGCATAAGGTTTGAACGAATTATTATCAATCTTATATATACCATCATTCAGCCCATCCGTCAATTTTTCCAAATGCGGCTCTGTGACCATAGCCCGGCAAAAGCCTTTTTCTCCTTCCAATATCTTTGTCGCACCAGTAAAACCAGCACGGGCCAGATATGCTGAAAGTACGCCGGCATATGAACTTTTACCGGCATGCAGAGTTTTGCTCATTGCGCCCTCTTTCAAAAATTCCCACAACCCTGCCGCCTGTGTACCAGCACTGCCAAGACATTGCAGCGTCGCAGCCGCATCAAGACCTAAAACCTTCGCTGCCGAAGCGGCAGCGCCTAAGGTACCTGCTGTACCAGTAGTATGCCAGAAGAAATAGGACTCAGGGATAACGGATTCGCCTACGCGGCCGCCAACCTCATATCCTGCTACTACAGCTGCCAACATATCTTTACCGCTTTTATGCTCCGCCTCAGCAATGGCAAATACCGGCGGTACAACTACTGTAGCCAGATGTATAATAGATGGATTATGAAGGTCATCAAAATCAAGGGAATGGGAAGCGCTTCCATTACAAAATGCAGCATTTAAAGCAGTAGTTTGTTCCGTCTGTCCAGCCAAAACTGTAGACTGTGCCTTACCACCGCCATCCAGCAGCAACTTACGAATGATTTGGATAGGTTTTTCCTGCGAACCGCGAATACAGACTCCCAGCCAATCTAAAATACACTGCTTTGTAATCCGAACCGTTTCCGGACTCAATTTATCATATTGTACGCTTGCCACAAAATCAGCCAATGCTTTCGTTGTCATAACAATCAACTCCGTTCTTTCACTCACAACCTGTCAGTCAGATCAGAACATGGAACCGTCCTGTCTATATTCTCCGAATATTTCTTTCATCACGCCGCATATTTCTCCCAAAGTGGCATAAGTTTTAACAGCGTCAATCAGATAAGGCATCAAATTTTCTTCGCCGGCGCAAGCTTGCTTCAGCGCCGTTAAAGCAGCATCGACGGCTTTCTGATCACGTCCGTCTTTCATCTTTTCGACTTTGGCAATCTGGCGTTCAGCAACACTAAGGTCAGCAGTCAGAACATCCTGTTCCGCCAGTTGTTTATTATCAACAAACTTATTAACACCGACAACTATAGACCGTTTAGTTTCGATATCGCGTTGATCTTCATAAGCATGAGCCGACATTTCACCCTGCATATAGCCTTGCTCGATAGCAGCTACAGCACCGCCCATAGCATCAATTTTCTTGATATATTCATAAGCTTCTGCTTCCATCCTATCCGTCAGGGCTTCTACATAATAGGAACCTGCCAGCGGATCAATAGTATCGGTAATACCACTTTCATAAGCCAGCATCTGTTGAGTACGCAGTGCCAAAGTAGCCGACTCTTCAGTTGGCAAAGCAATCGCTTCATCATAAGCACAGCAGGCCATAGACTGAATACCGCCTAAAACGGCGGACAACGCCTGCCAGGTAATACGGGCTACGTTATTAAGCGGCTGCTGAGCAGTCAGAACACTGCCGGCAGTATGCACATGCACACGCAGCATCTGTGCTTTCGGTACTGTAGCACCATAACGTTCTTTCATAATGCGCGCCCACAAACGGCGTGCCGCACGGAATTTAGCAACTTCCTCAAACATATTAAGTCCGGCAGTAAAGATCCAGGAAATACCAGGAGCAAAATCATCTACTTTCTGTCCGGCCTTGATTGCCGCATCAATATAAGCCATCGCATTAGCAAATGCAAAAGCGATTTCCTGTACACAGGAAGCACCGGCTTCACGAATATGGTAAGCACCTACGCTGATCGTATTCCATTTTGGAATACTCTTGGAGCAATATTCAAAAGTATCGGTAATCAGCCTCATCGAAGGCCGTGGTGGGAAAATATATGTGCCACGGGCAATATATTCTTTTAAAATATCATTTTGAATGGTGCCTTTTAATTGTTCCGGCTTAACACCCTGCTGTTCGGCAACAGCAACGTACATCGCCAAAAGCACTGCAGCCGGGCCGTTAATAGTCATAGAAGTACTGACTTTATCCAAAGGAATACCTTCAAAAAGCTTTTCCATATCAGCCAGCGAATCAATAGCCACGCCAACTTTACCAACTTCACCATGCGAAAGCTCCGCATCGGAATCAAGTCCGATCTGTGTCGGCAGGTCCATAGCTACCGACAGGCCGGTTTGACCTGCTTCCAGCAAATATTTATAACGGGCATTGGTTTCCTCAGCTGTAGCAAAACCTGCATAAGCGCGCATCGTCCACAACCGCCCACGATACATAGTCGGCTGTACGCCGCGTGTAAAAGGGTATTGTCCAGGGAACCCGCTTTTAGAGCAGTAATCAAAACCTTCTACATCCAAAGGAGTATACACGTGTTTTTCTTTAAATTCTTTTCTTTCAGGAAATTTGGCATTGGCTTTAGCAACCTTTGCTTCATAATCCGCCAGTCCCTGTTTGATTTCTTCATAATTAGTCATGTCATTGACCCCTTTCTCATTCCGCTCCGCTGTTTACAGCATAGTGCCGGTTTCATAAAATTTTTTCTGCATATCGAAACAATGTGCCAAATCAATTGGCATATGGGCGTTTTTTTGTTGTGCAAACCTCAGATATTCCAAAAGCTGCGGCCGAAAATCAGGATGTGCGCAGTTATTTATGATAGCTTTAGCACGTTTGACGGGACTCAAACCACGGATGTCGGCCACACCCTGTTCAGTAATAAAAACCATCGTGTCATGTTCAGTATGGTCTGCATGAGTGACCATAGGTACTACACTGGAAATCGAGCCGCATTTCGCTGTAGACGGCGTTGAAAAAATCGTAAGGAAACCGTTACGCATATAATCACCGCTGCCGCCAATACCATTCATCATCGTGCAGCCCATAACATGCGTTGAATTAGCCTGCCCGTAGATATCAAATTCCAACGGCGTATTCATGGCAATAACTCCCAAACGCCTGATAACCTCGGGGTGATTACTGATATCAAGCGGTCTTAAAACAATACTCTTATGATACAAATCAGGATCTTCCTTGTACATCTCCCAAACCGAAGGCGAAGGAGTGAACGCGCAGCCGGAGGCTTTAGCGATCTTGCCCAGCTTGATCAGACGGAATACAGAATCCTGTAAAATCTCGGAATACATTTCCAGATTTTCAAATCTGGATTTGGCCAGTCCTAAAAGAACCGCATTGGCAATACTGCCGACACCGGACTGCAAGGGCAGCATTTTCTCCGGCAAACGTCCCATCTTTTGTTCATACTCTAAAAATTCCACCAAATTCTCAGCAATTTTGATGCTTGCTGCATCAGGAGCAGTCAAGTCACGCACATGATCCAGAATATCAGACTCCACGATACAATCGATACGATCGATACCGCATTCTACATAAGGTTTACCTATCCTGTCCCCCGCATGATAAATTGGAATCTCAGTTCTATTTGGCGGGATCGCCGGAATATAGATATCATGCATACCTTCCAGATTCAAAGGAATCGAAGTATTGACTTCGATAATGATTTTCTTCGCATGCTTCACAAAAATCGGCGCATTACCAACACCAGGACCTAAAATAATATTACCTTCTGCAGTAATTGCCGTAGCTTCAATGATAGCTACATCTACATTACCAAAAAACCCATAATCTACCTGCTGTCCGAAATGGCTCAAATGTTGGTCCACATATTCAATCTTGCCTTCATTGATGCCCTTTTTCATGCTTTTGTTGGACGCGGCATAATACGGCATCCTGCCTTTTATAGCGCCAACTGCCGCCAACTCCTCTTCAATTTCCGGACCAACAGAAGCGCCGCTCCAGATATTGATACGGCAGCGTTTACCTTCTTTGATAGCTTTGGCTAAAGCTATCGTTGTTTTTTTAGGATAGCCGGATGGGGTAAAACCACTGACGCCCACATTCATTCCATCAGTAATCAGCGCCGCAGCTTCTTCCGGAGTAACGATTTTGTCAAACAACTGCGGATTTCTTAATCTCGTGCTGTCTAACATTTTCATCCCTTCTTTCCCAGATTTAAATTTCTCATACACCTTTCTTCACTTTCAGTATAATTCCGGAAACTTATAACGTAAAATACCAAAAAGCAATAGAAAATATTAATTTATTTGATATGTTTAAATTTGGTTTTCGAGTTTAAAATTACACTTTTCTTTATTTCTATTCATAAAATTCAATTGATGTAATATTACTTTTATAAAAAATTCATTCTAACAACATTTGCCATTTTCATTGACAATATCTATCTTTAAACATCAAAACAATTGATATAATTTATAAGTTTTATTTATATGCTTATCTAAAGTTATAAAAATTTTTTCAGAAAAAGATAGGTTTAAGCTGCTTTATCATCTATAATGTAGTTAAACGATAAACAAACTACAGTTAGCTTAAACTTAAATTTATATTGCCAGTAACAGGAGGAGAGCAGACTATGGACATGGAATATTACCGCAATTTTATTGCCATCGTCGAAGCAGGAAGTCTTTCAGCGGCATCCAAGCGCGTACACGTTGCCCAGCCGGCCCTCAGTAATCAACTGAAGCTGCTGCAGAAAAAATTCGGCACTCAGCTAGTCAATATCCGTCGCGGCGTACATAATATAGAATTGACCAATGCCGGCTGCATTCTTTATAACAAAGCTAAATATCTCTGTTCGCTGGAAGATGATACCCAACGGGAAATATCGGACTGCGTCAACGGCTATACAGGTACTCTGCGAGTCAGCCTGTCGCCTTCGATGTCGATTTCCTTTATTCAAACTTACCTCAGCAAATTTTCCAAAGAATATCCGCAGATCAACTATGAGCTGTACGAAGTTTCCATCTTGGAGCAAATCAATCAGATGCTGACCGGGAAAACGGAGATTGGCGTTGCCAATGCTCCGCTGACACAGGAAAGCCGGTTTGATACTATCTATACCAAGCAGGAGCGCCTTGTTGCAGTAATGCACAAAGACAATCCCTGGCTGCCGGCAGACGACAAAGCTCTGCTTTTGGCACATATGGAAGATATGCCCATCTGCCTGTCACGCGGCTGTTCGACTTTATTTTTAAACGTTTGTTCCGATTCCATGATCTTCCCGCAGATCCTGAGCATTAATTCTACTAAACTGTCTACAATAGCCTGGGCAAAAGAAAATGCCGGCATCGCCGTCGTACCGGCTTCACCGGGTGAAATTTTTGACAACGATCTGATTTGCAAGATCATCCGCGATGACAGACTATTCCTTAATAAAACGCTATCTATTGTTAAAGGACGTCCACTTTCCAATGTCGCCCAACTGTTTTTAAACTATTTTTCACAGCATTCCTAAGCTTCAAAAATTGTTTAAGAAGGTGAAATTATGATTACCATTACCAACAAAACCGACTGCTGCGGCTGCGGAGCCTGTGCCAGTCGCTGCGTGACCTCCTGCATCACTATGGCACCAGACGAAGAAGGCTTCAATTATCCGCTGGTCGATACTGACAAATGTATCCACTGCGGTTTGTGTGAACGCGTTTGTCCTCTGCTGCACAAACCTCAACCTCATGAGATTTTAGCTGTTATCGGCTGTAAAAATAAAAACGAAGCCGTTCGCTTTGTCAGCTCCAGCGGCGGTTTTTTCTCTCTCGCTGCCGAAAAAATCCTGGGACGTCAGGGGACAGTCTTCGGGGCGGCCTTTGACGACAACTGGCACGTTAGACATATCGCTGTCACAAGCGTCAATGCAATGAATAAATTACGCGGTTCCAAATATGTACAAAGCGATATCAGCACTACCTACCAGGACGCCGAAAAACTGCTTCAGGCAGGCCATACTGTTTTATTCAGCGGTACGCCGTGCCAGATCGGAGGCTTGAAAGGATATCTGCGTGAAGACTATGAAAGGCTTTATACCATTGACGTAGTCTGCCATGGGGTTCCCAGTCCCAAAGTCTACCAGAAACGACTGGACGAAGTCACCGAGCTTTCGTCATCACCGGTAATAAAAGTCAATTTCCGCGATAAAACTCCCGGTTGGAAACGCTTTAATATCGTTTTTCAAACTGAAAACCATATCTTTGCAACACATAAACGCCGCGGTCCATATATGCGTTTATTCCTGAATAATGTCAGTACTCGCCCTTCCTGTTCCGACTGCGCTTTTAACAATAAACACAGCCTGGCTGATTTGACGATAGCCGACTATTGGGGCGTCAATAAGCATTTCCCGCTTTTTGATGACGATAAGGGTGTTACGCTGGTCCTCGTCAATACAGAAAAAGGCGCCGGACTTTTTGCAGATTGCCAAAGCGAGCTGGAATGCCAGCAAACAGACTTTAAGCGCGGCGCCGAATACAACGCCGCTTTGTCCAAAAAAATGACACCCCATCCTTCCCGACAATTGTTCTTTGCTGAGTTGGATCACAAAAGCCTTTCTGCCTTAGCCAACGAAATATTAGGTACTGCTGAAAATTAAAACAAACTCCCTGGGCAAATATGTCCAGGGAGTTTGTTTTAATTGTAATAATCACCACAATATTTGTTTCACTTTATTATATTTTTATATTATAATTAGTTTATAAAAGTTTTCCTTCAATTATAAAGGATACGGAAGGTATTTATAATGAATTCCGAAAGAAACGTCCTCAAACTTATCAACGATATCAGTAATCTAACATTATTCGTCGTAGATCAGTCAACTCTGCAGATACTTTACTGCAATCAGACTGCTGCAAAAGCAGGTTTCAGGAGAGGTGTATTCTATCATCCTGACACTCTCAGCTTTGATGCCGTCAATTTTCATCAGGGTGATTATCAGTATTTTGCTGAAAAATCTATTTTAGGAAGCAACGTAGATGTCCGAGTGAAAAGAACTCTTTGGGACGATGAGGGCAGACAGATTCCTGCCTTAGCAATCTCTGTCACACCTCATATTTTTGCCGGCGAAGTCAAGATCAGGCACGACCATTCCAAAGATCTCCTGCAGGGCATCGATGTTCTCTTTGACGAATATGTAGTTATTGATCTTGTCGACGACCGTTATATTTCTCCGAAGCTCGGCCCTTGTGCTTCGGCATTTCCTCATGCCGGCGACTTTACTCAGGCCAATGATCTTTACGGTAAAATGCTTATCCATCCTGAAGACAGGCAGAAATTCTGGGAACTGACTTCAACAAAGAGCCTGCGTCAGAATATGCCGCAGGAAAATATGCATATCGTTGGCGAACTGCGCCGTCTTGTTGCGCCAGATAGCTTTGAATGGATTGAAACTCATCTCGTATCTACTATTGATGCTCAAACCGGGCACCTGAAAGTATTATGGTGCTACCGCAATATTGAAAAACAAAAACAATTTGAGTTGAGCCAACGCGAACAGACCGCCTGGATCGCTCAGTTAAGTGAAGAATATTATGCAGTTTACCTTGTTAATCTAAGTAATAACACTTTACGCGGCCTGCGTGTGCCAGAACAGTTCAAAAAAATCGTACATATGGAAGAATGCTATGATAAACAGTTTTCTATGTATGTAAACGAATTTGTAGACCCTAAATGGCAGCAGACACTCTTAAAAATTACCAACAGCACCTACATCATTGACCAGTTTGCCAACGATAATAACCGGATTGAGCATATTTTTAAAAATAAGCAGGGGTTTTGGCTCAGTGTCAAGATCATTCCGGCACCAGGCTACTCTGACGCTTATCCTTATGCGGTACTGGCCTTTGAAGACCTGACCCAGAAAGTCGAACATTCACTCAGTGAAAAAACTGCCAAAATGGCAGTTGCGCATATGTATGCACTGGCAATCAGCGTCGATATGGAGCATCAGGGTTATAACTGTATCCATTATTCGGAAGAGATACTCTCGCTGCAAAAACGTGGCCGTTACCGTGATTTCTATGCCCAATTCCACCAACAGCTGCTGGACAGTGATAAAGCGCTTCTGTCAGGCATCTTTGATGCCAAACTTTACAGCAGACAAACCTATGCCGAAGGTGAGATGCGTATTTGGGATAAAAACAAAAAACTGCACTATTATACCTATTACAGTACCAGGATATCTACAATCGAAGGCGAAAAAATCATGCTGCTGCTGCGTAACATCGACGATAAAAAACAGCAGGAACATGAACTTGCATTACTCAGCGCCGACAGAATGCGTCATCATAATATCGCCAATGCGCTGGCTGAAATGTACTATGCAGTCTATTATGTCGACCTGCAGGAACATAGATTTTATATTCTGCGGCTTACCGAAATCATCACTGCCAATATGCTGAAAGGATTAGAAGATCATACCGAAGCCTGGACTACCTTCGTCAATAATTTTGTTCATGTGAAATTCCGCAAACAGTTATCAGAGGCTTTTGCTTTAGAAAATATTTATACAACATTGACTCAAAACAATAAAAACTCTGTCGAAATAGAGTTGCTGCGGCGTTTTGCCAACGACAAATACGAATGGGTACGTCTGGAAGCTCAGGCCATTAAAAATACCGAAGGAACTATCACAGGCTGCGTTATCGCTTTCCGGAATATCCATACACAAAAACTGGCCTACGAAAGACAACAGCAGGCATTAAAAGCTGCCCTGCTTTCTGCCGAAAAGGCCAATACCGCCAAAAGCGCTTTTTTGTCAAATATGAGTCACGATATCCGTACTCCAATGAACGCCATCATCGGTATGACTACAATCGCGCAGCAATACCTGCACGACCCTGTTCGTATTAACAGCTGCCTCAGCAAAATCGAGCTGGCTTCCAATCATCTTTTAGAGCTCATAAATGATATCCTCGATATGTCTAAAATCGAAAGCGGCAAATTATCTCTTAAGGAATCGCCGCTCAATCTGGCTGAGCTTATTCACAATCTGATCTCACTCATCAATCCACAGTTAAAAGAACACCAGCACGAACTGCATGTAGAGACATATAATATCAGTGACGAATATCTGCTGGGTGACACTGTACGCCTTAATCAAATCTTCACTAATATCCTCAGCAATTCTATCAAATTTACGCCTCGAGGAGGAAAGCTCAAACTCGAGATCAAGCAATTAACGCTGGCGCCAACAGGGTATGGACACTTTCGTTTTGTTTTCAGCGATAACGGCATTGGCATGGACCAGGAATTTCTGCCGCACTTGTTCACTCCCTTCGAACGTTCCCAAACCTCAAATACTGATAGTATTGAAGGCACAGGCCTGGGTATGGCTATCACTAAAAATATTGTTGATTTGATGGGTGGTACTATTGAAGTCACCAGTGCTGCAGGCTCTGGAACCACCTTTACAGTCACCCTGCCACTGAAGCTGGCTGACAAGCAGCCCGTCCCGGTTTCTGCCATTCATTCCGAACTGCAGGCCCTGGTCATCGACCATGATCAAACTTATGCCTCTAATATCCTGCAGCAGCTACAGCAACTGCAAATTACCGGTCAAGCAGTACACAGTCTTAAAGAAGCAAATAACAAACTAGCAGCTGCCATAAAAAAAAGCAGTGACTATACGACAGCCATCATAGTCTATAACCCACAGCTGGATCTGGAAACAATGTTAAACGGATTACGCCAACTGTCATCAACATTAAAGATAGCTTTGGCAATCACCTTTTCCGATCTCAGCCAGACCATTAAAGACTATTCTTTTGACGCACTCCTGATTCTGCCTCTGTTTGCTACTAACCTTGCACAGGTACTCAACAAAATGCATCAGACAAACACACCCAGAACACAGCATCTGCTGCCATCTGCTGCTAATGAACCTAACTGCAGCGGCAAGCGGATACTTCTTGTTGAAGACAATCCGCTCAATATGGAAATCGCCTGTGAGTTGATCGGTATGACCGGTGCCATGATAGAAGAGGCCACTGACGGTGCTGCAGCACTGACAAAAATTGCTCAGGCACCTGAAAACCATTACGATCTTGTTTTCATGGATGTGCAAATGCCTAAACTCAATGGGTACGATGCAACCAAAGCAATCCGCAAACTATCACGCAAGGATGTAAAGAGCCTACCGATCGTTGCTATGACTGCCAATGCTTTCCTGGATGACATCAAAAAAGAACGTGAAGCAGGAATGAATGCTCATATTACCAAACCGTTTCATCTGGAAGAATTATTTGCCGTCATCAGCGAATGGCTGCAATGCAAATAATTATCATAAAAAAGGCTGCCGCAATTAAAAACTGCGGCAGCCTTTCGTATTTTGTTTACATAACTTCTACTCTTTTTTGTTTCAAAACCTTCAGCAACAAAGCCAGATCCTCAATGTCGTAACCGTCATTATTTACTTCCGGTACAACATGTCCCTGTAAAACACTGCCAAGCAGCGTATCTACACTGCACTTAAAGAAATGCGCCAAACGTAGCAATACCCTCAGACTAACACTGACGCGGCCGTGCTCAAGGTTGCTCATATGCGTCTGCGAAACATCTAAACGCTGAGCAAGTTCACTTTGACTGATACCGTGTCTGATACGCATTAACCTGATATTCTTACCAATTTCCTTATAATCGGGATTCATAAAGATACCTCCTTCATCACCTGTTACTAAATAAATTTATTTTTGCGCCGATTCTGTTCCTGGCGGCAGATCGCTGATAAGTTCAGCCGGATCTACCTCAAGTGCCTGTGCGATAAGAAAAAATACTTCCAAACCGCATCTGGCAGCACCTCGTTCTATTTTTGATATATAGGAACGGGTCAAACCGGCTTTAATAGACAATGCTTCCTGACTTAAACCTTTCAGTCTTCTGTAATATAAAATATTTAAGCCTATACTTCTATATTTCTCAGCAAACATGACTTTTTTCACCTTAACAATTAAACTTTTATAGATATTGGTTTTATACTTATTATCTTACAAAAAAAATGCATTTGCTGTATAAAATACAGCACATACGTGCACTATATTACTCATTTATACAAAATAAAATTATACATGCAAAGAAATTATATATCTTTAAATATGTAAATGCACTTAAAATTAATGAATTTTATTATTTTTTATATTTCAAATATTTTGCTATTTATATGAAATAATTATATATTTTATATAAAATTACGGCTTGTTATAGCTATAGTTCTACTTATTAGTACTCACCGTACAAATAAGTGGTTTTCAGAAAAGCAATATGCGAATTACGAGTAATTAAAAACTCACACCCCGGAAGATGTGAGTTTTTAATTACTTTTCTTCGTTATTCTATTCGTCCTGATCTTCGGTATCACTATCAGAAGACATACTCAAATCAGTATCGTTACCACCAGCCAGATTATCCATCTGACTACCTTGCACATCGCCTGTATCGGAACTGCGAGAATTACTGTCAGCTTGTTCTTCCTGACCGGCACCAGCTAAAATATTCTCAAAACCAGTACTAAAACTGCTGCCAGAACCACTTGCATTCAGGCTGTCATCACTGTTATGTATTTCAATTGTTCCGACACCAATATTTGTGTTTTCACCACTTGGATTTATTATTACAGGAGTATGCAGCTCAGAAGTTACAGCAGAGCTGCTGCTATGATAATTATCCTCAAATTCAGGCAGTTTAGTAATATCATGCTCATCTTCAGGCAGTTCTGGTGGATCAGGCGGTAGTGGCGGTGCCGGAAAGATATCTGCATAAGCCTTGCCAACACCTTTGTCGTTATACTTAGAAATATCGTAAGTATTGCCATCTTTATCGGTCGTCGCATAAACAGCCTTATCAGAAACAATTGCACCTGGTCCCCATCCTACTATCCCACCACAATACTGTGCATTACCGTCTGTAGCAATGACCTGCCCTAAATTCAGTGCATTCTCTACTATCCCTTCAACAGAATTACCAATAATTCCGCCTACCTGGTCCCTGCCTTGGACTGTACCTGTATTTAACACATTATCAATGCTTTTAGAAGATGTGCCTACTCCTATAATCCCACCAACACTATTACCGCTACCGCTAACAGCACCACTGTTTTCAGCCCTACTGACAGATACACATCCAATACCGGCACTGGGAGGTCCTGACATAGACACGCCGCCCCCCATACCAACAATACCGCCTACCGCTGTTCTTCCTGTTATTGTCCCTGAATTATTGGTATTCTCTAAAAGCATATCATCATCACAATAATAATATCCTAAAATTCCCCCAACACTATCTAATCCGCTAATGTTACCATTGTTGATGGCATCGACAATTATTTGTCCAGAAGCATTACAGCCAATAACACCGCCGACATAACTATAACCTTTTACTGTACCTTCATTTTTTAATTCACTGACATAGTTGGAACCTTCAGCATCATTATAACCTAGTACACCACCAATATAATAGCTTGAACCAACACTCACACCATCGTTTACAAAAACACTTCCTTTATTAAGTGCTTTGCTCACAGTTCCGTTATTTTCACCAATAGCTCCGCCTACTTCACGAGCTCCGCCTACAAAACCTCTATTTTCAATATTATATACATAACCATTTACTTTATTTTGTCCACAAATCCCGCCGACAAGTTCATTTCCCTTAATACTTCCATCATTGATACCGTCAGAGATATTCCCATTATTCTGTCCAACAATTCCTCCAACAGTACTATTGCCACTAACAGAAGCATAGTTATGGACACTATTTATAATACCTGTATTAGCTCCGGCAATACCACCTACAGCACTATTATTTCCAGCATCAATTTTTCCTTTTAGTAAAATTCCATCAATAGTACCTGTAGAAGTATTTTGTCCAGCAATACCACCTATCCCAACACCGCCGCCAGTCAAATCAATTTCTGCATCTACATTTTTAACACTTCCAGCATTATAGCCAACTATGCCACCTGTATAACCACCCGTACTATTAATAACTTTTATCTTGCCAACTATACCATCAATCTCCCCAAGACCCTTATAATTATACCCCGTAATGCCGCCGGAATAACCGCCGCTAGTATTATTTACTGTTATATCAACTTCAGCATTCTTTATTATTCCTGCATTAATGCCAACAATACCTCCGGTATATTTACTTGTTCCTGAAACAATACCACTTACTGCAACATTTTCAATTAACCCGTTATTCTGACCTACAACTGCTCCAACAGCCTGGTATCCACTAATATTACAATTGGATAAAGTAAGATTTCTGATTACACTGCCACTTGCAGTTTGTCCGAACAACCCTTTGTAGCTTCCATTTCCACCATTTACAGTTACATTTTTTATATCATTCTCCAGACCGTCAAAGGTTCCCTTAAACGTACTGTCAGCGCTGATGGGTATAAAACTATTAATGCTGCTAGCATCAATATCATTTTTTAAAGCATAATTGCCGCTTAGATTAGTATTAATGTCCTGCAGCTGCTCAGCATTTGTCACCCACATATAACCTTTTACACTCTGAGCTCCGCCATTGATATCAAAATTTTTATCCTTACCTGCATAACCGTTAGCATCATGAGCGGTATACCCCAACACAACGTTACCATTGGCAAAATCTCCGTTAATAACAGCATTGCTGCCGTCAAAATCATCTCCGCCCAATTTTATATTATCAGTATCTAAAACGATACGGCTACCCTCAAAACGCAGTGTGTCTGCTTCCAGTTTACCCATATTGACAAGCTCAGCAGTTCCCGCTATCCCAAAATCACTGATACCAGCGCTGTTTTTAAAATTTTGTAAAGCTGTATCGACATCAGATAAGCTCTTAGTAGAAGCCGTCAGCGAACCAACATTTACCTGTGCCGTTTTACCAAACAAAATCCCATTGGGATTGATCAAAAAAACATGTACCCCTTGTCCATTCAAAGCGCCAAAAATCTCACTGCCCTGTCTGCCGGTAACATAATTCAAAATAGCGTTCATATTCTTAAAATTTACCGTTTCTCCAGCAGCAACATTAAAACTATCCCACTTTACCGACACGTTGCCTGTACCGGTAATATCCATCTGATTACCGCTGGACGTATAACTGCCGTTACCAGTAACTACCGTCCCACCCTGTGGCAATCCCCATGCGCAATTAGAAAAAGCCAAAGTGCTAACTACTATAGCGACCGTTGTTTTCCCTAGTCTCTGCCTGTTTTTCATCTTAATCCGCTCTTTTCCGCTCACGATATTCTTAAAACAATTTGTATAACCTGAACCATAACCTGCCGTTTTTATCTTCCGCCTCACTGCGATAAGATTCACCCTTTATCTTGCGTGCATAATCCAGTCTTGCGTACAAGCTGCGATCCAAGCTATAAACTGCGCCAATACCCCAACCTGCCAGCCTGCGATGCGGATCGGAAGTATCTCCGTCCTTTCGTGCCAAAACCTCACCTACATCAGCAAACAACGTCATACTCATACCTTTGACCGGAGTTTGATACCTTAATTCTGCCGTTGCCTGATAACCGCTGTCACCGCCTGCTTCACCCTGCGGATAGGCTCGCACCGCATCAGCACCCCCCAGATAAAACTGTTCACTGCTGTCTAGATTGCGGTTTGCTAGCTGTCCATGTGCAAAAATATAGAACTGTGTCACTTTGCTTAATTTACTGACATGATTAACATCAAAATTAAAGCGGCTAAAGCCGCCTTCCGTCCTGCTGAATTCATCAGCAGCCTGAGCTTCCCCGCTGCGCAGCTTTAAATTACCGGCACGTAAGACAGCACTGTAACCACTATAACTAACAGCACTTTGCAGACTTCCAGTCAGTCCAAGATGAAACACATCACTGCTTTTACGTGCCGTATAATCAAAAACACGCAGTTCATCTTTCAAACGGTTATGCTCATAGCCGTAAATCAACCGTAAATTTCCGGATTTCCTGCCGCTTAAAAGCTGCGAACCATATAGGCTCACCGTTTTAGCCGTTCCTACAGCACCTGCCTGCGCAAAATAATCCCCTAAAGTATAATCCGACTCCGCGCAGCTGATACCTAAACGACCTCCCGTTCTATTAACCGCTGTTTCATAGCCTAAATTATAATTTTTCATCTTCTCATTACTAAGCATCCCGCCAATAACAAGCCTGTCCCCGCTGCGCAGCGGCTCATTAACAATGACCTGCATTCCGTAACGGTAACGTCCCGAATATTTACCGCCATAATTGTCAGTATAAACAGCGCCTTCCACAATTGGCGAGGCCCCTAAAACAATTGTTAAACTGCTGCTGCCAATCTTATCACCAGGCTCTAAAATACCTTTGGCCTGCACACCGGGCAATGCATTCAGATTATTCAGCGTCATTTCTAAAATATCACTGCGTAACTGCATACCAGCATATAAATTTTTTAAAAACCCTTCCACAAAACGATCTTCAAGACTTGTAGAATTTTTCACTCTTAACTTATCCAATACCCCAGGAAAAACCTTAATTGTCACAATACCAGCCACAATATCCTGCCGAGGTAAAAATGCAGTTGCCACAGGATATCCCTGTTTTCTGTAATAGACAGATAAAGCTTTCGTCAACTGCTGCAAATCGTTAACAGCCAAATTACGTCCACTGTATTTTCCCAAAAGTGCCTTGGGGGGGGGCAAACACTCCTCTATTCCACTAACATCAAGTTGGAATCTTTTAACATACACCATCGACTGCGATTTTTCCGCATGTTCCGAAATATCATCTTTATGTACAACGACACGCTGATTATTAAGCATATTATCAGACATCCCATTCTGCTGGACGTCACTGCTTGGAAGCTGGTTAGCAGCATAACATCCGACAGTCTGAGACAAGACATAAAGCATAATTACAACTTCTTTTTTCACCCCTGTCCATCTCCCCACTCTTCCAGTCATAATAATACCTATTATAAATTTTAGTTTCTATTTTAATCTATTATCCTACTAATGATTCAAAAAAGCAATTATTTCGAATAATAATATTAAAATAATTAAATAATATGTATTTTATTATACATTTATTAGAATTTATATTTTAATCAAAAGACTATCAGGGATTATGTGCTGATTCTATTTATTTTAACTGCAGACTTTTCTGATTTATGCTGCAAACTTCTATTACCCGTTCCAAATCGTTTGTCAATTTCTATAATCACTTACTAAAAGCTAACAAACCACTATAAAAAAACTAATATATTTTTATACTATAAAACCATAACAAAATATAGAAAATTTCTATTATTAATGATACAATATTTATATTATAACAAATTATTTTAATCTTATTGCAGTAAAAATTAGGTAATTATGGGCGAGGTATATATATGAATACCAAGATCAAACAAACAATAGCTTTATTTTTTACAGTCATGTTATTGTTTGTTCTGGTGCTGCCACCACTATCCGCAGCCGCAGATGCAAGTCCTATTAAAGTAGGCTATTATGAGGACGGCGACTATATGTCCAAAAGTAAAAGCGGAGAATATAGCGGATATAATATTGAATATCTACAAAAAATTTCCAAACAATCAGGACTTCCTTTCGAAATGGTTGATATTGCAAGCTGGAATGCTGCATATGATATGCTGGTTAAAGGTGAAATCGATCTGCTGCCGGCAGTTTATCATTCAGAACAGCGGGCAGAGGAAATTTTCTTTTCCGGCCAACCAATGTGCAGTATTTATACTACCCTAAACGTTCGTATGAATGATCCACGCTATGATTATGAAGATTTTAAAGCTTTCCAGGGCATGAATGTCGGCATTATCCGCGGCGGAGTAGACGGCGAAAGGTTTAAAAGTTTTTGCCGTGAGCATAATCTTGTTTTAAATATTATTGATTATGACGAAACAAGTGTACTTTTAGAGGCACTTGATAATGGTACACTGGACGGTGTTGCTATTACCCACCTTGGAAAAAACAGTACTTTCCGCAGTGTAGCCCAGTTTTCTCCCAGTCCTTTATATTTTGCCGTAACCAAGACAAATCCCGAGTTACTGTCTGAAATCAACAAGGCCATGAATAATATTCTATTGGCTAATCCTGGTTACAGCCGGGATTTGTATGATAAGTATCTTGCCCCAAGCGTTAACCAAAAGCCTGTTTTTACTAAAGAAGAACTCCAATATATAAAACAAGCTGCACCGATATTAGTATCTTATGACCCTTCTTTTGCACCTTTAACATACCAGAGTAAAAAAAGCGGGCAAATTACTGGCGTAACTGCAGATATTTTTGAATTTATTGCCAAAAACAGCGGTCTGCGTTTTGAATTTGAAGCACATAATCAAACTGAAGCTCTGCAACTTTTACAGCAGGGGAAAATATCTGCTTTGGCTTTATCTGACGGCGATTACCTTTGGGACGGTAGAAACAATATCAATTCCACACTTTATTATCTACGTGCACCTACCTCAATGATCACCAGATACGATTCAGATAAATTGGAAGTAATTGCTTTGCCTCAAGGGTATCAGCTTTCTGAAGCTATCAAGGCAGCAAATCCACATTATACCTTCAAATACTATCCTTCTATCGAAGACTGTCTTAACGCAGTTTTGCACAATAAGGCTGATGCTGCCTGTACAAACACTCATGTTGCTGGCGCTTATCTAAGCAGATCAGCTTACCAGGGTATGCGCACTATAACCTTAGCTCAGCCAATCAATGAAATGTGTGTAGGATTATCTGCGTCGGGCGATCCGAAGTTGTTTTCGATCATTAATAAGTGTATCCAATATCTTCCTACAGAGCAGGTAGACGCCTATCTTGTAACGCATTCTGCCAATACCAAAGAAGTCAGTATGCTGGAATTTATTGAACAGCATCTTTGGCAGGTAGGCTGTATTGTGATACTGGTCCTGAGCATAATAATTCTGCTGATAGGCAGTAATTTAAGAAACGCTTTACGCAGTAACCGCCGTATTCAGGATCTGCTGTATAAGGATGAACTGACCGGTCTTTATAATATGAACGGATTCTATCAGAAATGGGAAGAAAATAACACTCCCTCCAAACAACAGTCTTTTGTTGTACTTTATAATGGTTTCTGGAAAAAGAAGGAAGAAAATAATCCCCCCCAAAAACAGCAGTCATTTGTTTTACTCTACAGTGATATTTGTCAGTTTAAATTTATCAACGATAACTTTGGTTTTGCTACGGGTGATCAGGTACTGCAAGCCAGCGGTAAAATATTACAGGAAATCCTGGAAGATGATGAATTCTGCGGAAGGATATCCTCCGACCATTTTGCTCTCCTGCTAAAGTATAATTGCTGGGAACACTTAGACAAACGCATGCAAAACTTTGTTAAAAAGCTGAATTGCTGGCGTAAAGCGAAAACCGATATTCCTTATAAAATTGATTTCGTATTTGGTGTTTGTCTGATTGAAAAAAATGCTACTATTGACCTTCATCAAAAACTTGATTTAGCCAATTATTCAAGACGCTACGCAAAAGATACTCCAGGCAGTTTTATTGTTTTATATGATGAAAAAATGCGTGCTCAGGCACTTTTAGCACAACAGTTGGAAAGCCGCTTAGATCAGGCTCTGCAGGAAAATGAATTTGTAGTCTATTATCAGCCCAAGGTTTCTATGAAAGATGGCTCCATTATAGGAAGCGAAGCTTTAATTCGCTGGAACCATCCTGACAAAGGTTTTCTGATGCCAGGCGTATTTATCCCTATCTTTGAGAAAAACGGTATGGTTAAAAAAGTTGACTTGTGGCTGTTTGAAGAAGTTTGTAAAACAATGCGCACTTGGTCAGAAAAAGGCTATCCGCTTTTCCCTGTTTCCTGCAATTTTTCAAGACTACATTTTCAACAAAGTGATTTCCCTGCACGAATCTGTGAAATCGCTGACCGTTGGAATGTTCCGCACCATCTTTTAGAATTGGAAATAACCGAAAGTGTCCTATTGGAAGAATCAACGACTATTGCAGAGGTTTTTCAGATACTTAAAGAAATGCAATTCAAAATAGCCATTGACGATTTCGGCTCCGGTTATTCATCTTTAGGTCAATTACAGCAACTGACTGCAGATGTTTTAAAACTAGACCGCAGCTTTGTAAGCCACGGAGTTGCAGGTATGCGTGAAAAAATAGTTGTCGGCAACGTAATCCATATGGCCGGAGAGCTTGGTATGCAGGTAATCTGTGAAGGTGTTGAAACACAGGCACAATCCATAACACTACAGGAAATTGGCTGTAAATATTCGCAGGGATTTTATTTTTACCGTCCTATGCAGCTGGAAAACTATGAAAAATTACTTGTTGCAGATAACTAAAAATACTGCAAAATAATCTATTGATAATTAAAATATAAAACACCGCAGAAATCTGCGGTGTTTTATATTTCTATGCTAAGTACAATAATGCACGTATTTTAATAATTCCAACTTTTGTATAGACAAATGTAAACAAAACCTTACTAAATATCTTTCATTTCAAAAACAGTTGATAAATGATAAAATAAACATATGACAATTTCACTGATAATCTTAAATAAAATACACTTCATTTAAAAAAGTGCAAAAACCGAGGGGATGCGATAAAATGGCAACGCTGCTACAAGAGATATTGACAAACAACCATGAATTTTTGGCAAATAACAAGTGTACAAAAGAAATATCCAAATATCCGCAGAAAAAGTTTGCCCTGCTCACTTGTATGGACACCAGACTTGTTGAACTGATCAACAAAGCACTGGGCATCCACCGAGGCGATGCAAAAATAATTCAAAATGCCGGAACCTCTTTAATCGGAGAAATGGGAGAAACCGTAAAAAGTCTTTTGCTAACCATCTATGTTTTTGATATCAAAGAAATTTTCATAGTCGGACATTATGATTGCGGTGTCGCTCTGACATCATCAAAAGACATATTACATAATATGAGAAGCAGAGGCGTCTCAGAACAGCAATTAAAACTGATTGAAAAAGATTTTCAAGTTTGGCTTGATCCTTACACCGACCCCGCCAAAAATGTACTTACAGTCATTAAAAAACTTAAGGCAAATCCTTTTATTCCCAATGATATACCTATCCACGGACTTATCATTGACCCCCATACGGGTAAACTTGATCTTTTGGCAGATGGCTATAAAGAGATTTAAGACAAATCGTGCTCTCTGTTTTTTAGCGTCGTCAAATTTTTAGTTTTTATAATCACTATTCTAATATATCAACGTAATATTTTGGTCATTGCCAATATTCTACAAGACACCTCTTTACTTTATCGTTACAATAGTTTTGTAATGCTTGGAGCTTATAAAACATTGTATAGAAAAGAGGCTTATTATGAATCTGCAAAATGAAAAATGTGTCATCGTCGTTGACGAAGAGCTGCCGTTAGGAATTATTGCAAATACTGCTGTGATCTTGGGGATAACCCTAGGCAAAACCATGCCTGAAGCAGTCGGTCCTGATGTAATCGATCAGACAGAAAAGAGTCATCTCGGCATTATCAAATTCCCTGTTCCTGTCTTGAAAAGCTCTGCAGAAAAACTTAAATATATCAGGGAACAACTCTATCAAGACGATTTTCATGACCTGCTCGTTGTTGATTTTTCTGATTTAGCGCAGAGCTGTAAAACTTATGATGATTTTATTCAAAAAATGACTCAAGTACCGGAAAGCGCTTTAAAATATTTTGGTCTTGCAATCTGCGGCTCAAAAAAGAAGGTTGCTAAACTTACTGGAAGTCTGCCTTTATTACGATAATTTTATATTTTTGCTATTCAACTTTCAATGCCAACCCATTTATTTTCAAAACAAAAAATCCATGCAAACCGTAAAGTCTGCATGGATTCTACATTTTCAATTGGTGGACAATAGCGGAGTCGTTACGAACAGACTGAGGTTTTACCCGTATTATTTTGAAGAAACTTTTATTTTTACACAAGCAAGCTAATAAAAAATAGATAGGCAAAAGCCTATCTATTTTTTATTTATCTTCTCTTTTCATCTGAGCAAGCCAGATATCAAATACCTTTCCTTCCGGAGCATCAGGATCATGCATATAAGCCTTTGCCATTTTTACATAGGTACTTGCTTCACTGCCCAGAACATCAGAGAAATCACTGTAAAGCATATTCATAGTATAATAAAAGTCAGCTTTCTCCTTTATACCATTCTGTTCTGCCAAAGGATTGGTTTTTTCCATTGACCAATGCTCACCAGTTGTCCCGTCTACATTACGCATTGCAGAAACGGCTTTTTTCGCCAGTTCTTCATCAAAATGCGGACCATAGGCCAGGCAGTGTACCTTATACATAGCACAGTAAAATTCTTCCGGGCAATGTCTACGAATTTTCTCCATTGTTTCGCTTACTATATTTTTCAGCTCTTTTTCCTTCGTTTCATTCCCGACGATTTTTTCAAAGTATTCCAGATACTTATGCATAGTCTTTCACCGCCTACGCCACTTTTATGATCGTAATGCTGGCATTATTTACTGTCGCTGCCGCACTTGATTGAACCTGCAGTACGGTAGTATTATCTATTGCATAGCAGGAAGGGAGTTCTTTAACTAACGTGCTAAAACTGATATTATAAATATCTGCCGCCGCACCTGTAATAGTAGCCTCAGCACCCGGAACAGCAGTGCCGTTGCTAATTAACTGCAAGGTTATATCTCCTGCCGCTGCAGGTGTTACATTGCCATTGAATGTTACTAGATATAATCCATCAGAAGCAAGCGTTATGCTGTTGCTGCCAGCAACATGAACTACAGAACATCCGTTTCGTACACTATTGGTATTAAAATCTAAAAAGCCTTCTGCTACTACTGTTTGATCTGCTACTGTTACCGCGGTCAGCGCAGGCCTTTGATTGCAATTACATGCCATTTTTATCAGTTCCTTTCATCAATATAATCAAAGAGGACGGTTTGCACCGCCCTCTTTCTTTGGTGCAATTAATGCACTTTACTTAGCAGCCACAGCCGCAGTTATTGGCTGCAGTATAAGGGCTGCAGGTGATGTAAGCAGGTTGGGGAAACGGACGTAAAGTGCTGATAATATTAGCACTTTGAGCTTGCTGGCTCAGTTGGAAGTTTGCAGTTTGCAAATCTCTATCTCTGTCAGCCAGTTTATCCCGCAAATCCTGCATAGTGTTTGCATTGATCAGTGCGCGGGTAGCTTCGCCCTCTGCATGAATAGCATTGGTAATCTCGCAGGTATTACGATAATTTTCTGCACGTACTGCATCAATATTGCGATTAGTTTCACAGCAACATTGCTGTGCAGCAAAACGGTTTTCTGCAATAGCTGCACCGATAGTGCTAAAGCCATTAAGCATAGTCGTGTTCTGAGCATAGAACCCGTCACACAAACCGTTTTGAACACCACGGATACCATTCTTGATATCCTGGGCATCAAAGCCATTAGCCAGATCGGAACGTGTCAACGCACTTTCCAGTCCATTGTTACGATTATTACCCCATCCGCCCATCAAGGCAAACAGTACGATGATCCACATAAACCATGCGCCACCGCCATAACCAAAACCGTCACCGTAATTATTACGGTTTAAATCCATTACAGGTACTACGCCTGCTCCACCTTCCATAGTCATAATTGATTCACCTCATAAAATTTTATTTTAAAAATCTGACGCGCGCTATCAGATTCTTAGACCAAATTGGGAAAGAAGTTGATTCAGCTGTTGATCATCCATGCCTCTTTGTCTGGCCAGATTCCGTACGGTTTCCTGTAGCTGTTGCGGGTTTTTACCGCGCCCCATCTGCATGGCTCTTTGCATCAGCGGATCATTACCAAACATTTGCTGGAAGATTGCCATTGGGTTCGGACTGTTTTGTATTTGCCCGATCATCTGTATTAATTGCATTGGATTCATTATCTTTCTCCCCCTTCAAGTATCTTTCCAAAGATTCTACTTTCTGCTGCAGGGTTTCAACAGTATCCGCATCAGCATATCTTTTCGGAACATCCGGATTTTCTTTTGAAAGTCGATATGTCTGAACAATGGGCAGACCATTCATATTTATTGCTTTTGCATAAATACAATTATCTGCAGGACAGATAAAATACGTAAATGTTCCGTCTAAATCTATTTGAGCGGCTTTTACTTCATCAAAGCTCCCTACTGTCCGCCCTTTTAATACTGCAGGCATGGCTGGTGTGTTATACTGTGACTGCATCATATTTTGCTGCTGATAGTTTGGCATCGGCTGCATTGGTTGAGGATATTGCACCTGTCGTTGCTGTTGGCTGGGAAACATATTAACTCCCGGTACATAGAGATTATTAAACATCTTTTACTCCCCCGTTCTCTTTGATTTACTGTATTATATATAAATTTTTCTCTCTAAAAAGGACTATAAAAGGACATAAAACAGACAATAAAAAACAGCCCGTTTGGGCTGTCATAAACAAAAGCAGTTATCAAGTAATCCTTGATAACTGCTTAAATTTTTTATTAATGCCTAACGCCAGGCTTGCAAAATCCATGTCCATATGGTTTTGATTTGATTGAGGAATTCTCACGAACTTGTCTGAGCGATATATTTAAACTTCGAGGGTCTACTCCACCGGCGTTAGGCATTAATATTTTAGCACATCAATATTTTTATTTTCAATAAACTATGAAAAAAATCTTTAACTCAAACACAAGATTTTCTATAAAATTTTCTCCTTTTTTTAATTGACTTTTTCTATAAACCAATAGTATAATATCCACCGGGACGACGGTATTGCTGCGCCGTACTCCTACAATTTTATGTGAGCGTAAGAGAAGTGAACCCCTTTGGTTAGATAATTCTAACGAAAGGGGTTTACTTCTTGAAGAATTTGACTTTTTCAATGAACCAATAGTATAATAACTATAAAGAGATAGTCGGTATTGGATCACCGGCTCTCCCCGTAATTAAAAAATTTGACGGAAGGCCGTGTAACCGCAGGTTATGCGGTTTTTCTCATTTTATTTTCGAAATGAGAGAATGACTACTATAAGAGTTGCAAAACCTATCATTAAAGATAAGGTTTCATAAACAGTCATAGCATCACCCCCTACTCTTTTGGAGTAGGAAAACCGATTACCGACTATCTCGAAAATTATTATAGCATAACTAAACATATTTTTAAATAACAGGGAATATACCCCGGTTATTTCTTTATGATAAGCAAAAAGCCCTCTCTGCTTAACAGAAGGGCCTTTTGTATAACGGATGGTGAAAGGATGAAGTACCTAACGCCAGCCAGCAAAAGAAAACGAGTCGGAGTTGGAGGTTATTGCATGTTGTCAACCGAACAAGAGAAACTATATCTGCTTTCCTAAAAAAGTCAAACTGTTTCTTTAACTAAACCTGCACCTTTACTAAACTGTCGTTAGGTTCAAATATATATTAGCACCACTTTTTTAGGTTTTCAATATCCTAAAGCAATACTATTTTTTTATAAACTAAAATGAATATCAAAACTAACGACTTTATTTATAACACTCTTATCAATACCAAAATCCCTCGTTGCATACGCAACGAGGGATTTTGGTACTTTTGGGCAAGGATTAAGATTTTGTGCCTAACGTCAGCCTGTAAGGTAAATGAGTGGAGAGTTAGATTTGGGATAACACTATTGCCCGTTGTGGTAGGACATCAATCATACACCTTTACTGAACTGACGCTAGATACAAATATATATTAGCACCACTTTTTTAGGTTTTCAATATTCTAAAGCAATATTATTTTTTCATAAATTAAAGGAAGCCACTAAAATCAGTGACTTCCTTTTTCATATAATAAGATCAGCAACCTTATTATTTTTGTAATGCTTTTTCACAGTTTTGTTTATTCAGTATTTCGTGGATCATCCGGTAACTTTTTCGCAGATCCCGTACTACAGTTTTTTCAGATAGCCCGAGACGGTCAGCTATTTCATAATTAAGCAAGTGCCGTATAAACCGCAGTTCCAGTATTTCCAGCTGGCGCGGGGTCAGCTTTACTTTCTCTATTACTTCCTGAAATTCTTCTTTGGTCGGTATATCGTCCAGTATATGACGAACTTTCAAGTTTGTACGGTTCATCGTTTCACCTGCTCGCTATTATTGCTCCTGCTACTGCTCCTCCGACAATTCCCCAGCCAAGCTTTTGGATCTGTTTTAGCCTACTTTTCTTTTGCTCCTGTTTTATTTGAGAGCTCAATGTCTCTAAGGATTTGTTTTGCTCTGCTATTGTCTTGTTGGAGTTCTTTAACAATTCCTGAACCTGTGTCAGCTCGTTCTTGCCCTTCTGATAGGATACGTTCTGCTCTTTGATTAGCTTCTGCAGCTCGTTCGAGTTCCTTTTCTGCTGCTCCAATATGTCCGACAGCTTTATCAAGCGACTTTCCGAGTTCTCGGTTATCTCCCATAACTCCATGAACTGTTCCCTGGACATCGTTATTGTTTCCGGTAGATCCTCCCGATTCGCCGCCGAACATATACCAGGCAATAACAGCAATAACAAGGACAGCAAAAATAATACTATACCGGTGATCATATATTTTCTCATACACGGTTAAACCTCCTGTTCCGTCTGCAGTTAATAATATAGTTTAAGAAAAAACCGCCTGCAAAACAAGAAGCGCCACAGCTCCAACTACGATTCCAAAAATACACGCTTTCCCGCATTGTTTATTACGGTATTTTTCAATACGGTTCTGAACGTTTACAGTGAAATCCTCAATATCTTCCGAAGCACTGCTGAGAAAATTTGTTAATCTGCCGATTTGTTCTAATAGCCATTCCATGATAAAACTCCTCCTTAATCAACAACTTCTAATAACATACTGTTTCCGTTATCCAGTATCCATCTTGATACTTCTTCACCGTCTGCGTTTTGCATCCTCAGGCATCCATATGTGGGAACCCAGCCCTGATACGGAGCAAACGGGTCAGCAAGGCCGCTGCCGCCACCATGTATATCACGATATCTGGAATCACCGGTATGGATATAAAAAGTTCCATATGCTGCACCCTGTTCTGCCGCTAAATCCATCCCCGGGTAATCTGCGCTTACCGTATAGTTTCCATTAGGCAGGGATTCTCTCTCCTGCCCAGCACCATTATAGCCAGGAACAATAGCGCTGCGGCATTCATAATCTTTTATTACCTGGCCTAAATCATCCATTGTGTATAGTCTCTGTTTTGATCTTATGTACTGTAATTGCATTTTCTTCTACCTCCATTCTTTCTATAGCCATTTTCAGCGCTTCATCCTTGCGCCAATCACCGCCAAATTTTATTCGTAAAGGGTCTAAACAGTTACGCATAGCCTTTAATACCTGAACTGCTTCATCTACCGTTAAAATCATTATGCGGTCTTCTTTCGGGTTGTTTTTCGTCTTCGTCAGATATGCCATTCCCATTACGGTCTACAAGCCTACGGCTTAATGCCAGCAGGCTTCCCAGAAGTGGAGCTCCGCATATAACCAGTATTATATCCTTTAGCTCCGGCAGCCCTGCCTTATTCAGCCAGAATGTGAAATATACCCAGGTTCCAATGTATAGCAATATCGTTCCGAAAAGCAGATACAGCGCTGCATAGATTGGCCACATATTACCGCTGGATATCGCTATATCCGGCAATTTTGACATACCTTTTTCCAGCCAGCCTTTTATTTTTACGAACACTTATTGCACCCCCTGTTTTCCACGTCCGGAGGATTCTGAGGTAACTGCAGGACCTTGTTGTAAATTTCGGTAATTGCGCCATTACCGCCAAGAGCTTTATAACTCCTATACATGTCCATTATGTTTTCCATATTGTAGATAGGTATAAATCTTTTCTCCTCTGATTTATGATAGATACTTATGATCTCAGTTCGGAGCAAACTTCTTATAGCATCGTCTCGTGCTACTTCCTGCTTGTTCCTTTCCTCGATCTCTGCCCGGTATTTAGCATACATTTTCCATAAAATACCCAGTAATCCGCTCTGCAGCAGCAGGCTTACTGTTGTACCTATATGAGTTTGTATATACTCCAAGATGCTCCACCCTTTCTGAATTAATTTGACTTTTGTAAACTTTGCGGTACAATGTTGGCGAACTACGAAAGCTAAATTTCTTCCCCTACACTAATACAATGTAGGGGTTATTTTTATGCTCCCAAACTTTTAGTAATCTGTAACATTCGGTGTTTTTTGATTAATTGATTGAGAATAAGAAATCTTTAAATACCCTCCATTCAAATTATATTCTGCGCCTACGTATAACGATAATTTATAAGTTTTGTTTGGTGTTACTCCGACATACCATTGATCATAGAAATTAAAACCCTCTGATCTATAACGCCACTCTTTTTGATTAGAAAGGTTTTTTATTTCTACAGTAACGTAATCATCATAACCCTCGCTAGATTCTGCATGACTGGAAATATATAATACAGTAACTCCATCAGGAATAGTTATTGATACTTCCTCATACAAGATGTCATTTGCTTCAATATTTTTGTTGATCAAGAAAGTTTCTTCTGTAGGCACAATAACTTCTAATTCTGCACCGATACTTACATTACCAGTTACTATTACATTCATTGGGTTACTTGTTAAATCCATTTTATATTCCTCCGTTTCTTCACAGAGAAATATTACATTTTTGCAGTTTTATTGAATAATTACAGGTATCGTTTTCCCTACTTGTGATTGCATCCACAATATTAGCGAAGAATCATTCGTTGGAAGTTCAATATAATAATATGTATTCCCTTCTACTGGGTTCAGTGTATAAGTAGAATTATTAATAGTAAGTTTTATTGTAGATTGACTTAATCCAATAGAAAATGATATCCATAATATATGTAGTAATATCATTTGACTACTAGGATCTACACTCTGACCAACAGCTAACGATGTAATCTTACTGCCTTTAAATATATTTGGCTCAATACTTCCATATACTTTGCCATCAGCAAATTCAGCACTACTATATCCATATTCCCATTGATTTCCACCGTAAGTATATTCACCAATCGTCAAACCTATTCCATCCAACTCTGCACTAACCGTAATATCCCCCGTGACTATTACTTTAATAGGGTTTTGAGTCAGATCAATTTCAGAATAAGTCTGTAAAGGCGAGCGTTGATGTCCCCCCCAGCAACACATTGGTTTTCACTATCTCCAACGCTATTCACTGCAATAATATCTTTGTTTTCCATTTTTAACCCTCCTGACAATAAATCTTTTCCAGTTTTTCTTCGCCTTTGTAACCGGTAATCAGTAAAGAAGTGCCTTTCTTCACTAAAATTGCATAAGGACATTGGCCATTCACACTAAAGTTATATTCCCCGGAATCAGGAAATGTTACTTTAGCATATTCTGCCATAGTCATTTTTAATGAATCGTTCTCGTTTTTAAGCGAATCGTTCTCGTTTTCCAGCATTTCGTACTTGCTTTTAGGTACGCCGCCAAGTAATTTTATCAACCAGTTAATCATTTTCTTCCTCCATTATCACGCCGATTTTTGCGTCACTCTCGAATACAGCTGCCATTCTGCCGTCCTCGGCCGTATACATTGAATAAGTACCCGTGATTTGCCATTGCGTAAATTTATATCCGCTGTTTGGCGTACACAGTAAAGTAATAGCTGCTCCATAATTGAATGTAAACGTTGTACCGCCATTTCCGTTTATCGTTATCACGCCATGAGCAGGCTGAACTACTGTAACCTTGAAGGTCTTTATAGTCGCCGCCGTAGCACTCACCGTAATATTGCCAGTCAACGTCCCGCCTGTAGTCGATAACGTGCCGGCATTGTAACCGGTATCCGCAGCAATAGAAACTGTATATTCCGTACCATAGGGCAAAGTGACCGAACTGGTATATTTATTTCCGTTCGCCGTTACCGTTATCGTTTGGTGGGCGGATTGTACGATACTTATTGTCAGATAACCGCTTATGGCAATAGCGTAAGTCTTACCGTCGGATTTCCTGTATATCCTTCCTGCAGTAGTACCGGCAGCGCCAACGGTACGCAAAGCAACAAAACATGTATTACCATCAACTTTCAGCTTTAGGTTAGGGCTTCCCGCTTCGGCTTCCGTTGAATAAATATCACATGAAACTGCCGCTTCTCCATTTTTCTTTATGTACAGCTTTTTGCTTAAAGTCGCCATGTTCACACCTCACTCTACATAAAGCTCTGAACCGTCAGGAAATACTAAGTGCCCAGAAGAATTAAAAACACCTGCATTTATATAGCTCAGAGAGTTCCAGTCAGTAGCACCATTGCCGAATTTCATTTTGAATGTATCTGTTTCTAACCCTATTTCACCTTTTGCTAAAGTCGGGTTTTTAGCTTGCCAATTTGCCGCCGTATCATTTCTGCATGACAAAGATTCGATATTCAATGTTACTTTAGCCATTCTTCACACCTCATGCATTACCGCAGTTTAGTATAAACGTATCAGAATTCTTCACATAGGATGCACCGTCAGACAAGCTTTCAACCTTAGTCTTTGCAATGTTGGTATTAAAGTTTGCCGTCGCCCGTTCATCTGTGTAATATAATTTGCTTCCCTCGGCGATATCGCTCGTAGTAAGCGTTACCGCGCCTGTTTTTCCGTTGACAGATAATACTGCTGCTGTTGCGCCTCTTAACTGTATCCAGTTATCTAAGACACTTGCCGGAGACTGCTTTAAGATAAAGCTTCCAGCTCCGTCTGTTCTAACTGCGACATCACCCGTTTGGGCTTCAAGCGCCAGCATTTCTTCCTCATTGTCTACTACATGCGGCTCAGTAATTGCAAGGGCAGGAAGAATAGATTCATCAAGTTTGCCGCTCTCATTCAGCATCGGCACATTACCTGCAGCTGAACCAACATTTTTAGTTGCCGCTGTGCCGATCCCGGTTATTTTACTCGTAGACAGATTCGGAATATCGCTTTCAGAAAGATTGGTTGCCGTTGTTACCCGTCCTTTGGCATCAACCGTAACTTTGGTATATGTACCTGCAGTAACACCGCTGTTTCCCAAATTTGCCTGTATGGCAACGGCTGCACTGCCGTCAAAAGAAGCAGAACCGCTAACATCACCGGAAAGCGTTATACTTCTGGCCGTTTTCAACTTCGTTGCTGCAGTTACCTCACTTACTGACATCGTACCGTCAGAAGCAACAACGACTTTATCTGTTCCGGCAGCCTGAGATTTTACGCCGCCTAAGGTACTTGTCGTAGCAGTAGGAAGATCATATTCATTACTGCTGGCGTAACTCAGCTCCTGCCACTTTGTTATACCATCACCAAACTTAAATTTTTTAGTGTCGATCTCTACGCCCATTTCACCTTTGGCTAATACTGGATTCTTACTGTTCCAATTTGCCGCCGTGTCATTTCTCATTTGCAGAGTTTCGACTTTTAATGTTTGCGCCATTATGCTTCGCCTCCACTTATAATTTTTATTTCAGTGTAGTCTCTGCCTACACAAAAATACTTACTGTTTTCTTCGTCCCAGCGGTAACAGGCATTACTGTTTATGTCTATATACAGCGCTGAAACGCTGCCGCGGTTTGGAAACTCATATACAGAAGAATATTGCTTTATACTGCTTCCATCCCGGACAGAAGGTATACTTATTTTTCCCTTTGCAGAACTTGCCCCTTGTAAAGTACCCTGTAGATTCATTAAAACGTCACCTCTTCTTCAAGTCTGAATTCATGTGGTGTTATTATCGTATCTACATACCCGTCAGATTTTTTCAGCTGCACATCATATACATAATTCCCATATTCCAGGTTTTCTGTATCTTCCGGCTGTATTTCAATTTTCCCTGAACTTGCATCCTTCTGTATCAGGATATCCCTCGTTTCGGTATTAGCCTTTACTGTAAAAGTGATCTCGTCACCTTCTGCCGGTGTATATTCATCACCATTGGCATCGGTTATAGTCAAAGTAAAGATCGCGCTGTCTCCTCGTGTTAGAAAAATTTTATTCTTAAATATCCTAAACATAGCGGCTTCTCCTTACTCTATCCAAAATTCCGAACCGTCTTTTAAAACAACATGCCCGGCACTGTTATAGACGGGGGCCCAATCGGTAACAGCGGTTTTCATACTCGCAGGGGTTATATAAGTTTCAGTGCTCTCGCCTGCCTCAGCCTGTTCATTAGTCGCCGGGGCTATCACACTTTTTCGCATAACATAACTGGCGCCGCTGTCAGTTACAGAACTTCCATCTGTTCCCCAAGTCGGCTCACTCGTCCCTGTTTTCCCCGCCGTTACTACTACCGCTACAAGACCGGATTTCATAGACGGTGAATAAATTACCTGGCCTACTACCAGCTGTGTTTCCGGCTGCCAAAGCCTACTTACCAAAACCTGCATCAGCTGGTTCTGATTTTCAAGAAACGTCTGTATATCATCATCTGTAGTAGGGTTTTCATCTGATGGGTATCTGTTGTAATTAGAAAAATCCAAACACTTAGGTAAGCTCATTTTTTTGTGCTCTCCTTTCCTCTGCAGTCTCTTTTATAAAGCCCTGCCATGTGATATCTGCGGTAGTTGCTACCGCTGCACCCGTACTGTCGATAATTTTTATTACGCACGGCGTTTTTGATACGATCTGCGGGAAAATCCCCTTTCCATCCACAACCTGCACACTGTCTATCCTGACGCTAGTCGTGTAGTAATTCGGCGTTTTTATCGGCAATGTCAAACCGTCTTCCGGAATAACAAGATTCTCAAAATGCTCCTGCTGGTCAGGAACATCTATTATTGCCAGCAACTTATACAATACTGTTGCTGACCCGCTTTCCGGTGTTTCAAAGCGAATGTCTATTACATCCCCGCCTGAAACTTTTACTTTTGTCGAATACTGTTTGTACAGATTATCTTTTCCCCTGATTTTGTACATTAAATTAGAATAGCCACGGATATCATACTTCAACCAAAAATTGCCGCTGGCTGGCGCCGTAAAGGATGTCGCAAGATAGAATGACGAAAATGTTCCGTCCCAATGATTTACGTTTTTACCCTGCCAGAAATGATTTGTTTTACTTTTCCAATAGGCGCTGGTCTGATTAGAATGAATCGTTCCGTCTTCTGCTATGCTGCCGTCAGTTTCTATCTCGCCCCAGTTATTTTCCGAAAAATCTTTGGTATAAAGAACGTTTTCTTCTAACGGCTCACCAAAATCTACAACGCAGGCAGCGTAATTTTTACTTTCCTGTCCGGCATTATCTACTGCCTTTATCATTATGGTATGTTCGCCCTGTCTTACTGTAGATGTTTCGTAAGGCTGAGTTACAACTAACCCTTCCTGGACTAAATAACCATTTTCCCAGTTCGGCGTAGTACCCTGAATGTACTTAAACTTAAATCCTGCAATATCGTTAGGCTCAGGATATTCAAAACTCCAATTATAACGCCTGGTCCCGTTGGCCAGTACCTCGGTATCTAGGCTGATTACATCCGGAGGCTTTTTATCTTCCACTATCGGGATCGGACCGTAAATAACGCCGCTGGATTTTGTTATTCCCAGTACCGTAACAACTTTGAGCCAGTATTCGGTATTAGCTGTCATATCAGTTTCGATTTGTGAAGCACTGATTTGTGACTGTAAAACATTGTAGGTATTACCGCCATCAGAAGATATCAGCACCGTAAACCTGCCGCCGTTACTGGGTATGTTCCAAGAGGCATACAGCCTTGATACCCGCCGCCCGTCTTCTGTAACATACGTTATCTGCGAAGCATTCAGCCCTGTAACGTTTTGGGCTGTTTGGCTCGGTGTCGCATACTGGATAGGAGGGATCTCATAATCTTCGTTATAAAGATTCTCATTATACTCGATGCACTCTATCTTTCTTGTGAAATCCAGCTCTCTGGTTATCGACTTAACGACAAACGGCTTACTTCCCACATTCGCCAGCGCAAGGTCAAAAATATCATCGACCTGAGGCGGATCATCTTCCGCAAACGGTGTCAGTACATACACCTGGCACCAGCCATTCTCATTTCTTTCGATCTCCACGGCACTTGAATAAAGGTTATCATTGACGGTTCGGTACATGATCCGATATGAACCTTCTGTACTATCGAGTTCTACCGGCAGTAACAGCGATCTTCCGCTTATCGCATAAATACGCCCGCTTTTCGCCCATTTTGGAACATCATGTGCGACCAGGATAACGTCCCCCAGCGTACAGGCTATTGCGTCAACATTCGCCTGAAAGCTTATCGTCCTTAACTGATATTTATTGCAATAAAGCTGATATACACCTTCCCTGTACGCCTGTTCGTAACTCGTTATTCCATCATAGGTGATTTGCGCCGCCTTTTCTTCTTCCTCCTTATCATACGTATCGCTGTAGATACAAACCGTCTGCCGGGAATAGTCGCTTGCCGCATCGGTATAGGTTACTTCTACAAGGTTAGCACGATCTGAGGTCTGCAAAAATTCTTCCTGAAAGCTGCCGCTTATAATATTGCCCATTCCAAACATCTGTACCGGCTGTTTTACGCAATCCCATACACACCCGTATCGGGTGCCAAAGCGCACTACCATGCCACGGCCGACATTTGCGATTTTCTGATTGATAACTTCCAGCATATCACCAGCCTGGTTGATTTCGATGTTGATTTTGAAGTTTTTGCTGTCGCAGAAATCAGCCCATTCCTTAAACTGGTCATACAGCATGAGCTCTTTCTTTACGCCTCTTACCTCATATTCAAAAAGCAATGTATTCACGTTATAAAGCTGGCTTGCCATATGGATCATGTCATAACATGCCCACGCCGGATTATCAGAAGCTTTTTGTTCGTATATCTCGGTATACGGATTCCATACCAATACATACTCACGGGTTTTTAAGAAGCTTACCGTCGGACTGCCGCTGATCTGGTCAGTTGCCAGGGCTTTTATTCCGACAAGGGCTATATTGGGATAAGAAAAATCATCGTAGACTATGGATGTCACACTGCTCCAATAACACCTTACGGAAGCACGGCTGTTCGTAACCTCATGGCTCCGAGCAATCACCTTCATTTTGACTTCATATTCACCGGAAGGCAGATTGTCTACCCGCCATTCTCGCCTGAGCGCCGAAGACTGGCTGCCGTTGACCCTTTCACCGATAAACTGCGTCCAGTCTGTTTCCCCTTTCTTTCTGTAAAGACCCTGCAGTTCTACCCACGCATTACCCAACGAACCATTATCTTCTGCATAGTATAAACCGCTCGAAAACTCAACTTTTGCAATAATGCCTTCCGTAGCATTCCCCTGAGCGGAATCAATTCGCTCTGTTTCCAAAAGTTGATAGCCGAGTGATTTTGTAAAGTAGGTATCGTTAAAGTTACTGATTATCGGCTGATTATTTACGCCCTCTCTGGTCTCTAAAGTCATTCCTTCGTAATACTCTACCGGATTATCATTTACTAAAACATTAGAGATAGTGAGCGGGCCTTCACCTGCAGCAATAAGCCAGTTAAGATATTCCTTATCGCTTGCTATGCTCACAAATTTTGATATTGTCTGACCAGCACTTTTTACTGTGCCGTAGGTGATTGCTATGGCATTATTCTGCCCTTCCATCGTTTGAACGTCGCTCCACGAATACGTCGGGTTATTTTCATAGCTGCCATATGCTCCCAGGTCAGAAGTACCATAAAAGGTTCTTCCTATAAGCGAAGAACCTATGAACATTACCGCTGCTGCTGACAAATAGCCGATTGTCGTCCAACCTGCAGTTGCCCCGAGAGCAGACCAACCAACACCACTTACTAATCCACCAACACCAAATGATACAACAGACAGGGCAACAGCAGCTATAACGCCTAAAACTTTACCGCCGCCTTTAGCTATTACAGGGAATAATACGACAAAATCACCAGAGCGAACTTTCGTTCTCCCCTCTACCATATAACCATTTATCGTTGCCTGCAGTTCCACACCTTCTATAGCGTACTGCTTTAAAAGCTCTTCTATAGAAGTACCTTCACATTCTATTAGCTTTACTATTCTGCCCTCTGCAGGAGCGAAAGGATTTTTAACGATTACCAGCCTTACCATTACGATCTCCTATATATTCATAAAACCCGACAATCACTTTACGCCATGCCGGAGATTCAATGTGATCTATACATACACCTATATTTTCCCTGATATGGATAAATTTGCCGTTACCGATATAACATCCTGTATGATTGACGATTCCAGGCGGCGCGCCAAAACGAATAGCGATAACACAAGGAGCTGATATTTCACCTTTACTTACTTCACGCCATACGCTTGTTTTGACAGCCTCTGTACAAATTAAGGAATTTATTTTCTCCACGTCGTCAAAATCAGCCGTGAACTCTGGCAAGTCTATTCCGAACCGCCGATATACTTCCATTACCAAACCATAACAATCTACGCCGCTTGTTATGTCCCTGCCTCGATTTTTAAACTGTACCCCAATTAGATCGGCGTAATTTATTGTTTTATCCATTGATGTACACCCCTTTCTGGTCAATACCCGGGAAGCCGCCAAAACGTTGGCTGTTGTTGCGCTCCCGGCAGTCCTGCAGAGTATGGTTACATGTTTTCAGTTCGCTTGTCGCTCCACAACGAAGCCCCTTATATTTAAAGGGACAGTTATTTTTCATATACCTGTTTAAAGGACGACGTGTTTTGGAACTGTAGCCGCTGCCTAATGTAAATGTTATGTACTGCTGATTGACAGTGCATTTCTGAACTACATAGTGTTCTTCTACTTCCGCTGTAGCCTCGTCCAATGCTTTACTGTTTACCACGCGTACAATGACTTCCGTATTATTTCCGCCACCAGCTTCTTCGACATAATACTGCAAAGCCTGGGATACATTATCTACCTGAATCTCCAAGTTTGGATCGCTGCCGGTACTGTCTTCGCCTACTTCACCTAACGAGAACGGAAAAGCCTGATACAAATTACCATTCCAAATTACGTCCTCGATGTTATAACAAATGCGTATCGGTTCTTCAAAGCAAATATCCAAAAGTATGATAAAGGCGCTGTCTGTAGACAGCTTATTTTTTTCTGCTTTAGCAATAGCTGACAAACTGAGCATCTCACACCTCCGTCAGCTCTAAGGTTATGGTCCAATAATCTAAAGTGCTGAGTTCAACATTACTGACATTGGTTATCCGAACCTCTATTTCTTTATTCGTCGCAGGATTCGTCCAGGTAAAACTCTGCGCCGAATACTTGACTTTTTTCGTTATAAACTCATAAAGAATCTCATATTCATCTTGCGGCAGAGAATTCCATTTCAAAGTATATTTTGCCCTGCTGCGTGTAAATTTGACCCGTGATTGCATACTGCCGTCTTCAAAATTACTACGCAGTGAATTATCCTCTACTTCCATACCTATCGGATAACTCGGAGCCCGTATTTCCGGAAACGTGATCACGAATTAGCCACCCCCTTCAAGAGTGTTTTAATACCGCCTCTATTAGTGCTTATAGCTTTTATAAGTATGCCTATAACATAACTTTCGCCATCCCAAGTAGTTGATGTCTGCCGTGCTTCGAGTGGAGTACCACTTTCATTGATAAGTTCTACTTTGATGTTGATATTATTGCTGTCGCTCCGGCTTTCGCCGCTGAACATTGCTTTTGTTTGCGCTGCGGTGTATACCCGCCCCGGCGTGCTAAAATCAACCACTTCCGGGCCTTCTTCTCCAACCAGATATAGTCCGGGAGAAGAATAACCGCCTTTAGCTCTTGTTCCTCCACCTATCTTTAAAGTGCTGGAAGGTACACTGGAAACTATGGTCCCGCCAAAATCCTGATATCTTATACCATTAGCAGCCGTTTTTATATTATTGGCGCCACCGATACCGAACATACTCATAATGGCATTCATAACCAAACCCTGCATTATGACTTTCATCATCATATTGAGAATGTCGTTAGTAAGGTTTTTAAACAATTCTTTAGATGCCTCGGAGAAAGACTGCTGTTCGGTGATCATATTCTGACCAAAGCTTTCAAACTCTCCGATAATGCTGTCAAAGCCATCTACATAAGTTTGGTAAAAATCTGCCTGATAGTTTTTTACCACGTCCAAAGCATTTTCCCATGAAGCCGCCATATCTGAAGCTTGTGCCTCAACAAGATCCTGACTTGCCGCTGCATATTCCTGCTGGATACGAAGCATTTCTTCCTGCGTCAGCTTATCGCTTTCCAACATCTTCGCTAACTGCTGTTTATAGTTTTCCAGCTCTGCCATACGCATAGCGTCAATATTGCTGTAGTAATCTCCGTAACTGTCTTCCAACGCCTGCAGGCGTTCCATTTCCATGTTATGACTTTCAGTTACCCAGTCACGATTATTCTGAGCTTCTTTCAGTTCCCGATACTTATTTATCTTTTCCTGAACAGCACCTATTTCTGCAGCATCTACACCAGCTACTTTTGCCCGTTCAACAGTCGAATTCATTTCTTCGATCTGCGCTTCGAGTTTAGCTTGTGCTATTTCCAGTGGGGACTGCGTAAGCTCGGCTATATCGACATCCAGATCTTTAGTGAGTTCATCTATTTTAGTTTTCCACTTTGTAAGCTCTTTCAGTGCCTTGTCTGCCGCCGCTTTAGCCTTCTTATCTTCTTTCTCAGCGGATTTATCGCCAAAATCTTTCAGTGTTAATCTCTTGGCTTCTTCCATTGCTTCTTTTAATGCCGCATCGGGATCATAAGTCCATTTCGCCGCTTTTACGGCGTTTTCTGTCATAGCCCTCGGATTGAAATAAGGATTTTCTATTAAGTCCCAATCATCACTTTCACCCTGAGACAAATATTTATTATCTGCTGTGTTCGACAATGCGAGCTCGTATCTATGCAATACATCATCCAGAGATAAACCATTCATCCCTGCATAAATACCAACCGTCCCGGCACCAACAGCCAACCCTGTACCTATAGCTGTACCACCAGCAGTACCCAATGTTGTAAGAAGCCCTGCTGCAGCTCCCATTTTTGCAACTTCTTTATATGCAGTGGACAACTTAGAAAGCCAGCCTATAAGCCCACCAATGGCACTTATTGCAATACCTACATTTATAGCTGTATCTCCCATACTTTGTGCAAAATCGTTAGTATCATCCGTAAGCATTTGAACAGTAACACCTAGACCTGTCAATGCACTGCCAGCTCCTAACGCATAATTTTGCATCTTTTGCAGTTTTTTTCCATGCTCTAATGCTGCATTTGCTGCTAAAATATGTTTTTCCTGAGCATCAAGGGTTTGTCTTGCCAGATCCAGTTGCCCTTTAGCCGCTTGCCGCGCAGCCTGCAGTTGCAATTTCCCTGCTTCTTGTGCGGATACACCAAGTTTTTGATAATGTACAGCCGCAAGAGCAAGGTCATCTGCCAACTTCATATTATCTTTGCGCGCCGCCTTAACAACAGCATCACTGACTATTGCGCTTGTTTTTTGTGCTGTCTGTTTTTGGCGTTCAGCCTGTTCGATTACCACCGCCGCATTTTTTGCCGCCTGTATCTCCTGCTGATACGCTCCCTGTGCCGCTATTTTATTTTGATTCCAGTAGCCGTTGACCTTCTGTACCGCCGTACCCAGCAAAGTCTGCGCCTGATATGCATTATTAGTCTGCGTAACTACATTCGCAATATCTAAAGCAACGTTACCAATTTTCCACGCCGCAAAAGCTATGCCGACCTCTTTAGTATGATCCGCTAAAAAACCTGCGGCTGTACCGGCTTTTTCCAGAGCGGGAGTAACAATGGTACTAGCCGCACTACCCAGCTCACCCATACCTTTTGCAGCGTTAACAACATGTTCGCTAAACGCCTTGATATTATCAACGGTTTCAGAATTCAACTCAAAAGTCTTCTGATTTAAGAACAGTTCGGCTATATCTTCCAGTATTTCCTTATAATAATCGTATAAGGGTTCCGTAGCTATTGCAGATGTTCTTGTGTAGCCTTCCTTGATTTGATCCGTCAAGCCAGCCATAGTTTTCGGCGTTTCCAAAGCTGCTGTTTTAAAACCTTCCATACGTTTCATAAGGAAGGCGTACAGACCTTCTGCACTGTTTTTAGCTTCTTTGATATCGGCATCTGTAAGCCCCAAAGAGGTTGCCAGCGTACTGGATTGAGGACGGATACCGCCCTGCACCATATCACGTAATTCCTGGACGATCTGATTTCGGGGCAAACCTAATGATTTTACCGCGTTTACACCAACAGTTGTAAATTCTTTCAGCTGGTCTATCGTCATACCGGCTTCAAGACCTGGTCCCAGCAGGGCCCGGAATGCTTCAATTAAATCTTCACTGGTTGCAGCTGTTCTTAATGCGGCATCGTTTAAATCTTTTAGGATACCATTAGATATCCGCATTGCTGAATTCCATTCCAGTGTTTTTCCATCCAGTTCAGTCATAGACTGTAATATACCGGATATACCGATTTGATTCGTTTCCATGTTTTTGGCAAACTCATAGGGAGCTTTTATAAGCTCACCTATAGCTCCGCCTGCAGTATACATACCAGTCAAAGCCGCAGTAACACCAGCCGCCTGCGCAGTAATACCACGAAAAATACTGGATGTAGAAGAAGCGGTTTTATTCAGATTAGATAAATTTTGTTGAGCTTTTAAAAGCCCTGGACTTAAAAGGTCCGTTAACGCTAACAAAATCCTTGTTTCTATAACATTAGCCACTTCTTACTACTCCTTTCCTTACCGGATTTTCTTTCCTGGTCTTCTCAATAAACGCCTGTATTTCAATATCTTCCAACTTCTGTAATTTCTCCATCAGCAGTTCACTAACCCTGATTTTGTACCGATCAAAAATGTAGCTTGCACTCTGCCAGTCCACACCCTGCGGAACAGCACCGCCAATACCTATTGCACAACGTTTACAATTCCTTATCAAATACCACGCCATCATTGCTTCCCTGTTTCCTTCCATAAGCTCCGGCGGTCGGTATTTGCAGGTTTCACAGTCAAGCGGCTGCTTTGTTATTTCCCGGAGACGTCGGCAGTCTTTACAATATTCGCCTCGCTCACGCTGCCATTTGTCGAGGTCTTCAAGTTTTTTATTTCGTCCGTACGAATATTACTTGTCAGACTGACCGTAGTTGTATAAATAGCCATAAGCTCACCGGGAGAAAAACTATTTATATCTTTCACCCCGTACACATGTTCCATTACCCACGGAACAATTTTGCTCAGATATTCTTTTCCGGATACTTTATTTTCTGCAAGGCTGTCCGAGAATTCGTTATATTCCACATTTTCTTCCCATGTCATAGCTCTGCATTCCAACAATACTTTCTTAGCCATTTTTCCTGCTCCTTCCTTACGCTTCTACTGTTTTAGTGTATTTTTCAGTCTTATTGATCAAAGTCACAACTACGCTGCTGTTCTGTGCATTTTCTTTATAAAATGCGCTGTAATCCAGCGTTTGTTTGATTCCTGTAGGTCCGTCAATACTTGGCGTATTTCGAGAAATTTTCATTTCCGGATACAGGAAAGAAAGGCTAAAATCCCCTGTTTCAAAAAGAATTTCCGCACTGATAGTAGTACTTTCTTCCGCATATTTGATAAACGTATCATCGGTGAAAAATGCGGTCATACTACCGGAAAGATTCAAGATACCTTCATTCAATGCTGCCCTGAACCCCTTGCCACCTATAGCGTAAGTATCACCGTCAAGGTTCATATTCATTTCCATAGATACTTCGGTACAAATAGCGACAAGTTCTCCGTTGATCTTAAACGAAGCCATAAAGTTACTGAAACGGTCAAAATTCAAGGTTCTCGGGGACGAGCTGATAGTAGCATCAAGAATAGTTTCATTGGCTCCCATCATGTCAATATTTGCCGTCAGTTCTCCGTCGCCGCCAACGGTAATACTCATAGTATTTACCTTGCAGCCGCTGTATTTTGCATAAACGCCAATATCAGGAAATGATTTTTCTATAATCAGCGAGGGCTGTCTCCGGGACGGCTTAAATACATGTTTGTATGTGCCGCCGGTATCTCCCGCAGTGGTAGTCGGTTCATCAAAAATAGCCATAAGCCAATAGCCAAAAGATGTTCCATCTACCGGAGCTACAAGTTGTCCTGCTACGTCGATATTACCCATAATCGGTTCGACAGGGTCACGCCGCCCTGTAATGGTACTTGGATCTGTTTTATTTTGTGTTGCAGTCAGGGCATTAGAATTGAACGGTAAAGAAATTGCCCTTGTCGCTAAATCACTGGGATCTGTTTTATATGCATCCTCAAAAGCAATCAAGCTTTGCGTATATACGCCTTGTTGCTGTTCGCCATTTGCCATTTTATTTCACCTCTCATTTTTATTACTTGTCTGTTATTGAACTGTACCGCCTGAGCTGGCTAACAAACGCTGAATTTCAGGCACAACAGAAGGGAAATACCTGAATGTGTCAACTTCCCTTTTTTTATTGTATTTACAGGTAGTGTGATACCATTGGCCATATTTTTCGGTTTTCAACCCATATTTATTAGCGATACGCCCAACCATACTGCCGCTAATTCCACATTGGGCGCCAACTTCTTCCGCACTTAATGTGTCCGCCATACCGCCCAGCATTGGCATTATTTCTCTGCCTGCCAAAATATCTACAGCATTTTTATTGCAGATTTCTTTATAGTTATCACTTTTGGTATTTTCTGCACACTTTAAAATCAATGCCGCCATTCTTGCCCGGCTGTTATTAAGACGTGCTTTGCTGTTATTTAGCTTCGCTTCTACTTCTTTAGCTTTCATTTCTGATCCATAGCTGCCGGTTTTCCGAATCGCAGGAAGTACATCACTTGTTACCCAGCGTTTGAATTGTTTTGCGGCAGGCAACTTGCTAGATAGAATTAATGAGTATAATCCGCTTTCGTTGATAACTAACAGCTCTTGTTCTCCGCCATTAGTAAGGGTACGCTGTTTTAGCGTATCCTCTGTATCAACGTGTTTTCTAATAGCTTCTGCTGGTCGAACATAACCTAATATCTCCGCTACATCTTTGCCAACAAACCATGGCTCGTTATTTCTTTCAATTACTCTAACTTTGCCAAAAGCTTCATTTTCAAAAATTTTCAGTTCAGTTTTCATTGTTTCTACCTCACTTACTTTATCAACGGATTTTAAAAATCTGTCATACCTATCGGTCCCAAAATCTGCTCAAACTCCCATTCCAAATGTATTAAAGCCGTCCATAACCGCCCCGCCTGGTCCACTTCGCCAGTGAATACGACTTGAAATACCTTCGGAGGAAGCTTTTTATCCTTGTAGTTATTAAGCTCCTGCTGAATTATCTGTATGATGTCAGATGCCAGCTTATAACTTCTCAGGATGTAAACCTCACTGTCGGTAACAACGTAATTATCTTCGCCTGCTGCTTCACTTGATACACCAACAACAAGATCGCAGGAATATTCAGCCTGTTTTGCCAGCCCTTCGACTTTCCCCGCATTATAAAACATCAGATACGGGACTGAATTTATATCCGGTACTTCGTTTGTATTGGCGTATTCTACAGCAACAGTTATTCCTTTGCCGAATTCCTGCTGGCAATAATCATCCAATGTTTGAGAGTTTTTCAGATATTCTGCCAGTTTCCGGCTCATTTCAACCATATTAATCTGCTGCAGCATTTAAATTCTTATACACCGTATATTTACGGCCCTTTCCTTTCTTTTTATCAAAACCGCCATTTTCCATATACTCCTGCACTCGCTGCCTTACATAGCCTGGTATTGCCGGTGCGATCAACATATACGATTCTTCAACGAACGGCCGTGCTGGCGTTGTCAGGGTCTCTGTCGTCGGCCTTAAATGAATGCCTTTCCTGTGGAAATCTCTCCGCATTCCCGGAGTTACCAGTTTCGTATAACCGAACTCCTGCCTGTTTCCCTCATAAGCCGCTGTGCGGCTTGTCCAGCCAACACTTACGCTATTATTAGAGGCATTGTAGGCATAACCTAACGCATTCCGCAGTTTCCCGTACCATTCTTCCGGTGCGGTTTTTACCAGTTTCTGACGTTCTGCGAGTGGCCAGCGTTCCTTCCAATTTTGGCCAGGGAAATCACCGCGGATGTCTTTTTTCAGTTGCTTCTGGACCATATAGCCCGTACTTTTCAAAACGCTTCTTATAAACCTCGGATTATCCTGTAGCCAGCGTTTTATCTGCGGTGTTATATTATCTTCCAACGTGATTTTGAAATACATTATTTCTCAAATCCTCTCGCAAAGCCCTTATTATTCTTAGAGCACGACAAAACTATGGTATCGGCTATCGTGTCCCAAAGAGATAATTTATCAACCCGCCATTCACTGTTTTTGTGGATTATCTTATCTCCCGGTTTAAACCCCTGAATATCCTCAGCCAAGAAAGTAAATTCTGCTTCATCTCGAACCGCATCATTTACCGTAGTATTCCGAAAAAAGTTTTTTCGTACCGCTGCCGCCGATCCGATATTGACTATTGCAGGTACTTCTTTGCCGTTATATATCACAGGTTCGACTAATTCACTTTGCCATATTGATTCTCTGACCGCCTCTTTTATGCTCATATGATCCACCTTAGAAAGAAGGCGGACTAAGCCGCCTTCCTGATTTAGTTGATTTTTACAAAAACCTTACCGGCAGAAGAAGCCGCGTCTTCCCATACGATACCAGCCAGGACTTTATCGTCTTCTGCTAACACTGCAGGTTCTTCTGCTTCGGATAATGCCGCTGCCGCCGCAGGTGCGGTTGCTGTAATTTTTTTAGTGGTTTTGTCGTAATAAACTTTTTTGCCTTGTTTCAGTTCTTCTTCCCCTTTTGGAAGCGCAAATACACCTTCCATATAGACGGCGATCAAATCACCGGTAGACGCACTTGTCGCAGCAATACCGATAACGTCATTAATGACGATAATATCACCTCGTACAACGTCCTCAGTGCATACATAATCAAGATTCTCACCTTGTCGTCTAAACAACATTTTCTATCACTCCTTATAACTTATTTACCCGGATTTTTTACCAGGCCACGAGTATCTAAAACATTGATTGCAAAATCGTGATACATACGGAATTTGATGCCCAAAGTGTTAAAGTCTGTACCAGTTTCAATGATCGGCGCAGAATTACCGTTCAGATAGCAGACTTCAATGGTATGGACCTGCCCTTTGGTTGCTACCAGATAATAAGCGGTTTCGCCGCTCAATTCGTCCAAAGTAGCATCTACGATCAGCTCTAAATTACTGCGGCTTCTGTTAGCCGGATTGCTTACACCGCTATTTTTACCTTCCGGATCAGCGGTAGAGGTCAAAAGCTGTTCTGCTGTAGTTTCCAACGCCGCCGGAATGATCAGATATTTCGGCACGATGTTGAGTACCATTTTTTCGCCCAGCTTTTGTTTACGCATCAGTTTTTTAGCTTCGCCCAGGGATTTTACAGACAATGCCGCAGCAGTTCCCAGATTGCCCTTGTCATTGCTGTAGTTTTCTGCTTTCACCAATGCCTGATATGCAAGATAGTTCTTGTAGCGTTCCATAGAAGCGCGCATCAGACGAGGCACAGAAGTCAGAACACCCAAATCATCGTTGATCATCATTTCACGGCTGAAATTCGTAGCGTCGCCATAGGTTGCCAGTTGTACGCCAACAGAAGCATCCTGCAGTTCGCTGTAGCTGAATTCGCCGCCTTCCGGAATTTGTACCGGCGCCATAGCGTCATAAATAAGATAGCGTTTAGCTAGTTTGAAATCGCTGTTGCTGCCTGTTTGCGTCCATTCCTGATAAGTAGTTCCAACCTCAACATAACCGCTGGACATACTCTTGTGTGCGATATTATCTGCAATAGAAGCTAACGCACTGGTAGTGGTCAGCGCACGTTTTAAAAGTTCACGTTCAGTAAGAACGTTAATACCGCGCTCACCCGCATCTTCCAGTACCATACGAGCAATATCCACAAAACGACGATTGCGGAATTCATCCGCACCCGGAGCGGGTTTCTCCAATACGCCGCCATGTCTCAGGAACAGGCCGTCTACGATAGCCGCACGTTTTTTGTCCGCTTCGTCTTCGGTAACTTTACATTTCGGCGGGTCAGTTGGCTTATACCGTTCCTGCATAATAGCAAGGGCACGTTCATTAGCTTTCTCAATAGTGCAGGTCGCATCGTTCAGCATTTCATCCATATCTTTTTCCTCGATTTTCAAGTTACGACACAAAATACGGATGTTATTTTGGCGTTGAAATTCTTCTTTTTTAGCGGTTGCCTTAGCTTCACGCTCTAAGGCTTCTCTTTCTTCTGGTGTCATTTTTTCTCCATCTCCTTTTTTATCGTCTTGTTGTTCGCCGTCGTTTTTAGCGCGGGAACTTTCGGAAGCATTTTTATCTTCCGAGTTATCTCCGTCTTCCGGTTCAGGTTCTTTTCCTTCTCCCAGAGCGCGGAAATAATTGGGATCATATAACCTGCTTCGCCCCACTCCTACGGTGGCATCTGCTGGTATAGATACAATACTGATTTCAAACGCTTCCCATTTGTCCCCAATCAATGCCGGTCCTTCGATACCGTCAGAACTGGTTTCGTCACGTTTGAGAATGCTGTAATCCATAATGTCATAGCCTACGGACACGCCTCGCAGGCTGCCGCTGGCAACTTTACGCATAATGTTTTCTGAAAAATCATCATCATCGAAGGTAATATCTGCATAAGCACGGCCGTTTTCGGTCCAGAGTTTGTCTACCCGGGCTATGACCTGGTTTTTGTTATGGTTGAACAAAACCGGCATAACTCCGGCTTTAAACCGTTCACTGCCCATAGCAGTGTCATTCACACGCAGTATTTCCTTACCGTACCAATAGTCTCTTACTGGTGTTTCAGAGGCAAAAGATAGCCTTGCACTCCTGTTTTCGGCGTTAAAATCAATCAGTGTCGCTCCCCTCATTCTTGGGGCTGTCGCCGCCTGTTCCGCCGTTATCTTCTTTTGTGGCATCTGTATCAGCTCCTTTCGTTGTTTTCATTACCGGATATTCCAAGCCCAGTTCTTCCATCATCTGTTTTTCCGCAGCCAGCTGTTTCAGCTGCTCTTTCCAATCCTTACCCTCGCTCGCCGCAAGGTCTTTTCGGGTCAGCGTCATTGATTCTATGCCGATCTTTTTGGCATTGGCCTCTTTCTGCGGGTCAATCCACGGCATCCCCTGCGGAATAAACTCGTGTTCCAAATAGTCGTCAAGGTTAGTCCAAAAATCAGGATATTCCGATACCGGGATCAGCCCTGCCTGATACGAACTTTTTATGACTTCTTCATACATCTTGCTTAAAACATGTTCTATCAGCGACATTTGTATATCCAGATAGGTTTTTTCATCTTCTAACAGGTTTTGACGGGCCGAAGAATAGTTGACCTCGCTTACATCACGGCTCGCGCTTTCATGGGATAATCCCTGACCTGCCGCAGCAAGCCGCTGTTGAGTAGTGGTAAATTCTTTGGTTTCAGCTGCAGCGCCGGTAGGAATAACGCTGGTTGCATCCTGCCCGGGCTCCAGATAAAGGATATCCCCACCGCCAAAGCCCTGTATTTTCTTTTCCGGGGGCATTGGTGTGCCAAATTTGTCTAGAAAGGTCTGCAGACTCCTTCCCATACCGCCAACTATTCCATCAGGAAACTTCTGTGTGATCACCAGCGCCAAGCTTGCCGCTATTTTGTGAGCGAAACTTACTGTTTCCAGGTAGTCGTCAGTATCCCTGATTCGGGGCAGGCTTCTTGCCAGACTGGATATCTCCCGGTATTCACTGGGTCTTTGCCGCTGCCAAAAGAACAATACCCTTTCTGCTTCCACACGCTCTATCTCGTAGTTTGTGAAGCCATTAGGATCAGTCTTTTTCAGATAATAAGCCGTTGGTCTGTTATATTTATCAAGCTCAATACCATTGACTACCACATTGCCATTATCTGCCTGTATACGCCCCAGACCGTCGATATCGTCAACTTCTCGGATTTGTATTTTGAACGGATATTTAGCGTCTTTGACATAGGTTTTGATTATCAGGATACCGCCGTCTACTTTATAACGCTGAACTATCATATTCAGCATTTCCCGCAAAGACTGCTGGCCTGTAAGGTCACAATTTTCCGGTTTAGACCAGCGCCGCCAAAGCTTCTCCGCCAGCTCATTGAACGCCTCGTTTTTTGTCCGTGACTGTAAATTAAAGCCACGACCTACGATATTCCGCCGATACGCAAGCAAAATGCCATTAGCAATATCGCTGTTCCGTTCTGCATCCCGGGCTCTCGCCCTCATTCTGTCCCTTGAAATTTTATTTATACTTTCTCCGGTGCCGATAATCGGGGTCCAGTTTGCTCTGCTTGCGCTTTGTCCGCCAGCTTTATGTCCGTTATTCAACGCATTCCTGAACCGCATTCGCTCATAGGCTATTTGTGGGCTGAATATTGCTATCGCCCTGTCTAAAAAGTTAAGATTTGATTCTGTAGTTGGATTTCTCACATTATTTGACATTTTTTATCTTCCTATCCACAAAAAAATCCCTTGACCATCCTGTCATTACTGCTTCCGGTCCCTTCCTCCTGTGCTAATTGCTGTTCCAGGTAAAGGCGTTCTTCTCTCAAAACTGCCAAACTGGCATTTTCGACCTCAGAGGTCGGTGTTTTTATCCTCTGCCCTGCTGTCAATACCCGATTTATCGCCGCATCGACATTTTTAAGCCTTTCTTTTATTCTTTCTGCTTTTGTAGACACCGTTTATTCCCCTCCTTCTTCCGGTAAATCATCTAAAAGGGATACATGCACGAGATCTGCCGCCAAAAATGCGTATACTTCGCAGTCCCACCAGTGATTTTGCTTCGCCGATGTCTTTTTCTCCCACATCTCTACCTGTCTGCCGCCTTTAGTACGGATAACTCTGTGTTCCGCAGTCAAATGCTCTGCGTATACGAGCTCCGTATCCCGATTCAGCATCCAGGCTCCCACTCCAATGGGTCTATGCAGTCGTGATACGATAACATTTTTGTACTGGTCAGTATCGACGATATACAAAAGCGACGGCCTTACGCCTTTTATTTTCGGCTCTACATTCGCAGGACGGTACTTTCCTACCATCGGCGAACTTGAACCTTTACACGGTATCGCTACCCCGTGATGATTATTGCAGTATTCGTATACTTCGTCCGTTCTATAGCCGGAATCCACACAGTATGCCTGAACCTGCCAGCGCAGCTCCCCTTCTTCGTCTGGCCAGAATTTGTCCATAATGCTTTCCAGTTCTTCCCAGCTCCGGGCCATACCATAAGCAATATTCTGACTTGTAAGTTTTGCGCCCCATGCACGTATCGTCCAGTAAAAATAATCTTTTTGAACGTCCACGCCTGCAGTAAGGAGCTGTGCCCACCGGGGAACAACGTGTTCTGGTACTTCCGTGCGTGAATCCATAACGCTGCCAATGTCCATATTGGCAGACAAGTTTTCCCACGGTTCACCTAACCATGAATTGATAAAATTCATAAGGTCTGCCGGATCATTCTTACTGCGCTGAAATTCTGCCGCCACCTGTCCGAAGGTGATCCACGGGCTATAGATAGAATTTATCGCAAAACCAATCTTTTTCGGTCTGCCCTTACATTCATTTTCCGGAATCCATTTACCATGCCTGAGCATTTCCGGTTTATGATGGTCCTTGATAACGCCATGACATTCGCAGCATTCGTAATGAGTAGCATATTCGACTACCGTTGCGGGTTCTTTGCTGTCAAATTTCACATTTTCCCACAAAAATGGCTGCATATGCCCACAATGCGGACACGGTACGTGATACCTGAATCTGATATCGGATTCCATGTAGGCTTTATAAATATTGCCCTCTTTCAGCGTCGGTGTGGAAATAAGCACCAGCTTATTCATTCCTGGCCAGTTTTTAGAACGTTCTCTGGCCAATTTTATAGGATTTGCTTCCCGTCCAGACCAGCGCGGATATTTATCTATCTCGTCCATGATGATATACGGTATAGATAAACTCGCCAGTTTACTAGGAGAATTGGCCGTTGTCAGCTTACAAAAACCGCCACGGAATTTTAAGAAGCCATCACGGCTTGCATTTTCATCAAACTTGCCCTTGAAGCAGTCACAGGAAGTAAGCATTACCTGCAGGCGTTCTTCTGAAAACTCTCTATAGGTGTCTTCGTCCGGCATTACGTATAGAAGACGATGCGGCTTTTGATCTATGGTATATCCCAGCATATTCAGCGCACTTTCTGTTCCGCTGGTCTGAGATGCCTTGATAAAAGCAATTTCCTCAATGCTTTCATCTGCAAATGCGTCCATTATGGCACGCATATACGGTACAAAATCTGTGGACCATAAACCTGGTCTTGATGTAGATCCAACCGGCAGGACCCTATTTCGGTCTGCCCATTCGGATACCGTCATTCTTTCAGGCGGTCTGAACTGTTCAAAGGCCCTTTTGCTGATTTCTTTTAACGCGCTCTGCCATTTTTTGATCTGCAGCTCACTTATCCAGCTTAAACTCTGCAAGCCTTTGGAGTGCGTTTTCGATCTCATAGTTTATGATTCTCCTGACATCGTTCGTTATTTCCGGATATTGTGAATACAGCTCCGTAAAAACCTTTTCTCCTATGCGGAGCATGGCCGACCTGGCATTTGCAAAACAGCTTGAAAGTTCTTCTTCCACAAGTTCTACCGGAATAAACCTTTCCAGCATCCTTTCAAGTCGCATTTCCTCAATGTCAGCCTTTACCTCTTTCAGCCGGGCATCTGCGTTAAGCCTTTTTGCTTCGTTTGTAGTACCGCCGTCTTCTTCTCCCAGCCCCGCCTCTTTGATTCGCCAATCAATAAGTGCCGCCAAGTCCCACCAGCCACGTTTGTATTGCGGAGCACCGCGGGCAGTCCACGTTGAAAGCGTCCTGTCGCTAATGTCGAACAGCTTACAGACCTGGCTGCTACGAAGGAAAAGCCGATCATCGGTAGATATTTGTAAATACTGCGGAATAACACGTCGTAATCTGACCGTTTTTTCGCTTCCCGAATTCCGAAGTTTAGGGGGGTCCCTTACTTCGGAATTTTGCCCCTTTTTTTGCACCTTTTTTGAGGTGCTTTTTTTCGGGCTATTAGATGTTAAGTTTTTTTCTGATTTTTCATTTTTCTTATCCATATCAATTCCGAAGTTCCGAAGTAAAAATTTTGTACTTTTCAGAGGCACCCGGCGCGCGCTCGCCGACCTTCGGCGGCGACGGTATTTAAGAAGTACCTTTTTTATGCTGTAGAAATACTAAATTCTGTTTTAAATTTGCATATTCTTAAACTATTTAAATGGTTATATCAAACTTTCGTCTTGTTCTACGCTACTTTTAAATCAACTTAATATATGATATATAAATTTTTGAGTACGCGGTACCCCCCAAAAGTCTACAAATTGTCTACGAAAAAATAAAAAGCAGAAGCTTTTTAGCTTCTGCTTTAGATATAAAAAGGCGCTTGTATCAATACAAGCGCCTTTTTTAAGTGTTATTCTGTTATGCTATTTGCTTATCATCGTCAGAAAGCTTCCCCGCTTCCCATAATTCGTTACAGCTTAAATCAATATTTTCATTCCAGCTAATACCATAACCGCCCGGATCTACTTTGACAAGCTTGTATAAACCTTGAATGTCTCGTAGTGCTTGAAAAGCTGGCCATGTGTCAAACAGCGGCTTTACATCGTATATTTTTATAACGTCGTTTACAAAATAAACCTTTAATTTGTAATCTGGCAACGCTTTTACTTCTTTTACCTTATAGAACATTTTTAAACCTCCCTTATTCCAACGGAGAAATTTTTATAAACTCTTGTGTATCCCAAATTTTTTGCAGTTCTTCTTTGTGGAGTTCCCCCCATTCTTTTATTAATTCCATAGCTTTAGGCGGTAAGTCTCCTTCAATTTGCTTTAGTGTTTTTATTTCAATTTCGCCTGTATATTCTCCGTAAATTGCGTGAAAGTGTGGCGGGTTGTGTTCTTTTCTCTGAAAATACATTTTTATATAAATCCCATAAAAATATGATAATGTAGGCATTTTTATTCTCCTCTGCATTTTTTAACATTTTCTTTTTCCGCTGGTATATGTTCGCTAATAAGTTCCCTGAATAACTCTTTTGTTGATCCTGTAAAACGTTTGCCCTCTCCGTTTTCTAGTTCTTTTATAGCTTCTATAGTTTCTTGGTTCATTTTATTATCCCTCTTTGTTAATTTTTGGAAAGGCTATCACAGCCTTTCCTTGCTCATCAACAAACGCCAATCTATAGCCGCAAGCATCTGCTATTTTTATCAAATCTATCCCGCTGAAACTATCTCTTGAATATTTGTTACTAAGTGCTTGTGGACTTATGTTTAAAGCTTCTGCTAAAATTTTTCTGTCTGCATTTTTTATATTTGCCGCTGCTTTTACTATATTTCCTATCATTTTTTTCATCTCCTTTCATATCTTTATTATACCGTTTTTGATTATTTTTGCAAGAAAAAAAAGAAAAAAATAATCAAATTGCTATTGACACCGTTAATCAATTAGGTTATAATAAACACATAAACGAAATATAAAACACATTTTAAGGAGATGTTTTAAATGTTAAAAATCTATATTGCAAACTTAGGAAAATACAACGAGGGAGAATTGGTGGGTAAATGGGTTGAATTGCCCTGCGAAGACTTAGACGAAGTTTTAAAAGAAATTGAAGTTGTAGACGGTACAGCTTACGAAGAATACGCCATACACGATTATGAAAGCGATATTGAAGGTTTAAATATTGGTGAGTATGATAATATATTCTCACTTAATGAGATAGCCGAAAAATTAAACGAGTTATCAGACTATGATAAAAATTGGTTAGAGGCTTATTTGGATGCCTCGGGCGAAGACTTGTTAACAGCTTTAGAACAATTCGAGGATAATTCTTATTTCTACAAAGATATGACCTTAGAAGACGTTGCAGAAGAATTAGTTTCAGAAGGCTGTTTTGGTTATATTCCAGATTCTATAGCAATTTATATTGATTATGCTGCCATTGCAAGAGATTTAGAATGTGATTCTTATTTTGAAACAAAACAAGGTGTTATTTATCTTTGTTAGTCGAAACGCTTGCAGTCTGCAAGCGTCAGCCGTGGGATAGCCTCCCGGCTCTGATGATGACAGGCTAGAAAGGAGATAAAAATGAAAAAACAAACATTTCTTATTTGTTTTGAAAATATTGACGGTATAGCCGTCAATTTTGAGCGCTGGACATTCAAAAGTGTTAAGACTTGTATAAAAAAAACTATTGAACTTTACAAGTCTTATCCTGATATTTACGCTGATACTTTGAATAAAACTGTAAAAGTTATTGCTTATTCTACTCCTAACGGTTATACCCGACAACAGGCAGTCTGGACAGCAACCATTGACGAATTTAAAATGCTTATAAACAATTTTTATTGACATTTATATTTTAATGACGTTTAATTGACTTAAAGAAAATGCTTTGGAGGTAAAACCATGAAGAAAAACCGCTTTAATTTTGATAAAAAAATTCTTGAAATGCTTGATAATTTAGACCTTATCCCGAAAACTCAAACAGACCCTTTGCCGGGTGTAGGGGGCAGGCTTTTTATTATAACTAAGTCACAGCAAAATTATTTTAAACAAATTTGTGATACTTTAGCCCTAGTACCAGAAGAAGAAGTAAATACCTATTCAAAAAAAGAGAAATTATTTTGGTCTTGGATCTGGAACAATGCCGAAAGAGTTCTTTCTAATTGCGTTGTTTATGAACGAAAGTAAGCATACTATAAAAAGCGCTGAGTAAAACCAGCGTTTTTTATTTTTATCGTTGTACGTATTTTATACGTGTGTTATGATGTATTTGAGATCTAAGCTAAGGAGCGTTATATATGCATAAAAAACAAGACTGTTATATTTACCCCGCCGTTATAGAAAAAATGCTAATAATTACAGCGTATTCTTACCCGATCTACCCGGCTGCGTCGCTTCTGGTAATAACTTCACGAAGCAATATTATACGCAAAAGAAGCGTTAGGATTCCATTTGTGGGGAATGGAGCAGGACAATGAATTTATTCCGTCTCCTAGCTCCCCTGAAAATATCCAGCTAGGTAAAAACGATACTCTTTGCTATCTTGATATAAATATGTTCTCTATTCGTTCTAAAATGAAAAACTTGTAAGCACGGTTAGACCGTGCTTTTTATTTTTATCGCCAAAAGTCCGTGCAATCAAAATCGCGTGCAACCAAAAGTCCGTGCAACGATAAAAGTCCATGCAACCAAAACCGTATGCAATGCCAAAAGTCCGTGCAACCAAAATCATATACAACACCAAAAGTCTGTGCAACCAAAATCACATGTAACTATGAAAGTCCTAATCTATCAGCCAGCATTTTACAGATCAAGTCGAGATCTTTATAGAATTTTGCACGACTAACATTTAGACGTGCAATTATCGTTTTATCCTGCAAGCTTGGTCTATTCAAAAATTTCTCGTTAAATAACAGTAATAGATCCTCGTTCAACGCCGCACGTAAATCATCTATAGCTGCTATTGCTCTTTCTAAATATTCCTGTCGTAAAAATAACCTTTGCAGTTCCCGGTTTGTTAATTCTGCTTTTCCTGAACACCTAAGATTTTTTATTTGTTCTTGAATACGAATTATTTCCATACAGTTTTCTTTATAGTCAGCCAATTCCTGTAGGACAAATTTTTTAGTGCTGTGTTTCATTATCATCCAGCTCCTTTTTATATGCAACGACAACTTCAATACGAGGACGTTTTTTGTCTAAGGAGAAATCCATATCACGAATAAGGACGTTTCTATCATTTTCATAGAGGATGTTTTCAAGTGCATCAGGCAGGAGCTTATGGAGATTTCCCATATCGTGAGGACGATTATCGGGCCAAAAAGCCCATAGCAGGATAACTATTTTTTCATCTTTTGCAGGATAAACCCACCCCTGTTTCCTTTTTGCCTGAGTTGCTTCATATCCAGCAATAAGTTTCCAGTTTTTCGCTGCCTCTGTAAGTCTGCGGCCTTTTCTCGGTACATTTACATAACAATGGTTAACACTGGGCGGGATGTCTAATATTATTTTTAACATACCTCTTTTTCTCCTTCTGTTTTTTATCAGGTATCTTGATCATTCTGTAATACTGATATGGATAGCCAGTGATCTCGCTTACTCCATATTCAATGCTATCAGGAATGATCATATAGCCTTTGGGCGCTTTCGGATACTCCCGCCAGCTGTCAGCTTTGACTATATTGGTCTCTACTTCCGGTTCTTTTAAGTTTCTCGATGAACACCATCTTTTTTTGAATACAGCTTTTTCAGGATCATTATATGTTTTTCTAGTTTGTTTTATGAGATAATCAGCAAGTTTTATATAGTCTCCCGAATCATCTAAAACTCTAAGACCTACTCTGCCATGTCCCCATATTTTATTTATTTCTTCTGGTAGAACTCCACCATTGACTACCATATGAAAATGCATGGATACTTTCCCATACTCAGCAACCGCTATATACTTTAATTCTTTCTCTAACTTTTTATAGTGCCTTCTCATTCTATCTAAAAACCTTTTCAGGTCATTTCTTGCATCTTCTGGATTAAGTGCTCTTTCTTCCGGTCTATAGGTTAGGATCAAATGATAATCACCTGCTGTGAAATTAGCATTGATCTTTCGACGTAAATTTTTAGCAGCGTTACGTTCATTTACTTTTTTCATATTTTCCGGAGTACGGTTTATATTAGCCGACCTGGTTATCTTTTTACTGTTAAATTTAGTCGTGTGATATTTTTCTACATCTACTGTCAATCCAGCAAAATATTTCTTTTGTAAATACATGATAAAATCCGCCTTAAAATAATAGATTAAATCAAGTCTAAAGGGACCTGGTCCCACAATCAAAAAAACGTATATATAATGGAAGGAATTTTTCAAAGCATTTAGGCGCATGTCAAAAGACATACGCCATTTACTTATTTTACTTATTGTTTATATCTTGATACATACGCATATAAAGCATTTATACTTACTCCTATTTCTTTAGCAATTCTATACCTGGTATAACCAGCTTCAAACATCTCGAATATTTGTTCGTGGTATTGCTCCCATTGAATGGCTTTTTTCGACGCACATTTATCTGTAGGTTTAAAATCAGGGATTTTACTCTTATCTTTAATTTCATTTATATTGGAAGTATTTTCTAATTCGACATAATGCCGACCCCTGATACATTCTTCCAGTCCAATAAAAGGACAAAAAATAATATTGTCATACTTATGTATCCGGTAGCATTTTAAACAATTTACTGCTTCTTTCATTATTAATCACCGTCCGCAGCACTAATATCAAACATATCGCCTAAATTTCTGACTACTCCCGCCAAAACCATACACATATTTCTCAGAGCTTCTGGCGAAAAATCATAAATTGCTCTTTTTTGTTCAAATTCCGTCATATCAGTAAAGCAAATGTTTTCGTACTTTCCATTCCGCTTTACTCTGAAATAAATACCGCAAAGTTCACGTTTTTTCATTCTTCACTCACTAAATCCTTAATGTTTTTCTGATCCCTCATAAGTCCTATAGCATTAGTTTAAAATTTGTTCCCTTTTTTCTAATGCTTCTTTCGGAATTTCCTTAATCTCTATGCCTTCTTTTTTTGCAACTTCTATCAATATCGGTAATAAAAGCATAGTTAAATTTAGATCTGTTCGTTTAGCCATATGGGTTAAATAGCTAATAATCAAAACAAAAACCTTTGCAATGTGATCTTGAATGTTCTCATTATCTGTTTTTCCTTCCTCGTCCACCATTGACGTACATATAAAACTATCAGTAATAACGATTACGCTTTCGTTTGTTGATTTCATTTTTTCTAAAGATTTAATACATTCAGTTAACGTTTCTACCCGCTGTTTTAGTTTTGTTTTTTTCATTTTTCTTAACCTTTCTCAATCTTCTACGATACAAATTTTATTCGTATATTCGTCAAACACTACATCACTTGCCCAAAAACCACGCCCATCACCGGAACAAGTGATAACTGCATCGTCCGGATATTCTTCTATCAACTCTATCAGTTCTTTCTTTGTCATTTATTCATACCTCGTTTATAACGCAAAACAGCAGCTTTTATATTTCTGTTGCAACGTGTACATTCATATACCGTTGATTTTTCGTAATAATTCATAGAGTCGGCATAAGCTCCCGCCTCAAATTTACCGTTTTCGTCATAATGTTCTGTATAGTGGCCGTGCACAGGAATTACTTCCCTCCAGCCCGTTATATTCTTGCAGTGAGGGCAAATAAAACTTTCTTTCATTTTTTCACCTCGTTCCAATCTTTCGCACACTCGTCACATAGTACCTCTACTTCGTCTAAAACTGTTGCTGTACCATTACGAACAACTTTCCCGCAGTTTGTGCAATTCAGCTCCCAGCCATTACTTAAAAATTCTTTTGCTGGTATTATTTTGCTGGCTCCATATTTATCAGCCCACGGAACACGATAAACCCGCATTTCTGTAAATTCTCTATCATGTTCGGAAGCAAGTAACGCTTTAGCTTTTCCCGGTGTAGCCGCCCAAACTACATGACTTTCGTCGTAATCTTCGTCATCCCATCCATAAGCTTTTAATTTCATTTTTCTACACCGTCCATAATAGCCCCACATTCAGGGCAATATAGTGTTTCAACTTCTTGTGGATTTTTACACAAGCTGCATATACTTACATCATCGAATTCTAAATCTATCCAATGCCCCTGCTTACGTTCTTCTACTGTAGGGGCTTTGTCTATTAAACCTTGAAAAACGTTTAACGCATGAGCAAAACGAAAATCAGCCTTTGCATAAGCGTTTAACACTTCATTCATTAGTTCCATGCTTAAAGCGTCTTTATCTATTAATTTCATAAGCTATTCACCACCCAGTACTGCCAAAACCGCCAGTGCCTCTTTTTGTTTCAGAAAGTTCTGCAACCGGTACTAGCGTTGTATCTTCGTTACGCTCGATCAGCATTTGAGCAATACGCTCACCTGCTTTAATACTGTGATAGCCTTTTTTTACAACGATCTCTTTTTCATCAACATACATTTTAGCTTCATACATAACTTTTACTTCGCCTCTGTAATCGCTGTCGATTATCCCGCAAGAATTCGGCTGGCGTAATAATGTTTTCAAGCCTGTACTACTGCGTGGAAAGATTTTGGCATGATACCCCGGTGGAATCTCAATAGCAAATCCCAACCCAATTAGTACAGGTTCTGTACCTACAGTTATATCTTCTCTTGCGTAGCAATCATAACCGGCTGCACCGATCGTTCCTTTTGTCGGCATTTTACCGCCAGTCAATAATTTTATCTTAATTTCCATCATTACTCACATTCCTTCCATTTCAACCTTTGCCCACAATGATAACAGCATCTTGTTTTTGCGTAATTTGCCATTGCGTTAAAACCAACAATTCCACTACAATTAGGGCATATTATGTCGTCACATTCATTAGGTCCAACTTGCATAGGCTCTGTCGGAGTATCTTTTTTTCTATATCTCGCTACCTTACCGCCAAGTTGGCTATTTTTTCGGCGCAGCTGTTTGATCTCCATCAAAGCTTGTAAAAATACTAACTTTAATACCCGTATATATTGATCATCCGGTTCTTTTTCGATTAACGCCATCATATTTTTTATATTTATTGGTCTCACTATTTACAACTCCTTATATTTAAAATGGGATTTCTTCATCAAAAGGCGCTCCTGTATATTCGTTACCGCCAGGTCCGCCGAAGTCTTCTTTCTTTTCAATGAATTCAATATGGCTGCCGATAACTTCTGTTACCCAACGTTTAGAACCGTCATTTGCTTCGAACGTTCTAACTTGTAACCGCCCTTCGACAAGCAACCGTTGTCCTTTATGAACATAATTACCAACAGTTTCTGCTACTTTCCCCCATAAAACTACGGGCACAAAGTCTGCCTGCTGTTCTCCATCTTTCGTAGTTGGTCTATTGACCGCCAAAGTAAAAGTCGTTACGCATTTTCCTGTCTGGGTATATTTAGTATTGCAATCTTTAGTCAATCTTCCTAATAAAATTACCTTATTCATAGTTAACCTCTCCTATGATCATATTCTTCAAACATTTTTATCGTCCTAAATATCTGCTTATTGTTTACCCAACGCTGCAAATATTTTGTTTTTTCAGGAGCATTCAATTTATCAAAAATCATAATGTACGGATCATAGCCTATGTCTCTCAATGTATATACCCGATACAAATCTTCTTCATGCGTGCTGTTAAAATTAGTTAATACGTAAACACTAAGGTTTCTGCGACTACCTTTCCACGCAGCTCTGTATTCCTTTAATTTTTCTAGTGTTCCCATATCATTAGGATCGTCCCACGCAAAATGTATCATACTGTACTTAACCTTATTTATAGCACAGGCTTTTTCATCCGTCATAAGCCTAATATCCAAACCCTGAGTAAAATCTACATAGGCTCTACTCTCAGCCAGCTGTCCAAGTAAATTTTCCCAATCAGGACAAGCCAGCAAATTAGGATCAAGCAGCTTTATGTGCTTCTGACCACGCCAAAACTGCGATAAATCAGCAACTTTATACGCCTGTACACCTTCCTTTTGACCTACTATGCAGAATGGACACTGACGAGGACAACCTCTAGTTAAGTAACCATATGCTTTATTTTTGATAGCATATAAATCATAGTCAGGATAGCTACATTCAATATTTTGTGGCAACTTCCCCATTAAGTCGTAACCAGTTCCACCTTTAACGATTTCGTCAGCTTGATACGCTTGGATATCATCCGGCGTAAAGGAAAAAACTTTTGCCATATACACAATATCATAGCGCTCTAAACTTCCAGCCCAATGAACAATATCACCGTGTTTTTTATGCCATGCTGATATTTTCATCAAAGCTAAATTAGGAAAGTTATGTCCATCAACATCAACAAGTCCTATTTTCATGTTTATCTCCTCTATAGTTTTATATAGGCCCATTTACGAATATCTTTTAGATCAAATTCGCGTCCATAGTCAGACCAACTACGGAAAGTTAATGTACCATCATCTGAAACTAATTGGGCTATTTCATAAAAATATTTATCTTCTTTAGACTGAATTAGTACCAATGCATCAAGAACAGGCAGACAATTTTTTGTTTTCTGCCATCCAACAATTTTATTCGTAGGGATCTTCATCCTCAATCTCCTTTAAAATTACACCTATTGCCAAAATAACATTTACTGTAACAGAATTTCCTGCTTGTTGGTAAAGTCTACTGTTACTTATTCCTGCCGCCAAAGCTCTATCAAAGGCCCAATCAGGAAATCCCTGTAACCGCCAGCACTCCCTCGGTGTAAGCTTCCTAATCCTGCACCGAATTTTCCTGCGTGTTTTTTGTATACAGAGAATTCCATTGCAATTATCTTCTGAAAGCCCTTTATAATATCGAGCTGATAAGCAAGATGCTGTTTGAGCACCTACATTTTTTATTTTCATATTGTTTACAGGCGTACCAGACTTTTTAGAAATTTTTACAGGAACTAAAAAAAGACCTGTCTTTGCTCCTAATCCCCCGCCTTCTGCTTTCAAAGTCCTAGCAAGTCCTCTGCTATCATATATCCGAAAAGCATCTGCCACACCTTTGGTTAATTCTTGCTGTTTGCAAGGATTTTCGCCGTTTGTTGGTCTGATAGGAAATACTTTTCGTCTACTTCCTTCTCCAAGATGTCCAATAATGAACACCCTTTCCCTGTTTTGCGGAATTCCAAAGTCTTTACTGTTGAGCACTTGCCATTCGCACTCGTACCCGACTTCTCCCAGCGAACAGAGCAATCTGGCAAAGTCAAAACCTCGTCCAATAGACAATAGATTTTTAACATTTTCAATGAGCAGCCATTCGGGTCTATCTTCTTTATTTCTCCCTTCAAGCAACCGTATAATTTCCCAGAAAAGCCCTGAACGTCCCCCCCGAATTCCCTTTTGTTTTCCTGCAATGGAGATGTCTTGGCAGGGAAATCCGAAACACCAAAGAGGGACGGTTGGTATATCGTATGGTTTAACTGTTCTGATATCATATGCTTCCCATTCTCCTTCTGTCTCATATATTGCTTTATAAGCCGTTCTAGCGAACTTATCGAATTCACAAAAACCAGCACATTTATGTCCGGCCATTTCCAACCCTAGACGTATTCCCCCTATGCCGGAAAACAGGTCAATAAATTTCACCGCCACTCCTCCCTACTTATGATCAACTTGAATTTTATCTTTCCGGCCTAGCCTTGATTCTTTTAAGCCCTTCAAAAAATTCCAGCTTAGTATCATCATCAACAGAATTAAGAATAGAATAGAAAGCACTTTGTGCATTCTTTGCCATATCACTATCTGGTCCCCAAACTGTAGAAGCTACTGTTGCAAGATTCCAAGCGTCAAAGATTTTTTCAAAAACTTTACTGTCCATCATTGTCGGAATCATCAGTCGGCTTACGATTTTTAGAAGCCCACGGATTAGGCGGTGGAGGTAGCGCCGCCGTTCCTTCCTCTAATTGTTTAGTGTCTTCAACGATTATTACCTCTGCATCCACTTCTTCGCCCTTAAAACTGTTGTAATATCCTTGTTCTACTGGTCTCTCAAGCTCCATTAATATCTCAACAGGTACATTAATTTTCTTGATTGACAAAATAACGTACTGATCTGAGATAATAGTGTCTTTCTTTAATTCTGGCCACAGACTTTCTTCATTATTACTGCCAAAAACATTTGTTATTTTTACTACGCATTGGCGCCCGGTATATTCACCGTCAAAATATTCCTGCAGTAATAAAATATCATCTTCCTGATAGTTACGATCATTCTTCCTCAATTCAAATCTCTTTTTCCCCTTCTCTACCAATGGGAAAAATTCTGGTAATATTTTTAATTTATGGATCATCTTTTCCGCCCTCCACTTCTTAACCCTATCCTGGCTTCTTTTACTAAAGGATCAGTGCTGTACATTAAGCAGTTTGGACAAATTAGATATTCCCTGTGCCCAAAAGGATGTATATAACAATATCCATTTTCTGTATGCTTTTCACATATGCTGCAGTATCCTTTAGTCTTTGATTCTTTTTCTTGGGTATCACGATGCATACTATCGCTTCCTTTCACTTGCCTTTTTCATACAGGAATAGGAACAGTAAAATTCCCTTCTCGGCCGCCCTGATTTATAGCCGGACCGCCTTTGATAAACATAATTAGTTAAATCAGTACCCCACGGCAGGCATTTCTTTTTCCCACATTCGGCACACGTAATTTCCGGTAGCAGTGTATTAAGATTCAAATAGTGATTGTTACAGATATTTCTAACTACTCTTTTTTTACTTTTGCCCATATCAACGACCTCTATAATCTTTGATCATTCTATTGGCAAGCGGACCAGACAGCAGCGTTCCTTTTGTTTGTACGATACAGTTTTTATCATCACGACAAACTTTCACGGCCCGCATGAGCGACGGATCATAAAGAAGTTTCCAGTCCCCAGCTCTAAGCCGCTTCCCGCACCGAAAGCACTTAGAATTACTCATGCTTGGCACCTCCATTACCTTGTCCTTCGCCATTGCTTTCAATTATATTTTTGACAACCTTTTCTAAATCATTCCTGATATTCTTTAACGGTTCTAATATTGTTTTTAAAGCATCTTCAACATCGGCATAATCATTAGGATTAAATTCTATCTTTGCGGCCCCTTTACTCAAAAATTCCATCAGCTTTTGCTGTTGTTTAGATTGTTGTATTACCGCTTCATCATCGGTATAACCGAACCTATCCCATAGATAGGATTCAATACAGGCAATGCAAAAAAGCAGCTGATCTTCCACTTCTTTAATGACTGTAGCGGGAATGAACTCAAAGTGGCTTGAAATTTCTCCTACGGGACGATGTATCTCTATGGCTTTACTGTTATAACTCTCTTTCGTTTTGTATGAAATATTTATGGTAATGCTTGAAACCTGGTCTGTTACTTCGTTTTTTATCTCTCTGAGCTTTTCTAATTTCTCTTTATAGTAGTCCCTCGTTTTTACATAAAAGCTCAATTCTTTTAGGCTTTCCTTGTTTAAATAGCGGATTTCCATCGTGATCATCCTTTCTGATTTTATGGTTGAAAATTTTTCAAATTCTGCTATAATATCTTTTGCACGAAGGCGTGCAAGGTTCTCCTATATTTGGTGGGTTTTTATTTTTGTTGTGATTTCCCCCATTCGCGGTTAGGTTATTCTAACCGCATCTTTTTTTATATATGGAATTGTTTTTATAGGATCTTTTATAAATAGCATTGGAGAAATACCAATCAAAATTTTTAAAATCCATATTGAAAATTTTTCAGCTTATGCTATAATAACTTTCGTACGGTCAGTACTCTCGTTTTCTAAATTTTTTCTCACAATTTTATCCATTCCCTTATGCTGTTAACACACCAACGTTAACAGCTTCTTTTTTTATTCAAATAAATCTTTGACTTCTACTTTCAGTACCTTAGCAATTCTCTCTAAAGTACTAAGTCGAACGTCCCCACCATTTTCAAGGCTTGTTAAAGAATTGAATGATATTCCAGTTTCCTTACATAGCCGATATTTACTTACCTTTTTTTCTAGTCTGACTTTTTGAACATTCAACATTTGACCAAAGCTCCCTCATTATGTTATTATTTGTATGCAGAATAAATAACTTATTCATAATGATGTTTCGATATTGGATTGGAGGTTTATTTATGAATGCTTTTGTAAAATTAAAAAGTAATGATTCTTTAACTATCAAAAATCTTTCATCTATCAAAACAAATTTAACCGACCAACAAAAAGACGTTGATATAAACAACTTTTTCTTGGACGAGATTCCGTATTTATTCATAGGAGATGAAAAACTATCTGTACACGGAATTGATATCGAATATATACTTCTAACAAAGAACTAAATCAAATTTCTTACATAGAGGATACACGTACAGTTGTATCCTCTTTTTATTTCTGAAATTTTTTTAATGATTGTTTCTAATTTCTCGATAGTTGTTGGACCTTCGACGTTAATTTTAACTACGAGCTCACCGCTACGATTTCCCATTTTTACCCCTTCTTTCTAAAACTTCTGACTTTACAGCCCCATTACCCGACCTTCTGCTACACCGCAGGTATAAATTAGAATTGCAGTCAGAATTGCTGCCGTTACGGTGAATACCCACATAGCAGGATAATGTGCTATACTATCTAATCCATCTACGATAATATCTATTGCCGCTAAATAAAGCCCTTTCATTTTTCTGCCTCCTACTTTTAGTTACTAAAAAAAATCAATTTCACGATAAATAGACAAACTATACACATAAAAATTTTTCCATATAAAGCAACTCTTTTTAATTCTTCTACATCGTCCACCAGGTGATTTTCAGCATCATTCCATTTGATAGACTTATCAAGATCATTTGCCATACTAATTAAAAGACGATGTTTTTCTTTATCACTCATATGGCGTTCATCCATGATTTTTTTTATTTCTGTTTTTATTCCCGGAGGAAAAGGACTAGGTACTTCTATTATCTTAAACTCGTCTTTTCCCCCGATACTCAATGTTTCTTTCATTTTTCTGCCTCCTGTTCTTACAGTGTTGCAAAACGTGCCTCTAACTGCCGTGCCCGCAGATCAATTCCAGCAAAATATAATCCCTTCCTCGTTAGCTCAAATCTCATAGTGTCTCCAAGCCGTACATCATAAGCCATAATATTTAGGAAATACCAACTTGTAACGAGATTATTCTTTACCTTTATAGGTTTATCAAGAGTTACTTTATGCCCAGATGCATATTGAGTAATCTTTACAACTTTTCTTCTAATGTATTTATCTTCCAAAGTATTTTTCAAAGTCTCAAACGCATTTTGTTCTTTCATATATTTCGCTCCTAACTTTTGTTATTTTATTTTTGTCTGTATAAAATGCGGCATAAGAATGTGCGTTCCCGGTAAGGGAACTAAATATACTTTCGTGTTACTTGGCATATCTTCTTTGACCGCCAATCCCCTGTCTGTATAACATACACTGCAGCCATATATCAGGAAACTTAATACCAGTGTTATCACTAAAACTTTCACGATACCGCCGCCTCTCTGTTTTTTAACCAAACTTCAAATTCAGCTTGTAGTTTTTTATCCTTGAACTTTCCATCAGGAAGCAGCATACTTTGAAGGCGTTCAACAACGTATTCTCCTAATGATCTAGCAGCATAATTATCTAATATGCCTTCCGATTCAACTTCTACAACTCTGAACTCCTGCATATATCATTGCTCTCCTTTCCTCGTTGAACGCCTAAAAATATAATCTGTACCAGTAATACGATACCTAACTAAATCCAATACGATTTCCAATTCTTCTTCTGTAAATTTATGAAGTATAAGTATCTTTAAAATCTCGTTAACAACACTGTCTATTTGAAGACTTAATTTCCTACTTCCAGCAGGTGTATATCTATCAAAATCAACTTCATCAAGCAGAGATTGAACTTCTCTTAATATGTCTTCATCTTTTTTTAAGCCGACTCTCTTATTAGACGTCTCGCACACAGCCTTATGGTCTGAATGGATCATTAAGCGCCTATTCTTGCCCTGCCTGCCAGCAGGGCTTTTTCCTTTTCTTTTTCGGGATTTCTTTTTTATTGAATCAAACATCACTATCTTCCGCTCCCTTCTTGCCTGTGTTTTTCGTCTAGATATCTTTCTGCAAATTCTTCCTCTGTCGTTGTCGCCACTATCCCTGTAAATCGCTTTAGTGCTTCCTGTTGTAGATATACTCTGAGTGCCTGATTTAGCAAACCATTAAAGCTTATTCCAATTTCCTTTGCTAAAATAACTGCCGCTTCATACGTTTCTTCCGGCACTCTAAACAATATTTGTTTTCTCATAAGTCCACTTCCTTTTGATATCCATTTTCTTTCATATTGATATCCTAGCACTGTGTTGATATCCTGTCAACTCTTTTTGATATCCAAAGGAATGTTTTTGTTTTTTGTGTCCTTATGATATAATATTGATATCGTTAAGGAGGTGTTTATATGGTTGAAAACCGTCCTAATCCCTATTCACTTAGAATAGATCCCGAAGTTATGGATAAAATAAAGCAATTAGCACAAGAAAACTCTCGTTCCGTCAATAAAGAGATTGAGTATGCTTTACGACAATATATTCGTCAGATTGAATCAAAACAAGAATAAGCTCATTCAAGGTAATGCCTCGCCGCTTCGCTTCCTGTTTTAACTGCTCATGTAGTTTTACAGGTAGGCGGAGCGTTATTTGTTTTATCTCCATAACTTTACTCCCCTTCCTGCCTGTGTTTTTCATCTAAATAAGCCTTAGCTAATTCGTCTTCTGGCAAACTAGCATATTTTTTTATAAATTCTTCCTCCGGCATACTTTTGACAATCTTAATAAGCGTAAGTAATGCTTTAATTTGTTCAGCAGTTAACGGTTTATTTTTATCCACGGCATATCCCTCTTTCTAAGTTGATATACCAACCGAAACTGTGATATAATGTTCTCGTCAGCTTCGGCTGGCTCCAAGAAACACTCGCTAAACTTTTCCAGGGTTCCGGCGGGTGTTTCTTTTTTATTCTTTGTTGTTTTTAAACAACATCTTTTTCAAAAAAAATTGTCTCTATTTCGCAATTAAGCGCATCAGCAATTTTCCTAGCGACTAAAATACTAGGTATTGCTTTACCATTTTCAATTTGTGTTAAATGCACTCTACTTATACCAGCTTTATCTGCCAAACTCTTTTGAGATAGCTTCTTTTTTTGTCTTATATTTTTTAAATTATTCATTGTCTCACCGCCTGTCGTTGTTTTTACTTTACACGTCAATTATAAATAGCTTATCATATTTTGTCAAGCAAAAACAACAGTTTTTTATTTCCTTTTTGTTTAGTATAGTTTACAATATTCTGAGGAGGTGTAAACTATGCCTAACGAATTTTCTGAGTTTATACGAGCAAAACGTGGGAATATGTCTTTACGCGAATTTGCTAAATTATGTGGTAATCTTAGCCATACTCAAATCGACAGTATAGAAAAAGGTTTTGACCCAAGAACATCTAAACCAGTTAGCCCAACTATAGACACATTAAATAAAATAGCAAAAGGAATAGGTGTATCTGTTTCTTATCTGGCTGCATTGGCAGTTAATGAGCCATATTCAGATCCATTACGTTTAACACTATTGGAAAAAAAACGTATAACAAAGTGTCGCCAACTTAGCCCCGATGATGTAGAAGACATCGACGAAATGATTGATTTTAAATTAGAGGAAGCTTTAAGAAAAGAAAGAGCTATACAAAACGCGGTAATATAATATTTCCAAATTTCTGGCATAAACATAAATAAAATTTATCTTAATAACATTATATAAATTTAACCGTGTCGAATTCGAGACGGTTAAATTCGCGCCCGAATTTTTTATTTACATCAAAAAGATTATCACTAATACAGGAGGTCCTCTAAATGAAAAAGATAATTTTGATTCTATCACTTTGTTTAAGTCTATTAGGATTATCATCTATAACTTATGCTGCCGAGTGGAATTGGATAGCCTCAAACGATAGTACTACCATTTCTTTTGATAAAGACAGTATACGTAAATCAGAAGATGATAAATATTTTGCATGGATAAAATACGAACATACAGAATCAGAAGGGGCTAAAATATCAGACGATTTAAAACTTGCTGAACCTATTTCTTATCAATTACATAGGTTGGAATTTGATTATAAAAATGAATCTATCAAAACACAGTCAGTAGTTATTTATGATAAAAATGGTACTACTTTAGCAAGTTATACCGATAAATATTCCCTTGAACGATTTGAACCTATTATTCCTGGTTCTATCGGTGAAAAAATTTTTTATGCAACTTTTGCGGAATATCAGAATAAATATGGGAAAGTTTAGGAAACATCATTCTGATAAAATAAAAAGCCCGCTATCTATGAAGACAGCAGGATAGTGACCAATCGCCAACGATTGTAGTCCTTTCATCTGATAATTCTATCATATCTATCTTACTTTTTAAAAGGAGTCATACATAAATGATTAACAGTATTCAATATACACAAGATACTCAAGAAGATTTATACAACTTACTTAAAATTTTAAAGTTACCAGTACGAATACTTAATAATAACATGAATTATTGGTTTGTGCGGACAGAATCTGGCAAATATTATAAAGATTTTTTGTTTAATAGTTATATTGCTGTTGGTTGGAACTATATTAATATTTTATCCAAAGATAACGATGACGAAAAAACAATAAAACTCATTAAAGAAAAATACCCCGATGCTATACCAGGAAGAGTTCTGAATCCTATTAAACGTTTTTGTCAAGAAATGCAACCCGGTGATTTAGTTATAATACCAAGTACATCTTCTGCAACTTTTGCTTTTGGTATTATAAAATCTGATCCATATATAGAAACTATAAAAGAACAATATGTTAGTGATGATCTTTCAGTATCATGTCCATATATTAAAAGAAGAACCGTTAAATGGTTAAGTTCATTAGAAAGGCATCGGTTAGACCCAAATTTATTTCAATTTTTCCGAGCACATCAAACCATTTCTAACGCTACCAGATATGCAGATTATATAGACAGAACTTTAAATACATTATACATAAAAAATGATATTGCTCATATAATTTTAGACGTATGTACTCAAAAGAATATTCCAGCTAATAAATTGATTAAATTTATTTCAGGATTACTGAACTATTTGAACAAAGTAACAGACGACCCTACCGCTTCAAATGATATAGATATAAAGCTAAACGTACAATCTCCTGGCATATTAGAATTCATTGGTTCACCTATAAAAATCGCTATTATAGCTCTAATATTTCTTTTCATTGTCGGTGGAGAGGCCAAATTTAGTAAGCAGGGATATGATATTGAATTCAGCCTCAAAACTCAGGGCTTAATTGAAAAAGGAATACAATACTATGAACGAGTATTAAAAGAAAATATAGATCCTTCTGAACTAAAAGATGAAATTGAACAATTAAAAATAAAAGACCCAACAGGTATACCGCGGGTCTAAACTAATTGATTATTATATTTTTTCTTATTATCAAAAATACAACAATTATAAAACTTACATACCATCGTACTTTTTTAAATTCATTAATATAATCATTCACTCCATAATACACTATCAAACTTAAAACAAGATTTAAAAGTGATATCAGCAAGGCTAAAACACTAATATATGAAATTATTTCTATAATCATAGTGTTATCCCCCTTCTGAAATGACTATGTATTTTCCCACTTCACCTAATTTATTCAATTTTATTTTATCATACTAAAAAAAAAAATCCAACCCAAATCACTTCTCCATCAATACTAAGAATCATAAAAAATGGCCCCGCTGTCATATAGACAACGGGGCACCGACCGACCACGTATGGTAACGGTCCATACATCTGATTATATTTTATCGTACTTATCACTAAAAATCAATACGTCAAACAAATAGTTAGGAGTTGTTTTTATGTCAAATGCCGTTATATACGCCCGCTATTCTTCCGGGCATCAGCGTGAAGAAAGTATTGAGGGACAGATTAGAGAATGCACAAATTTTGCAAAACGTAATGGCCTAACTATTGTCGAACACTATATAGACAGAGCAATTAGCGCCAAAACCGATGATCGTCCGTCATTTCAACAAATGGTAGCTGACAGCAGCAAAAAAACATTTGATACAATCATAGTCTACACATTAGACCGCTTTGCTCGTAATCGCTATGACAGTGCTGTTTACAAAGCGAAGTTAAAAAGAAACGGCGTTCGAGTATTATCTGCTAAGGAAAATATCACCAGCGATCCTTCTGGAATTATTCTTGAAAGCGTTTTGGAAGGTATGGCAGAGTATTATTCGGTAGAGCTTGCACAAAAAGTAAAGCGCGGTATGACAGAAAATGCGTTAGCCTGCCGCTGGGCTTCCGGTAGAATACCTTTCGGTTACACCATTGATGCCGATAAACATCTTCATCCGGACCCCGCGTTAGTACCTATCGTTCAAGAAGCTTTTGAAATGTACGCCGCCGGGGCTAAAATAGTCGATATCGCAAGAAAAATCAACAGTTATCATGTCGTCACTGGTATGGGTAATAAATTCGGTCGTTCCAGCTTTGACCGGATGATAAGATCAGAAACTTATATCGGTGTATTTAAGTGGAACGATATCAGAAAAGAAAATGCTATACCGCCAATTATCACGCCAGAACTTTTTTATAAATGCCAGGCTAGATATAATGCCCGCAACAGAAAAAATGTGGCTCGCCCCTCGGCTATTTACCTTTTGTCAGGAAAACTACGCTGTGGATGCTGCGGTGGAAGCATGTGTGGCATGAGTGGCAAAAGCAGAAACGGTACTATGCATTATTATTATTCTTGTTATTCAACTCGCCGCCGGACTTCCCATTGTGATATAGGAAATATACGTCGTGATGAAATTGAACATATTATTGCAGCACACGCCGCTTCCATTTTGAAAAAACCAATAAATTTAGACATTATTGCTAATCAAGCTTTAAAAACTAATAACAGCGTAAAAAACTATCGTTTAGAAAGCCTGATTCAACAAGAAAAAGACCTTACCCAGAAACTAGAAAACTGCATGAAGGCTATTGATCAAGGTTTGGTATCTATTACTTTAATGGATCGGATCAAACAATATGAAGCTGACTTACAATCAGTCAAAAATGATATCTCTCTTGAAAAAATAAAATCTAATCCAATCCAAGTTACCAAAGAACATATTATTTTCTTTTTAGAAAAATTTGCACTCCTAGAAGGTGAAAAATTTAAGGATCGTATCATTTCCACAATGGTAAGAGATATCGTAATAAAAAAAGAAAAAGACGGCAACTATTTAGTCACCGTCCAATATAATTATGCGAATTCCAAAGAACTTCCTAACGAAGAAAGCTATTCTGTTCCTGAATCTATTGGTTCGCAAGATGTTGAGTTGGTGGAGACAAGCGGGATCGAACCGCTGACCTCTTGAATGCCATTCAAGCGCTCTCCCAGCTGAGCTATGCCCCCAAGACAATTAAGATTATAATAGAAAACAGCCTTACTTGTCAATATAATTGTAAAATATAACTCAAAAATATTGCAGTAGGTTAAGCACCGTGCTATAATGTATGACGCAAGCAAAGACGCCTGCCTTCCTGGGTCAAATCTGCCTTCAGTAAGGCAGATTTATTTTTTCAGGAGTGTTTGACAATGCGTTCTATCGAAACTACCGCGGCCAAGCTTTCTGTTTTCAAAATGACCTGGCCGATTTTCATTGAAATTTTGCTGCAGATGATGGTCGGCAATGTAGATCAATTCATGCTCAGTCATTATTCTCAAAAATCCGTTGCTGCCGTTGGTAACGCCAATCAAATCATCAACATCGTTATTATTGCCCTCAGCGTAATAAGTATGGCCGCAACAATCCTGATTGCCCAATACCGTGGTGCCGGTAATAAGGAAAAAGTCACGGAAGTTTGTACCGTAGCTCTTTTAACAAACTTCATTTTCGGACTTATCATCAGTTCAATTCTGTTTTGTTTCGACAACTTCTTTCTTGATCTGCTGGCCGTACCTGATGACATCCGGTCTGAAGCCGGCTTATTTCTACGCTATATCGGCTTGTTTATAGTGGTCCAGGCAGTATACATCTCTTTTATTTCTTTTTTCCGCGGTTATTCACTGCTAAAAGTAACGATGATGACTTCTATCATCATGAATGTTATCAATATTATCTGTAATGTTTTCCTTATTCATGGCTTCGGGCCCATCCCCCCCTTGGGAGTATTGGGAGTGACTATTTCAACCAACAGCAGTAAAGTACTGGGTCTGCTGCTGATTCTATATTTTTTCCGTCGTTTTATCAATCTGCCCTTGTCTTTTAAATATCTTCGTCCTTTTCCCAAAAAAACTTTGCACAATATCCTCTATCTGGGTCTGCCTTCAGGCGGTGAGTCGCTTTCGTATCAGCTGTCGCAGATGGTGATTATGAAATTTGTCAATCTGATGGGTTTAGTAGTCATAACGACCAAAATATATGCCTATATCATTGCTATGTTCTCATACATTTATTCGCAGGCTCTGGCAATGGCGACACAAATCATCGTTGGTTTTCTTCTAGGCCGCGGCGACCAGGAAGCAGTCAGCCAAAGAGTCTGGCAAACTGTGCGGTTAGCGGTGCTGATCAGCGGTACCCTGACAACGCTCTTATATTTCAACAGCGACCATATCTATGGTATCTTTACTGATAACCCCGAAGTGCTGGAGTTGGGACGCCACATCTTTCTCATTGAAATTTTTCTGGAAATCGGCCGTGCCGTCAACATGGTTATGGTCATGTCACTGCAGGCTGCCGGTGACATCAAAGGTCCTGTAACAATAGGCTTGCTTTCCATGTGGCTGGTTTCCGTATCAGGTGCCTACTTTTTTGGTATCGTCCTCGATTTTGGCTTGATAGGTATCTGGATCGCTATGATGATGGATGAATGTTTAAGGGCACTGATATTTATTTATCGCTGGCACAGTGGAGTCTGGCGTCACAAAAATCTTATTTAAAAGCAAAAAGAACGCAGATATTTTATCTGCGTTCTTTTTACTTTTAAATTAATCTATATAGTTTTAATCTTATCAATTATTTTTAATAATAAAAATATAAATCGGTTAATTATTAAAAATTATTTATTTATTTTCAAATCACCAATTATTTATTTCTTTTAAATAAGTTATATAATGTTGATATTTCGTATCATTCATCTAAGAAATAAGTAAAATTCAGGTAAAACTTTTTGTAAAAATGAATAATTATAATAAATTTTACTTAAAAATGTTGCCGTCGCAACAGAGGAGATTTTCAAAATTTGCTATTCTGTTAACGCATTTTAAAATTTTAAAAGGAGGAATAATATGTCCCAAGCAGTAAAATGTTTAATTTTGTTGGCAGTAGTTGCTCTCTTATTCGTAACTGAACTTATTCCCTTGGCAATTACTGCAACGGCAGGCGCGATTTCCTGCGGCCTGTTAGGTTTTATTCCTGCAAAACAGGTATTCTCGGGTTTATCCGACTCTACCGTAGTCTTGTTTGCAGGTATGTTCGTCGTAGGTGCTTCCATGTTCTACACCGGTCTTGCTCAAAAAATCGGCGGTGTAGTAGTAAAAATGTGTGGTACAGGCGAGAACAGCTTGATGTTTGGCTTAATGATGGTCGGTACGGTTTTATCTTCCTGCCTGTCCAATACTGGTACTGCAGCCTGCCTGCTGCCAGTTGCGCTCGGTATTTGTGCCGCAGCTAAGATCCCCGCTTCCCGTCAACTGATGCCTCTGGCATTTGCCTGCGGTTGGGGCGGTATCATTACTATGGTAGGCACGCCGCCTAATATTATTGCAGTCGGCGCTATGACCTCTGCCGGTCTTGAACCTTTTGGCTTCTTTGAATTTGCCTGGATCGGTATTCCGGTTTCTATTGCTGGTATGCTGTACATGATGTTCGTAGGCAAATACCTGCTTCCGAAAGTAGATCTTTCTGCTGACCAGGAAATTGAACAGGAAATCGAAGCCGCTTCCACTTCTTCTACCAAACAAATCATCTCCGGAGTCATCCTTGCTTTGGTTATCATCACCATGGCTGTTGGTATCCCTGGCGTATCTTTGGAAATCGCTGCTATCACCGGCGCGCTTGTTTGCGTACTGACCGGCTGCCTGACCGAAAAACAAGCTTATGCTTCTATCGACTGGGTAACCATCTTCCTGTTCGCAGGTATGATGCCTGTTTCAGCAGCTATGGATACTACCGGCGCCGGCGCTTTGATAGCTGACTGGACCGTCGGCCTGATGGGCGGAAGTCCGTCTCCTTTAGTAGTGACCGCTATTCTGTTCATTCTGTCCTGCGGTCTGACCCAATTTATGTCCAACACTGCTTCAGCAGCTTTGTTGTGTCCGATCGGTATTGCTATTGCTAAACAGCTTGGCGCTGATCCGAAAGCAGTATTGATGGCGATCGCAGTTGCTGCTTCTTGTGCTTTTGCAACTCCGGTAGGCACTCCTCCGAATACTTTGGTACTTGGCCCCGGCGGCTACAAATTCATGGACTACGTAAAATGCGGTACCGGCCTCGTTATCGTAGCCTTTATCGTATCCCTGGTTGTAATCCCAGTTGTTTGGCCTTTCTTCCCTGCTAATTAACAGTAAAAAAAGACTGCTTCTTTAAGAAGCAGTCTTTTTTCTATAATTCAGTCCTGTTTTCTAAAGGCTTCTGTCAAGGGCGGAATGATTTGTTTTTTACGGCTCAAAACGCCTGGCAGGTGATAGCATCCTTCCGCAGCAGCTTCGCCAAAAGCGTGAACAAGCTGTGTCTGAGGACTTCCTGCAGCTAAAAGATCTGTCGCTTCACCCAAAATATCAGTAACCATCAGCAGCGACAGGTCATAACCTTCCTGCTTACGAAATTCATTAAGAGCTTTCTGCAGTTCTCCTAACCGTTCTAAAGCCTGCTGCCGATCCATAATATTGATCTGACTGACCGTAATCCGGTGTTCGCCAAAATCGAATTCCTTAATATCATTACGCACAATATCCTGCACCGGCATCGTACCAATAGCAGAACCATGACGCAGTACTTCCATCGCAAAAGCTTCCGCATCCTCGATGCCGGCCTGCTCTGCCAAACGTTTAGCAGTATCCTGGTCAAAAAGAGTCGCAGTAGGAGAACGGAAATACAAAGTATCAGAAACTATAGCCGCAAATAAAATACCTGCCAAAGCCGGCGGCAGTTCGATACCTCTGTGCCAGGTAAGGTTGGCAACGATAGTAGCAGTTGAACCTACAGGCTCCTGTCTGATAAAGATCGGCGCGCCTGTCGTCAGCCCGCCCAGCCGATGGTGGTCAATGATTTCCAGCAAATGCGCTTCTTCAATGCCTTCCACCGCCTGACTGCGTTCATTATGGTCGACTAAAATAACCTCCTGACGATCGGGAACCAGCATCATACCACGATCCATCATCCCTACATATTTACCACGCTCCAACACCGGGTAACTGACAAATTTTGCCGCCAGCATCTTTTCTCTGACATCAGAAAGTAAGTCTGTCGTTTTCAGAGTCACAAGTTTTTTCGTCATCACCAGCCTGACCTGAATGCTCTGATTGATCAGCCGGGCCGTAGTATAAGTGTCATAAGGCGTGCTGATGACAACAGCCTTATAACGCAGGGCCGTCTGCAGTACGATTGGCGTTATTTCCGTATCCCGCGTCAGAATCAAACCTGCGGCGCCGGCCTCCAGTACTGCCAGCTGCGCCTCAACTCTGTCACCGATGATAACCAAATCTCCATTTTTAATTGCCGTGCTAAGTGTTTCAGGCTCCGAAGCCCCAATTTTGATCTTACCATTAAAGGTATGTGTCAGATCACCGCAGATCAGCTGACCATCTAAAGTATGGACAATACTTCTGTAATCTGTTTCGCCGTCGTCCAGATCTTGAATTGACAGCTCATTATAATAACGTTTCGCCAGGTCGCCGACAGTAATGATGCCGACGATATTATTTTCCTGATCCAATACCGGTACGGATTTTAAACCTTCGTGCTCTACAAAAAGCCTGCCCACATCACGCAGTGACGCATCTGGCCCCACTGTCGGCGGCTGCGCCAGGCGTATATCACTTAACCGCGGATACAGATCATCTACTAATTTCGGTACCGGTACGCCAAAATGTTCCAGCACAAACTGTGTTTCCGGATTGATCTTGCCTGCACGTGCCGGAACTGCGTTCAAACCCAGCTGCTGCTTTAAATAAGCATAGGCGATGGCAGAACAGACCGAATCCGTGTCTGGATTACGGTGACCGATAACTAAAACCGTTTTTTCCATGCTTCCACCTTCTTATCCCCGTATTTCTTACTTGTCATTGTAGCACAAAATAAAACTGTCAGCAGTAAATTTTAAGCAAAGAAACCTCCCGCAGACTGCAGAAGGTTTCTTTTTTTAATATTTACTGTTATTTTCTTTACTGCGGCGACCACCCAATTCGTTCAGCAGTTCTGCCGGATTGATATTATGATATGCCAGAAGCACTAAACAATGATACCACAAGTCAGACATCTCATACAAAACCTCTTTGCCGTTATTATTCTTGGAAGCAATGATAGTTTCTGCAGCTTCTTCGCCGACCTTTTTCAAAATCTTATCCTGTCCTGACATAAACAGGTAACGGGTATAAGATTTTTCGCCGCCATGGACGCGTTTGTCCTGAATGACGCGGTACAATTCAGCCAAAATACTGTGAATACCATCCGGTTCAGGTACCGGCAGATTTCTGCCTGCACCGCTGTTCCATAATGGATAACTGAAACAGGAATAATTTCCGGTATGGCAGGCTGCACCTTTTTGTTCAACCTTTACCAGCAGACTGTCACCATCACAATCATAATCAATACTGACGACCTTCTGCACATGGCCGCTGCTAGCGCCTTTGTTCCACAGCTCCTGACGGCTGCGACTCCAAAACCAGGTATAACCGGTTTCCACAGTCTTCGCCAGTGATTCGCCGTTCATATAGGCCAGCATCAGCACGGCATTGGTTGCTGCATCCTGAATAATGGCCGGAATCAAGCCTTTTTCATCAAATTTTATTTTAGAAAAATCTACTTGCATTATAATCTCACCTCTACACCTTTAGACCGCAGGTATTCTTTGACCTGCCTGATAGTAAACTCTTTATAATGAAAGACTGATGCCGCCAAAACGGCATCGGCTTTACCTTCCGTCAAAACATCATAGAAGTGTTCCAACTTACCTGCGCCGCCGCTGGCTATCACAGGTACCTTCACCGCTTCGGCAACCGCCCGGGTCAGTGGTATATCATAGCCGTTTTTTGTACCGTCAGCATCCATACTGGTCAGTAAAATCTCGCCGGCGCCCAATTCTGCCGCCGTTCTGACCCAGTCCAGTACCTCAATTCCCGTAGGAGTACGTCCGCCATGTACATAAACTTCCCATTTATCTGTACCGCAGCGTTTGGCATCTACAGCTAAAACGATGCACTGGCTGCCAAACAGCTTTGCACCATCAGCAATCAGCTGCGGATTTTTTACTGCCGCCGTATTTACAGAAATTTTATCAGCACCTGCATTCAGAGCATTACGGATATCCTGCACCGTGCTGATCCCACCGCCAACTGTCAGCGGCATAAAAACCTGTCCCGCCGTACGGTTTATGACATCCAGCATAGACTTACGCTGCTCGACAGACGCAGTGATATCAAGAAAAACCAGCTCATCGGCAGCTTCAGTGTCATATAAGGCCGCCAGTTCAACAGGATCACCGGCATCACGCAATTCCACAAAATTAGTGCCTTTGACTACATGCCCTTCTTTTACATCCAGACAGGGAATAATTCTTTTGGTATGCATCTCAGACCTCCTTTGCGACCCGCAGAGCCTCCCGCAGGTCAATAGCTCCGGTATAAATGGCCTTCCCTATGATGCAGCCCTCGATCCCAGAGGAGGACCGCTGCTGCAGCCGGCGTATATCTTCCAACGATGCCACACCGCCGCTGGCAATGACTTTAACACCGCAGGCTTTTGCCAAAGCGGCAGTGGCTTCTACATTCACCCCACTCAGCTTACCGTCACGGCTGATATCAGTAAAAATAATATGCTCGACCCCGATAGCAGCCATTTTTAGAGCCAACTCTACAGCATCAATACCACCGCTGACACCCCAGCCTTCGATAGCGGCTTTCCCGTCTTTAGCATCGATACCTACAACAACCTGACCAGGAAATTCCCGACAGGCTTCAGCAACCAGCTGCGGTTCCCGCACTGCTGCTGATCCAAGAATCACACGGCTGACCCCCAATTCCAGCAATTCTGCTACAGCTGCCAGACTTCTGATTCCGCCTCCTACCTGCACTGGCATAGAAGCGTGCTCCAGGATTTTTTGGATTGCCGGCAGATTACGTCCCGCACCGGCCAAAGCACCGTCTAAATCGACGACATGTAAATATTCGGCTCCGGCTGCCGACCAGCGGGCAGCCATTTCCGAAGGATCATCAGCAAAAACAGTTTCCTGGTCAAAACGACCTTCCGTCAATCTGACGCAGCGGCCGCCGCGGATATCTATAGCAGGAAAAATTATCATGGCTGCCACTCCTTAAAAGCGCGCAGCAGGCCAAGGCCTGCCCGGCTTGATTTTTCTGGATGGAACTGAAAAGCCTGCACACTGCCGCTGCCGACGGCAGCCGTTACTTCCATACCATAATCACATACGGCAGTAATGAGCTCTTGCTGCTGCGGCTCAACATGAAAGCTGTGCACAAAGTACACATATTCATCTCCTGCTTCCTGCAGCAGCGGAGAACTGCTGCGTAAACTCAGCTTGTTCCAGCCCATATGCGGTATTTTCAAAGCGGTATCCAGTCTGCGCACCTGCCCTTGAAAATAGCCCAGACCTTTCACTCCGGGAGCTTCATCACTGCCTTCAAACAAAACCTGCATTCCCAGACAGATACCTAAAAACGGTCTGCCGCTGTGCAAATATTTCTGCAGTATCGGTACCAGACCGCTGCGCTGCAGATTAGCCATACAATCGCCAAAAGCCCCTACTCCCGGTAAAATCAGTTTATCAGCCTGTGCAATAACTGCGGCATCACTGGAAATAACCGGGTCGCCGCCAACAACAGCGATCGCTTTATTAACACTGTGCAGGTTTCCCATCCCATAATCAACAATGACTATCTTCGAACTCATAAAGCCCCCTTGCTGCTCATCACGCCCTGAACGCGCGGATCTGCAGCTACTGCCTCTGCCAGCGCACGGGCAAAAGCTTTAAAAACTGCCTCAATAATATGATGTACATTTTTACCATACAAGACTCGAATATGCAGAGTCATGCCGCTGGCCACGGCTACGGCGCGGAAAAATTCCTCAGTCATTTCTGTATCGTAGTTACCCAAAGTTATTTTAGGAATTTCGGCTTCAAAAACCAGGTACGGCCGCCCGGAAAAATCCAGTACTACCTGTGCCAAAGCCTCATCCATTGGAATAAAACAACTGCCATAGCGGTGAATACCGCTTTTATCGCCAACAGCCGCTTTAAGAGCTTCTCCTAAAACGATGCCGCAGTCTTCAACCGTATGGTGACATTCAACCTGCAGATCTCCCTGTGCTTTCACCTGCAAATCAAGAAAACCATGCTTGGCCAGCAGTGTCAGCATATGATCGAAAAAACCGACGCCTGTAGCGATATCCGCTTTCCCGCTGCCATCAAGCCCAATACTGACACTGACCGCAGTTTCTAAAGTTTTTCGTTCTTTAACTGCCTGCCGCATCATATTGCCTCCTCTCCGCATAAGCGCTGCAGCCGGCTGATGATTTCAGCATTTTCCAGCGGCAGGCCTACCGTGATCCGCAGGCATCCCTGCAATACAGGATGACTGGTATAATCGCGCACCAAAATTTTCTTCTCCAGCAGTTTGCGGTATAAGTACATTCCTGCCAGCATCTGCTGTGTTTTTTCACCCTGGCTGCCATATTGCTGCTCGCAGGCAGCCGCTAAACGGGCAGTCAGTTCGCCCTGCGGGCAACAGGTCAGAAAATTCGTTGCGGACGGCCAGATTTTCAAGCCCATTTGCTCCAGTTGTTCCCGCATCAGATCACGCTGCTCGATAATAGTTTCCAGTTGTTCTTTATATAAGTCTTTTTGGCGGTAAACCTCTTCCGCTACAGCTAAAGACCAGGCATTAACATGATAAGGCAGCAGTGTTTTTCCCAAAACACGCATGATACCGGCACTGCCGACAGCATAACCTACACGCAGTCCAGCCAGTCCGTAAGCTTTAGAAAAAGTACGCAAGCACATAAAATTACTGTATTTACCTGTCAGAGCCAAAGTAGAACCTGCTACCAGCTTTAATTTATTCAGCGGGCGCAGATCCTGCGGATCAACGCCGCTGCCTTTAGCAAACTCCATATAGGCTTCATCCATTACTACCGGGCAGCTGACATTTGCTAAAATCTTCTCCATTACTTCAAGCGGATTATAATTTCCCGTCGGATTGTTGGGATTGCAGATAATCAACAGCGCCGGCTGCTCTGCCCTGCAAAATTCGATGACCTTATCTGGATCGACATATCCCGCCAGCGTCAGCGGATACGGTGCGGCTATACTGTCGGCAAGCTTAGTATAAACGCCATACATAGAAAAGGACGGATACGGAAAAGCGATTTTACGTCCATTGCCGCCAAAAGCATAACAGGCCATTTGCAAAAGTTCACTGGAACCGTTGCCGATTCTGATATTGTCTGCATCCAGCGCCAGATCTTCAGCAATCAGCCCGCGCAGCGTTTCAGCCTGCATCGGCGGATAACGGTTAAAAGGAAACCCGGCCAGCTTCGCCGCCACAGCCTGCTCAATCGGCCGCGGCAGATTATAATTACTTTCGTTGGCATTGACGATAATATCGGCAGCCACATGTTCTACAGCATATTCTTCCAATTCTTCCAAGCCGGTCCTGGCATTAAATCCAGCCATCTCCTCACCTCTTTTCCATACGCACGCGGATAGCGTTAGCATGCGCCTGAAGCCCTTCCGCTTCAGCCATTTTAATAACGTCACTGCCCATAGCAGTCAAGGCGCCCTGCGTATAAGCAATGATACTTGTTTTCTTCATAAACGTCTCCACATTCAGAACTGAGTAGAAACGGGCAGTGCCGCCGGTAGGCAGAATGTGGTTCGGTCCTGCATAATAATCGCCCAAAGGCTCCGGTGAATAAGCGCCCAAAAAGATCGCACCGGCATTACGCAGATAAGGCAGCAGAGCAAAAGGCTCTTTCGTCATAACCTCCAAATGCTCCGGTGCTGATATATTCGCCATCTCAATTACTGTTTCCATATCAGACGCAATAATGATCTTGCCATGATTTGCTAAAGACAATGCAGCGATCTCCTGCCGCGGCAAAGCAGCAAGCTGCATCTCAAGCTCTGCTGCAACAGCATTGCCCAACAGCTCACTGTCCGTAACTAAAATAGCGCTGGCCAGAGGATCATGTTCCGCCTGGCTCAAAAGGTCAGCTGCCAGATATTTAGGATCAGCGCCATCATCGGCTATAATCAATATTTCGCTGGGACCTGCCAGCATATCAATGTCGCAGTGCCCGTAAACAGCTTTTTTAGCCAGCGTCACAAAAATATTGCCCGGGCCGGTAATTTTTTCAACCTTTGGTACAGTTTCCGTACCAAAAGCTAACGCAGCAATGGCCTGTGCACCGCCCATTTTATAAATTTCCCTGATACCTATTAATTCAGCCGTAACCAGCACATAAGGATTGACTTTGCCATCACGTCCGGGCGGTACTGCCATCACGATCCGTGGTACTCCTGCTACTGTAGCCGGTACAGCATTCATAATCACCGAAGAAGGATAAGCCGCAGTTCCACCGGGGACGTAGATACCCACAGAGTCAACAGGAGTTACCTTCTGTCCCAGCATAGCACCGCATTCACGGTTAGTCAGCCAGGTTTTTGGCAGCTGTTCTTCGTGAAAGCGACGCACATTTGCAATAGCACGTTCTATGGCTCCTACCACTTCGGCATCAGCTGATTGTCGGGCTTCTGCAAATTCAGCCTTGCTGACCCGGATATTTTGGACACTCAAGCCTGCTTTATCTATCAGATTAGTATAATAAAGCAGCTTTCCATCACCGCCGGCCCTTACGTCAGTCACAATTCTTTCGACGACCTGGGCTGCTGTCAGCGGCGCACCAAACATAGCGGTAACACCTGCCTGTACTCCGGGGGACAGCTCACATTCATCAAAAGCTTTTTTCTGCATCAAAGCTGCTATTTCAACAGCACTCATTCCTCTGGCATCTGTTACTTGCATTGCTCTTCCTCCTCATCCAGTACCTTACGCAAATCTCGGACCAGTTTATCCAGACGGTCAAATTTCAATTTAAAGCTCACCCTGTTGGCAATCAGTCTTGCTGTCGCCGTATAGATGGAATCTACCTCCACCAATTTATTCTCTTTCAGGGTACGGCCTGTTTCCACAATATCAACGATCAGCTCCGACAATCCAACCATCGGCCCCAGTTCAATCGAGCCGTTAAGCTTGATGATCTCGGTCTGAATCCCCAGACTGCGAAAATACTCCTGGGCACAGTTCGGATATTTAGTTGCTACCCGCAGATGCGCATAATCAGTCAGCCTGGGACGCTGCATCTGCTCAGGAACTGCCAGCATCAAACGACAGCGTCCATATTTCAGATCCAGCAGCTCATATACGTCCTTGCGTTCTTCCAGCAGCACATCTTTACCAATGATCCCGATATCGGCAGCACCGTATTCTACATAGGTCGGCAAATCGACAGTTTTAGTAATTATAAAGCGCACCTTGCTATCCTCGTTACTGATAACAAGTTTGCGCGAATCTTCAGTTACGTTATCAGCACTATAGCCTACTTTATCCAGCAGCTCTACTGATCTTTGAAACAGCTTGCCCTTCGGCAACGCTACGGTAATATAATCCATTACGGCACTTCCTTTATCAATCTTCGATATACAGCAGCGTATCGCAGGCGTTAGCACGCTGCGCGTCCACTGCTTCGCTCTGGTTAAAAGGCTCGGCAGCCAGCTTCACTGTTTTGCCGCTCCTGCGCAGACGCATACACTGCGCGATCGCCTGTGGCAGACAGCCTGCCTGCCAGGCCACCAGAACATCCCAGCTGCTGATATTGTCCAGCTGCCGGCGCCGACTCAGAATCAACATGATCCTGTCTATCCCTATAGCAAATCCTGTTGCCGGGCAGGATCTGCCAAAATTTTCCATCATTGTATCATAACGGCCGCCGCCAATGATCGGGAAACCCATATCCTCAGCGTAGCCTTCAAATAACATTCCAGTATAATAATCAAGGTCGCGCAAAAGCCCCAGATCAAAACGCAGATAACCAGCCGCACCATAGACCTCGGCCAAAGCATAGATTTCGCGCAGATCCTGCACAGCCTTGGAGCTTTTATTGTTCAAACCACAGGCTTCAACCTTATCTAAAAGTTCAAGCCCGCCATGCAGAAACGGCAGCTCTTTAAACAAATCTTTTTGTTCCGGTGACATCCTGCTGCCATCTGCCAACGCTTCCAACCGTACCACATCATGCTCGATCAGGCAGCGTTTCAGCTCCTGCGCCTGCAGTTCAGTGACCTCAGCCGCTTCAATCAGGCCATTTATAAAATCGATCTGTCCAACACTGATCACAAAATCATTTAACCCTGCTGCCTGCAGCGAAGCTACTGCTAAAGCCAGCATCTCGGCATCTGCCGAAGGTCCGGCCGCACCCATCATTTCAACACCGGCCTGATTAAACTCACACTGGCGTCCGGCCTGTGTTTCCTCATAGCGAAATAGATTCGCCAGATAAAAAAGCCGTTTTACCGCCGGTCCCTCATTGAGCCGAGTAGCTACCAAACGCGCCAAAGGAGTCGTCATGTCCGACCGCAGCAATAAAATATTATTACGACGGTCAAAAAATTTAAAACTGCTGTCTGACAGCTGACCTGCTGCGGCAAAAGTATCCAGATATTCAAAAGTCGGCGTGACCACTTCGTCATAGCCCCAGGCTTTAAAGGTAGAGGCAAGCTTATTTTCAATTATCCTTCTGGCGCCGGCTTCACCCGGAAGTACGTCCCTAGTTCCATACGGCACCTGCAAAGCTTTATTATTCAGCATTGTGCTTGTCTTCCTTTTTTAATAATGGCATTATCGAATTATAGCCGTCAGCGCCATAAACCAAACAGCGTTTAACCCGTGAGATCGTCGCCGTACTGGCGCCTGTTTTTTCTACTATCTCTTCATAAATACAGCCTGCATCAAGCATTCTGGCAACCTCCAAACGCTGCGCCATGGATTTCAGTTCGCTGATCGTGCAAATATCCTCAAAAAAGTTGGAACACTGCTCTTCACTTTTTAAGCTAAGAATCGCTTTAAATAATTGATCGGTCAAATGGTCTCTGGTTTTTGCAGCCATGATTGCCTCCTTAAATTTAGCTGGTGCTAGCACCTTTTTTCTTTTATACTTTATCACTTTATCTTGTGAAAGGCAAGGTTTTTTACAAAAATTTTAAAATTTTTATTGACAAGTGCCGATTGTAAGTGTATTATTTTGTTTAACAACTTCAAACGGTATTTCATCAAGAGTAGCCGAGGGACTGGCCCTATGAAGCTACGGCAACCATCACGACGTGAACGGTGCCAAATCCAACGGATGTAAATCCGACAGATGAAGCAGTACGAAACGCTTTCGTTACCCTTCACCTGTGTGAAGGGTTTTTTTACGATTTTAGAAAAGAAAGAGGAACGCTGTATGATCGATTTACGCAATGTGGAAAAAACCTATTACAGCAATGCAGGTAATATCCACGCTTTAAAGAAAACAAATCTGCATATCAACGCCGGAGAAATATTCGGTATCATCGGCCTCAGCGGTGCCGGTAAATCAACCCTGATCCGCTGCATCAATATGCTGGAAGTACCTACCGGCGGTCAGGTCTTTGTGGATGGACAGGAACTGACTGCAATGAACAATCAGGAACTGCGCAAAGCACGCCAAAATATCGGGATGATCTTCCAGCACTTTAATCTGCTGGCCTCCCGCACAGTTTATGATAATATCGCTTTTCCGCTGGAAATACAGGGTATTTCGCAGTCTGAAATCAAAAAGCGGGTGCAGCCGCTGCTGGAGCTGGTACAATTACAGGACCGCGGCGATTATTATCCCAGCCAGTTGTCAGGCGGTCAGAAACAACGTGTCGGTATTGCCCGTGCTCTGGCCAGCGATCCTAAAGTACTGCTGTGTGATGAAGCAACCTCGGCATTGGACCCGCAGACAACAAAATCTATTCTCGACCTGCTCAAAGATATCAATAAACGCCTGAATCTGACTATTGTCATGATCACACATCAGATGGAAGTAGTCAAAGAAGTCTGTGACAGAGTAGCTGTTATCGAAAACGGCGAGATCATTGAAGAAGGTTCCATGATCGATGTTTTCACCGATCCGCAGAAGCCTACTACCAAAGATTTCGTCAAAAGCATCAACAATGTCGAACTGCCTGCACTGCTGCAATCTTCTTCAATCAGCGCAGTCTACACCGAAGGCAGCAAACTGATCGTGCGATTATCCTTCATCGGTAACTCAGCCGGCGATCCGATCGTTTCCGGTATGGTCAAAAAATTCGATGTCGATATCAATATCATCTACGGTAATATCGACTCGCTTAAGGATATACCCTTCGGCACCCTGGTCATTGAGATTTCAGGAAGCGCCGCAGGTATCAAAAATGCTCTGCAATATCTGCATGAACAGCAGCTGAAAGTTGAGGTGATCGGTTATGTCTCCTGAAATGTTAGCTCTTTTACTTAAATCCTTTTGGGAAACCTGCTATATGGTGCTGGCTTCCACAATACTCGCCACACTCATCGGCGTACCGCTCGGCGTGATCTTAACCGTCACCCGTAAAAACCATATCCTGCCCAACGCTCCTGTAAACAGCGTTTTAGGCGCTATTGTCAACGCTGCCCGCTCAACTCCCTTCATTATATTAATGGTAGCGATCATTCCTCTGACCCGCCTTTTAGTAGGCTCTTCGATAGGTACTACCGCTTCCATCGTACCTTTGACTATTTCAGCCGCACCCTTTATTGCCCGCATCATCGAATCTTCGCTGCTGGAAATCGACCACGGCGTTATCGAAGCGGCTCAGGCCATGGGCGCCAGCCCAATGCAGATTATCCGCAAGGTCCTTTTGCCGGAAGCACTGCATTCCATCGTTTTAGGTATCACCCTCGCTGTTATTGCTTTGATCGGTTATTCCGCCATGGCTGGTACATTAGGCGGCGGCGGCTTAGGCGATCTGGCGATCCGTTACGGCTATCAGCGTTTCCAAATGGACGTTATGCTGATCACTGTCGTCGTACTTATCGTTATGGTCCAATCTATCCAGTCACTCGGCGACTACTTTTCCAAAAAGCTTAATAAAAACAAACTATAAAATCATCTTATAAAGGGGAAATTATCATGAAAAAATTAGCTAAAATACTGACCGCGGCAGCTTTATGCGTAGCTGCCCTGACCACCTTCGGCTGCGGTGACGATAAAAAAGAAGCAGCAAAAGCTCCTGCCGGCGATGCACCTATCAAAATCGCAGTTACTGCAGGTCCTCATGCTGAAATTATGGACAATGTCAAAAAACTTGCTGAAAAACAAGGTCTGAAAATCGAAGTAGTTGAATTCAACGACTATGTAACTCCTAATGTAGCACTATTCCAAGGCGAAGTTTTTGCCAACAGCATGCAGCACCGCCCCTATTTAGATGCCACTCTGCAAAAAGAACCTAAATTTGACCTGGTAGAAGTTTTCAAAACCGTTAACTTCCCGATGGCCGCTTACTCCAAAACTTTGAAAAAAGGCGACGCCATTCCTGACGGCGCCACAATCGGTATTCCTAACGATCCATCCAACGGCGGCCGTGCGATTTTAGTTCTTGCCAATGCCGGGCTGATCAAAGTCAAAGATATCAAAAACGTTACTACCACCGTTGCCGATATCACCGAAAATCCACATAACTTCAAATTCCTGGAACTGGATGCAGCTACCATTCCCCGCAGCCTGCCCGACGTTACCTTTGCTGTAATCAATGCCAACTACGCTATTCCAGCAGGCCTGAACCCTACCAAAGATTCCATCATTCTGGAATCTGCTGACAATCCGTTTGTCAACATCTTCGTAACCAAGAAAACCAATGAAAACGATCCCCGGATCGCTAAACTGAAAGAAATTTACCAATCAGCTGATAATGAAAAATTCATTATGGAACACTTCCAGGGCACCATTTTACCGGCCTGGAAATAATTAAAAACTAAGCCCCCGGAATCTTAAAAATTCCGGGGGCTTTTTATTTATATTTTCTCTGATCTACAGTCAACAGCACTCAGCAGAACTTTTTGCACTGTTCAAAATACTGCGGTATAAAACTGATAAAATTACGTGTTGTCGGCGAGTGATAATGCTTGCGCCCCCATACCACTGCCGCCGTAGTCGTCAGCTCCGGGTCGTCCATACGGACACAGGCCAGCCCTTCATGCCTGGCGATCGCTTCTGCTGATTCGGGGATAACAGCCAGTCCCAAACCGGCTTTCGCCCAGGCAATCAGATAATTACTGTCATCGCTGAGACAGAAAAAATATGCCTGGATGCCATTTTTAGCAGCAGACTGTTCCAACAGTTCCTTATAACGGCGGTGGCATAAAAGCGGCAGCCCCTGCAGCCTGCTTACAGGCAGTTCAAAAGTCCCCTCCAGCTGCGGAAAAAACGCCGCATCATAGACTAATGCCAAGCGTTCAGTTGGCAGCTTATAGCTTGCAAAATAATCCTCGTCCACAGGCAAATGAACGATAGCAGTTTCAATGACCCCCTTTTCCAGCAATTCGATCACCCGTAAACTTTCGCCGATCAACAACCGATAGGTTATTTTGGGATACAACTCTTTAAAAGCGGCAATCATCTGCGGTAATACCATCAGGCTCATCGAAGGGACAACTCCCAGTGATAAAATACCCTCCTGTCCCAGCTCACTGCTGGATAATTCACATACAGTCCTATCCGTTAAATTTAAGATTTCTTCTGCCCGATGCAGCAGCATATGACCGGTTTCTGTCAGATGCAGACGTCGGCCTGATCTGTCGAACAGCACCACGCCTAGTTCTTGCTCAAGCTGTTTGATTTGTCTGCTTAAAGGCGGCTGCGCGATATGCAGCGCTTTGGCAGCCTCTGTAACATTGCCCAGCCGCGCTACCATTACGAAATACCGCATTTGCTGCAAATTCATAAGTATTCCTCCATTCATACTTTTTAGGTATTATAATTTCAAAAATAAGTATTTTAAGTATGATTTTATTGTTGTTATAATAATATTAAAGAAAAGAAGAACAGTCAAGTAAAGAGCAGGATGCAAAATTCAGGGAGGGATTTATATGAAAGAGAAAATTTTAATCGCTATCGACAGTTCTGATTCGTCCAGTAAAGTGCTTGCTTATGGTATCGATCTAGCCGGTAAGCTTGACGCAGAAGTAAAAGTAGTCCATGTAATCGAACCTTACAGCAAACGATCGACCATTTTGAACCAGTTAAACCCCGCTATGGTCAAACAAACCAATGAATTATATGAACTGGCCGGTCAGGAATTAATGGAAGCAGCAAAAAAACAGACAGCTGCCGCCAAAGTTCCCGTTCATTATGAAACTTTAGTTGGCAACGCCGCGCAGCAAATCCTGACCGCCGCCAAAAAATCCGAAGCTAGCATGATCCTCATCGGCAGCCGCGGCATGAACGCTGTTGCAGAATTTATCCTCGGCAGCGTCAGCTCCAAAGTTGCCATGTATGCGGAAATACCGGTCTTGATCGTTAAATAATGGATTGCTTGGGCATCTTTCCCCTATAGGCAGCGACTGAAATTTTCGCTGCAAAGCAAAATACCTGCCGTTGACCAACGGCAGGTATTTTTTATTTTGACTGATTTTTATAAACCTTCTACCCTGATTTTAAAATGCAGCAGGGCCAGCCAGCCCGCAATTGCCAATGTGACGCAAACAGCGGTAATGATCCCCAGCCCTTCAATAAAATTGCTCCAGTTCAATGCACCCAGCATCATACCCAAGCTGCCAAAAACAGTATTCACCGCATTGATCAGCGACGAGGCAGAGCCGATATCCGTTTTCTGCTGATCCAATAATATGGCCGTACTGAAAGGCCTGGCAGCGCTTTCCATGATCGTGACCGGTAAAAAGGCTATTAAAAACCACCACGGTGAAATACTCCCTACTGTCAGCAGCGCTGCCGCTGCTACTACAGTAAAAATAAAACAGCCATAGGTAAATTGACGCGGCGATACGATCCCGATCAACTTCATATATAAAAACGGACCGACAACGGCAAAAAATGAGTTAGCCGCAAAGAAATAACTGTAGACCTGCTCACTAAGCCCAAAATACTGTACATAAACATAGGAAGATACTGCCACGTAAGCCATATAAGGTGCTGCCAGCAGTGAAAATACAGTCAGTACACCAGTAAAACCAACATTTTTACCGACAACTGCCAATCTGCCGAAGGTACTCCAAAAGCTGCCCTTATAACGTTCGCTTTCCGGCAGCGTTTCTTCAAAAAAGAAGCTGGCGGCCAGATTAACAGCACCGGCGGCGATCAGGACCACGAAGGTGCCGCGCCAGCTGACAAACTGCAGCAGAAATGCGCCGATAACAGGGGCGACCATCGGCGCAATAACAGCCATAGCCTGCACCAGCGCCAAAACACGATTTTTAGTGGTGCCATAAAAAGCATCTTTAACAACCGCCATCGACACGGCAACCATGCCGCCTGCACCCAAAGCCTGCACGATTCTGTACGCTATCAGACTGTAAATACTGCCGGCAGCGGCGCACAAACCACTTGCCAGCGTATACAGAACTATTCCCAGCAGTAAAATCTTCCTGCGTCCGTATTTATCACTCACCGGTCCAAACAGCAGAATACCCACTGCGAAAAAGAAGAAAAAACTGACCAGCGTCAAATTGACCATCAAAGGTGTCGCAGCAAATTCTATACCTATCGTCGGCAGTGCCGGCAGATATAAATCTATCGACAACGGTACAAACATATTCATCACAGCGATCAGTACGATCAAACCCTTTGCGCCTAAATATTTCTGCTGGATTTTTGAAGCGTTTTCCGTAAGCATTATTTTTCCTCCTTTAATCTAATAAAAAAACCGGATAAGAGAATATCTCTTATCCGGCAGTACTGCCCTCCGAGGTGTTTCCGTAAAAACAAGGTTATTTTAGCATCTGTTTAAATATTTGTCAACATTTTCACTGCAGAACATTTTGAAATATCGACTGGCCTGTCAGCTCATATCAAAAATATTAAATTGTTCATATTTGCCCCATAAATGCAGCGTCATATCTATTCGCCCGTCGGCAAGGAAGGTTACGCCCTCCGCTTCCAGCAAAGCACGTTGTTTTTCCTGCCCGCCGAAAGCATAGTCAGGTGCCAGAGCCCCGGTACGGTTCACGACCCTGTGACAGGGCAAATTCCGTCCAGAAGGAGCGCAGCTCATGATATGCCCTACCTCACGCCCAGCCAGCGGATCACCGACCAGCGCTGCTATCTGTCCATAGGTAGCCACTTTACCGCAAGGTATCCGGGCGACTGCCTCATACACCTGCTCAGCAAATGCCGCATCCACTATCCTTTCGCCGTTATACGTAATCATAATTTCCCTCCGATTTTATTAGTATATTACAATGCCGTACCTTTTTGGGGGATAAAAAATCCAGACATATCTACGCCTTCCAGCTCCAGCAGTTTTATTTTTTTTTCAATACCGCCGGCATACCCAGTAAGACTGCCGTTTGCACCAACGACCCGGTGGCAGGGAATAATAATAGAAATGGGATTATGTCCAACAGCACCGCCGACAGCCTGGCTTGACATCCGTTCCTTCTGCAGCTTCACTGCCATTTTTTTAGCAATACTGCCGTAAGTTATTACCTCTCCATAAGGGATCGTACATAAAATTTCCCAAACGCCCTGACGAAACGCATTGCCTTGTGGTGCCAGCGGCAGCTCTGCCACATCAGGCTTCTGCCCGGAAAAATATCTGTCCAGCCACTTTTTTGCAATATCGAAAAGCGGCACAGCATCCTTTTCAATCAAAGCTTCCTTCAGCGTACCCTGATAATACTTTTGCCCTTCCAGCCATAAGCCGACAAGATTTTTACCGCAAGCGTCACACGCAAGCGTAATTTTTCCCAGGGGCGATAAATAAGTCGTAGAGTAGTACATATAGGGCCTCCTCTATAATGTATTCCATAAATTAACCGTAGCATAACTGCGCCAGGGACGCCAGGCTTCCGACAGTACCTGCAGTTCTTTAGGCGTATGATCCAGCAGCGCCTTTTTTATTCCTGCATCCGTTGGCAGAAAAGCATCGGGCCAGCCCATTGCCCGCATGGCTATATACTGCGCCGTCCAACTGCCGATACCGCGAATAGCCTGCAGCTTTTGCATTTCTTCCTCCGGATTGCCGCAAAATCCAAAATCATTTTTTTCGTCTGCCAATACCCGTGCCAGTTGATAAATCGTATTCGCACGCGCAGAGATAATACCTAATTTTCCCAAATGCTCACTAATATTTTCTCCCAGTGCAAGTATCGCCGCAGGCGCAGGAAAGCTGTGCGTAAGACCTTCAATACCTGTCTGGACCTGAGTTCCATACACAGCGACGAGCCTTGCCGCTAAAGTACTTGCAGCTTTTACAGTGATCTGCTGACCCAGTACAGCCCGCACCGACATTTCAAAAACATTGAAGCAGCCGGGCAGTCTGGTTCCTAAAACACACAAACCGGGCTGCAGAGTATTCATCACCTGCAGCGTTTCATATACTGCCTTAGGCTCACAATATAAATCAAATAAATTCTTGATGCGGGCCAATACCTCAGGAAGCACCGGCAGAAGACTTTCGCTGACCGTAACGCTCAAAGTATTTTCAGCCGGTCTGTGCCCGACCCGCACCCAGCCGCAGAACTGCTGGCCTTCCGCATTTTGCAGCTTTACCGTACGCAGATATTCATCATTATTTACAACTTCTATTCCTGTTATTGCCCGTCCTGCCAAAAACTTTAATATTTTATCCCAGGCATAAGGAGGGCGGTAACCAAGAGCCAAGGTGATCTCACCGTTATGGCTTTTTGCTTCTGCCTGTCTTTTCCGCAAAGCTGTGGGCACAAGCTGATAATGTTTTTTAAATAAATCGTTAAAACGGCGCAGACTGCCAAATCCTGCCGTCATTGCAACTTCCAGCACTGAAAGATCGGTGTCGGTAAGCAGATTTTTGGCAAGCAGCAAGCGGCAGGTCTGTAAATATTGGACAGGGGAAACGTGGTATTCCGCAGTAAATACGCGCCACAAATGTCTGTCCGTACAACCAAGCCGTTCTGCTATTTCCCGCAGGCTCTGGCCGCTGCCGCAATTCCTTTCCAACATTCGCGCAGCCCGGTAAACTAAATCAGCCGTAGCATCAGTAACAGAGGTCCCGGGAGCAAGTTCCGGCCTGCACAAAAGGCAGGGCCTGTAACCGGCCTGTTCCGCAGCGGCGGCCGTCCTGAAAAAAGTGCAATTTTCCGCTTTGGGCTGTCTGGCTTTGCAAACCGGACGGCAATAGATTCCCGTAGACGATATGCCAACGAAAAAACGTCCGTCAAAACGGGCATCTTTGGCTTTAAAAGCCGCGTACAATCCCTTGATATTTTCCTGCATCACCGTTTGCCTCCTTACTTGAAATCGCTTTAATTATATCATAACATTTCTATAATTCCCGCCATTTTCGGACATGCTTTTATTAAAATAATTATCAGAACCACCTCGATCGCAACACGCACGAGCAAATATTCCTGTCAAGCATTTTCTTTTATATTGTTTATTTCATTGCGTAAGTATATAATAATAGCGGTATTGATTTTTGAACAGATTACTGAACGTACTCCATTCACTTGAAAGAACCTAAAACATTACTACAAAAGGGAGGTAATTTATGCCAAAAATGTTCCTTGTTCTTATGATACTTTTACTGACGAACAATATTTGTAATGCCGCGATCTATAAAAATATCGAAAATGATTTTCTGATCGATATCGGCGATAACTGGAACCTTTCAGACAAGAGCACCCAGGAAGGCGGTATGGTGCTGATATTTACGGCTTCAGACGATAAAAAAAGCACTGTAAGGGTAGGCGTTTCTCCGGTTATAGACGAAAAGGAAAACGCAACTTTGAGAAATATGCCTAAAGAATTATTAAATGAATATTTTGACGCATTTATCGGGATGACCAAACAGGCATCAAGTAAATATAATATCACTTTCGCCGACTGTAAAAATATAGGCCCTCATTATGTACTTCTTGTGAACGCCTCTTTGCCTATGGAAATATACAAAAAAGATAAGCAGCTTCCTTTTGTAAAATCAAATGCCTTCATTGTTTTTAAGAAAAAAATATATTTATTTATGATGGATTCCTGGGATACGGAAGAAACACATCTGCAGCAACTCACAACAATAATCAAATCGCTGCAGCCTCTATGATTGCACCAGAAAATATATTATAAAAAAATAAGCTCAAGATTTTTCATAGTTTTGAAAAATCTTGAGCTATCTTTTTTTGGAGCTACTGACAGGATTTGAACCTGCGACCCTCTCATTACGAATGAGATGCTCTACCAGCTGAGCTACAGTAGCGGTTCAGAGCATAATAAGCTCTGCCATATAGTATAACGCAACCCGGCAAGTGCTGTCAATATACCCTGTTTGCAACAGCTCATTTTCTCAGCAGGATTTTAATTACTGCCCGTCGATAAACAAACCTCCGTTCCATAAAAATGGAACGGAGGCTGGGGATATTCTCAAGCAAGCTGGAGGGTTGCAACACCTTGCCGAAAATCAAAGAAATTATTTAGAAACTCCATCTGGCGCCGACATTCCACTGCCAGTCTTTTTTATAATCACTGCCGGCACTGCGCTCGACATCAACATAGAAGTAATTGTTTTTACCAGTCTGCACTGCTGCGCCTAAGCCATATTCAAACCAGGTATCATCAAAATCACGATCCAGTCTTGCTTTTGTACCTCCGGCATCCACCATTGAGGCATTATAGCCGCCGCCAAATTCATGCATCAGATTAGCTTTCAAGTATATATTAGTTTTTTCATTGATATCTTTACCAATATTGAAACCAATACGTCCCACAAAACTGTCGATTCCATCCTGATCTACCCTGATGCCATTGCTTGTGGTATAGTCAGTTCCGCGCAGCCTGCCAAAAGTGAGCTGGGCCTGCGGTTCGATATACCAATTATTTTTCAGATTGTTTTTGCGCCCATATTCCGCGCTTATCGATAATCCATTTTGGTCATAGTCGCCGGTGATCTTATTGCCGGAGGTATCAAAAACCTTAAAATCATTATCGAGCTGACTGTATTTCAACACTAAATCAAGGTAATGGCCCTTAGCACCGATCTGCGTACCGTAAATATTTAAAGCTTTAACTTTATTCTCGCCGCTGCCGCTGCTGTAACTGCTGTCGCCATCAAAATAGCTGAAGGAAATACCAGCATAACGCGTATACGCCGGCGTTGACTTCAATTTTTGGTCATAGCCAAGCTCATACTGTGTGTATTTATTCTCAAATTCAAACTGGTCACTGCGGCTCAGCTTGCCGCCTTTGACCCTCACCCAGACGCCCTGTTCATCTGCACCATGCTGGCGCAGATCGCCCAGCCGCTGCAGCAGCTGATCATGGTCGCGCCAGGTATGATAAGCCAGTGCTCCCGAAGCAGCGATAGCCTCCACACTGGTTGTCGGCAGGTTAAGATTTGTAATGCCTTTCAAATACCAGTCCGTCGTATAACCGGAAGCAGCACTGTCTTTTTGTCCCAGCTCATAACGCTGCCAGTACAAAGTGCCTTCCTGATCATCAGCCGTAAAAGTACCGCTGCCGTTGACACTGGCTAAAACAGTATTTTCTGCCGCCTGGCCTATTCCCGGATCACTGTCGAGTCCATTTATCTCCTTCAGTGACAGTGTATGGCTTCCGCTGAAATCACCTGTGACATAAATTTTATCACTGGCATCAACCTGGGAACCATCAATATCCATAATGATCGTCCCACCGTTACCTGTCAGCGTTTCCACAGACAGCGTACTGAAAGCCTTATTATCGCCGGTCATATCGATCACAGACTGTTCATTCTGCAAACTGTTGAGCTGTGAATTGCCAGTCAAAGTCCACAGCGAGTTTTTAGCCATAGTTAAGGTGCTCTGTGAATCATTGCCACTGTCGAGCACAGCCTTTCCCTCAAACCGCGAACCTTCTGCCAGATCTAATGTAAGAATGCCGCCGTCCGCAGCCCTGATATCACCGACAATATTATAAACACCACTGCCGGTAATAGTACTGACGGCAGCTGTATCACTATCTTTACCTTCCGCACTGAAAGCATAAGCATCTTTTGTTGAATCCACAGTAACAGCAGCGTCCTGTAAAATTACCGTGCCGCCGGCAAGCGCCGTTACGCCATGAGACTCACTGCCAACTGTCGTTATGACCGCGTCTTTTTTTAATTCGATCAGAGTGCCGTCATAACGGGCGTCTACACCATGTGACTGATCCCCCAGAGTTTTGATTTCTGCCCCTTCATCAATAGTGATTTTGCCGCCGGCAGCAGTAAAATCATATACTTTAGTAATATTGCCGCCGCGGACAGCCGAAGCCTTATCGCCCTGAGTACTGATCTCGGCATCTTTGCCAACATAAAGCGTGGAATCGGCATGGATACCATAGACAGCAAAGGACTCGTCCCCTTCCGTCCAGATAGTTGCCTTATCGCCTACACTTATCTGTCCGGAGCTCCCCTGTTTAGTACCAACACCGTTAAAACCAGTATATGATAAATAGCCCGCCTGAACGGCATTTGCGCCATAACCTTTCCCTTTGGCATAAATCGTACTGTCGTCGCCGATTGTAATATTACTTTGGCCTTGGCTCGCATTGCCATCCATCGATAATACCGCAATGCTGTTGACATCATAGCCTCTGATATTATCGTGCCCTATCGTAACACCGTTGCCGATTTCAATCTTACCGCCGCTGGAGGAAGCAAGCGCTGCCCCTGTAGCACCATAACTGTTGCCGGTAACTGTACTGCCATCGCCTATTTGGAGCAGAGAATCTTTACCCGTAACGTACACAGCAGAATTAGCTGATGAATTTAAAATACTGCCGGCACCTAAAATAACTGTCGCCTTTTGACCATAGCTGCTTGAGTCTACACGTACCGCAGAAGATTTAGCCTCAACGATCGTTTTACCAAGCTCAATACTACAATCGCCGCTGCCTGCAACGCCCCCTGTAGCATAAGTCTGGATTTGGATACCATAGCCATCGCTGGTAACGGTGACATTATCGCCAACAATCGTACCGCCATCTTTATACCCGACAAAAATACCTGTTGTATTAGAACCGGTATTTATTACAGAATCAGCTGTCATCGTGTAGGTACTGCCGTCTGTAATCCTTACGGGACTTACATCTGCGGCCTGCGCTAAAAGCGGCATATTTATTATCGCCAGTGTGACCGCCATTCTTAAAGCTTTCTTGTTATCCATTTTTATCTCCCCTTTGATTTTTTATATAAACTTATAGTGATAAGTTTATGTTTTGGCCAGTTTATCGCTTCCTTTCACTTATCCGCTATATTATTTATCTGTTTGTTAATATTTTCCCTTAATATTTTATTAATATATCGTATTGCTATTTTTATTCTTATTCTTTAATTTACATTATACTATCATATTTGTCCCCCCCCGCAAGACATTTTTGTTGTAATTGCATACGCTTGTCTGAAAGTCTTGCAACTGGTACCAATCTGACTTTAACCAAGCTCAAAAATAAAGCGCCGTTTTTCAACGGCGCATAAAAAAAGTTACCCGTTTTGCTTAAAAAAACAAAACGGGTAACCGGGGAGTTATTCAAACGGAATATTTTATACTCCGCCTAAATATCCATATTCAGTTATAAGTTTCTTTAACAACAAATTTTAATTTGCGTCTGCCAGCAACCTTTTAATCGTCATTTTCTTTAAACTTTTTTCCAGTTCTTCCTGCAGCTTGCAGTAAAACCCGCGGACCGGACAATTTTCAGTAGCATAACGGCTGCAGAATTTATCCTCTTCCAGACAACGGTTAACCCTCATTGTCGGTTCCATGATATTGAGGATATCCAATAAAGTGATATCATCTATTTTCTGTGCCAGCGAAAAGCCGCCCTGCGCTCCTACCAGTCTTTCAATGATTCCAGCCTCTACCAGCTTATGAGTTATTTTCAGTACATAATTTTTCGGAATCCCCATCGCGGCTCCGATTTCTTTTGATGTAGTGATCTCTTTTTTGATTGCCAAATACAAAACTATTCTTATGGCATAGTCAGTAGTAACGTTCAGCTGCATACTTTCCCTCCGCAAATGCCCCTTTAAATTATCAATAACAATTATTTTTAGCGGTTTCCTATTTTTCAATACTCTTGTTGCTTTATTATACTTTATCAAATGTTACTTGGCAATAGCTTTAATTAAAAATCCTTAAAACATAAAAAAAGACCCGGAATAAATTCCGGGTCTGGCATTTAAATTTTTTTAATCGCCTCTACGACTTTAGAATAATTTGCTTCAGCCTGAGCGAACAGCCCGTCCAAATCTTCATACTGATCATTACGGCAGTCCTGACACATTCTGGAAAAAATCTCATATAGTTTAATAAGACCAAGATTTCCACTGACGCCTTTCAGCGTATGCGCTACAGGCAGTACCTCATTATAATGTTTATCAGCGATGAGTGTACGCAGTTTATTCATATTTTCGTCGTCAACAAATTTTCTCAGAAACTTTATCATCAGCATTTCATTATTCATAAAACGTCTTAAAGTTTCTTCGACATTAACGCCGGCACCTTCTAATTCTGTTTGAACAAATTTATCCATAACTTCCGTCCACCTTTTCACTACAGCTTTTACTGATATTTATATTATAACATAAAGGTTTTGGAAATGCAGGTTTAAAAAGCTTTGCTCAGATTTTATTTTTCGGTTTGCGGCCTCTGGTTTTTTTCACTCCGTCCAGACTGTTTTTCTTAACAACCTTGGCCAGTTCAGTAATCAGATGCAGCTCATGGGCGTCGCAGCCCTGCAATAATTCTGCCAGCTCATTTTGGAAAATCTTCTCGCTGCGGTGAATATTATCACAGAGGAGCTCGTCTACGGAAACATCCAGAACATTAGCCAGATGAATAATCGTAGGCAGGCCTAATTTAGTATTTCCTGTTTCAATATTACTGATATGCGGTGTAGACAGACCGGTCACTTCTGCGATATAGCCTTGGGTAACGCCTTTACGCGCACGGGCAGCTTTGATTCTGACCCCAATAGCTTTGTAATCAATGTTCATTTCTTCACAACTCCTTTTAATTTAATCTGCATTTACGAAATTGCAGATACAGCAGGCAATAGTTTTTTTAATATCTAAGAATACATTCGCAGAATTTATTATAACTTAAACCTCAGGCTAAAGCAATACTTTCTTGCATAAAAATATTTGTAATCGTTTTTAAATATAGGCATAAGTTATAAAAATACAAATTAAATTGATATTTAAACTATTGTCTTTAAGCTGGAAGAAGTGGTACCGTTAAGCTGCCTTCAGGCATCAGAATAATATTATAGTCATTGCCAATTACTTTTTCGGCTTCAGCCAGAGCTTCTTCCACGGTAGGCACTGCTTCGAACAGCATATCATGCGCCAGCTCTTTGTCCAGTGACGAAACTAAAATAAACTTTGCTTTTTTGGTAAGACGTGTTACCGCGAAAGCTTTATTGGCACCGATCTCAAAATGTTTTTCCAAGTCGGCTTTGATAGCGTCTGCCGTTCCCAAACGTTTGCAGGTTTCTTCCAGCACCTTCGAACCGCTGCCTTCTTCACATTCGCCGATAATGATCACTACCCCGCCTTCACGCACAGCACACCAGGCATTATCCATTGTTTTCTGCAGCTGATATACATTGATATCCTTGGGATAACCGCCGCAGCTGGCGATAACCAGATCTGCCGCCTGCGGGATCTCGACACCGTAGACCTGATCGACGAATTTGCAGGCTTCCTGATGTGCTTTTACATAATCACCGGCAAAAATCTTTAAAAATTCATGCTGAGCATTCAGGATCGCATTAAAAAGAAATACGGAATGGTTTTTGGCAAACATGGCCACACCTTCCATTTGGTCTTCATAAACAGGATTGCCGACAGTTTTACCCAGACCTGCATTAGGATCCAGCATAAAGCTGTGGTTGACACGTACGGTTTCCATAGCTGCAACACCCGGCAGAATGGCTTTCCGTCCGCCGCCATAACCACTGAAATAATGATGTACGATCGTTCCAGTCATAATAACGTGATCGACATGACAGATATGCTTATTGAGCCAGACCGGCGTACCGCGGGAGGTATCACCGAAATACTCAAAATCCTCACTGACCTTGGCATCACTGTTATACATTTTTAAACGCCCTGCCACCTCTGCACCGACGGCTTCGACCATTTCTTCATGAGTCATATTACGATGCGTGCCTAAGGCAAAAACGATATGCATATCCTCGTCCTTGATACCCAGCTTATTCATTTCGTTGACCAGAATGGGCATAAAGACAAAACTGTTGGCCACACGTGTAGGATCATTGCAGATAAAGGCAATCTTCTGTCCCGGTTTGACCAGTTCGTTGATTGGCGCACTGCCGATAGGATGATAGACGGCATCTAAAATCGCCGCTTTGACATCCTCCAGCAATGGCATTTTGGCAACTGTGACCTCTTTGATAACACGGTCGGACTCCAGAGAAAACTCTTTACTGCCATGACCATATTTATAGGAATAATGACTTATGCTCATACAATCAACTCCTTTATTTTTGTTAACTCTATTGTACCATAGACTATGACAAATAAAAAAGGACGGAAAGCTCCGTCCATGTATTTTTTTAATTTATTTTTTAGGCAGTGACAATAAAACCACAGTTAAAATAATGCAGGTCATCCCGACCAGATCCTCCAGCGTCAGAGGCGTTTTCAGCCACAGCACTACGGCAATGATTGAAGCTAAAGGTTCGGCACAGGAAATAAGACTGGCTTTAGTAGCGCCTACTACTTTTAATCCCACTAAAAAAACACTGTAGCTCAGTACCGTAGCCCCCAGGATCAGATAGACCATAGCAGCGACTGCCACACCATCCCAATGGCCGCTGGGCTCAAAAGGATTGATGAAGATACAGAGAAATCCGCCTGATAAAAATTGTCCCCAGCCGATGATCAAAGTCGTCGAATATTTTTGCAGCAGCCGAAACGGCATAACTGTATAAAACGCCAGGGAAATAGCAGAAATTATCCCAATGGTCAGCGCCGCCGGTGACAATACCACCGAATCCAGGCTGCCGTGAGTAGCGATCAGAAAAACTCCGGCCAGAGCAAAAAAAATACCGACGAACTCACGCCCTTCCGGCAGGCAGCGGTTTTTCCAGGACATCCACAGCATGACAAAGATCGGCGCCGTATATTGCAGCACTGTAGCAGTAGCCGCATTGCACAGTGAGATCGTGTAATAAAAACCAAACTGTGCCCCTAACAATCCCAGAAAAGAAAATGCCAGCAGATCTTTACGATCTTCTTTATCCTGCAGCACTGCCCAGATATTCTCGCCGCGGCACAGCAGATAGCCTAAAAAGACCACGCCGGCAATGATCTGTCTTACCGCGATGAGCCAGGGAGCGCCTACATCATAAAATTGAAATAAAAACTGGCCGGCAACGCCGCCCAGTCCCCAGGCTGCTGCTGCCAGCAGAATGAATATCACGCCCAGGCGAAATGAAAGCTGCATAAACTGCACTCCTTTAAATATCAATAGATTTCATTGTACGCCAGCGGCGGGATTTAGTCAATAAAAAACCGTACCGGCTTTAAATACTGGTACGGTTCGTTATTTTTTATTAAATGATCGCCATAAAATAACACAGAGAACAGAATAATATTGTTAATGTTATCATGATCGGATCGGCGATCGAAGTGCGGTAATTTTCCGGATTATATTTGGGACTGTTGCGCAAAGGCTTGGCATCCAAAAATTCCATTGGGTTATGACTCAGCTCCATGGATTTTTCATATAATACCTCCCAGGTATTGCCAAGCGCCCGGCTTACTGCACAGCACAGATAAGACAGCCCGGTCACGATGCCCGCAAAAGGCTTCCGGTAAAACCAGTCCGTATCCAGTGATAAAGCTGTATGCGGCGCCATTTTTGGCAGATACATCATAAACGGCAGCATCGCCATTCCCAGCATTTCTATAGACTGAGTAATATGGTCGACCGTAAAGGGGTGGTATGGTTCCATCGTAAAGGGCAGATACCTGTACAAAAGCTCGGGATAAACGCCGTATAACACGCACAGAGTCGCGCCGATACCCATGGCTACATACATATTCTTCGGAACTTCACGTTTGATGACCACGCCGTTGTCAGGCGCCAGGAAGATGAAGTAGATCATCTTGAGGGCGATGGATAAAAACGTACCGACACCAGCCAGCTGCAGCAGCAGCTCAACAGAACCGTAATGGGCAGCAGCGGCGGCGCTGATCGTGATGGATTTACTGATGAAGCCGTTGAACAGCGGCACACCGGAAATCGAAAGGGCAGCGATCACAAAGCACCAGAACGTAAACGGCATCTTTTTAGCAAGACCGCCCAGCTGGTTGATTTTGCGGATACCAGTCGCATAAATGATCGCGCCGGCACACATAAAGAGCAGTGACTTATAAAGGATATGGCTGAAAGCATGCGCTGTTGCGCCGTTCAGCGCCATAGCCGTTCCCAATCCTACGCCGGCGACCATAAAGCCGACCTGGCTGACGATGTGGTAAGAAAGCAGACGCCGCATATCATTTTCCATGATCGCATAGCAGGCTCCGTATAAAGCCATCAGCACACCGAACCAGATCAGGAAGTCAGTGCCTGCAAAAATGCGGATCAGACAATAAACAGCGACTTTAGTAGTGAATGAACTCAGAAAAACGCTGCCGGTGACCGTACCTTCGGGGTAAGCGTCAACCAGCCAGGCGTGCAGCGGCACTACGGCCGCATTGATGGAAATGCCGAGACAGATCAGCCAGAAGGCAGTATCCCATGGTCCCTGTGCCAGCGGCATAACTAAATAATCTCCGGCGCTGACCTTTAAGAAAATACCGGCCAGCAGCAGATTGCCGCCGAACATATGCACTAATAAATACCGATAACCAGCCTGCCGCGAAGCAGGAGTTTTTTTACACCAGATAAGAAACAGCGAAGTAGCCGCCATCAGCTCCGAAAAGAAGATCAGAGTCAGCCAGTCCTGGGCTAAAGTTACGCCCAGCGCGCTGCCGGCATAAGTCATCGAACAGAAGGCTTCCATCCTGTTACTGTTATGGCAGGCATAGATACCGCCGATAGCCGCCATCATACAGAAAATCAGGGCGAAGATCCAGCTGAGCGCGTCTACATGGAGATAATGCAGCGTGATCCCGTTGATAAAGGGCAGCGTCGCATTCGTGCCCGGCGCCAGCGTCAGCACCGCGCCTAATCCCAAAAGCGGACCTGCCGCAAGCACCGGCCGGCGCAGACTTTTAGGAACAAACAATGCTATCAATCCGACAGCGATCAGGATAAAACCGGGGTGCAGATTACTCATCGTCATCGTCACCTCCGTCATCATAATAATCTTCCGGACGCTGCAGCAGCGGCGTCATAACTATTTTAGCTACAAAAATCAACAGCCAGCAGCCTGCAAAACCAAACAGCAGATTAAAACCCGGGGTAGTGTTCCACCATTCGTGATAATGAGGATGAGCGAAGAAAAACTCCAGGACAGCGGCAAGCACCGCTACTATAAGAACCAGCTTATACAAAGCAGTTTTCGTCAGCTTCATCACCAGCCACCTCCAGTCCAGCCCTGGCAGATACTATCTGCTGCCTGCGAAGCCATTGCGTAGAAATTCGGGGATATTTCCGGCATCACGCCTAAAACAAGCGCCAGAATCGTTGTGAAACAGATCGGCAGCAGCATTCTGTAGCTGATCTCACCATAAGTACGGAATTGTTCCTGCGGATCCCTTTTAAAATACGCCATTTGACAGACCGGCATCAAATAAGTAAGCGCCAGCATCGCGCTTGCGATCAGTACTGCAACATATAAGGGCTTGCCGGACTGCAAAGCGCCCAGCGCCAGGTTCCACTTACTGATAAAGCCGACCAGAAACGGCATCCCGGCAATACCCAGCGAGGCGATCGTAAAGCAGCACATCGTGATCGGCATCTTTTTGCCGATACCGTACATCTCACTGATATTACTGCGATGCGTCCTGACAATAATAACACCGGCACACATAAAGAGCGTGATCTTCATGACCGCATGGGCCACCAGATGCAGATACGCGCCTTTGATACTGAGCGGCGACAGCAGCGCCGCGCCTAAAACGATATAAGAAAGCTGCCCGATCGTCGAAAAGGCCAGCCGCCGTTTCAGATTATCCTGCTGAATAGCGATCAGAGAGGAAATGATGATACTGCCGGCCGCAAACCAGGCCAGGATATCAGCAGTCCCGATATCCGCCAAAAGCTTAGGACCGAAAACGAAGCCGATGATACGCAGGACAGCGAAAACACCGGTCTTAACAACTGCCACCGCATGCAGCAGGGCGCTGACAGGCGTCGGGGCGATCATCGCTGCCGGCAGCCAGCCATGCAGCGGCATGACAGCTGCTTTTACCGACCCAGCCAGGATCATGATCAGGAAGATGAGCTGCAGCTGCCAGGTAGGCGCCATATCCGTTGTCAAAAAGCCGCCTGCCTTGAAATCCATCGTACCGGAAATGCAGTAAACTGCCACCAGTCCGGCCAAAAACAGCTGCCCGGAAATCAAAGTGTAGATCAGATATTTACGGCTGGCCAGCAGAGCTTCTTCGTTGCGCTTATGCAAGACCAGCGGATAACTGGCGATCGTCAGCAGCTCGTAAAAGAAGAAGAAGGTCAGCAGATTAGAAGCCATAGCAATGCCCATAACCGAGCTCATACAGATAGCAAAAGCGGCAAAATAACCTGTTTGCTCATGTTCATTGTTACAGCGCATATAACCAATGGAATAGAAGTTGATCGGTATCCATAAAAGCGCAGCCAGACAGGCAAAGAGAATACCGGCGCTGTCGGCACGCAGGGTAAAGCCGATCGTATCAGTGATCTGGAACAGGGTCCATTCATAGGTCACACCCGCCAGAACGCCCGGTACCATAGATATGATCAAGCCGAATTTAATAAATGAAGCAATAACGCTCCAGCTTTCGCGGACATTAGGATATCTGCGGCTGAAAGAGATCAGCACCGCCGCGAGGAAGGAAACGCCTACTGCCAAGAAGGGTCTGCAATCCATGATCGTCATCTCAGAAACACCTCCGGCAGTCCAGATTTGAGAATATCGTCAACAATATCCACGCTGTAGAAGCCCAGGACTAAAATCCCGATACCGGCACACAAAATCGGGATCGCCATCTCAGGCGGCAGGCCCAGCTTGCCTTCATGCCTGTTGATTTCTGTCAGCGACGCCTCGTGCTGAACAAACATCTGCTCAAGAATACGGAAGAAATAAACTGCGTTCAGCAAGCTGCTGATAACAAGAATAACGATATAGAAATACTGCCCGCCCTGATAAGCTCCCAGCATCAGATACCATTTACTGAAAAAGCCCGCCGTTGGAGGGATACCGACCATCGACAAAGCCGCTAACGTAACGGTGATCGTGCTTAAAGTCATTTTTTTATTCAGACCGCCTAAACGGTACAGATTGATTTCGCCGAAATGGTACTGGATACCGCCGATAACAAGAAACAGCGCGCTTTTCATAAAAGCGTGGTTGATGATATGCAGTACGGCGCCGATAAAACCATACATATTGCCGATCGCCAGACCGATAGCAATGTAACCGATCTGCGCCACACTGGAATAAGCCAGCATCCGGCGGAAGTCGTACTGGGCCAGCGCCATGATCGAACCGATCAGCACGCCTCCGATGCCAAGAATGCCTAAAACTGTTAAGGCCGTGCTGATGATCGGATTATTGACACCGAAAATATAAAAGAAGAAACGAATGATTGCGTAAGCTGGAACCTTGCTCATCACGCCGGCAATAAAGGCCGCCGAACCGGGATGGGCAAAGTTGTAAGCATCCGGCTGCCAGCCGTGCAGCGGGAACAGTGCCATTTTGATACCGAAACCGATAAACAGACATGCAACCGCTAAAGCGAACGGCGGCGAACTGAGATAAGGCATGATCCTTTCGCCCAGATCAGCCATATTCAAAGTACCGGTCATCGCATACAGATAAGCAACAGAAATCAGATACAGGGAAGCGCCGATCGTACCGATCAGCATATAACGAAAAGCTGCCAGCATGGATTTTTTACCGCCCATGGCGATGAGCCCGTAACCGGACAGGGACATGACCTCTAAATAAACGTACAGATTGAACATATCACCGGTGATGACCATACCGCACAGGCCCACCGTCAAAAGTCCGTACAAAGTATAATAACCGCCGATATGCAGCCAGTCTTCCTTGCGCATAAAGGGCTTGCTGTACACAGCAACCATCAGCGAAATGAAGGTTATCAAAACCGCCATCACCGCGCTCAGCGGATCGATCACAAACTCAATGCCCAAAGGCGGTTCCCAGTTGCCCATCCAGTAGTGGATCGCTTCGCCGCTGGTCAGAGTTTGATGCAGTACCTGCAGCGAGCAGGCCAGCGAACCGGCGATCGAGCCGATGACCAGCCAGGAACCGAGATTCTTATTGAACTTGCTGAATAAGAGGCAGAGCAGAGCCGCCGTCAGAGGCAGCAGCACGATCAGTACAGGACAATGCTGGATCATTTGCTGGCCCTCCTTATAACCTCTACTTCTTCAACGGAGCCGTAAACTTCTTTGATCCGCATCAGCAAAGCAATGGCCACACCCGTTGTACCCAGGCTGACAACGATCGCAGTCAGCATCAGACAGTGGGGCAGCGGATTGATATAGGAAGCGGCGTCCGTTACGGCCGGATCAAAAATCGGAATCATACCGCCTTCCTTTTGTCCCAGGCACAGGAAGAAGAAAATAACAGCAACCTGCATGACGTTCATCGCCATCAGCTTTTTCATGTAATTTTTGCTCAGAACCATACCGTACACGCCCAGAAAAAACAAGATCATGACCAGCGTGTAGATCCCCTTGGTCTGTAAAAATTCATTTAGCGCTCCCATTTTCGTCCCCCCTTTCCACAACAGCATCCAGAATATTGAGAATCGTCATCATAACGCAGATCGTTACCCCGATCTCAATAAATAAAATCCCCAAAGCATGCAGCTCGTTGGTATGCTCTGCTTTAAACGGCAGATAACTGTAATCCAGGAAATTGCCGCCGTTAAGCATTGCCAACCAGCCGGTAGCCGCATAGATGAAGGTCCCGACGCCGGCCAGGACCAGCGAATTTTTTATCGAAATATTGAACGATGCCTGATCGCCCATGATCAGTCTGGATAAAACCACACCGATCGACAGCAGCGCGCCCGCCTGGAAGCCGCCGCCGGGTCCGGCCTCGCCGAAAATTAGAACATACACTCCGTAAACCAGAGAAAACGGCACTATAAGCCTGAACGCCGTATCAAGGACTATGCCGCCGAAAGGTTTCTTCATGCGTCCTCATCCTCCTTTTCCGGTCTGCGTCCCATCGTACTGCTGCTCAGCAGCATCACGACTGTCAGCCCGGCCAGAAACATCACTGTAGTTTCCCACATCGTATCGAAGCCTCTATAGTCGGCCAGAAGCCCGGTAACGATATTGGGCGACCCGGTGTCCTGCACGCTGCGCTCGATGTAAATAGGCGTAACATGCTGGTTCGGCGCCGAATTGACATCGCCGATGAACGGCAGATATGTCACAAAGGAACAGAACATCCCTGTGATCACTGCCAGTAAAACTGTTACTAAACCGCGCATTACTTACACCACCTATCTATTTTCTTCAGCGACACTACAAAATAGATCGTTGAGATCGTGCCGATAACGGCCTCTGTAAAGGCTACGTCAGGCGCGCCCATCATCAGATACAGCAGCACGGCACAGAAACTGAACTCACTGTAAATGACAGCCGCGCACAGGATATCCTTGCAGAAAATAACGCAAACAGTAGTAATTATAAGGAATACCAATAACAGTGCTTCAATGATGTAGATCTGCATCTTCCTTATCCTCCTTTGCGTCTTCTTCCAAAGTCCAGACATGATGGCCTGATTTATAGGCTGCCTTGCTCAGAATATGCGTGCCGATCGGATTCCCCAAAACGATCAGCAGGGAAATCAGCAGCAGCTTCACCGAAACTATCGTCATACCTTCATAGATCATCAGACCGATAAAAGAAAGCATGATACCGAGAGTCTCACTGTTGCCGGAAGCATGCAGCCGGCAGTAAAAATCGGGCAGCCTCAGCATCCCGATAGCCGAAGCCAGTAAAAAGAACGCCCCGCCGGCGAGAAATATCTCGGCGATCAATTCTCGTGCAGTAAGCTCAAACATCATACATCCTTACCTCCCAGATATTTCGCTATGATCACCGAACCGACAAAGCCTAAAATAGCATAAGAAAGGGCTATGTCCACATACATTTCCGGACGTCCGTCCAAATAACCGAACAGAATGATCAAAAGGAGCGTATCAGTACCCGTTACACCCAGGCCATTCATCCGGTCGTACACCGTCGGGCCCTGGAAAACACGCTGCAGCATCATACCGATAACAGCAATCACTGCCATCATTATCGCGATAATCATATAATGCATATGCTACTCCCCTTTCAATACCATAAAATCGAATTTTTCACCGAAAAGCGCTGCTACTTTACGCGGCATAGCCCCGGACAGCAGCCCTTCCGCCGCCCCGTCAGTCAGAGCGTGGACTTCGTAAATCCCCTCCGGCGTTACGTTGATCGTCACCGTCCCCGGCGTCAGCGTAATGGAATTTGCCAGCAGCACCTTCGCCATCGGGTTATCCGACCTGAACACGAAACGGATCACCTTCGGGTCGATCCTGAGCTCCGGCCGTACCGTCGCTTTGACAACATCTATATTCGCCAGCACCAGCTCTTTCAGAAGCCACAGACTGTAGCATAAAAATGCAATCGGCGAAACACCCAGTGCAAAATATTTTTTGGTGCCGTCGGCATTGGGCAAAAGCAGCAGCGGGTAACAGATCCAGGCAACCACCGCGCTGGTGATAAGTCCGTACACGACAAATTTAACTGCAAAATCTCCTGACAGCGCCAGCCAGAAAACAAACATCAGTATCCCCAGGGAAAATAAATGCGTCAGCGGAGACCCCACTATCGTCCGATCTTTTAAAATACTCTCTTTCTCCACAGCAACCACCCTTCTTTTCACAACAAACTTATTTCAAGCAATACAAATACCGCTTCCACGTCTTTGTGAAACCGGTAGGCAAAGTCTCTATACAATTCTGCATAGATAGCGACAGTTTCAAGACGGGTCGAAATGTCCCGATGTCGTTTTTTGCTTCGTCCTCAGCCCTTCGTACGGCTGATTAGGTTGCAAAGCATCGGAAACAGAACCTCCTGAGACACTGGTCTGCTAATTAGTTTTACAGCATCCCTGGCAAAAGCAAAATCTTGCCCTTATTCTATGTTTTTATTTTTATTTTATATTAGACAAAAATCGCAGAATTCCTGCTATTTTTCAGCAAATTTGCTCAAATAGCAGGAATTTTTTCTAATTGCGACGAATCGCTTATAATTTTATTTCTTTAAAAAGGCATTTCCCCTGCGGCAGCACTCTGCCGGCGATCCGCGCGCCGCGTTCCACATCGGCGGTAAAGCAGACCTCCAAAGTACCTGCTCCTTCAGAGCGCAGAAGCCCCTCTGCAGCCAGAACCGTCTTCGTATCCTGCGCGGTAGCGTCCGCCGGGTCGATCACAGTCACCTCACTGCCAAACTCGCTTTCGATCTCTTTTTGGATAAAAGGATAATGCGTACAGGACAAAATCAGCGTATCGATGCCGGCCGCCTTCAGCGGCGCCGCATATTCGGCAACAGCAGCCCTGACCTCGGCGCTGTCAAACTGCTCGCCTTCGATCAGCGGCACAAACTTCGGGCAGGCCTGAGGATAGACATCCGCACCGTCATCAGCTGCCAGGATCGCGGCCTTATGCGCACCGCTGTTGATCGTAAATTCAGTGGCAAACACGCCGATCTTTTTCCTGCTGCTGGCGGCAAGTACCAGCTGCGCGCCTTTCGATATCCCCACGATCTCAAAAGCATGGCTGCCTTTAAGTGTGTCCACACCCAGAACAGTCAGCGTGTTGCAGGCAATAACTACCAGCTTCACCCCGCGGCCGTCAAGATAATCAATGATCTCACCTACAAACCGGCGTACTTCGGCTTCACTGCGGGGCCCGTACGGCGTACGCGCCGTATCGCCCACATAAATAAAATCCTCCTGCGGCAGCGCCGCCTGCAGACATTTTAAGACCGACAAACCGCCGACGCCTGAATCCAAAACTCCGATAGGTGCATTTTTCTGCATAATTATCCCTCCAACCCCATTGTTTCCACGCATAAAATTTCACTGAGCTTTATTTATATTATATGCTTTTTTTCATAAAATAGCACACTATATCTGCAAATAATTCTGTGTTACAATAAGAGGGCAACAAGCTAATCAAATCACACTGAAAAGGATGTGCTGCATTTGACCGTCTCTCCTGTCAATTACCATAGCTGGCGCCGCTTTTGGGCGCGGATGTTCGATTATTTCCTGATCGGCTTTTTATTTTTGCTTCTGAGCCGTAATTCTATCTTCGCGCTCAACAATATCTTTCTTTACTCGGCGCTGCAGCTGATCGTCGTCATCAGCGCTGAAGCCTTTATGCTGGCCCGCACAGGCACTACCGCCGGCAAAAGCTTTCTGGGACTGCGTGTAGTTTCACCGTCTGCGCCGCTGGATTTCAATTTAGCCTGGAAACGTACCTTCTGGGCCTATGTCAAAGGGCTGTGGCTGGGCATCCCGATCATGATGTTCGTCCCCGCCTGGTTTGCGCGGCAGGTGCTGCGTGACAGCGGCTCGACGATCTGGGATCAGGCCTGCGGCACCCATATCGAAGCAGAACCGGTCGGACGGCTGCGCTACATACTGTTCGCCATCGTCTTTTTTATGCTCTTTGCCGCGATCGGCAATTATGAAGCCTTCCTGCAGCAAATAGCACAGGGACAATAACCAAAAGGTTATTGTCCCTGTTTTTCATCTGCATTTGCAATTAATTACTTCGCTGTCAGGCCGCCGTCCACGGGAATGATACTGCCCGTCATAAAACTGTTGAACGGCGACAGCACCGAGCAGATCACATGCGCGATCTCCAGCGGCTCCCCGACCCGTTCCAGCGGATAGGCCTGCTCCACATCCTCCAGCGTATAACTGCCGTCCGCCTGCTGCAGCTGTTTGCCCAGCATCGGCGTCGCCACATCGCCCGGACAGATACAGTTGACCCGTACCCGCGGCGCCAGATCCAAGGCCAGCGCTTTCGTAAACGCTACGACAGCGCCCTTGGATGCGCAGTACAGCGGACAGCCATAATTGCCATTGATCCCCGCGTCGGAAGCAATGTTCACGATGCTCGCCCCCTCTGCTGCCAGCAGAGGCAGCAAGGTCTGCGTCAAAAAAATCGTTCCTTTGACATTAGTGTCCATGATCGAAAAAAAATCATATTCGGTCACCTTCTCCAAACGGCGTTCCTGATAGATCCCCGCCGCATTGACGATCAAATCAATATTTTCACGCTGCTCGCGCACGTTCTGCGCCGCACTGCGGCAGGCTTCCAGATCTTTAACGTCGCCCTGCACATAATGCACTTTGCCATAAGCGCTCAGTGTGACCGCCGCTTCCGTACCCTTTTCGGCATCACGTCCCAGCAGCCACACCTCGGCGCCGTCTTTCAGCAGCAGCTCGGCCACAGCCTTGCCGATGCCCGACGTACCGCCGCTGATAAAGGCGACCTTGCCTTCACAACCATAGTTCATTAATCTGTACTTCCTTTCTTCAGAGCCGGCGGCAGCTGCAGCACTACGCTGGTCGCCTCGCCGGGTATACTTGTCATTGTCAGTCCGATACCGTGACGTTCGCTGATCTGCTTCGAGATCGCCAGCCCCAGACCGCTGCCGCTCTTATTCGTTTCACCCCGCGTTTTATAAAAACGGTCGAACACATGGGGCAGCTCTTCCTGCTTCACGCCGCAGCCGTGGTCAGTTACCGTCAGCCTGCTGCCGAGCAGAGTAACTTCGATTTTACTCTGTTCCGGTGAAAATTTGATGCTGTTGTCCAAAAAGATCAGCAGCATCTGCCGCAGCCGTCCATAATCGCCTTCAATGATATAGACAGGCGTGTCCAAGGACAGTTGGATAGTAATATTTTTCTGCTGTCCCAGCCGCTGGCTGCTGCGCACTACGTCCTGTACCACATCGCATAAATTCACAGGTTCCTTCTCGATCGGAAAATCCGTATTCTGCAGCCGTGACAGATCCAGCAGATCGTTGATCAGCCGCTGCAGGAACAAAGTTTCCGCCAGCATCTGCCGGTGGTAATCCTCGACCTCCTGCGGCTCGGTGACTATCCTGTCACACAGCGCTTCCAGCGAACCGCGGATGACCGTCACCGGCGTCCGCAGCTCATGGGAAATATTCGCGATAAAATCACGGCGCAGCTGCTCCAGCTTTTTACTGGCCTGATCTGCTTCCAGCAGTCTTTCGCCCAGTCCGTCCAGCGTTTGGGCCAGCTGCCCGATCTCATCCTTCTGGTCGATATTGCAGCGCTCCGTATAATCATGCTCCGACATCTTTTCAGCGACCAGCCGCATCTTATTGAGTGGTTTGGTAAACTTCCACGAAAAAAGCATACTCAGGACAAACACCAGGACCATCGCCACGACGCACGATAAAATCAGGATCCTGATCCCCTCCCAGGCAGCTTCGCGCATGCCCTGCACCGGCGAATGCAGCAGCACCACAGCTCTGACTTTGCCGCCGGCATCGCTGACAGGCACGCCTACCGTGACCACCAGCTCGCCCAGTACGGGATTGATCTCCTCCATGACAAAGTTCTGTCCGGTAAAGCCCTGTTCCACCGCTCTTTTGATTTCCGGCGACAGAGCGTTATAGTCAAAATCACTGGCAGGTTCGGCTATATCCTCCTGCTGACGCATCAGCATCCGCTTATGTCCGTGCATCATACCGTGCTGTTCGGGCAGCGCGCCGGCGTCCTCACGGTGCATTTTGACATTTTTATTCTCATCTACCACCCACACGTTTTCCATCGTGATATTGTCGATATAACGGATGAAACGGCTGCTGCCGATACCGCCGTAACGGTTCTGCAGCCGCGACATATTATCCTGCAGTACCTCGGCGATCTTCGTTGCCCGCACCTGCATCTCTTTCTTTTTCAGATCCAGCGTATGCTTGCCGAAAAAATGCATAAAGGTGCCGCCCACGACCAAAGCAAAAATCAGCAGTACCGCTGCAAAATACAGCGTCAGCTTCCAGGCGATTTTATTGCGCATGCTCTTTCTCCTCGAAACGGTAGCCTACGCCCCAAATGGTCTTGATCTCCCACTCCTCGTGTTCAAACTTATCCACCTTGGCCCGCAGGCGCTTGATATGTGAATCCACAGTCCGGCTGTCGCCGAAATAATCGTAACCCCAGATACTGTCCAGCAGGTTCTCACGCGAAAACACCTTACTGCTGTTTTTAGCCAAAGTCCACAGCAGCTCTACTTCCTTTTTCGTCAGCGTTACGTCCGCGCCGCCGATCGTGACCAGATATTTGTCCAGATCGATCACAAGATTGCCGACGCTGTACAGATTCTGCTGCTCGGCTTCGCGCGGCTGGACCCGGCGCAGGATAGCGCGGACACGTGCCATGACCTCGCCTGCTGAAAAAGGTTTCAGGATATAATCATCAGCGCCGATATCCAGCCCCATGATCCGTTCAAAATCTTCACCGCGGGCCGTGACCATAATGATCGGCACCATCGACCGGCGGCGCAGCTCACGGCAGACCTCGAAACCGTCCAGCTTCGGCATCATCACGTCCAGCAGTACCACGTCGATATTTTTTTCATGCTGCTCAAACAGCTCCAGCGCCTGCTGTCCATCCAGAGCCACCAACGGCTCGAAACCCTCTTTGCGGGCATAATTTGCTAAAATAGAAGTTATCTGCTGATTATCGTCAGCAATCAAAATTTTATTCATCGCTGCACCTCGTAAATGTATTATTACCATTATATACTTATTTTGGCGTACGGAGATAAATTATTCTCCGCACAGCTCAGCTCCCTGTAAGTATATTATAAGGTCCGCACTTGTCTGCAATCAATATAACACAAAGATGTGTCAAAAAAATGTTTATCCGCAAAATTTATCTGCGGGCATAGAAAAACCCTCGCCGCCTTATGGCAGCGAGGGTTGCAGTCTATCCGTTCAGTTTCAGGCAATGTAGGATTTGAGCATCCACAGCAGTTTTTGATATTCCCCTAAATAATCATTGAACTGGTCCGCAGTCACACCGTCGCCGGCAGCATCTGCCAGCTCCACGATCTCTTTGGTATCCCTGATCCAGTATTCCACATCGGCGATCAGCCCCTGCACAGTTTCTTCCGAAGAAATCGGCTTATCTGCCAGTTCCTTGATCGTCGCCAGCGCCAAAGCCTCTTTCATATTGGCGACCGGCGCCTGACCAACTGCCAGCAGCCGTTCAGCTACCGCGTCGATGATCTCGGCAGTCTGGTCATACAGCTCCTCCAGCTTTGCATGCAGAGTGAAGAAGCTGCGCCCCTTCACATACCAGTGCAGATTATGGAGCTTGATATAAGCGACTTCCTGATTGGCAAGATAAAGATTCATTTTTTCATATAATTTTTTAGACATGATAGATTCCTCCTCAAGATTTATAAATTCTGTTATTTTCAGTATCGGCCGGATAATCAGCCGTTTTGGACCTGCTCGTAATTAGCCGCTACCGCTTTCCAGTCGATAACATTGTAGAAAGCCTGCACATAATCGGCGCGCAGATTTTTATATTTCAGGTAGTAAGCGTGTTCCCAGACATCGATGCCCAGGATCGGCACGAAACTGCTGCCTTCGATGATCGGGTTGTCCTGGTTCGGGCTGGCAGACAGCAGCAGTTTGCCGCCGGCAGCCGCAGACAGCCAGGCCCAGCCTGAACCGAACTGCCCTAACGCCAGCGCGCTGAGCTGTTCCTTAAAAGCGGCAAAGCCGCCGAATTCTCTGGTCAGTGCCTGCGCCAGCGCGCCTTCCGGTTCACCGCCGCCGTCAGGGCTGATAGTCGAAAAATACAGGTTGTGGTTATAATAACCGCCGCCGTTGTTTCTGATAGCTTTACGCAGACCGCTGTCAGCGATACTGTCCAGGTTTGCCAGCAGCTCGGTGATGTCCCGTCCTGCCACGCCGGCTTTTTCGGCTGCGTCATTCAGTTTTTTAGTATACGCCGCATGATGCTTGGAATAATGTGTTTCCATCGTCAATGCATCGATATGCGGTTCTAATGCCTCATAATCATAAGGCAGCTGATATTGTTTATACATATAGATCCTCCTTTGGCCAAAAGCTTTGGCTCATCGCAGTTTATTTTCGTTTTAGTTAGCTCTGGCTAACCTTTGATTTGATTATACACTACTCTCTTTATAAAAACAAGTCTAAATTGATTTTAATTATCAATTACTTTATTTACATAATTCAAAAATATTTTCCATTGACCCGTAAAGCCTGCTGCCAGGCGCAGCTGCTTCTGGAAAAATGCATGGAAAAATCTTTAAGCATTCCTTGAAAAGAGCTAAATTGCTTTCTTCCTGCCAAACATGCTAAAATAAAAATGTCAGAAAAAAGTCTGTAAATCGTCATAATTTTGACATAAGTTTACTCTACAATAAGCATACAAGGTCAAACGAACCTCAAATCACAATCTTAAAGGAGATGTTGTTATGATAAAAACTTCCTGGAAAAAATCCCTTGTTATCGCCGGTGTCCTCACCGCCCTGTGTGCTTCCGCTGCTTTTGCGGCCGAGCAGGCCGATACCAAACCCAGCATGCGCGAGCGTGTCGGCACGATCCTGCACCACGACGAAGGCGACAATTATCCCGACCGTCCCTACCATATGGAACGCGGCCGTCACTGGGGCGGCCCCATGCACCCCGGTCCGCAGCTGACTGACGAGCAGGTCAAGGAACGTGAAGCCAGACGTGCTGAATGGGAAAAAATGACCCCGGAAGAACGTCAGAAGGCACACGAAGAAAAATATTCCAAATGGCGTGAAGAACGCATGAAAAATATGACGCCCGAAGAAAAAGAACGCTTTGAACAACGTGAAAAACAGCGTGAAGAATGGCGTAAAATGACTCCTGAAGAACGCCAGAAAGCCCGTGAAGAAGCACGCGCCAAATGGGACAGCATGAGTGATGCCGAAAAAGACGCTGCCCGCGAGCATTTCCGCAGCTATTACCATGCAGGCGGCGGCCATTACTATGAAGGCCACCGCAAATACCGCCACCATAAAGGTGAATACCGCGGCGAGCACAGAGGCGGCTATTATGGCGACGGCCGCACCGAATGCCCTAATTCCAACTGCCCCTGGTAAACTGTCATATTCAAATTATAAAAAGTACAAGCCGTATGCGATCGCATACGGCTTGTTTTTATGCATTTTTGACAATCAGTACGGGTATTTTCGCGTGCGACGAAACTTTTTGACTGACACTTCCCAGAAGAAATTCTGCTACGGTCCCCAGCCCGCGGTTGCCGATAACGATCATACTGCAGCCCCATTCCTCTGCTGCCAGCAAAATCTGTTCCGCTGCATTGCCGTCTCTGATCTCACACTCCAACGGTATCCCGGTATCAGCAAACTTGTCCTGCACATGTTTTATTATCACGTTCCCAACATTTTCCAGCAATTCCTCAGTTTGATGAACCATTTCCGCCTTAAATTGAGCAAGCAGTGTCGGGCTCTTACTAAAAGGTTCTACGACATATACAACAACTACTTCACTATCAAGCTTTTCAGCCAATTCCACACCATATTCCAAAACCTCAAAAGCAGTTTTAGAACCATCAACAGGAATCAAAATTTTTTCTCTCACAATACTCACCGCTTTCTTAACTTCATCGATACAGCAACAATATCCTTGCTGTATCGATATGCTTCCTTATCAGCTTGGGGATTGATCGCTATCAATGGCACCTGACGTTCATATATCGAACCATGCGTGCGTACAGCTTCTGTTTCCAGTCTTTCACCCGGCACTTCTCCAAAGGCACAATCCTTACCTGCCAGCAGAATATAATCGCCGATGCCTTCCTGAGGCAACCGGAATTCTTTTGCACCCTCTGCACTGGTTAAAATGCGCTCTACTTCCGGCGTCGCCGCTGCCAGTTCCAAAAAAGGCTGCGGCTCCTGCCCCGTTTCTAAAAACACATATAAGATACCGCCCTCCTGGTAAATATGGTTTTCTACATACCTGTCTTTCAACGGCGGCAGGCAATACAAGCGTAACCCGGCCCGATCGGCAACCGCCTGGAAATTGACCAGTTTTCTTTTCTGATTCATACCATGGTCGGCTGTAATATAAATACGCCGCTCGGGATCAGCCAGGTGAATCTTTTTTACATACTCGTTAATATAGCGGATCTGTGTCTCTGCTTCGGGAGTTCCGGGTCCGTAATGGTGAAAAACAAAATCATTGGTCGTACAATAAAGAAAATCCGGCTGTTCTTTTTCGATACAGGCCAAAGCTGCCTGCATGATCCATTCAGTACTTTTGGGGTCCTGCACCTGCGGCGGCATTGCCAGCCCCAGTTTATCCAGCAGTACCTCGTCCGGAGACTGCACACTGATGCCAAGATCCGCTCCGTCGCCATAAACTCCCAAAACCTTACCTTTGACTGTCAGCAGCGCTGTCTTTTTATGGGCCTGCTTATAAGCCTGTAAAATAGTCCGGGCCTGCATTACTCCTCGTTCCTCGATAAACCCCTCCGCTTTCGTCAGTGGATCATAGTAATAATTACCTACGACCTTCGTTGCTTCGGGAAACCTTCCAGAGAGGATACAGGCGTGGTTGACATTCGTCACCGAAGGTATCGCACTCAAAACAGTAGTGGTGAATCCCTGTGCTGCTGCGAGTTTAAAGATATCCGGCGCTGTTTTATCTGTCAAATATTCCGGAGCGCAGCCATCAATCACTAAAATCATCATTTTATCCATTGTCATCATGCTCCTTTCTTTGATATTTTCATTCTAGCACCGTTCTTTACTATTGAAAAATATGAATAAAATGATAATATAATAAGTAAACACTTATATAAGATAGGAGTTTTGCACATGAGTACAAGAAGGCTGGAGATATTTGTTGCAGTCTGCCGTTCCCTGAACATGAGCAAGACCGCTCAAAGCCTCTTCATTTCTCAATCCTCGGTCAGCCAGGCCATCACTGCACTGGAAAAACACTATAATGTCATTCTTTTTGAACGGCTCAACCACAAGCTTTACCTGACCGAGGCCGGTAAAAACCTGCTTTTTTTAGCGCAGCAAGTACTGGACAGCCTGGAGCAACTGGAAGCCCGTATGCACACCAGCGCAGGGCAAACCTCTCTGCGTCTGGGGGCAAGCGCGACTATCGGCAGCTGTCTGATCCACCCGCTGCTGCAAACTTATTACCGTAAGTATCCTGAAGCCAGGCTCAGCGTAGAAATGAACAACAGTAAAAAACTTGAAAAAAAATTACTGAATGCCAAATTGGACCTGGCAATAATGCAAAAAACAAAACATTCGCCGCACCTGGAATATCTGCCTTTGCTGACAGATGAACTAGTTGTCATTTGCTGGCCGCATCACCCGCTGGCAGGTAAAAAAGTGCCCTTATGCGCTTTAAAGAACGAAGCTTTTATTACCCGCGAACAAGGCAGCGGCACCGAACTTTTATTAGAAGCTGCTTTCGCTGAAAAAGGGCTCGCCTTACAAACCAACTGGATCTGTAATGAAATAGGCGCTGTTAAAAACGCCGTTTATCATCAGGCCGGGCTAGCAGTCATTTCAAAATTTCTGGTACAGGAAGAACTGGCAAGCCAACGCCTGTCGACGATCGATCTGACTGACCAGATTTTCATGCGCCAGTTTGAACTGGCCTATCATCAGGATAAGCTCCGTAATCTGCCCTTCAAACAATTTGTTTCTTTCTGTACTGAGCTGGGCGATCATGGTTTTAAGCAATTATTGCTGGCCGATACTTAGTCCGAATCAACTTTGAACACATATAAAAGAGACTGCACGTAAGTGCAGTCTCTTTTATATTCCGCTTTATTCCTTTTCCTCATAGACCGTATAGCCGTTCTTGCCTTTGTCCTTTGTCTGATACAAAGCCTTATCTGCTTTTTCATACAGCTTGGCAAAGCTTCTGCCATGCTGCGGCGCTAAAGCTATCCCTACGCTGACAGACATTTTCCAGCAGCTGCCGCTGTCCTCACAGATAGTATCAAGCTTCTGGCACAGGCGGGCCGCTTTGCGGCGGGCGCCTTCCTCATCCGATATCGTCCCGAAAACCACGAACTCGTCACCGCCGATACGGCCGATGATATCGTCCTCACGGCAGAATTTTTTCAGCCGTTCCACGAACTCCCGGATACAATAATCGCCGAAAATATGGCCGTGCAGATCATTGGCCTGCTTAAAATTATCAATATCGATGATAAAAAAGCTGTAGCTGCCCTGCAGCTTGCCGCACAAAACCCCGTCGATGATCCTTTCCGTCGCCTTTTTCGTATAAACGCCGGTCATCTCATCTGTGGAAGCCTTTCTTTGTGTTTCCAGCTCCTTGCGTTTCTCCTCGTCGATATTTTTACGATAAGTAAACATATGCACTGACTTATCAGCTTCCGAATAAAAAATATAAGCGTCGATCCGCATCCAGAAATAATCACTGCCGTTTTCTGTGATCATAAATTCATACTGCAGATAATTATTGCCGGCCTTAAAGTGCCGCATCACGTTTTCAATACTGAACGTCGCCACATAGCCGGCTCGGTATTCTTCCAGCAGCTGCCTGTCGGCCACAGCCTGCAGAAATTCCTCATAGGGCAGGTCTTTAGCGCCCATCGCCTCAAAATACAGCTCGGTCTTTTTGCTGGCCGCCCTGTTTTTAGTGATGTTCAATTCATAAATATTATCGTAGATCTGCTCGGTCGCTTCCTTGAACAGCTCCTGCCGTTCTTCCAGCAGCTTCGTCATCCGCACGTTGAACTTTCTGATCACCGAAGTGATAGTCAGAATAATCAGCAGGATCACCACCGAAATCAAAACTACCGTTTCCAGCATCTTTTCATTCAGCTCGGCCAGTAAGGCGCCGGTATCCTGTTTTACCAGCAGATACCACGACAGATCGGGGATATAGCGGACGACCAGATAGCTTTTTTCGTTATTCTGCACATCGCCCGGCATCCAGATATCCCAGTTGGTCCTGCCGTTTTTCCATTCCAGGATCTCGCTGCGGATATCTTCGCTGTCATTGACCTTGAACCAGTCCGCCGTCTGATGACCGTTATAAAGGCTGGAAACTTCGATCTCGCCTTTTTCATTGATCAGATATGTCGCAACGTCGTATTCCTTTTCATATTCCTGCAGCAGGCCTTTGATATAATCGACATTCACGCCGACGCCCACTACACCGATCACCCGGCCGGACGCATCCCTGATCCTGCAGTTTACAAACAGAGTGATCTTATTGGCCGCACCAGCAACTTCATCATTATCGATATTAAGGCTGTATTCTTCGCCGCTTTGCAGAAAATTATAATACCAGACGTTTTCATCCTCGCCCCGGGCAAGATTGCGGTCCAGACCGTTGAAATTATAATAATTATTGGTGGACGCCGAAACCAGGAACACCGAATCATAGGCATACTTATTTTTATAGGTATCAAGATACTTCCTGATCGTTTCCTGGTAACCGGCCTCCTGATAACGGCTGCCCTCTTCCTCCAGCAGCTTGATCAGCAGGCTGTCATGCGCCATCGTCTGCGAGATATTCACCGGCTTGGTCAGCATCGTCGACAAACGGTAATAAATACCTTCCGAGGCCAGCGAGGAGACCTGTTTGATCTTCACCAGTGAAGCATTATAATTAGCGCGGTAGCTCAAAGTCGCGATCAGAGCGAAACCAACCAGCAAAATCACACTGACGAGTAAATTAGTTTTTAATAAGATATTATTTTTCATTGCCAGCTGCCTTCTATTTTCCGTTATTATCTATAATAAATACAATCATTATATTAAGTTACTATTTTTATTATATTCTAAAAGATTTTTACTGGCAATCTTTAAATTGTAATATTAAATAAATACTTGTTTTTGGTGAACGCTTTTTCCGGCTCATACTTTCCCAAACCTTGTGCCGCCAGCGCCCGCACAAAAAAATCCCACCGCCATGCAGCAGTGGGAGCGACAGACCCTTTTCAGACCGTCGAGAATAACGGCCAGTACCTGATGAACAAATAACCAACGACTGTGATCAGCAGTACGCTGCACAGCGACAGCAGCAGCCCGTTTTTAAACAGCTCGGCCGGGTCCAGCCCATAGCTGACCGGGATAGCCCTGATCGATACCGGCAGCACATAGGCGCTGTTGAAGGCGACGATCGCCACGAACAAATACGGGATCGGGTTCAGCCCCAGCGCCTGCGCAATACTCTGCACTACAGGCACGGCAATGGCGGCCGCCGCCGTATTGCTGGAAATCTCGGTCAGCACCGTCGAAAACAGCGTAAAAGCAAACACCGTTTCCAGACCGCCAGTCAGCGGCAGCAGCGTGATCGCCTCAGCCATTTTCAGGGCCGCGCCGGTTTCCGTCACCAGACTGCCCAAAGCCAGGCCGCCGGCAAATAAAAACAGCATGCCCCACATAACGCCCTTTTCTGCAAATTCCCAGGTCAGCAGGGCCTTGCCGTCCTCATCCTCGAAGGTGAAGGCCAGCAGCCCCATGATCAGAAAGACATACGCAGGCTTCAGCGCCGGCAGCCACCCGGCGTACAGCGGCCGGATAAAAGCCAGCAGTGTCGCCGCGACAAACAGCACCAGGCTGATTTTTTCGCCCAGCCGTATCGTGCCCAGCTGCGCGTACATTTCCTTAAAATATTCGCTGGTACCAGCCAAGCGCTTTACCGGCACCGGCAAATGGAACAGGAAAAACAGATTCAGCAGCAGGACCAGTACCAAAAGCGGCAGAAAACGCACCACCCAGTCGATATACATAAATTCCTGTCCTGTCAGCTTTTCCAGATAGCTGATCGCCACCAGGTTCGCCGCCCCGCCCAAAGGCGAGCCGAAGCCGCCGATGCCCGCGCCCCAGACGATCGCCAGCAGGATCGGCACTGCCAGCTTACTGTTTTTGATGTTTTCCTCGCCAATAAACTGCAGCATGGATACCGCTACCGGTACCAGGATCGTACAGACGACCACATTCGGCAGAAAGATGGACAGTACCGTCGCTACCAGCAGCCAGACTGCTATCTGCTGCCGCAGTGACGTGCCGATACAGCACAGGGTCTTGATCGCCAGCCGCTTGTCGAGTCCCGTCGTCGCCCAGGTCAGGCAGACCAGATCAGCGCCGAACAGCAGCACGATGATCTCAGAAAAATACTGACTGATAACGTGCTGCATCGGGATCAGGTCAAACAATGCGTTGACACCGATCGGCACGAACGCCGTCACCGAAATATTGACCGGCCGCAATATCCACCACAGCGCCATCCAGACCGTCGTCCCCAGCGCCGCAGCCGCTTTGAAGCCAAAGAACCATTCCAGCAGCAGTATCGTCAAGCCGAAGCTGAGCGGCCCCAGCAATACCGCTACGCTGTGCAGGCGGCGCTTGCGTTTACTTCCGTACATAACCCCATCCCCTTCTTGCTCTCAAACTATTTTTATTGTAGAATGGTGGTATAAAAAAGTAAAATACTATTTCTTTGTTATTATAATAAGAATTTCTTATATTTTTTAGAGGTGAGCTATGGATTTTGAATTTTACCGTAATTTTATCACCGTCGCCGAAACAGGCAACCTGACCACAGCTTCCAAAAAACTGGCCCTGGCCCAGCCGGCCCTCAGCGCCCAGATCAAAACACTGGAGCACTATTACGGCGCCAAGCTGATCCAGACTGCGCGCGGCAAACGCCAGCTGACCCTGACCGAAGCCGGGGAAGCCTTTCTGGGCAAGGCCCGCCAGATCTGCCGCACCGAAGAAACCATCCTTTTAGATATGCAGAGCTTCAATAAAAAAGCTTCCGGCACACTGCGCTTCAGCGTTTCGCCTGCCAAAAGCACCTTTTTCATCAACACCTATCTGCGTCCCTTTGCGGCCGCCTATCCAGAAATCTGCTTCCAGTTCCGGGAAGAAGCCGTCAGCGCCCAGACCAGACATATTGCGGAAAACAGCAGTGATTTTGCCTTTGCCAACGCGCCGCTGCCGTCACCGCAGCTGTTTGCCGCCCACAAAACGCAGAAAGAATATTTTTACGCCGTTTACAGTCCGCAGGCAAACTGCGGCCTTGACCCACAGCAACCGCTGACGCCGAAACAATTACAGAATATCCCTGTCTGCTGTAACTTCGGCTGCTACAGCCTGCTGCGCAAAGCCTGCCTCAAGCACGGCTTCATGCCCAAGATCCGCTTTATCGCCACCACCAATACTGCCGCACTCGCTTTCGTGCAGGACGGCAGCGGCATCGCCATCGTTTCCGCCGGCGGCAGGGACGACTTCCCCCAAGGGTTGCAGCAGCAGCAGCTGGCTGATGATGAACTGTATTTTGAGCAGACGCTGTTCTGGTCCAAAAAAGACCGGTTAAGCGCCACCGCACAGCTGTTTTTGGACTTTTACCTGGCGGCAGCCAAGACTGACCGCCCCTGATCATCAGAATCTGCGCATAAAAAAGCCTTTATGACAAAGTCATAAAGGCTTTTATTATTACGATTTACAGCTCGTACCCAAACAGGACACCCTTACCGCCGGCTTTCTTCACCTTGTACATGGCCTGATCAGCTTTGAGCAGCAGCTCCTCCGCCGTCCTCCCGTCCTCGGGATAACGCGCCACGCCGATACTGACATTGCAGAATACCTCGCCCCTTTTCAGCCGCCAGGGCTGGGCAAACCGCCGATGGATAAAGCTGGCCAGATTCCGGATATTAGCTTCCGTTTTATCGCCGTCAATGATCGCGATGAACTCATCGCCGCCGTTGCGGTAAATAGCGTCATGCAGCAGCGGGATACCGGAAAAGAACTGTCCCAGCTGCACTAAGAACTCGTCCCCCGCTTCGTGACCAAAGGTATCGTTGATCTTTTTAAAACCGTCGATGTCAAAAAACAGCAGATAACCTTCGCCGCCCTCCTGCGTTTTGTCGATCCGGCGCTCGCACTCCTTCACCAGCATCCGGCGGTTCGGCAGGTTCGTCAGCGAATCATAATTGGCCAGATACTCGACCAAAGCTTCGTTGCGCTTATTGTCAGTGATATCGGCACTGCTCACCACATGGGCCAGTCTGCCGTCCACCCAGCGGAACGCCGCACTGAACACCCTGAACCAGGAACCGTCGAAAGGCCGCTGATAATCCCAGGAATAGATCTTCGTCGGTTCGCCGTTCTCATCGATCAGCTTTTGCTGCGGGCAGAAAGCACAAGGCCCGTTTTGCCCCGGGAACAGCACCTCCCAGCACTTGCGCCCCAAAAACTGCGAAATACCGCCGTACGGGGCCGCCATAGAACGATTGGCATATAAAATATCATGGGTATGGAAATCGTTGACATAAATATCTATACCTGTATTATCCAAAATGCTTTCCAGCGAATTTTTGGCAAAAGTCAGCTTGTTCTGATAGACCCGCACCCCGATATACCGGCCAAACATCGACAGCACTGTCTTCAGCAGCTGCTGCGTGCCTGCCGGCGGCACCGGCCGGGCCGACTGCTGTACAAATACCAGCAGCCCGTAGATCTGCAGCGTTTCATCGACTACTGAAGCCACTACCAGCGACTGCGCCGCAAACAGCTCCAGCAAAGCATTCTCAGCTGCACTGTTCTTTTGTCCACCCTCCAGCCAGACAAAGGTTTCCTGCGCCAGATAGCTGCGGTAAGCAGCATCGACCGCGTCGATCGGAAAGCTGCCCCGCAAAGGCAGTTCCTTACGCAGACAGCGTTCTTTCAGATGCAGATGGTTGTACTGGTCCAATTCATAGATCAGCCCGCCGTCAAAATCAAAAGCAGAACAGAGCTCCGCCAGAGCCCTGTCGATGACTCCGGTATCCACCTGCTTGCCGCCCAGTAATTCAGCTAAAGATAAAACGAGAGTATCACCCGATTGTACCATTGCAGCCACCTTCTATCCATACATTTAAAATAGTTCGATATTTTTATATACTTTGCTGATTTTATTCTATCATATTTATTATTTTTATCAACTGTAATTTATATTCTTTTAGGCAATAAAATTATTATATTACTCAAAAAAAAGCAGCCGCTCCCTTTCTAAGGCAGCAGCTGCTTGCAGGATGATTTAAAATTTTCAGCCGGGCATCATTTCCAGAACGGATAGGTGCTCAGAACCACGACCAGCCCCAGCACGATAAAATCGGCGGCTCCCAGCGGCTCGCGCGGCATATTTTTATAAGTATTGCTGCCGAAACCCTTCAGCTCCATACTCAGCGCCAGCGTTTCGGACTTGGCCACCGCCCGCATGACCAGCGGTCTGATGACCACGACATACGAAAGCAGGCGTTTCACGCAGTTGCCCCGGTTGGAATAACCGCGGCAGGACTGAGCATCCAGCGTGATCTCGCTGTCAGCCAGGAAATTAGGCACGAAACGCAGCGCCGTCGTCAGCATAAAAGCATATTCACAGGGCAGGTGGAAACGGTCCACCAGCGTCTGGGCAATATCCTGGATACGCGTCGCCGCCAGCATACACAAAAACGCCATCGTCATGACCAGCATCCGCAGGCCACCCGTCAGCGCTACCTCCAGCGGCGAACCGAACAGCAGCTGGAACAGGATCATCAGCCCGGTGAACACCGCCAAACCGCCGATCGCCGCCATCGTCATGCGGTCGCGCTTGATCGACAGCAGTAAAGCCAGCTCAAAAACCAGGATCGTCGCCACCGCCTTGACCGGCAGAATAAAGACCCACGCCGTCACAGCGACAGTGACAATGATTTGAGTAAACGCACTGATCCGCATCAGTCCTCAGCTCCTTTCCGCACCAACAGGCGGCAGAACTCCTCGGGTGTCGCCGCCGTAAAACCCAGACTGCCCGCCAAAGCAGCCGCCGTCGGCCGGCGCAGGCCCCATTCCTCCACAGCATACGCACCGCCGAACAGCTCCGTCGGCGTACCGTCATACACCAGGTCGCCGTCCTTCAGGACAATGGCCCGCTTCGCATAACGGCGCACCACGTCCATATCATGCGAGATCAACACGATCGTGATCCCCTTTTCTTCGTTCAGCGTCTGCAAATACTGCATCATCCGCTCTTTCTCGATCGCATCCTGACCGTTGGTGATCTCGTCTAAGATCAAAGTACGCGGATTGAGCGCCAGCGCCGACGCCACACCCAGCCGCCGCTTCTGCCCAAAGGACAGCAGACGCGGATACGCGCCCGCCAGCTCGGCCAGCCCTGTAGCCGCCAAAGCTGCCTCCACCTGCTTTTTGATCGTTTCTGCCGTCAGCTTTTTAGCCCTCGGCCCATACGCCACCTCATCAAAAACCGTATCTTCCAAAATCTGCAGATCCGGGTTCTGGAATACATAACCGATCTTGTCAGCCAGGTCGGCCGGCTCATAATTGACGATATCCTCGCCGTCTACCAGCACCTGCCCGCTGCGGGGATGCAGAAGCGCCATGAACAAACGGCTCAGCGTTGTCTTGCCGCTGCCGTTATGGCCCAAAAGCGCCACAAACTCGCCGTCACCGATCGTGCAGGCGATATCGTTCAGTACCGGCAGACCCCTGCGGTAAGCAAAATTGACCTCTTTAGCCTCCAGCATCAGGCGTTCCCCCCTTCAAAACCAAGCATCTGTAATTCCGCAGCCGCCTCTGCCTCAGTCCGCCACTCGCCCAAAGTGATGCCGAAACGGCGCTCGACACCCAATTTCACCTGCCATAACGCAGGTACCAGCGGACGCAGCTCCTCGTCCTCATACATCGTCCGCGCCGCAGCGGCAAAGGTATCAGCCGTTACCAGCTGCCCCTCCTTCAACACTACCATGTCCGTCACATAAGGCAGCAGATAGTCCACCCGGTGCTCAACTACGATGATCGTCGTGCCGTAACGCTGATGGATCGCATATAACAGCTCATACAGCGAATGGGCCCCGTCCGGGTCCATCGCCGATACCGGCTCATCCAGCACAATGATCTCGGGATGCACCGCCAAAGTAGCCGCCAGCAGCAAACGCTGGCGCTGCCCGCCCGACAGCTCGTCCAGCTGATAGCTTTCGCGCCCCGGCAGCCCCACGTCCTCCAAAGCCTTACGGGTACGCTCCGCCACCTCCTCCGGCGCAAAACCGTGATTCAGCAAACTGAAAGCAACTTCCTCGCCCGCGGTCAGCGAAACCAGCTGGCTTTCGTAATCCTCCAGCATCAGCCCCACGCGCATCGCGATATCCGACACCCGGCGGCCTTTAGTCGATTCGCCCAGCACCTGCACATCGCCGCTGTAACGCCCGCCCATATAAAAAGGCACGATGCCCGTCATCGCCTTGCACAAAGTAGTTTTGCCCGCGCCGCTAGGGCCGGCCACCACCGTGAACGAACCCTTTTTGATCTCCAGGTCGATATCCTGCAGCACCAGCTCCGATTTATTATAAGCAAAATAAAAATTTTCCAGCCTGATAACGCTCTCCATCATTCATCGTCCTCCTGCACAAAAAACAGCTTCCGCACCGGCCCGAACAGCAAAAAGGTGATCATGCCGTTCAGCGCGCCCACGATCGCCACCACCGGCAGCATGGCATACAGCCAGACATGCAGCGGCAAGCCCAGAACGATCTTTAAAATGAAAGTAAACACACCGCCGCTGGCCATAGTTGCCAAAAATCCCGTCACCAGGGGGCGCAGCTTCCACTTGCCCAAACCGCAGTGCAGCATCGCCTTGACCAGGATGCAGCAGGTGATCGCACCCGAAAGCTCGCTGGCGATATTGCCCAGCGGAAAAGCCGACTTCGACGACGGCACCAGCGTGATGCCCGCAATAAAACCGATGCCCACAGCCTGCGACAGCGTCGGATTCGTCAGATTGATAACGATAGAATACATGGCGATCGTCCAATTCGGCGTCACGCCGCCCACATTAGGGCTGACCGTGTGCAGGATGATGCCGATAGCGAACAGCATCGCCGTGATCGCTACCCAGCGGTAGCCGTCCTGCATTGGTTTAACTTCGATCAGGTCCACCAACGGCAGCCTGGTATTTTTTTCTTTATCCATAATATAAGCCTCCTTCAGCCCGGGCAAATAAAAAAGCCCTTCATCCCCATGTAGGGACGAAAGACACAACTTTCGCGGTACCACCCTGCTTGACCGATTAAGGTCCGCTCGCTAAGATACGGGCCATGGCCGATATCCCCTTCCCTGGTAACGGGCGAAGCATCCCGACGGCGTCTACCCCCTTGCGGGCTCAAGCCGTATCTTAAAGGTCCATTCACCCTGCCGCCAAACGCCGGACTTGCACTGTCACCGGCTCGCTGAGGTCCGCTTGGCAAAGCTACTAATCCTCATCATCGATCAAATACTTATGAAATTACTTTAAAGTGTAGCACCAGCGGCAAAAGTTGTCAATAAGCGCGCGTGTATACATAGCGGCAAGCACTAAAGCTAAAAATATACTTGTAATTTTGCGCCGCCAGGAGTAAGATATTTTATGTAGTGGGGACGTAGCTCAGCTGGGAGAGCGTACGGTTCGCATCCGTAAGGTCGAGAGTTCGATCCTCTTCGTCTCCACCAAAGATTTCACCTAATATCCATACAAGCCTTGCATCGTGGATGTATTTTTCTGCAATCAATATTCGTATATAAATATTTTTAGAAATGAGACGAACATTTGCAATTACCAGTAGAATTAGAAATCGGCAAAACATATGATATTGCTTTCTCAAGGGGTCGCTACGAAATCGACTATGCAAATCATGTTACTTGTATAAAAATCACAAAAAAGAAATATCATTTAGAACGAAAAGACGGTACAGAATTTTTGATTGCTAATGATGGCGTTTTAGAAGCAAAAGAAATACAAGTTAAATAGAGTTTGTACCACAACAACCAAAACAGATGCTATATTGCCTCGACATTTCCAAACCAATATACTTAATTAGAAAAGCCGCTGAATATTCAGCGGCTTTTGTGTTATAATTAATAACTTTTATACAATTCAACAAAAGTCTCATAATCTTTCCATAGTTTATTCGCCAATAAATTACACTTTAATTGGTCTTCCTCAAAATCAATAATATATTTAGACTTATTGTTGTGACTATATCCTCCCTTAAAAACAATAATATCACCAAATATTAAAATTTCATTCAATAACTTTTCTAACATTTGTACCATTTCTTTATTTTGCACCTTTATTGATGGTTTATCAAAATAATCATTTACCCAGTACAACAATTTGTTTATAAAAGAAATATCAAATGTATTAGCAAAATCATGGTTTTTTAATACTTCTTTCACACCATATGATTCCATTATAGAACAAAATTCTTCTATAACATTTCTATCATTATCACCTAAACGATATACTACATTACTACACTTACCCAAATTACATTCCGATAGATACTCTGCTTTCGCTTTCCACTCTTTTAAAAGTTTTACTGTATATTTTTTAAAATCTGCATCAATCATTCTTGCACAATTTTGACATAACCATATACCATTATCAATATTACTGCGTTCTTCTTTTGTCATCATTGCATCATATCTTGGTCCGCCTGACGATGCAGCACAAATATGCGCAGCAACACCAATATTATTAACACCACTAACAGAAGAATTACTTGGTCCCTTCGTCACAATTTTACAATTTGGATTAGAACATTTGCTAGCAACCCTATCTGCCAGACATTGCTTTACTAGACTGCTAAATTCATCTCTACTATTATTCATATCTTCAATGCCTCAACTTCTATAGTTAAATACACATGTCTAACATATTATCACAAATTGTATTTTTAAAATTACTTTTAAATATTTCATTGCATTCTTCATCATATTTACCAGAAATAAAGTCATCAAATATTTTATTTGCTATATTATTTACTTCATCATCAGACAAATCATGCGCGTAAAACATATACAAAAAGGCACTATGTAATCTATTATTGTCTTTATCCATATGCTCACAATAACGATTTAATTGAAAAAATCCTTTTTTAAATCGTATTTGCGAGTATGCCGATTTTTCTGGAGAAACGAAATATCCTTTTTTTACAAAAAACTTAACTTCTACTATAGCAATATTATTATCAGAATCTATTATACCAATATCAACTGACTCTTCATCTTCGATAACACTAGTACAAAACTCAGGAACTACATTTAAATTCGTTTCTTTTTTTAAATATTGTATTAATTCATTTCTCAACAATTGTTCTGATGTTTCATCTTTTATTTTCCCATTATTGACAAATGAACATCCCAAATGTTTTCTTTCTACATGGAAATTCTCAAATACCAATTCCAACTGATCTATATTTTTTCTACGTCTTTTTAATTCTAATATGCTCATCCTGTCTTCAAAAGCATTATTAAAATTAGTATCAAAAACACCATTATGAAACAATACAAATTTACTTTTAGTATATACTAAAACATAACTACTATTGTTTCTAGAAAATTCTATAGCCATATTCAATATTTCATCATCTTTCAACAATGAACACGCTATTATTGTCTCACTAAGCTCACTATTTAGATCCAACTTAAATTTCTTTAAATTAAAGCTCTTGTAATTTCGATTTATATAATCTATAACTAAATTCATATCCTTAATAATATTGTCTAGATTTTCTAATTCAAATAAAAATGATTTATTTTGTAATTTTTTATAGAAAGCTGCCAAAATATTATATTCCGCCTGATATTCGTTAATATCATTCACTGAAGAAATAAAATCCATTTGTTCGGACACCATCTTAATTCACCTATTTTTATAATAATTTTTCAAAATAAAATCCATCCAATATGTAAGTATGTCATAATCATCAATATTCTTATTTTCTATACTTTCCTTGAATCTATTTAGCAACTTAACCAAAATACTTGAGGACGAATTTATTTTTTCTAAATTTCTTTCATGAGCTTCTCTAAAAGTTGGTTCAGAAAAAAATATTGTAAATATTAATTGATCGTCATAAGAATTTAATAAATTAACAAAAGGATTAATTTCTCTATATAACGAAAATAAACTCCCTTTTTCGCCGTCCTTTCCTTCCAATATATGGCTGACACTATCTACTAAAACATCATTTACAACAAAGCTATTTTCGTTTTCATAAAGATATTCATTCATTATAAAATCTTCAATAGCTTCTTCAAAATAAGTTATTTTTATATCCCCTTTATTTAAAATAATTTTTATATCTTCTGTATTTTTATTAAAAAAAGAAGATGTAAAATAATATAAATAAAGATAACGCTTAAATGTATTAATATTTATGGACTTAGATGTATGATATATAACATATAAAAATATCAAAATTTTCTCTTGAAGTTTTTCTTTTTCATAACCCATCAATTCGTCACCTCAATGTAAGATTCAAAAGATATATCTATTGGCAAAGATAATTTAGATATTTTAGTTAAATCTATAATATTTATTTCGTCTTTAGAATATTCATTACATAATTTAGAAATAAGATTACTTTTCCTAATATTTGCTGTCAAAATTAATGAATTCCCCATTTTAATATATTCTTTAAATGTATTAACAGCATTTTCCTCATGATACATATCTAAAGTACTATCAGGAGTTTCACATATAAAGAAAGATTCATTATGAAAAGCCGTAAGTATTGTAAATCGAAAAGACAAATCTGTAAATATTCTTTGGGATTCTGATAACATAAAACTTTCAGTCCTATCTTTTCCATCTAAATTAAATCTTATCATCAATTCTTCGAAAGAATTTTCATAATTATTAAAAGGCAAAGACAATTCAATTTTATGATTATTACCAAAAAATGAGGTAGCATATTTATGAAATATGCTAGAAAACTCTTTAAAATTGCTTACTAAACTATGTTCAATAGTTTTTCTCATTTCTTCTTCAATTTTTTTGGAAACATTAAAGTTATCTAATGCCTGATCTCGTTCTTCTCTAGCTTTCTTTAATCGTTTCGAATCATTATCCTCCTCATCTTCTCTTTTAACATTTAACATTACTTCAACTTCTTCTTTTTCAACATTTTTTTCATCATAATTTATCTTAATCTTTGATATTTTTTCTTTTATGCAATTTAAATTTTTTCTTAAATTATCTCTTTCACTTGTTCTTTGCTTTAAAAGAATTTGATGATTTCTTCTTTCGATATCTAAAGCAACTAAATCAGTTGTCTGTGATATTGCCAACTTTTCGCTACACAAAATACAATTTGATGTTGAAATATTAAAATTATGGCTAGCTCCACAAATCGGACAAATACCTTCCATCATTTTATTAGAAAATCTATTGTAATAAATATCGTATTTTTTAGGGAATAAATTGCTATACCATTTTTTTTCTAAGTTATTAATATTCTCTTTTAAACTTTCTATATTTTTAAGTAATTCAAATAATCTTTCGTTAGTTTTCTTATACTGCTTCTGAAGTTCATTCATATTTTTTTCTAATGATATTATCTCATCTTCTAGCCTAACCAATTTCACGTTTAAAGCAACAACATCTATTTCTTCCTTATTTCCCTTTACCTCTTTTTTTTCATTTTCAAAAAATTTATTCATAAAATTATGTGTTTCACTTTTTTTCTTATATGTACTTTCTAAAGCTTTAGTATCTAGTTTTCTTTCACAATAATTTTCATAAAAATCTGCATCAACAATATATTTTCCAATTACAGTTTCTTGCAAATCAGCATTCCAAAAAGTCAAATTTCGTCCTTCATCAAAAAACATTACATCTAATAGCATGCTAATTAGTGTATTTACCCCTCCGGGTAATTTTGTAGAATCTTTAATACATTTTTGATAACTATAAATCAAATATTCCTTCAATTCATTATCATTAAAATTATCATCACTCATATCTCTTGCTCTTGTGAATTTGCTTTCAAATGTTCGATACGATATATTTTTTCCTTCTAAATACGTTCCATTAAATTTTACACTCAATAGCCGTCCATCATATAAAGAATGAGTAACTACATAAAAATCTTCGTTAATTATAAATTCGGCTTTTATAAAAGCATCTTCTTCTATATTAACCATACGATTTCTAAAAAAATCATCTGTATATATAGGTCTATTATCTTTTCTTTGATCTTGTCTAACCTTAGTCTTTATACCACCTCTATATGGTCCAATAATAGAAAATAGAATAATCATCAGCAAGGTACTTTTGCCAATACCATTTGTTCCAAAAATAATATTTAACTTTGAACTAAAATCAATAATAAAAGGACATTTGTAAAGTGAATAATTTGAAATTGATATGCTCTTTATTTTAGGCAAATAAAACTTATTCATAATGAATCCACTTACCTTTCTAGTACTATTACTCCTTCAAGTAATTTTTCAATATTTTTTTTCTGCTGCGGACTGGTTTTTAAATATCTGGCTTTTCTTATTTCTATAACTTTGAATCCCTCATTTTCTGCTATAGAAGCACATATTTCTAAAGCATTAATTAACACATTAAAATAGGCAGAATTAGAGACATTAAAATATACTCTCCCACCATTTTTTAATTTTTTATACAAAGCATTAAAAATAATTTTAACATCAACAAAATATAATCTAACCATATCAATAATAGATTTATTCCAAATTTTTTTTATTACAGAACCCTCTTGCAATTTACTTAAAGTTTCATTTAAAAGATGATTGTTAATATTAGTTTTATCATTCCACTTTATCTGAACATGTGAACGTAATGTTTTTTCTCTCAATACTCTAATGTCACTATTATTAGCCGTAAATCCTAACGTTTTTAACTCAAGCATATACGTATCTGTGTAGTCTCTAGAATTGAGATATGGTGGTGAAGTAATAACCAAATCTATTGTCGCATCCTCAATTTTTTCATATATCGATATTCGAGAATCTTCATTATATAAGGTTTCTTTATTGTTAACTACGTTATTACGTTTTACATTAGTCAAATCATAAATTAACTCATCAGTAACTTTTTTATCAAATATTTGAAAAACTTCTTTTCCTAAAACTTTTTTATTTTTCCAATTTTTCTTATAAGATAAACATTTACCATTACGATATAAATTACTTACATCAAGCAAAATAGCAGCCAATGCCACTGTAAATAAATCCTTATATTTACTATCAGTAATTTCATTTACTGCGAGTTTTAGTTTCTCTACTGCTATTGCTACACTTATATCATAATTCCATTTTACCTTCCCCTCACCTTCATACAGTGTACTAAACTCAGAATTCAGACTATTTATAGTATATTTTTCTCTATTTTTACAAATAAAATTAAACCACTTCTTTAAATCAGTAATATCATAATTATTTTCCAATTTTACTTTAGCAATTAAAAACATAAGCGGATTAACCTCAAAAGATGAACATTTTATACCCATGTTTTGTAATTCTAAGGCCGTAGTACCACTACCAGAAAATGGTTCCAAACAAACTATATTATCTTTTTGTGGTATTTCTTTTATTATGGATTGAATAAATTCTTTTGAATATCCCTCAACAAAAGAATACCATCTATGATATGGCTCTGACTTATTTTTATTAAATTGCATTATTCGACCATATTCATTTAGATAATCAGTATATTTGTACATAGTCACTCGTCCTTAAATATATAATTTACCATAATAATTATATCAAACAACCATTTTTTTTTCTACAAATTATATTAAATTTCTCCTCTCGTACCTCAGTAGCGCTTCCTGCGCTATTTCTTCGGGTGTTTTCGGAGTGGTTTTCAAATTATAAGAGCCTTGCAGCTGCAAGGCTCTTTTTTGCGTGTTGGCGGTAGTTGCTCCGCCGCTTGTTTCGGCAGCAGTGCTTATTTCGGCTTTTACTTCGTTATTTCTATTTTCTTTCCGGACTTGTTCTTCGCCGCCCTGTTCTTCTCGCCATGCAGCCTGCGCTCTCTGCTTTTATTGCCTTTTTACCGCATTAGTCACAAGTGTAACGCCGTGAATAACGCAAGGGTAAAACGGACAGCGTAAAAGGAGATTGCACAATGAGCCTCTGTAGATTGGTTCGTTTCTTTTACCGCTAAAAGAAATGAACATTATAAGAGAAAAAATCTTTCCGAAGCTTTCTTTCAAGAAAGCTTCATAAACACAAAAACAAAACCAAATTATGAAAGGAGCTGAAAATATGACTGTCAGCAAAAATCCTACTTCCCTCAAACTTTCCATGGACGTAGAAAACGGCACCAACGCCCTTGGCGCCATGCAAACCAAAAGCACCTCTGTCGGCAGTGTCCGCCTGGACGCCGAAGCCGCCAAATGCCTCGCAGTTACCGAAGCCATCGGCGAACTTATGAGCCACGCCGTAGTTAACGTCTACGTTACCGAAAAAGCCGAACTCGACAAAGCAGAATAACCTAAAATTTCAAACAAAAATCTAATGTAAAGGAGAACAAACATGGAAAAAACTTTAGAACTCATCTTCACCAAAAGCGATGGCGCTAAAAAAACTTTAAGCATCGCCGACCCTCGTGAAGACGTTACCTTAGCCGAAGCACAGGCAGCAGCCGCCAAGATCATCGAAGCAGGCGTGCTGACCAGCGGCGGCCTGGGGCTGAATGAATTCGTCGAAGCCCGCATCAAGGTCGTTACTGTTACCGTGCTGGCCTAACCGCCATGGATACCAAAGAGATCTTCAGCGCTGTCGGCAACTTCGGTTTCCCGATGGTGCTGAGCTGGTATCTGCTGCTGCGTATGGAGCAGCGGCTGGATAAGCTCACCAGCTGCCTGAACGAACTGAGCCGGGCACTGCTGAAAAATAATAAGGAGGCCTGAAACAATATTAAACAGAAAAAATTATTCAATCTACTGCGCTTTATCCTGCGTTTCATAACTGTCAAATAACTATTCTCTCTGTTAAATATTATAGAAGCACGCCGAAAACTTAACACCTGATATGAACTAAAAATTCATATCAGGTGTTTTAATATTTCCAATATAAACAATCAAAAATGCCAGCTTATTTTTCAAATACTACCGCATATCTATCTAAAAAATGACTGCGTTGATTTTCTGTTAATAATTTATCAGCATCAGCCTCTGAAATTATTACATCGCATTTATTCACAACCCGTTCTCTCAAACCAACTATCTTTATAACCAGCGGATTTGCGCCTGCACGCGATGTACCAGCTGTTACACGGCTCCATTGCTCACTGCCTTCAGCATATTCAACTATGCCATTATTGACAGCAAAATTTTTATCCACATTATTGACTCCATAAACAGCTCTTCCTTTAGTGTCATAAACAGCAGGGCAAAAAGTTCTTAAGATTCCGCTGTTTTGAGCATCGATAACGACACCAGTATACCCTGATCCAAAGCTATTGTCATTAACAGATATTTGATTATATATCTGTACAAACGCCGGATTCGGCGCGGGTACAGGAACAGGCGCTCTATCGCCCACAACGGCATTGATCGCAACGTCTGAAACACTTCCTACTCCATACATGGGGACTTCCATCGTTACTTCGTATGATCCGTCAGCATCTAATTTCTCCGCAACGATCCTCGCACCTGTGACCATACCATTGACTTTAGTTTTAACTATGTCGCTGGTCACTAAATAATTCTCCATCGACGTTTCAGCATCAACTGCCGTGCCCTTAATGATTTCCACTAAATTCCGCTGGGCGTCCACAATCGCAGCACGCCTGGCCATCAGCTTAGCTCTGCCCACAGGCATCCCCGCCGGCAAATAGCCATATCCAATTGCTGTCATTCTGTCTGATGAACCAGCAACAGACTGCATCTCTGCAGCATAAGCAGACTTCAGTATAAAATCATTCTGCACCGCCGCATCACCTATCACAATACCTGAAACAACTAAAAATACTGCTGCCATAAATAACGCTCTCATAATAAATCCCTTGCCATAAATAACGCTCTCATAATAAATCCCTCCGTTATCAATAAATTTCATTACTGCGCTGCCAATATTCCAAAGTCAAATGCGCTAAATATTTGGCCGAATTATAGGCCGCTTTCTGGAGTACAAGTTTCTCTGCTTCCTTCTGAATACTACGCCTGATTGTATATTCATCAGAAAAAGTCCCGATCGTTTCCAACTGTCCGTCCGTACTGTTTTTTACAAGCACTAACCTGCAGAAGCTGCTGCTGTTAATACCGCCGGCATCAGTCTCAGACGGCAATAAGTTTATTTCGCCTACAACGGCGATACTTATTTCAACATTATTACTGATATCTTTCCGTACCTGTTCCAAATAATCCTGAAACCTCAGATCTTTATATTTCTCAGTCGTATTCAGAACAATCTCGTCCACTCTGCTTTTGTGAAACCCAAATGTTTGGAAGGCATCGGCATAAACATTCATTACATTATTTTCTTCCACACGCTTCTGATCAAATTCGTTTATACCAGTTACCCGGATGAAAAAAAATACTTCATCATCCTGATGTGCAGCTGATTCCTGCCTTGACTGTATCTGCTGACGCAACCCTGCTTCCAAACCGGCAAAGTCGATCTGCACCTCACAAAAAAACAGCTTTTTGCCGCTTCTTTTTTCGGTTTTCAACACTTTGACAGGCTTAATAACATATTTCTCGGACTCAGCGACGATCGTTTGAAAAATACTGTCTGCTTCAAGAGCAGGCGCAATAAACCTTCCCAGAGCCTTCCTGACCGCTTTCTGACCTGCGCTTTGCTGTATGGATTTTTGTATTGCATCACTATCAGTGATTTGGCTGCCCTCTATGCAGACCACTACCACACCTGTATCGTTTGCCCAAATAATCTGCTGCTGCATCAGACAACTAAAAAAAACTATTGCTAAAACTATTTTTCGCATTATGTCCCCCACAACGCAAAGTTCAATTTTGTACTGCCGATCTGATTTTGATCAATTATATCGACAACTTCGGGAAAAGGCCCTCGAAGCTGCCGCAGTACCGCTTCCTTCAATTCTTCTACATTGTTGTAATCATCAGCGTGAACAAAAATCTGCAAAGTATTATCAGGCAGAAAACCACTCCTTATGACCCTGCAATTTGCCTCAGCCAAAGCACCTGCTATAAGATCACGCTGGGCGGCCTTATTACTTAAACCGCGGAAGCACAATGTCACCTTGATATTATGCACGCCACCGCGATATTCAAGCTGATGTGTCTTTAAAGCCTGGCTGCTCAGCTGCTCAGCCGCAGTCCTCAGTGCGACCTCCTTTGCCATCTGTTCGGCCAGTTCAGCATTATCGGCAACATAATAATAATAACCGGCAGCAACATCTATACTATTATTATCGTAACCAATCAACTCACAATTTACCTGAGCGACCGCTTTATAACTGCGTTCAGCAATTTTTTCAGTTTTTCTGGCCAAACCTACTCTGCCCCTGATAACAGCGTTAGCAGTTCCGCGATCACCGGTTCGTCCGATTCTCCTTATTTCCGTATTCATTTTTAAATCATTAAAATTATTGATATTCTGACTGAGATACAACACCACATCGTCATTGATTTCCGCTCTGAAACCAGCTTGTTTCAGCATGCCGGTAAAATAGCTGTTCCATAAGACTGTATTTTTGATATCTTCATCTACTATAGCTACATGTACCCCATTCCTGCTGCTATCCTCATCAATAGCCAACAACTGAGCAGCCACATCTTTAGTCATACTGTTAATCAAATCATTACTGGCCTCCAGCTCCAGCGTTACCTGATATATTTCCCCCAGTATTCTTTCGCTGACAACTTTCTTTACCAGCAGATAGCCATTCGCCCGAGCCACGATAGAATCGCGCACCAGCATATTGTTTACGACCTCAGTAGTGCTTTTTACCTGTACGCCCAGCTTTTCTTCAACATAAGACCTCATGGCATTTTTACGCGCATTCGCACTGGCCTTGCTGATATTCCCATTTTCGATATAAGCCTGCCCCGTGACTATCTCAGCAAAAACAACACCCGGCTGCAGGTACACGCAGAAAAACATACTCATCAGTACGCATAAAAATATTTTCATTTTATTTGCTCCCCTGCTTCTGTGCCAAATCTTCTGCAACCTTTATAAACAGTTCTGCAAAAATGCCTTTGCGGTCATACTTTACAGCATCAGGATCATTTGGGAGCAGCAACCGTTCAACGAACTGAACAGACTTTGTACCATCGCTCAGATTGTGCAATTCAGCAGCATAACCCTTTTTCTGATATAGCCCGACGTCTTTTTTCAGCGGAACATCAAAAACAGCCAATTTAATCAGATCCAATTTTATTTCATTGTTGCCGCGTTCCACCGTTATATATTTTCCCGTATCACCCAGACTGAGCTGATAGGTCTGTTTAGCTGCATCTGCCTCCCAGTCATTGCCGACCATAGCAGGCAAAACAGTTTTATCAGGATTAAGCGCAGCAAATTTACTGGTAAAAGCAGCTCCAAGCAATGACTTCACCAAAGTCAGCTCCGTGCCGTAAAATTTCTGAGCAGCAGCCGATGAGATCGCCACATCAGTTACCTGATATGTATCCGTCGTTGATTTTTTATAATCCATGTCCTGCATAAACTTTTTATCTTTAAATTTTAAATCATCGACCAACAGTTTCGCATCAGCAAGGAACTCCGCTTTAAGTCTTTCTTGCGTCAACGGGCTTGTGTATTCACCACGGTCACCAAGCACCGAATAACCGGTCAGCGGTACTACCTGCAGCAGCCTCAGCCTTTCCCCAGCACCTGGATGATAACAGAAAGCAAGGTCGATCTGGCACATCACTACAGCCTTATAATACACAGTTCCCTCGATAGTATGCTCTGATTTAAAGCAGTGGTCATCCATAATCAGCGGTATTATTGCAATATTACCATCTGCAGTTTTATCCTCACCAAAACTGTCATCGCTGATTTTTAAAGTAAACGGCAGTTCCCCCTGCTGCTGCAAAACCTGCAGGCGCTCATCTATTATGGCAGCCGTCTGCTTTAGCACTTCATCGTCCACAAGCATCTCCTGTCGTGCCTGCATAGCGCAAAAGGCCTTATTGCCCCAGCTGATCTCTGCTGCTGCAGTTCGGGCAGCAGCCTCTGCAGCGCCAAAGCTGCAAAGGCTTACTGCCAAAATACTTGTTAAAAGCTTTCGTAATATCCTCATTGCCCGATTTGATTTATAGTCCTATCCCATCAAGGATGCTGTTAGCAATCTTTTGTGACTCAGCGTTGTCTGTTTTGGCTTCGTCAGGATTCAATAACTGTTTAGCAGCCGCAGCAGTACTGTCATAATTTTTGAAATTGGATTGCGTTTCACTATAAAGCGCAGAAGCCATTTTTCCGGTATTAATAATGCCTTTCAGCTGATTGATCTGTCCGAAATCTTTAACCGACTTGAGCGCGCTGCTGGCTTCACTCATCATTCCGCCGGCATCCTTGATTGCCATGCCAAAACAAATATAGCTGGCATATTTATAATAACTGGCTTTTTCCATCGCCGATTTCAACGCAGCTTTTTCTGCTTCACTGCCATTGGCCAATTTATCAAAATCATTCTTTGCACTTGCAGTTTTTTTAACCTCTTTAGACAAGTTAGCGACATTGTCTTTATTGGGATTTTGCTTCAGAGCGCTTATTTTTGTCAGTAACTCAGTATTACTTTTCCCTAAAGCCGTATTAACTTCCATATTAGCCTGAGCCGAACAGATCATTGCCGCCGCCATCATCTTCAAAACCTTACTTTGCTGACCAGTCAACTGACTGAGGTCTACCTTGACTTCCGACTTAGTTTCCTGTTTATTGCCTGCACCACCGCCAACTCCAGGTACGCTGAAACCTGCAAAAGCTAAATTAGAACAGCTGACCAAAGTCACTAAAGCCAAAGTTAAAGCAATATTTTTTGTTTTCATACATAAACACATCCTTTTTCTTTTTTGGCAGATATCAACCTTTACTTCCTAATATATTTCCTAAGTACACTGTTTATGAAATAACATCATCCCCCTGCAAATTAAATTTTATTTAATAAATTATGCAAAGCTTATTTTAAAGAATAAACATCACATAACTTTTAACTTGATTTATGCTTTCCTGCATATTCTTAATCTTTTATTAAAATCAGTATTTTATTATTGTTTTATCTTAATACTTGATTATTTTTAAATTTTGATAATATCATTAAGTTCATTTTACCACTTTAGTACCCCCCCACAAGACATACAGGAACTTTTTTTTCGACGCAGTTTGGTTTTATTATTGCCCGTACGTTTTGTCGGCCGCCGTGGCAGCACTGATCTCAAGGTAAACAACTTTAAAATAAGCACCGCCAGCACTAAAAAAACAGATAAAAGTAAAAAACAGCTTTTCCCAAAAAAGCAGATAAAAAAGAGCAAACCATTTTGGTTTGCTCTTTTTTATGATAAACTTGCTGTCTGCCGGACTTACTTTTCTTCTATGCCCTTCAGCATTTTTATGACCCGCACAACTTCGTCGATCGTGATTTCGCTGTGCTTTTTTTCGTCGGTTTTTTCTGCGCCTCTGTCTGTCCCGGTTTCTCTGTATACTGCGCTTCCGCCCACTCGGCCGCCGCTTTTCTGTCCAGCAGTGTTTCCAGCGTGCAGCCCAAAACATTGGCGCTGCTCAGGATCTTTATATTGCTGCCGATACGCGGCAGGCAGCTTTCATCGTACCTACTTCACCTCAGCCCCCAAAAACATTAGTATTTTAGTTCAAAATATCCAAACTAAAATTATTTTTATTTTGTTTAACATAAAAAACTTTATCTATTATAATAATTATAGTCATTATAGCACACTTGTACCCCTCTGCAAGACATTTACTTTGAGCCTGTGTAAACCGTCTTCGAGTCTTGGGGCGCATTACGCCAGCGGCTTTACAACTATCAGCGTCTGCGCGTTTTTTATGATTCTGTTACTTTTGCGTTTCGCCTAACCGCCAAAATCAGTACTGGCAGGCAGTTTAGTTCCGTACCAAAGGAAATAAAAAAAGACCCTGTAAAGGGTCTCTTAGGATAGCCGTCAAAAAAGTTTTTATTGCCGCTAGCTCTGCATCTACTTTAGCGCAAAGACCAGGTTGTTATTTTCACCTCCATCGTGTGTATACTATTAAACTATTAACGGTATTACTTTGCTTATTATGCATCTTAACATCCGCCTAATATGTATTTACTTTGACTGACAGAGCATTAGCATAATATCTTTTATGTACTCCCTGCTAGACCTTCTATAGACCATGCAACTATGCGTGGTCTTATTTAAACAATAAAAACCGCCTACCAAAGCAGACGGTTAGAACAATTATTTTCCTTGTAATTACAATTACAAACCCTTATTTATATTTGTCAAGTAACCTCTTTATTTCTTCCAAAATTTCAAGATCAACAGAATTTACTTTTATAAAAGCATCTAAATGTTGTCGTTTGGAGATATCTGAAAGATTATTATAACCGTCTGAATGTATACCCTTATTGTATTTTTGAAGTACTATTTTAATAATAAATAGCCAGTTTAATATACTATCTACTTCATTTTTGCTGAATCCTGCTTGTGGTAATATTCTCCACATATCTTCCTTCGAATTTATAGCCTCCAAACACTCCGGAGCAACGTTGTCATAGTAATAACAGCTAAAAGTATCCGTTGTCCGCTTCAGATAATCTAATATTATTGCTCTATTGATGCGGCGTTCTTTTTTATTTTGATACCAATGACCAAGCAGAGTTGCAAAAATACTACATCCACCACCAACTAAAGCGCCTAACAAAGTATTTGTATCCATCCGATAGCAGTCTCCCTTTATCGCCTATAAGGCTTTGATAAATTTCTGAAAATGTGTATCTTCAATCGGAAGCTTTTAAATTTATTATCATTCTTCAGTGTTACAAAATCCACCTCTGTGTAAGTAGCATATTAGTTAAAAGATATATAACGCTTTTAAATCTTTACTCAGTAAATCTAAATCCATTTTTACCTTATATAATCTACTATAAGTTTCATCACTTATCTTTCCCAATTTTTCCTCAAACATACAATAACAATATATAATAATTAAAAATTTCATTTCCTCAATTAAGCTTAATTGCCATAAACCATTTTGTAAACAATCATAATTTCTAAACTTTTGTACTCCACCAATCACTTTCAAGGAATCCCTTGCATTCACTCCATGAGCTTGTCGCGACAATTCGTTATAAACAATAGTATTAACTAAAATTTTTTCTCCTTTTTCCTCACTATAAAAGCCTACTTTCTCACATAATATACTAGTAGAAATATTTTTTATCTTTTTATCTTTTATTCCATTAGATTTGTCTTGACAATATTGTTCATATACTGAATACCAACTATCATTCTTCAAATCTTTATCTACTAAACCTTTATCTAAGAAATATTTATATAAAAACCTTAACTCTTCATTTTTAGATGATCCTAAACTTTCTAAAATTTTCTTGTTTTCTATTTCACCTTTTGAAGTGTCAACCCCAATTTTATTCTTATTTTTAATCATATTATTATTAGTAGAATATTTCTTCAGTTCAGAAAATGCAACATAACAGATTGCTTTTTTATTCATAGTTTCTTTATCTTTTATTAAATATAACAACTGCAATGTTATTTCGTACAAAGATCTTGTCAAAACTTGTGCAACATCAACTCTTCCTTGTATAAACAATAACATTATACCATCTAAAAACCTAAGCCATTCTGCTAAAAATTCCACTGTTGACCTTGCTGCAATATCATCTTCATAATTATTTAAATTGAGATCATTACATATTTTCTCTATTTCCTGAAAAATGTTTTTTAAAAAATCTGTAGAGTCATCCATCCATTTTTCTTTCGTTTCTTTCCTATCCATATCACATCTCCACATATTAGTAATATTATATATACGCTTTACTCCATAATGCAAAAACAACATCGATTTGATTATTATGCTGAATTTCTTGTTTCATTTCTTCTCTCCAAAATTTTGCTTTTGATATCTTCTCAAATGATTCTCTATGTATTCTATTTAATCTTTTTAATATCTCTACTACATAAACTGCATTTTTACTTTATCATTTTCTTGTAGGCTCAAATTACACATTCACAAAATTTATTGTATCCCATATTAATATCCTTCTCGTTCTATTATAGATTAAGATAAGAAACAAAAAAGCAAATACCCAGTAACTAATATAGTGTATCATCTTTTCATAAACATCACTAATATTAGGCAAAAAATAACCTTTATATGTTATGTTAATAAAAGACTGAAATAATATATCAAAAGATGCCACGACAATTATTGAAGAAAAAAATTTTTTATAATAAAAATCGAAAGTTTCGCTACAAATGTAACAAAATTGTCTGATAAAAGTCAGAAATATAATTAAAATTACAAGCACAAACAAAATTTTCTTTACGACTATAGATGTAAAATTAAAAATAGCTTTATAAAAATATCTGGTATTAATATCTTGATTTAAAACAAAAAAATCACTTAAATACTTGTGTAAAATTACCAAATCGCACTCCCAGAAAAATTCGAAACAAAAGGCAATTATAATAAACAAAAGAGTAATAAAAAAGATATTTTCAAAAACATTTTTCGCTATACTTGTGACTTCATTAATTTTTTCCATTTACTATCACTCCTAAAATTTATATATTAAGTCTTTAAACTTTACTCTTCCTTTACTCATACAACAAAACATAGAAGAATGGATAGCCCGCGTTTAGTCGCATTAGCTTATATTGTAACAGTGTTTCTTTGAAACTGGTCTAGGTATGTTCATACAGTTTTTAATATTTCTGTGCCCAGTATAGCACTCAACAATTTAGTTTACAAACTCAAAATCGCCATTATATACATGAATAAATTTATATGGAATATTCTCAGCAAAAGAAACCCCGCACAAAATGTGCGGGGTTTCTTTTTTTACATTATGCAGCGGCCACATACGGCACGCTGGGCGTCATTGCTCAAGCCGCTGTTCTTGCTCTTTTATACTCTGCCATGCTCTTTTTATTTTCTGCAGTGACATTGGTTTTGTAATATAGCCGCCCATGCCTGCTCCATAAGCTTTACTTACATCTTCAGTAAAGGCATTTGCCAACATGGCAATGCTAAGCAGATTTTTATTTTTCTTCTATGCCCTTCAGCATTTTTATGACCCGCACAACTTCGTCAATCGTGATCTCGCTGTGCTTTTTTTCGTCGGTTTTTTCTGCGCCTCTGACCAGATAATCCAAGCTTACCTGCAGGATATCACAGACCCGGCACAGCATCTGCAAAGTGATCCCGCTGCGGCCATGCTCGATATTACTCAGGTGTGTCTGCGAAATACCCAGTTTAGAGGCGCATTCAGTCTGTGAAACCGCCAGCTTCAGCCGCATGATCCTGATCCTGGTGCCGATCTCTTTATAATCGATGCTGTTATCAAATGCTTTTCTGCCCATCTGCTATTCAGCTTTCGCTGTATCTTCAGCCAAAATCTGTTCTACACGATAGGAAACGGTTTTCTGTCTGGCGGCTGCGGCCTGGGCAGCCAGCTCCTGCTCGCGTTGTTTGTCTTCTATCACTTTACGGGCTTTTGATTCCGAGCTTCTGCCAAAGCGGAAGGTAGCGCCGACATTAGCTGCCTTCTCACTGCCGCTGATCGAAAAACCCACGCTCAAAAGTACGTCTTTATTAGGGTTGTGGAACAGACCTGCCGCAATAGCGCTTTCACCGCTGTAAGTACCTGCCGCCATCGAGAATTGAGTCGGGGCATCCGGGTCATATTCCAGCGGATGCAGGCCGGCCATAGCGACTGCCAAAGCTCCGACTTTATCAATGCGTCCGTCCAGCTCGTCGATGCGGTTGCTTAAGCCGTCGATCCGCCCGTCTAAACGCTGTACTTCCTGGATGCGTTCTGTCCGTTCGGTAGTGATTGCCTGCGTATTTTTTTCAATATTTTCTTTGTTGGTCGCGATGTCACTGGTATTTTTTTCTACAGCCTCTTTGCTGGCAATGCCTTCAGCAACCGTGATATCTTCACCAGCTTCGTTTTTCAAATGCAGCTTACCTGTTTCAGCATCATAAACAGCGTCAGCCACATCTGCTTCTTTACGCAGTTCAGCTTCTTCTTTTACTTTATTATCCACATAATCAGTCCCGGCAACCTTAATATCTACCTTTTCCTTATCATTGGTAATGATGTTCTCACCGTCAAAATTATGTTCTTTCTTTTCTGCTGTGATCGTTACTGTTCCATCATCATTTTTATTATATGATATTGTGGTTTCATTATCGACATAGGTATTTTCGTCAGTTGCCAGGTCTTCGTAAAACTGCTCTTTCGAACCTTTATAACCACCGACAACAGCACTTTCATAAGCGCTTTTGCCATCCTTACCGTCTACGCCGTCCTTACCAGCAGCGCCCTGCTCGCCTTTATCGCCTTTATCGCCTTTATCACCTTTATCACCTTTATCACCTTTATCGCCCTTTTCGCCCTGCTCTCCTTTGTCACCTTTGTCACCCTTTTCGCCTTTCAATTCTCCGTTCTCGATTTTATCATTGACATCCTTAACTGCATCAGCCAATTTTTTATCATTTTCTACCAATTTATCTTTTATTTCCGCAATCTGCCCTACTGTCAAGTCACCGGCACTCTCACGGCAATCAGCATCGTTCCAATGCCCGCCCAAACCAAAATCTTTGTGTAATATTTCCGGGTCATCTATTTTGACACCACCTATGGTCTCAGTCTTATTCGTCGGTATCCTAGAATCACTCTGGATAATGAACCCTTTGCCTGCAGCCGCATAGCCTTTTAAACAAAAGTCCCCCCCATATGTACTCCGCCCATTATCAGGCTCAAAACGACCGCCTTTGCTAAAACCTTATTCATCATTTTCATATTCTTTTACCCCCTTGAGATTTATTTAGCATCTTTCTAAAACATGCTAAATTTCACCGTATTTATTCAACATCCAGCAAAAAAATCCTGCTCTCTTTTTTGTATATTTAAGCAATTATAAGGGATAAATTAGCCGTTTTATGTATATTAATATTATGTTTTATAATATTAATTCATTTTATTTCTTCATCTGCCAGCATTTCTATTTTTTATGTTTATTTCTTATTTATATTATTTTCGATTATTTGCTTTTATTTCCTAACTTGCGAAATCAGAAAAAATTTTTATACATTTTACTTTTTTAAATGCCAACTCAACAGCAAATAGTATTCTTATTACAAATATAACAACTTTCAGCACACTCTGGCCGCCGTACCCGAACCGCAGCTGTCAAATAAAAATAAGACCGGAAAATCCGGTCTTATCTTAATGTCCGCTTCTTGCTTAAAACACAGTATATTTTATTTCTTTTTCAATAACAGTGCCTGTTTCAGGGTTGAATTTCATTTCGCCCCGTACCTCCGGCGTGTAAAAATCTGCTTCATATTCATAAAGCCCGTCACCGCGGTCTAATTCTACTTTAGTAAAAACAGCATTCGGAAATTCCTTACGGACCAGATTTTGCACATCATTTACTGAAAGGACGATTTTAGGGCTGCCCAGAACGGTCTGCGCTTCCATTTTAAACTCTCTTACCTTGCCGCCGTTTCTTAAAACTTCTATTTCATAGGCGGTATTGGTTTTATTATCATAGAATTTAACGTCATAATGAGGCACGAATTCAAAGCTTTCGTCCTTAGTCACCAGATGTGTGCTGCCTGCCGGTACCCATTGAGCAGCAATGCTGCGCGCCTGTTCCGCATTGATGAGTTCGGCAGCTAAAGCTGTAACTGTGATCGCCAAGGTGCAGAGAGCTGCTGCCAGCATAGCTATAGATTTTCTTTTCATATCCTTTACCTCCTTAACGGCCGTTACGTCGCCGGCCTTTGCTTTGTCTTTATTTTATAACACCAAGATTAAAACCAGATTAAAAGCCGCATTACCTGCCAAGGCCTGCGCGGCTGCCTTTTGAACCTAAAACATATAAACAGCTCCACTCTGTTCAAAAGATGATTTCCAGTAAATTTTTTTGAAATTTTAAAGCTGTTTCATTGTTTTTTGTTGACTGCTTTTATGCAGATCATCAGCCGTGCTGTGCTGCTCCTATCCTCAGAATAAAACCCCTGTCTGCTAAGCAGACAGGGGTTTTGCTGTTAGTTTACTTTTGCTTTCAGTTCTTCTATTTCCCGGCTTTGTTCTTCCAGCTTAGCCAGCAGCAGTTTGATTTTTTCATCCTGCGCTGCCAAAGAGCTGTCTACCTCTTTACGGGTATAAACTATATCTCGTGCTTCTGCCTTACGGTCTCTAGAGCGATCCAGCGCAAAGTTGACGCCGAAGTTGCCCATTTTGCTGCCGCCTTCAGAAACACCCAGTCCCAGTGAGAACATTACTTTTTCATTAGGGGCGTAGAAGCCGCCGACTGCTAATGCGCTTTTACCGCCGTAACCGCCGTAAGCCATGGCCAGCTCGCCCTTGTTACCGTCCTGGAAGCGCGGATGCAGCCCTGCCATCGCTGCTGACAGCGCGCCGACCGTATCGATCTCATCACCCAGCTTATTGATATCTCTGTGGATATTGCCTATATCCTGCTGTACTGCATACAGCTGACTGCCGTTGATGGCGTCCATCGAGGTGGCGCTGACTTCGCCCGCCGCTACATTGCCGATCGTGGTGCCATTGCTGCCTTCCAGCGTGATTTTGTTTTTATTGATAGTGCCGCCGCTGTCCACATCGTATTTGATAGCGCTGTCAGAAACAGTTTTCAGCTGGTCTTCGGTCGCCGCCTGGCCGCTGGTGATATTCTCTGCGTCCCAGGCAGTATTGGTCAGACCGCCGATCGTGCCTGCACCGCCGTCGATAGTGATCTTATCGGCCGTAATAACGCCGTTGGTACCGTTCATATTGATATTACCGGTACTGATCGTACCGTTATTGCCGTCGATAGTGACTTTATTGGCGCCGCTGCCGATCTCGACTACTTCATTCAGCTTCAGCTCGTGATCGATGCCGCCGCTGTCATTAGTGGTTTTTGTGACGATAAAGTTACTGTCGCCTGTAGATACCGAGCTTTGCTGCGCGGCCAGCTCGACTGCTTCCGCCGCCGTATCGTAGATCGCTTTCAGCTGGTCTTCCGTTGCCGCCTGCCCGCTGGTGATATTATCCGGGTCCCAGGTAGTATTGGTCAGGCCGTTGATCGTGCCTGCATCATCTTTATTGATCGTCACGCCGCCGGCAGTTATCGAACCGTCGCTGCCGTCGATGACCACATTTCCGTTACCGACTTCGATCTTACCGTCGCCGGTGCCGTCTACTTTGACGCCCGTACCGATCTCCAGCTCATCAGCCAGCTTCACTTCGTAATCGGTGCCGCCGCTGCTGTTGGTAGTTGACGTAACGACGACATTGCTGTCGCCTGCCGAAACAGTAGCCTGCTCAGCCGCTTTCTGCGCTACTTCATACAGCTGGCTGCCATTGACGGCATCGGTAGAAGTGGCGCTGACCTGCCCTGCCGCTACGTTTTGGATCTGACGGGTCGCCCCGGAGCTGCCTACGCTGACAACGCCCACAACATCGCTGACACCGGCCCATTTAGTATAACTGCTGTTGCCCGTAACGCTGTTGATCGCCGTCGCTGTAGAATTATTTCCCAAAGCTACACTGTCTTTTAAGCTGATACTGATATTATTTCCCAGCGCCGCCGAATTTTCTGCACCGGAGCTGATCGTATTGTTATTGCCGATAGCAGTGCTGTTTTCAGCGGCAACTTCATTGGCAGTGCCGACTGCGGTACTGCTGCTGCCGGAAACAGTATTTCCCGTTCCGAAAACATTGCTCTTGGAACCGCTGGCAATATTATTATAGCCAAAAGCATTGGCATTATCGCCGCTGGCAGTATTACTGAAACCAAAAGCGCTGGACGCCAGGCCGCCTGCAGTATTACCGTAACCAAAAGCACTGGCATTTTCATTCGTAGCCGTATTATTATAGCCGATCGTACTGGAACCTACGCCGCCGGCTGTATTATTGTAGCCAACTGCACTGGCAGCCAGAGCATTAGCATTATTGCCATAACCGACAGCGCTGGCATTCTCACTGGCCGCTTTATTCCTGAAACCAACTGCGCTGGACGCCAGGCCGCTCGCCTCATTGCTATAGCCAAAAGCACTGGCATAGTCCACTTTAGCAACATTGCTGAAACCAAAAGCACTGGACGCTACACCGCCGGCATTATTGCCATAACCGACAGCGCTGGCATTTTCATTGGCCGCTTTATTTCTGAAACCGAGCGCGCTGGACGCCAGGCCGCTCGCCTCGTTGACATAACCAAAAGCGCTGGCATTTTCGGCGCTGGCAGTATTGCTCCAGCCAAAAGCACTAGATGCCAGGCCCCCGGCAGTATTGAAATAACCAAAAGCACTGCTGGAATTAGCGGAAGCTGTATTATTGACACCGGCAACAGTGGAATCAGAAGCACTGCCACTGGAAAAAACGGGCGCCGCCTGCACATTACTCGCATACAGGCCTGAAAAAATAAATACACCGCTGCTTAAAAAAATCATAATTTTTTTCTCTAACTGAACTTTTCGGGATTTAGACAATTCCCCACCTCTTTTCCTTAAATAGTTACTTGCTTTGTATAGTATGCTGAAACAATAAATCTGCCCCGCATCTATTTTTTATAAAGCTGTTCTGTTTTTTAGGCTGACCTCTGCTTTCTCCATCGTCTTTTCATTCGTAATAATTTAAGTAATTTTAGTTTAATTAATTTATAAACCTTAATACTTAATATTATTTATATGGATTATTTTTGCTATATTAACATATTTTCTTTGCACCTTGCAAGATATTTTTATTACAATTAAGCACTTTTTTATAATTCTTATAATTTTTATAACTGTTACATTTAAAATTTCAAAAAATGATCCCTTATCTGCCGCTGTGGCAAAGGGATCATTTTTTGAAATCAGATGAGCAGCAGCAAGCTTTCTGCTGAAAATATCGCTGCTGCTTTCTATTTAAATGCTGTAAAACGGGAAAAACTGTACTGTTACTGCTGTTGTTCGCCTATGGGCTGAAAGGAAAACGCCCCTAGATCGTTCTGCTTATCGAAAACGAATATAAACAGCAGAGCTTTCTCCTTACTGTATTTAGCCAGATAAGCCAGGCGGTCGCCGTCAGCATACCGCTGATAGGCCAGGAACCTGTTTTCGCGCTGCTCGCCGTAGCTGCGGCGCAGATTATTTTTCACACTGCCGAAAGTTTTTTCATCCAGCTCTGTTTGCAGCTTCGCTGACATCAGCTGGCGTATGCCGGCATATTCCATCCCGTTCTGACCGTTTAAGGCGGCAAATACCTTAACTACTGCCTGCTGCTGTTTGTTCAGGTCAGCGCCGTCGCTGGCCAGGCAAACGCTGGTCATCGCCAGACTTATGACCAGACATAGGATAAAGCTCCAGATCTTTTTCATACTTACTGCTCCTCTGCTCAGAAAGTTTGCCCCAGCCTTGCAGGCCGGGGCAAGTATAGTATTTTCTGTATTTACTTTTCTACCTGTGCTCGCAGGTATTCGATTTCACGGCTTTGTTTTTCCATTTCTCTGCTTTGTTCTTCGACCTTGGCCAGCAGCAGCTGGATCTTTTCATCCTGCGCCGCTAAAGAATTATCTACTTCTTTACGGGTATAGATGATATCTCTCGGTTCTGCCTTGCGGTCTCTAGAGCGGTCCAGTGCAAAATTGACGCCGAAGTTGCCCATTTTACTGCCGCCTTCGGAAATGCCCAGCCCCAGTGAGAACATTACTTTTTCGTTGGGGGCGTAGAAGCCGCCGACTGCTAATGCGCTTTTGCCGCCGTAACCGCCGTAAGCCATGGCCAGCTCGCCCTTGTTACCATCCTGGAAGCGCGGATGCAGGCCTGCCATCGCTGCTGACAGAGCGCCGACCGTATCGATCTCGTCACCCAGCTTGGTGATATCCTGATTGATATTATTGATGTCCTGCTTGACCTGATACAGCTGGCTGCCATTGACGGCGTCCATCGAAGTAGCGCTGACTTCGCCTGCCGCTACATTGCCGATCGTAGTGCCGCTGCTGCCTTCCAGCGTGATTTTACCGGTGTTGATATTACCGCCGCTGTCCACGTCATATTTGACTGCGGTATCATAAACGGTTTTCAGCTGATCTTCCGACGCAGCCTGCCCGGAAACGTAATTATCTGCGTCCCAGGTAGTATTGGTCAGACCGCCGATCGTGCCGGAACCGCCGTCGATAGTGATCTTATCGGCAGTTATCATGCCGTTGGTGCCGTTCATATTGATATTACCGGTACTGATCGTACCGTTATTGCCGTCGATAGTGACTTTATTGGCGCCGCTGCCGATCTCAACGACATCATTCAATTTCAGTTCGTGATGGTCGCCGCCGTCAGCGTTAGTGCTTTTTTCGATCAGGATATTGTTGTCGACAGCTTCCATAGTTGTATGCTTAGCTGCCAGCTCGGCCGCTTCCGCAGCTTTATCATGGATCGCTTTCAGCTGGTCTTCGGTCGCTGCCTGCCCGGATACATAATTGTCCGGGTCCCAGGTAGTATTGGTCAGGCCGTTTATCGTGCCTTCATCATCTTTATTGATCGTCACGCCGCCGGCAGTTATCGAGCCGTCGCTACCGTCGATGACCACATTGCCGTTACCGACATCTATCTTGCCATCGCCGGTGCCGTCGACATTGACGCCAGTACCGATCTGCAGTTCGTCAGCCAGCTTCACTTCATAATCAGTGCCGCCGCTGCTGTTCGTGGTAGGCGTAACGACGACGTTGCTGTCGCCTGCCGAAACAGTAGCCTGCTGCGCTGCTTTCTGCGCTACTTCATACAGCTGGCTGCCGTTGACGGCATCGGTAGAAGTTGCGCTGACCTGCCCTGCCGCTACATTTTGGATCTGACGGGTCGCCCCGGAGCTGCCTACGCTGACAACGCCCACGACGTCGCTGACGCCGGCCCATTTAGTATAGCTGCTGTTGCCAGTAACGCTGTTGATCGCCGTTGCTGCAGAATTACTGCCCAAAGCGACGCTGTTAGCCAGCGAGATACTGGTATCGTTACCAAGCGCGAAGGAATCATCAGCTCCGGTGCTGATCGTATTGCCGTTGCCGACAGCGGAACTGGAATTAGCAGCAATATTATTGCCATAGCCAAAAGCATGGGACGAATTGCCGCCTACATTATTAAAAAGGCCTACCGCCGTTGAATAATCGCCGCTGACAGCGTTATCATAACCCAGGGCATTGGAAACGTAGCCGCTGATATTATTGCTGTGGCCAAAAGCGCTGGCGAATTCAGCAGTCACCTCGTTATTGTTGCCGAAGGCACTGGAGGCGTAGCCGCTGACTCTGTTGCCGGCGCCGACAGCATTAGTGTATTCTTCTGATGCTGTATTTTCATTGCCGATAGCGTTGGATTTGACGCCGCTGGCTGTATTTTTATAGCCTACGGCGCTGGCATAACTGCCGGAAGCCGTATTCATACTGCCGATAGCGTTGCCGACATAGCCCGAGGCCGCATTGCCATAACCAAAAGCACTGGCATAATTAGCAGACGCGTTATTGCTGGCGCCCACAGCACTGCCGAGATAGCCGGTCGTTGTGTTCTGATAGCCCAGAGCACTGGCAAAGGACCCCGAAGCGTTATTGTTGACGCCGAAAGCGCTGGAGGAAGAACCCGACGCCTTGTTCAAAGCACCGAAAGCATTGGCATATTCGTTGCTCACTTCGTTGGAACGACCCACGGCGCTGGCCGAAACCGCGCTGGCCGTAGCCCTGTTCTGATAGCCGATCGCCGAAGCAGCAAAAGCCTGCGCCTGGTTATTATAGCCGATCGCGTTAGTATAATTGCCGCTGGCGGTATTATTATAGCCAAAAGCATTACTGATCTCGCCGCTGACGGTATTATTTGAACCTACGGCCGCACTGCGAATATTGCTGACCGTATTCTCCGTACCGAAAGCGCTGGCAAAATTACCGGCGATATTATTATTGTAGCCAGACGCGATAGCATGCTCGCCGCCGACCTTATTGCCGTAGCCAAAGGCACTGGCATAGCTGGCAGTAGCTTCATTATACACACCGTAAGCATTGGCATAGGCGCCGGAAGCCACATTCGAGGTACCGATGGCGTTGGCCAGATAGTTGGAAGCCGTATTATCATAACCGACCGCCGAACCAAAATCGCCTGTAACCACGTTTTTCACACCCAGCGCACTGCCCGCATAGGCCTTAGCCTCATTTTCATGCCCGAAAGCACTGGCATAACGCTCCGTCGCTTTGTTCTGCGCACCGAAGGCCTGGGAATCCTGAGCCGTAGCTTCGTTTAAATAACCGAAAGCCTGGGCATTATGGCCGCTGGCAGTATTGCTGATACCGACAGCGCCTGCCGAGATCCCTGAAGCCGTATTCTTATTTCCCAGCGCCGTAGCATCGTTAGCTGTAATATTGTTGCCGAGCCCGATCGCGCTGGAATTCTCTCCGATCGCATAGTTATCATTGCCGATCGCAGTAGAATACATCGCCATTGCCTGATTATTATTACCGATCGCACTGCCTCCGGTAGCGATCACCTGATTATTGCGTCCCATTGCTACGGCCTCTGCTGCCGAAATGGTATTGGTAAAACCAAACGCCACTGATTCATTGCCGCTGACATTATTCAAATAACCAAAGGCGCTCGTACCGATACCATCCGCCAGATTGCCGGTACCGAAAGCATTGGAATTATCCGAATTCGCCTTATTGGCAGTACCAAAAGCGTTACTGTCCAAGCCATTGGCCACATTATCCTTACCAATAGCATTAGACCCGATGCCATTAGTGATATTGCCGCTGCCGATCGCGTTCGATTCATTGGCATAAGTGTTGTTTTTACTGCCGATGGCATTGGAATCCTCGGCCAAAGCCTGGTTATTCGCGCCGATCGCATTGCTGTTATCAGAAATAGCATGATTGTTATAACCTACAGCATTGGTATTCTCACCGCTGGCGTTATTATTTACGCCGGCAACAGTCGAATTGGTCCCGGTTCCATCCGCAAAAACAGCCGCGGCATAAACGTCGCCTGCACAAAACCCCGAAATCGCAAACAAACCGCTGCTCAAAAAAACTATGATTTTTTTCTCTAACTGGTATCTTTTGGATTTAGACAACTGTCTCACTCCTTCATCATCAATTTTTACTTCAAATTTTTATCTTTTATCGCACAGGGGCAGCAGGCGTGTTACAGCCTGACTTCTAATGAAAATGATTGCCCTGGCTTTTGCCTTTCCCGCTCCTTTCTGTAAATTTTTCACGCTGATTGCAAGACCCCGATTATACATAAAGGGTTGTTTGGAAATAATATTTTAAACAAAGGAAGCGACTGTATTCCCTGTCTAAAAACGTTCATCAAAGCTGCGTCTTTAAAACGCAGCGTGTATTTGGGTTTGCCGCTCTGCTTTTTTCGCAAAGCGGCACTTATGGGGAAATATTTTCAAGCAAGACGGAGGGTCGCAACGTCTTGGTGAAAACCTTACTCATCCTGTCTACTTTCGCAATATTTTAATTAATTCTTGTTTTGATAATTTCTTATTCCTTATACTTAATAGTATCTATATAGATTATTTTTGATATAATACCATATTTGTCCCCCCCCGCAAGACATTTTTGTTATAAGTGAATACGCCTGTCTGAAAGTCTTGCAACTGGCACCCGAACTGCAAAAAACCGCCTGCCCAGGCAGACGGTTTTGTTATTTGAATTATTTACTTGCCAGCCTTAGACAACAGCCTCTTTTCTTCTCAAACAAATAAAAAAACACCGTATGCAATCACACATACGGTGTCCCAGAACTTTTATTCTCTTTTTCAATGCTTCTGCAGCTGTTTATTTATTTCACGCACCAGCGTCGCTAAATTTAAAGGCTTGGCTAAATGGCTGTTCATACCTGCCTTTTTCGCTTCGATGATATCTTCGGCAAAAGCATCGGCCGTCATCGCCACAATCGGCACGGTTCTGGCATCGGTCTTAGCAGAAGCGCGGATCTTCTGCGTGGCTTCATAGCCGTTCATTACCGGCATCTGCACATCCATCAGCAGCAGATCATAATATCCTGCCGGCGCCGCCGCAAATTTTGCCGCACCTTCTGCGCCGTCAAAGGCACTTTCTACAACAGCTCCGGTAGATTCCAGCATTTCCACCGCTATCTCACGGTTCAAGGCGTTATCTTCCACTAATAAAAAGCGTTTACCGCTGAAATCAGTTTTACTCTTCTGTTCATCGGCAGCTGCTTGACCTAAAACATATCTCTGTAACGCCCGGCACAAAGTCGACATAAAAACAGGCTTCGTCATAAAACCGTTGACACCCGCCTGACGCGCCTTCGTTTCAACATCGGCCGAATCATATGCTGAAATCAAAATGATCGGCAGCGGTTCGCTGATGGCGCGGCGAATGATCGCCGCCGTTTCCACTCCGTCCTGATCCGGCATCCTGCAGTCCAATATCACCGCGTCGTAAGGCTCACCCGCCTGATGCGCCGCCAGGACCTTCTGCACCGCCCGCTGTCCACACGTTTCCCAGTCCGAACGAATGCCAATCTGCCGTAAAAGCTCCGTCGTATGCTCACAGACGATCACATCATCGTCGACTACGATGATCTTCAAATCGGGAAACTTAAAATTGCCCAATTCCAGTTCACTGATCGGCAGCGGCAGCCTGATCGTAAATTCAGTACCAGTACCAACCTCGCTGCTGACCTCGATCGTCCCGCCCATCAAATCGACGATTTTCTTCGAGATCGCCATCCCCAGACCACTGCCTTCAGTTTTATCGATCCGGCTGTCTTTTTCGCGGGTGAAGGGTTTAAAAATATCCCTCAAAAACTCCGGCTTGATTCCGATGCCGGTATCCCTGACTGTAAATTTGAACCAGGCTTTGGCCGCATTTTCTGACGCCGTTTCTTCGATATCGAAACTGACGGTACCGCCCGGCGGCGTAAACTTGGAAGCGTTGGAAAGCACATTGATCAGTACCTGCCGCAGACGCAGCGAATCGCAGCACAGCTGCTCGTGCCTGATATGCCGCAGGCGCACGTCAAAATGCTGCTGCCTGGCCTTGACACTGCTCTGCATGATCGAAACGATAGTGTCCATCACCTCCGGCAGCTCGATCACTTCTTCCGCCAGAGTCATTTTTCCGCTTTCTATCTTCGACATATCCAGCACATCATTGATCAGGCCCAGAAGATGCTGACTCGAAAGCGAGATCTTCCGCAGACAGTCCTGTACCTTTTCCGGAGTGTCGATATGCGTTGAGGCAATATCCGTCATCCCCATAATAGCGTTCATCGGCGTCCTGATATCATGCGACATCCGGGAAAGAAAATCAGACTTTTCACGGTTAGCGACTTCTGCCGCCTGCAGTGCCGCCTGCAGCTCCTGTGAACGTTTTTCCAGCTGCTGCTGCAGTTCCTTTTGTTCAACTACTTCAGTAACATCAATAAAGGTAGCGTAAATGACCGGGATATCGTTAACCTTTTGGTCGCTGAACATACCGCTGACTTTAATCCAGGAACAGCTTCCATCTTTACGCGGCATCCTGCAGATACATTCATAACCACTTTTCCCTTTCAGCAATGCCTGTTCAACTACCATCGCCATTTTTTCATACTCTTCCGGGTACTGCTCAAAATATTTGCGGCAGCTGTTATGATAGATCGCTTCATACTCTTGCTTTGTGTATAAAGTCTGCGAGTAAAAATAATCATTAGCCCAGACTACCGTAAAATTTTCGTCCATCAAGTGCTTACTGACACTAACGTTCATTGCACTCATCAGCATATTGTAATCATAGACCGTCTGCTCACTGCTTTGTTCGTTCAATTTAAGGCCGTAACTGTCAGCGTTCATGCTTTCACTTCTCTCATTATTTTAAATTTCTGCAAATCCTCTCATCAATTTAAGTTTTACAATTATTTTATTTAATATTTTCTAAATTATTCGTCATCTAATTAATATTGTAGTTAACTGATTTTTAAAAAGCAATATTCTTGCAATATTATTTTTTGATATCGTATAGTTTTACCCCCCCCACAGGACAATCATACTGATTTACTTACTCGTTCTTTTTAAGCTTCCCCATATTGGTGAATATATGTAAGCACTGCAAAAATATCATTCAACAAATCCTGCAAACTGCTCTATTCCTGTCATATATACCAGCAGACCAACAATATAATAAAAAACACCGCACAAAATGTACGGTGTTTTAGTGTTTTATAATTTATTTTTGGGATTCGGCCGCTGTTTAAAGCAGTGATAGCTGCAGTAATACTGCCGCCGGCGTCCGGCCAGTGCCGTATAGACATGATAGGTTTTATTGCAGGAAAATTCCTTGCCGCAGATCGGACATACCTCCAGCAGACTTTTTAAAGGACCGCTGGAACTGCTCCCGCCACCCGTTATTTCATTGCCGATAACATCATCTTCATTTTTCATAACAGTTGCTCCCATCCTGCTTATTTTTTAATTGCATCCCGTTTATTTTTTGTATTACCAGTTATACTTTTTATTATATAATTAATAAATTTATATAATTTTTCAGCACGGTTTATTATAATACATCAAATCAATTCCTGCAAGATTTTTGCCGTATAATTTATATTTTATTTTCCAAGCCTGACTTATGACGTCTTCCGGCCTTTTTTACATACAGCCTGCTGCAGATAAAAGAAGTAAACGGGATCGTAAACAGGATGCCAAAGCTGCCGATAACGGCCTGCAGGATCTCTACGACCACCATTTCCTTGTTCAGCAGATACAGCAGCGAATGGTTATAAGCAAAGAACAGCAAAACTATCGTCAGTGAACCGCCGATATATGCCAGGATCAGCGTATTGGACATCATGCCCAGGATATCGCGGCCGATATTATTGCCGGCTTGCAGCAGCATTTTCCTCGTAGGTTCAGCAGTAGTAGCCGCCAGCTCGTTCAGGGCCGAAGCAATATCCATCGCCACATCCATGATCGCTCCCAAAGCGCCGATAATGATCGCGCTGAATATGATCGCTTTCAGATCGACCGGGTCAGCAGGATTCAAAAACAGCAGGTACATGGAATCCTCGTCTACCAGCCCCGTAAGCTGCAAAAAACTGTCTGCAGACGCACTGATAAGCGCCGCAATGACAAGTCCGCCGATACAGCCCAAAATAGTCGCGACCGTTTTTCTGCTGATGCCATTCACCAGCAGCAGATTAGTCACGACAATAAAAGCACAGGTCAGGATCGTCCAGCAGTAAACGTTCTTGCCTGACAGTATCGCCGGTACAAAAACTGCAAAGATCGACAGGCAGCAAAAAAGCAGAGAGATCAAAGTATTTACGCCCTGCATCCGTCCAAAAGCGATAATACTTAAAGCAAAAACAGCAAACAGCCACATCAGTACATTACTGCGCAGATGCTCGGCATAACTCCATTCACCCTGACTACTCTGTCCCGGCAGCAGCAGCACCTTATCGCCAACGGCTACATCGCGCCCAACCGCAAAACTGCCGGCTTTATTCTGCGCAGCCGTCACTTTGACGCCTTCTTGCCTTCCTGACAATAATTCGGCTTCAAATCTTATCTGCTCAAATTTAGCCCCGTCTGCTGCCGGCAAAAGCTTCACTACCCTTGCCTCAACAACGTCAGTAGGCGATTTCTCTTTAAAAAAACTTAAACCCTGCACAGCAAAATAATGCCCCGCCGCAAGATACAGCACAGCCAGAATGATAGTAACGAGATAAACAAATTTATTTTTCAAGGTACGACCTCCAAAATTTATTTAAAATAAATTTTGGCAATTCTCAATTATCAAGACGCACTTTCAGCCCGATCAGCGTCAGCCTTGCCAGACTGGCAGGCAAAGCCCTGCTTCCAACACTTTCAGCCGGAACTGACAGACTCAGCAGCAATGGCAGCAGCGCCGGCAGAACATAATTAAGACAGCTGCCGATAACGCTGACCGTCAGACACACCGGGCAAGCTGTTCCGCTGCAGTCATGTCCGTGACTGGCCTCTACATATAGAGGAGCCCAGACTGCGCCGACAGCAATAACCAGTATCAGCAGTAAAGCTGTTATCGATTTATAATTACTTTGTTTTAAAGTCATGGCGTTCACTCTCAAAACAAGATTTTTCTGTTACTCTATTTATTAATATACCACAAAAATTTCCGCTGACTTGTGAACTTTTCACTACTGCTCACAGTACAGCCCAGCTACTTCAGACAGTAATAAAAAACAGGCCAGCCTTCTAAAAGCTGACCTGTTTTTTATTCATGCCTGCTATCAGGCATTTTCATAATATCTGATCACTTTTATACGCCGCATTCTTTTATCATTAGCTTTGACCGGCGCTTCATCACACTCCGGATCGACCAGATCCTCCAGCCTGCACCCGAAAATACTGCGCAGCTTCAACAGCAGTTTCAAACTGCCGGGGACTCTGCCATTTTCAATATTGCTCAGGTGGGTCTGCGTTATATCCAGCATTTCCGCCAAAGCTGTTTGCTGAATGCCCTGTTTTACTCTTCTGACTTTGATTTCATTGCCTATTTTTTTTAAATCGATACTTTGCATATTCGTCCCACCACTTTCTTTAAAAATCTTTTTGCTTAGCTTTAATCAAGGTAACGAATGACCCTGACTCTCTTTTTCCTGGGTTTGTTTTCATCTTCCAGACAAAGCAGTTCGTCGATCGTACAGCCTAAAATATTTTTCAGCTGCAGCAGCAGTTCCAGGCTAAGCATAGCGCGGCCAACTTCGACGTTGCTCATATGTGTCTGCGAGATCCCTAATTTTTCTGCCATCGCTGTCTGAGAGATCAGTTTCTGCATCCTTCTTACTTTGATATTCATCCCTATTTTTTTTCTGTCTAAAGTTTCCATTTTCCACTCCTTACTGTGTACGTATGCATATAGCTTCCTTTAAAAAAATATATCCTGCATTTCTACACGTTTTTCTATTTCAAATTTCATCATAATTGCAAACTGTACACCAACATTTTTAATGTTTAATTATTTTGCCAATTAAATTAAGTATAGTTTATTGTTTTTATTATAGCATTTATTAAAAACCAGCACAATATCTTATATAAAAATGTTGCTCCAAGCCGTTTTTAATCACATATTAAACTTTTTCATATTTTTAGCAGAAGTAGTTTTGTATTAATTAATAAAATTATATTTTTTATTCGTTTCCATTTGTTATTTCATTCTTTAATAAAAATAAAGTATTTTTAAATTATATCTAATCGTTTTTTCAAATAACTAAATTTACTATATGTTTTACTATAAATGTTTATGTTATAATTTACTTGTAATATTTTCGAAGGGATATTGGCGATGTTAAGCAAAAATACGCTATTTGAATTTCTTTATCAAAATTTACACGACCAGATCACCTGCGGCCATCTGAAACCTGGCGATACTCTGCCTTCCATGCCGCAGCTTGCCGCCATTTATAATGTCGGTATCCGCACCGTCAAAGATGTTTTGGCCAGATTAAAAACAGAAGGCCTGATCCAAACGACAGAACGCAAACCGGCACGTGTCATTTACCGGGCTGAAAAAAACAGTGCTTCTCAAAGCTATGCTGTTGGTCTGCTGCGGCGTCAGGAGTCGCTGACAGAAGTTTATCAAACCATGGGGCTCATTTTACCGTCCATTTTTCATTTTTCTGCCGCACACTGCGATATCAAAAAGCTGCCCTCCTATCAGAAGCTGCTCAAAAAAAATAACTGTCAGGATACTGCAGCGCTCGATGCCGCTTTTTCAGCTCTGCTGAACGAACTGCTGCGCAGCTCCAACAATCTGCTCTATAACGATCTGTATAACAGTCTGAAAACTTATTCTAAGGTTACTTTAGCGGCACCTAAAAATATGCTGTTTAAGTATGATCCGGAAACCTTCCGGTTGCTGCTGGCTGCTTTACAGAGTAATGATTACCAGCTTGTCAATAAGCGTTTCAATGATATGTATCTCAGCTTTTCTGTTTCAGTCAACAAATATATCCGGAAAGTATACAAAAAATACCAACAGGCAGAGATTCCCGAACCTGTTTATGATTATAACTGGAGCGCTGAAAAAGGACGCGACCATTACTATACCCAGATCGCCCGTGACCTGATCGATAAGATCGCCGCCAGCATCTATGAGCCCGGTACACTTTTACCTTATGAAGCTGTACTGGCCAGAAACTACAAAGTCTCTATTTCCACGATCCGCAAATCGCTGGCTCTGCTCAACGAGATCGGCTTCGCAGAAACCATCAATACCAAGGGCACTATTGTCAGGCTGCCGCCTACCTTCATCACCGCTAATTGTATGCAGAACGAGCGTTACAAAAAAGATACGCTGATCTATCTCAGCGCCTTGCAGCTAATGTCAGTTATTATCAAGCCTGTCGCTGTGGCTGCAGCCGGCAGGATCGATCCCCAGACACAGAAAGCCTGGCGGTCAGAATTTGGTCAGCCAGGTAAAGTACCCCTGGCCTTAATAGTCAATTCCCTGATCGAACTTACGGAGCTGCAGCCGCTGCGGGCGATACTGCAGGAAACCAATAAACTGCTGCACTGGGGTTATTATCTGGCTTTTCACCGCCAGAATCTTGCAGGAACGACGGATACTCTTTGTAAATATACATGGCAGGCTTATTTACACCTGGAAGCACGGGATATTGAAGGTTTCAGCACTCATCTGGCAATTTGTTTTTCCTATATCCTTGAAACGATCCGTGATTTTATTATACAGCATGGCCTGCAGGAAGCCGCAAAGCTTGCAACACCTTACAAGATACCCGATTTAAATATCAAATAAAAAAATAGACCTGCCCTAAGGCAGGTCTATTTTTGGGGAATATCTTCAAACAAGGCGGAGAGGGTTGCAATCTACCTTGCCGAAAATCGACTTCACAAATTTTAAATATCGCAATATTTAAATTCGCAATATTTTAATTTATGTTATTATAGCACATTCCCATTTTTTTCAAAATAGTTTTTCAGAAATTTATTTTTAAATCAAAAAGCAGCTTCTCCATTATTAAGATGAGAAGCTGCTTTTACATTTTTCCAGGAATATTCCCTGCTGTTCTCACAGCATATTTTCATCAAATACGACAAAAACATTTTTGCCTTTTCCCTTGGCTTTATACAAAGCGCTGTCCGCTTTCTGATACAGGTCGTCAAAAGCAGCGCCGTCGTCAGATTCACAGAACACCATCCCGATACTGCAGGATATCTTCAGTCCTTCTTTTGCCGCGCCTTTAGTGTACAGACTGCAGATCTGCCCGGCTTTCACCAGGGCATTTTCCATACTGGTGATATCACACATCAGCACCGCAAATTCATCGCCGCCGATACGGCCCAGCAGATCCGAGCTGCGGAAGCTGCGCTCAAGATTGGCAGTAAGCTCACACAGCACCGTATCACCGAAGGCATGTCCCCTGCTGTCGTTAACATTTTTAAAATCATCAATATCCAGCAGGAAAAAGGCATGCTGCCGTTTCGAGCTGTCAGCTAAAACCTCATTGACATATTTTTCAAAAACAGCCCGGTTATAAATACCCGTCAAAGGATCACGCTCAGCCTTATGCTGCATCCGTGCAAATTTATTCTGCGTATCGTTGATATCCAGAACATTACCTAAAACACGCTTGATCTGCCGCTTATCATCAAATACCACCGCCATATAAAAACGATACCAGTGATAATCGCCATCAGAAGTATGCAGGCGCCCCTGAAAAACTGTCCTGCCGGCCCTTTGCAATTCTGTCAGAGCCTTCTGCACGGCACTGCTGTCTTCCTCATGAAAATACTTATTTAAACTGCTGCTATTCTTTTCCGCAATAGTATCAGTAATAAAGCCGCCCAATTTTTCCAGTATCTGTTTTTCGGTATTATGCCCGGCCGCACCTTCACCGGTATTTTTTACGATCAGAAATTTACATGCTTTCAGATCAAATTCAAACATGCAGCCTTCCATCAAGCCCGCCGTCAGCCGCAGACCCTCTATCTCCGCGTTGATCTGTTTTAAACGGTCTTTTTCGATCTGCCGCCAGATATAGATGATAACGAGAAAGCACAGACAGATGAGCAGGAAATATTTTCCCATCGTATCCCGGGCGATCTTATTCAGCATCTGCTGATCTGCCAGAAGATTGGTTCCTGAAACGATCTGGAAAGTGTACCAGTCGTTAACTTCTACAGGCGCAAAGACTACATACTGTGTCTCGCCAAAGATATCAGTATAATAGAAAGCGCCGCTTTCTTTATTGGCAATAGCTTTTTCCAGGTCTTGCTCCGTCATCGAGCAGCCAATGGCTTCCTGCTCCAGGAATTTAAAGAAATTTCCCTGCTTGCCATTGCCGATGCCCATAATAACGTCGCCCTTTTCATCTGCGATCATCGTAATGCGGTCCTGCTGCATATTCAGCACCGCCAGCAGCGTTTTCGTCGCATTGTCAAGATCATAGGCTTCATGGACAACGCCGATGACCTCTTCATCCTTATACAGTGGCTTAGCCAGAATAACTACTTTTCTGCCGCTGGACGGCAAAACGACCGGCCCTTCAACAACTTCTTCTCCCTCTAAGGCCCTTTTATAATAATCCTGATCCAGGATATTGATTTCCTCGCCATTGCTCATCAGGGTTTTCTGACCACGATAAGTAAGTCCAACAGTCGAAAAATGCCCTGTGTTGGAAACTGTACTCAAAAGATTGATCAAATTATCCTTCTGCCCTTCATATCGAGGAGCGTTTCTCAGCACGATATCCAGTAATTCATTCTGCCGCTGGATCTCGGTATGCAGAATAACCTTGGTATGATGGGCTGCGTCCAGCAAATAATCGTAAGTCTGGCGTTCCAGAATGTCCTTTTGACTGGCACTGAAATTGAATGCAAAAGAAACCGCCAGGATCAAAACTGAGATTATAGTTATGACGATCAGCTCACGATGCAGTTTTCCCCACATAAAGCTACCTCTTTCTATTTTTTACAAATGCTCTCTGAATTCTACAAAATAAAACAATTAGGTTATCCGCTATTAATTATAACCTATTTTTTATATTATAGCATTTTTACTTTTAGCAAATAAATACTTTTATCTTTATTTTTTAAGCCCGGCCGCTGTTTTTTACTGCCGCCGAAAAAAAGCAAAACACCGCTTTCTGTAAAAGCGGTGTTTTGCCTGTAGGAAGCTATATATGAGATGTAATTGCCGTTAAGGCTTAAACATGGCTATTGGAAACTTCAACAGTTTTGTTCATGACGTTGGTAAAGAATGTAACCGGCACCATAGTCTTGCCATTTACTAAAATCGGAGCGTTGTCCAAAGTAATGGTTTGGCCATTGCGTACATATTGGTTGCTGCCAATAGTCATAAAATAGGTCTGATCACCTTTTTCCATCGAAACATTTTGCATACCGGCATCCCAGAATACCTGGTAGTCCATTTTTTCCATCAGCGGACGCAGGGGCAGGTATACTGTATCTTCTTGAACCATGATGGCTTCATCAGGAGTTAATACCAGCTCTTGTTGATCCATAACGATGGTTCCTGCACCAAGATGGACTTTGATATCGGCACTGTTGGCTTTAGCAATAGACCAGCCAAAAATGCCTACCAATAATAAGCAGACCACTACGATTACAGATTTTTTCATTTTCATTGACCTCTTTCCTTTCCTGCTGAGCAGGTTTTGTTTACGATTTTTATTATATACACTTTTTCATCTGTGTGAAGTTTTCAATATTTAAATATCAACTAGAAAAAAATTACAGTTTGCTTACAAAAATACTTTTTCCGCCCTTTTTACAGGTCTGAATGACGCATTTTAAAGCCCTTAACCCCCCTGAAACAGTAGAAGTAAATAAAAAAACGACCTTTGTAAGCGCAGTACCTGCAAAGGTCATTTTTGAGTATAAAATTTTTTTAATCCAAAGACTTGACGATCACCAGAACAGGAAACGCCGCATCGGGCAGATCGCTATGAGCACCGCCGCAGACCTTTTCTTCATAAGCGTCCCGGTCCAGCAAATCAAAATCTACAATAATATCGTCACTGTAATATTCCTGAGCCGGCTCAATATCTTCTTTGCGGATACCCTGCCAGGCAGCTTTCGGCACTTTTGCCGCAAAAAATTCCAAAGTCGATGATTTAGCATGATAAATCTGGATCGCGTCTTCTGCGGTATACAACATAACTTTCAACTCCTGTCTTTTCAAGATCAACGGCGCGCTGCCAATGAATGACAGCATCGCTTGTTGTTATTATCACTATATCACAGAAAGCAGCGACAGTCAAAAATCTTAATAATAATTATTAGTTGCATTATTTTCTAAAATATGATTGCTAAAAAGCGGTACTGCCGCCATATCAGGACAGTACCGCAAGTCAGCTTTATTTATTATGCCTCGATCGGCTCGTCCTGCAGGGCTTCATAGCCTTCCTCGCCAGTACGTATCTTAACGACGTTCTCTACATCATAGATAAAAATTTTACCGTCGCCATACTTGCCGGTATAAAGCACTTTTTTCGCAGCTGCCACCACCGCAGCCACAGGAATAGCCGAAACAACAAGTTCTACTTTGACCTTGGGAAGCAGATGCACGCTTACTTCCGCACCGCGGTAATATTCGGTATTGCCTTTCTGCAGCCCGTAACCCAAAACCTTCGTTACCGTCATACCGGTAATACCAAGTTTATCCAAAGCTTCCTTCAAGATCTCAAAACGCAGCTGCGAAGTAATGATCACGATCTTCGTCATTTTCGGTCTGCCTGCTGCCGGCAGAGCGGCAGTAACGTGAGTAACGGCAGCACCAGCCTCTGCTGCTTCCTGAGCAGTCACAGCACCATGGAAATCTTCTGCTGCCGGCATAAAATCGGCATAAGAGCTGGCCAGACCATGCTCTTCCATATCCAGCCCGGCGATTTCCTCACGCGTGCTGACCCGCAGTCCGATAGTTTTATCGAGGATTTGAAAAATCAGCGTCATCACGATACCGATATACGCCGCTACCGCTGCAACTCCTGTCGCCTGAATGATCAGCAGCTCACTGCCGCCGCCGTACAGCAGACCGCCGTCTACTGCAAAAACACCAACCAGCAGCGTGCCCAGCGCACCACAGACTCCATGTACCGAAATTGCGCCGACAGGATCGTCGATTCTGGCAATCTGGTCAAAAAATTCTACTGCAAAAACGATCACAAGCCCGGCAATGATACCGATCACAAAAGCTCCCGGAACACTGACTGCGTCACAGCCAGCAGTAATAGCGACCAATCCTGCCAGCGCGCCGTTCAAGGTCATCGATACATCAGGCTTGCCGTAACGCAGCCAGGTCAGGAACATCGTTGCCGTCGCGGCAGAGGCAGCGGCCATATTAGTAGTAACAAAGATCCTGCCCATTGATGTCAGGACATCGTCACCGGTCGCGCAAACTGTAGAGCCGCCGTTAAAGCCAAACCAGCCGAACCAGAGAATGAATACGCCCAAAGCGCCCAGCGTCAGGCTGTGTCCCGGTATGGCATTGACACTGCCGTCAGCATTATATTTTCCAATACGCGGACCAAGTATCTTGGCACCGACAAGCGCGGCTACACCACCGACCATATGGACCGCCGTAGAACCGGCAAAATCATGAAAACCCATGGCGCCGAGCCAGCCGCCGCCCCAGATCCAATGCCCCGAGACCGGATAAATAACCGCGCTGATCAAAATACTGTAGATACAGTAAACAGAAAACTTCGTCCGTTCGGCCATAGCACCTGATACAATAGTCGCCGCCGTAGCACAGAAAACAGTTTGAAAGATAAAAAAGGCCCAGGACGGATAAGACGCCCCATAATCGTTTTGCACAAAAAAATCAGGCGCACCGATCAAACCGCCGATATCCGTGCCAAACATCAGGCCAAAGCCAATGATCCAAAAAACGATACTGCCCAGACACAGGTCCATAAAATTTTTCATCACGATATTGCCGGCATTTTTAGCTCTGGTAAAACCGGTCTCGACCATGGCAAAACCCGGCTGCATAAAAAATACCATAAACGCGCCGATCAGTACCCACATCGTATCCGCTGCTGCGTATTTTTCCATCATCATAGTCCCCCCACATCCAATCATTTTAGCTCTATTTATAAAAAAGAAGCGTATCCTCAGCGGATACGCTTCTTCGCGTTGTCAGCTTCCCCAGGGCGTCCTTTAATTGTTGACGCCGTAAAGCAGCTTGCCGTAGGTCGGATACGGCAGATAGTCTTCACCGATCAGCTCTTCGGCAGCATCAGCATAGCTGCGCAGGAGCTCCATTTCTTTTAAAACCGTGTCATGATAATAGTTGGCCTCAGCTTTCATATCAACGCATTTTTCAGCACCTTTCAGCGCTTTGGCCAGCTTTTCACCGCTGTTATACATTTTAGCGGTCAACTCGGAAATCTTCGCCGCCAGATCAGCTTCAAAGCAGTTTTTGATCCCCAAGTCCTTTTTAGCCGCAGCATTGCCCAGCAGGTCATTAGTATAAGCCGCTGCCGCCGGCAGGATATCCTTATACAGCATATCCAGCATCGTCAAGGCTTCGATATTGATCGTTTTGGCATATTTTTCCAGCATGATCTCCACCCGGGAACGCACCTCGGTCGCTGTAAAAATACCGTGTTTAACAAACAATTCGATATTTTTTTCCGCTTCCATATAAGGCAGCGCTTCCGGTGTGGATTTAAGATTAAGAAGCCCCCTCGATTTGGCCTCTTCTACCCATGCGTCCGTATAACCGTCACCGTTGAACACGATACGTTTATGCTTGACGATGGTTTCTTTGATCAATTTCTTCATGGCAGCATCTTTATCGGCTGCTTTTTCTAATTTGTCTGCGAATTGATTCAAAGCTTCGGCAACGATAGTATTGAGAACGATATTAGGGCCGGCGATAGAAAACTCGCTGCCCAGCATTCTGAACTCGAACTTGTTGCCGGTGAAAGCGAACGGAGACGTACGGTTTCTGTCCGTATTATCCTTGGTCAGTGCCGGGATAACATCGCCGCTCAATTTCAATAACGCCGCCGCGTCAGGATTGTACTGCTTCCCTTTTTCGATAGCTTCCAGAATATTGGTCAGCTCCGTCCCCAGGAAAACAGATACTATCGCAGGAGGCGCTTCGTTCGCGCCGAGACGATGATCGTTACCGGCGCTGGCTACACTTACGCGCAGCAGATCCTGATATTCATCAACAGCTTTGATGATAGCTGCGAGAAACAGTAAGAAACGGGTATTTTTATGTGGTTCTTTACCGGGATTCAGTAAATTATCGCCTTCAGTAGTCGCAATAGACCAGTTATTATGCTTACCGCTGCCATTAACGCCAGCAAAGGGTTTCTCGTGCAGCAGGCATACCAGTCCGTGACGCAGGGCAACGCGCTTCATAAATTCCATTGTCAGCTGATTATGATCAGAAGCTACGTTAGTAGTAGTAAAAATAGGTGCCAGCTCATGCTGGGCCGGAGCAACTTCGTTATGCTCCGTTTTAGCAAGCACGCCCAGCTTCCACAGCTCCTCATCCAGCTCCTTCATAAAAGCCAGGACGCGCGGCTTGATGATGCCAAAATAATGGTCTTCCATCTCCTGCCCTTTCGGAACCTTGGCTCCGAACAGTGTACGCCCCGTATATACCAGATCCTTACGCTGCTCCCACATCTCCTTATCGACGAGGAAATATTCCTGCTCCGGCCCGACAGTAGTCACAACCTTCTCGGTCGCCTGCCCGAACAGCGCCAGTATACGTCTGGCAGCCTGGTCGACACAGCACATCGAGCGCAGCAGCGGCGCTTTTTTATCCAATACTTCGCCGGTATAGGAGCAAAACGCAGTCGGGATGCATAAACAGCCATCCTTGATAAACGCATAAGAGGTAGGGTCCCAAGCAGTGTAGCCGCGGGCTTCAAAAGTAGCGCGCAGACCGCCCGAAGGAAAGCTGGAAGCATCAGGCTCGCCCTGGATCAGTTCTTTCCCGGAGAAATCCATAATAACGCGGCCGTCTGCCGTCGGAGCGATAAAGCTTTCATGCTTTTCGGCAGTAATACCGGTCATCGGCTGGAACCAATGGGTAAAATGGGTCGCGCCATGTTCCAGCGCCCAGTCTTTCATCGCATTGGCGATGATGTTGGCAATCGGCAGATCCAGCGCTTCGCCTTTTAAGACAGCGTTTTTGAAAGTCTTGTAGGTAGCCGTTGGCAAACGGTCTTTCATAACCGTTTCATTAAATACCAGGCTGCCAAACATTTTCGGTACATTGCTCATAATTTTCTCCCCCTCACTGAAACTAAACAGAATAAAACAAAAAGCAACGGCGAACTCAGGCCTTGGCCCGCAACTTCGCTGTTGCTTATGCTGTGATTATAAATTACTTTTCAGGATTTGTAAAGAGTTTTAGCAAATATTTTTTCATATTTTTATTTTAACGTTCGGTTTTTTAGCATAAAAACGCCTTTTTTTACTATTTTTTATATTAAATGTTCCGAAAAATCATTGACAATGAAAAGCAAACAAGCTAAACTAACAATGTAAAAAATCCATCTACCAATATCAACACTTGCGATTTAGCAGGCGACGAGTGCCTTACATTCGCCGGCTCTACTAATAAATTTATTTAAAAGAAAGCAGGTTACAGACAATGGCAAAAATGTTGTATGAAGGCAAAGCCAAAAAAGTTTTTGAAACCGAGAACCCCAATGAAGTAATCATCTATTATAAAGATGACGCTACCGCCATGAACGGCCTCAAAAAAGGCACTATCGCAGATAAAGGCATTATGAATAATACGATCACCAGCTTTTTCTTTGACCTGCTTGCCAAGCACGGCATCCCCCATCACCAGATCAAAAAGCTCAGCGATCGTGAAGCGCTGTGTAAAAAAGTCAGTATCATCCCCATGGAAGTAGTTACCCGTAACATCGCCGCCGGCAGCCTGGCCAAAAAAATGGGCGTCGAAGAAGGCTATGTTATGAAACGCCCTATCGTAGAATTTTACTATAAAAACGACGATCTTGGCGATCCGATGATCAACGCCGATTATGCCGAAGCTTTTGGCTTGGCAACCGATGCACAGGTTGCAGAAATCAAAGCCTACGCCCTGAAAATCAACGAAATCTTAAAAGCCTTTTTGGCTGAACGTAAAGTGCGCCTGATCGACTTCAAAATGGAATTTGGCGTCGATGCAGACGGAAAAGTGATCCTCGCCGACGAGATCACACCTGATACCAGCCGTTTATGGGACTGGGATACTAACGAAAAACTAGACAAAGACCGTTTCCGCCGTGATATGGGCAGCGTCGAAGAAGCCTATCAGGAAATCATCAAAAGACTGACAGGGAAATAATTAGCATATCACAAAATAAAAAGCCGACTGCGAGGTCGGCTTTTTTGTTATATAATTATGATAAAATTAATGCCGCCTGACGAAAGCGAGGTATCTGCCATGGAAAAACAAACCTTGATCGCTCATTGCCTTACTTATCCTAATGCTGTCGAAGATTATCCCTTTGCCGATAACGATCTCACTATTATGCGCCATCCATCCGGTGGTAAATGGTTTGCCTGTATTATGCATCTTCAAGGCAAGCTCTGCATAAATCTGAAATGTGATCCTGTCAGATCCGAATTTCTGCGCCGTACTTACAAAGGCGTTTACCCGGCCTGGCATATGAACAAAGAACATTGGAACACCGTCGAAGTAAACAGTGTACCCAAAGGCGAATTATTTGCCATGATCGCCCACAGCTTTGAACTGACCGCGCCCAAAATACCAAAAACGATGCCCATGAGAAAAACAGAGAAATAAAAAAGCACCGCTTTCAGGCGGTGCTTTTTTATTTCTCTTCTGTTCAGATTTCAATACTGCTTAGAAACTCCAGCGAGCACCCACATTCCACTGCCAAGGAGTTTTAATATCATCGCCAAATGTTTTAACTACATCAGCATAAACATAACTGTTGTCCGTAGTTTTGAAGTTGAAGCCCAGGCCTGCTTCATACCAGGTGCCGCCAATATCCTGACTGTAGCTGTTGCTGATACTATTCAGGCTCAGATAAGTATCGGCATTACCTGCAAATTCATGCAGCAATGAAGCTTTGGCATAAATGCTGCCTTTATCGCTGATAGTTTTACCCATTTCAAAGCCCACTCGTCCAACGCAGCTCTCCAGTGTATCCTGGTTGACTTTGATCCCGTTATTAGTAGTATAATCCTCACCGCCGATACGCATCAAGGTCAGTTGAGCCTGCGGCGTTACATACCAGCCGTTATCGAGACCTACCTTCATACCATATTCACCGCTCAAGGAAGTTCCCCAAGCATCATAATCGCCATGAGTATGCCCTGCTGCCGCATAATTATCGTATTCGTTGGATAAACGACCTTGTTTTAAAACAATATCAGTATAATGTCCTCTGTCACCCAGCCAGGTTCCATAAAGTGACAGGGAGGTGCTCTTGTTTTCACCTTTACCGCTATCGTAAGTAGTTTTTCCGTCGTTATGGCTTATTGCCGCACCATAATGCCAGCTGCCGGCTGCTTTATCATAACCCAGCTGGAAAAAATTGTACTGATTTTTATAAGCACCACTGTATTCAAATTCACCGCGGTTCATACGTGCCCAAATGCCTTGGTCTCCCTCGCTGTTACGCAATTCTCCTAACCGCTGGCTCAGCGTGCTGTCCTCCTGCCGCCATGAAACGATCGCCACACTGGCAATATTGCGCATAGAAGTCATAGTAGAACTTTCCTTATTTTGTTTGACGCTGTCAACCTTGACCGTACTGCCGCTGGCGGCAGTATCCAGATCAGCGCTTACTGAACCCTTTAACAAACCTTCTGCTACATTAGCCGTAGCTGTAAGACCAGTATTAGTACCTTCCGCAACACTAATATTTTTAGCTAAACCCCCTAAATCATCAGTCACATTGTTAAGATCGTCGGCGGTGATACCAGTGTAATTAATTGTAAGTTTAGGACCGGCCGCCGCTTTGGCTTTGAGATCGATTTTATTTACAGCATCAGATTCTATCGTACCAATTGATAATTTGGCGGTTTTTAAATCGGAGCTCGTTAACATATTTACAGTGCCTCCACTGCCATTAATGTCACCAAGTTTAACTTCCTGCCCCTCACCGCCATTCACATTAATAATACCATCGTTAAAATTTAGTTTATTAACAAAGCTGTTCTTATTAGTATTCCATTGTGCACCGTTGGCAAGTCCTAAGGTCATGCCTCCAACCTCTTTTTTCCCGTCTGGCGGATAAGGATTACCGTTAACAAAGATATTGCCGTTAAATACAGAGTCTTGTGTTGTTAAATTTAAATCAACAATTGCATCTACCGATGTTCCTGATGTCGGTTGGTCATAGTTAAAATTAATATCTCCGTTGATTTTAACTGTGCCCTTGCCATCTTTATTGATCTCTGTTGTTGCACCGCCGCGAGTGCTCAAAAAAGTTCCTGACTCTACTGTTAAATTACCGTTAATAATTACTTTAGCACCGCTATAATTAACAATGCCGATATTATTATATTCCCCTGCGGTTGGCACTTTATTACCAGAAGTTACGTTAATATATGTGTTATCAGCATCTATTTTCACAGTGGACGGATTGCCATCATTTACAGTCTTATTATTTTGTGCCCAAATACCAACAGCTAATCCTTCCGCCGAATTGGCTTCAATACTTACATTTTCACCTTTGACATTAATAATGCCCGGTTCAACCTCACTGTTGTCCGTTGAACGTATTGCATTCAGCCCCAGAGCATCTTTTTTCGCGTCAACCTTCACCGTGACATTTTTAGTTGTATCATCACCAAGGTTTAATGTCCCGCCATTTATAACATGCTTGTCTTTATCAGTGAAAGCCCCCGCATATACTGCTCTTGCTTCACCTTCCGTATTAGTAACCGATATGTTTATATTTTCTGATGCCGCATTCAAAACGGCTTTATCCCCAACAAAAATTCCATATACACATTGCGTTTCACTGCGTTTAATATCTGCAGCAGTAAAATCTGCTTTCTTATCGCCCTCGCCGTGGTATATAAATTCCGCATTTGGCTTCACAGTAAGAGTATCGTAATCAACAATTGAATCAGCCGCTAAAGCTGTTCCTACCGGCAAAGCTAATACTAATCCCAGTGTTATTTTTAGTGCCAAATTTTTCTTAGTTTTAACCAACATTTTCTACACCTTCTTCAATAAATTTCAACACAGGCAAAATGATTCAATATCTGTCCATACACCCTAAAATTCAGCACCCTCCCCTATTCTTGATCATTTAAGATCAAATAAAAATTTCTGATATAGGTCTTGAATTTCCAGATACAAAACAGCCGTTTTATTTAATATTTTTTAATTATTTTGTATCTCTTATGATATATTACCACATCTGTACCCCCCCGCAAGACATTTACGTTAGTATATTTCAAACTTTTTATGGTCTTGCACAAATTTTCGATTCAATTGTTATCAAAACACACAAAAAAACTTAAAGGGCCTGCTGTCTGTAAAATACAGACAACAGGCCCTGATAGCATTGAGCTCTATTTAATTATCCAACTTTCAAGTACCACTTCACGGTTTTAGTTATATGCTCTTAGTCCAGTTTAACTGCGGTTCCGGAAACGCTGACCATCAGCATACCGTTAGTTTCGCCCAGCACTTCATAATCCACATCGACACCGACTACGGCATCGGCGCCCAATTTAGCGGCGCGCTCAGACATTTCCGCCAGCGCTTTTTCACGTGCTTCCTGCAGTTCCTTTTCATAGGTCCCGCTGCGGCCGCCGATCATATCCGTAATGCTGGAAAACATATCCTTGATAAAATTGACGCCGGAAACTACTTCCCCAAAAACAATACCTTTATAAGCAACGATTTTTCTGCCTTCTACAGCAGGTGTGGTCGTAACAATCATACTGTCAGCTCCTTTTATTTTACTGTTACCAGTTCATACGCGCGTGTTCCCATACCCAGCTTTTCGGCATGAGCAAGACAGGTCTTCCATTCAGATTCCGGTGTCAGGTTATGGAAATGATCATGTCCCTGACAGCCTTCCGGATCAGCTTTTAAATGATCGTCCAGCAGTGAGTTCGCCATGACCGGCGCTGCGTTGACCAGATCTGCACAGGCCTGATCCAGCGCCACCGGGTCAAAAGATGCCAGCATACCGATATTAGGCACTACAGGTGCGTCATTTTCCGCATGACAATCACAGTAAGGAGATACGTCAACGATCAGGCTGATATGAAAATGCGGCCTGCCGTGCAAAATAGCCCAGGCATATTCCGCCATCTTTTTATTTAGCGCTTCCATACTGGAACCATCAGCGGGCGGCTTCACCGCGTCCATCGGACAGGCACCGATACAACGTCCGCAGCCAACACATTTATCCAGATCGATATGCGCTTTTTTATTTTCGATGATCGGCGCACCATGCGCACAGATCCGCACGCAGGCACCGCAGCCGATACATTTGCGTTCACTGATATGCGGTTTGCCGTCATGGTGCATTTCCATTTTGCCGGCACGAGAACCGCCGCCCATACCGATATTTTTAATAGCGCCGCCGAAACCAGTAGCTTCGTGACCTTTAAAATGGTTCAGGGAAATCACGATATCCGCATCCATCAATGCTTTGCCTATTTTCGCCTCTTGCACCAATTCGCCGCCCGGCACAGTTACATAAGCTTCGTCAGTACCCTTCAAGCCGTCGGCAATAATAATGTGACAGCCTGTTGAAAAAGGACTGAAACCATTTTCATAAGCAGCTGTAATATGCTCCAGCGCATGCTTACGACGACCTACATATAAAGTGTTGCAGTCTGTCAGAAACGGACGTCCTCCTTGTGCGGCAACGGTATCAACAACTACTTTGGCATAATTTGGGCGCAGAAAAGAAAGATTGCCCGGTTCGCCGAAGTGGATCTTGATCGCCGCAAATTTATTCTGAAAATCAATATCTCCGATCCCGGCTGCTTCGATCAGCTTACCCAGCTTCTGCGGTAAACTCAACCCGCCATATCTGGTACGCATATCCGAAAAATAAACTTTTGCCTTCGTCATATTCCATTCCTCCCTTATAACAATCCCGGTAAATTCAGGTCGCTGCTGTCGATAACAGGCCGGCCCAGCGCACGTGACGGCACAAAACTGCCGTGGCAGTCGCTGCCGCCGCTGACAAGAAGCTGATGCTGACGGCAATAAGTGAGCAGTGCCGCAGTATCTTCCTTGCTGTGTCCCGAATGGTAACATTCAAACCCGTCAAAATCCTCCTTCGCCAATTCCAGCAGTGTCGCTGCCAGCCCCGGCCCATGAAAACTGCTGGCTGCATGCGCGCATAAAGCTACGCCGCCGGCAGCATGGATGGCATCCACAACTTCTTTGATCGAAGGAAAAACCGGAAAACCAAGATCATGTTCTTTGGTAAAAATCCTGCTGAAAAAATCATTGACATCGCCGCAGAGCCCTTTATCCTGCAAGAAAGCCAGGGCTTTCCAGCCTCCGCGTCTTCTATCATAATCATACCGCAAAAACTCTTCAAAATCCAGCGGCCAGCCTCGTTCGATCAACATTTTTATGCTTTCATCATCCTTGCTGTTCAAAAGCCGCTCATTATGCTCCAATAAATCCATCAGCCGTTTGTTTGTGACATCGATACCATAACCCAGGATATGAAAACAGAAATCGTCTTTCGTCGAACAGATCTCCGCACCGGGAATAAATTTTAATCCTGCTGCGACGGCCAGCTCATGTGTCGCCGCCACATTGGCCACGCTGTCATGATCGGTAACAGCAATAGCTCCCAGCCCTGCTGCAAGCGCCGCTGCAACGACTTCCGGCGGAGTCCAGGTACCGTCAGAAGCGGTACTGTGGATATGTAGATCAACTTGCATCCGTCTGCTCCTCCTTCCTGCAGCGGCAGATCTTGCATTCTGCCGTCAGGTTCTCCTGTGCCTGCGGTTTCTGATAAAAATGTCTGCCAAATAAACAGCTCAAAATAAATATACAGGTACCAGTCAGTACAATAGTGCCGCCCGGCGCTAAATTAGCATAATAAGATAAGGTCAGTCCGCCTGAAACGATAACGAGCCCATAAGCAATACCGCCGTAAATCGTCCCGGCAAAGCTGCGTGCCGTCTGCAGTGCGCAGGCTACCGGTATCACCATCATAGCGGAAACCAGCAGCAGGCCTACGATACGCATCGAAAGCGCAACTGTCAGCGCCGTCAGCACCGCCAGCCACATATTGAGTCGGTCAGCAGGCAAGCCTGCCACCCGTGCCGATGTTTCATCAAAGGTCAGATACTGCAGCGGCCGGTAAAAAAGTACCACAAAAATACAGGCAAAAATCCCCAGGCCGGCCACTATCCATAAATCGCTGCTGCTGATCGTCATCAGACTGCCGAATAAAATACTGCTTAAATTAAAACCGCCCATACGGTTCATACTTGTAAAAACAACTGCCAGCCCGATACCACTGTAAAAGAAAATTGCTAAAATCATCTCTGAAAAGGCCGCCAGCCTGGTCCGTACCCATTCTATCACGAGCGCCCCAAGCACAGTGACCGCTGCTGCGCTCAAAACGGGCTGCCAGCCCATCAGCGCTCCGCCCGCTACACCGGCGAAGGCGATATGTCCCAGGCCGTCACCGATCATCGACTGCCGCCGCAGCACTAAAAAACTGCCGATCAACGGGCAGATCACTGCCACGATCAAACCAGCCAGCCAGGCGCGCTGCATAAATTCTGTTTCAAACATTTCCAACATATAAGTACCTTCTATCTGTAAAAGTAACCGTGCTTATGACGATGCACCAGCGCCTGCTGTACGTCGCCCCAGAAGCAGACATCGTGGTCAAGGCACAAAGCATTATGCGCCACTTCGGCTGCCAGCTCCAAATCATGCGACACCATCACGATCGTCACACCCAGCTCACGGTTGATATCCCTGAGCATTCTGTACAGTTCGATCTTCGCATCCGGATCGACTCCGGTAGCCGGCTCGTCCAAAAGCAGCAGTTCAGGCTGCCGCACCATAGCGCGTGCCAAAAAGACACGCTGCTGCTGACCGCCTGATAACTCACCTATTTTACGATGCGCAAGCTCTTGAAGATAAAACCGTTCCAGCATCGTTTCTACTCTGGCTTTGCCAGCCCGGGAAATTTTCTGAAACATACTGCTGCCACACAAAAGGCCCAGACCGATAACCTCTTTGACACTGATTGGGAAATCGCGATGCTGTTTAGCAGGATTCTGCGGTACATAACCGATTTTTTCCCAGGCCTTGAATTGCGGCAGCGGCGTTCCGTACAGCTCTATCTCGCCGGAAGTCGGCTGCAGAATGCCTGCTAAAAGACGCAGCAGCGTACTTTTCCCTGCCCCGTTAGGGCCAATAACGGCAACAAAATCTCCCTGGACAATCTCCACCGAAAGATCGTGCAGAATCCAGCCTTCGCCATAATTATAGCCTAATTTGTTTATTTTAATGATATTTTCCATAGATCCACCGTTTATTTAACGCCCAATGCCAACTCCAGATTGTCGATATTCCGCGTCATGATTTTTAAATAATCGTCGCCGTTGTTTCTGCCTGCTTCACTCAAACCTTCCAGCGGATCAAGCACCAGCGTTTCAGCTCCGGAGGCTTCCGCAACAGTTTGAGCGATCCTGGGACTGACAAGAGTTTCAAAGAAAACATATTTTACCTGATTGTCTTTGATCGTACTGATCAGATTTTTCAAATCAGCAGGAGTTGGTTCCGCATCAGGAGAAATACCCATGATCGCTACCTGCTGCAGACCATAATCTTCAGCCAGATGACCAAAGGCGGCATGAGTCGTGACAAACAGCTTTTGCGGTGCTTTAGCCGCCAGCTCTGTCAAACGCTGGTCAAGCTGCAGCAGTTTTTCCTGATAGGCTTCGCTGTTCTTTTTATAAACAGCAGCATGTTCAGGATCAGCCTGCACCAAAGCAGCCGTTATTGCAGCAACTTCCAATACAGCTTTTCTCGGACTCAGCCAGACATGCGGATCTACATGAGTAGCTTTTTCGTCAAACAGCCCTTTGCCGGCCTCCACACTGGCTAACTGCTTGTCCTTTACAGCTTCTAAAGCAGGCCGGGCCCAGTTCTCGACCCCGCCGTTATAAACAAAAAGCCTGGCATTGCCTAATTTTGTTAAATCCTTGGCTGTCGGTTCCCAGTCATGCGGTTCCACACCGTCAGCGATCAATGTATCGACCTGCAGTAGATCTCCGCCGATCTGTCTGGTAAAATCAGCCATAGGATAAAAGCTTGCCACTACCGGCAGCTTGCCATCAGCCTGTTTTTGTTCACTGCCGCAGCCGACTGCCGCCAGTAAAACCATACCCAATATTACAACTAAAAACTTCTTCATTCTTACCTCCTACAAATTACCGCAGCTAAAATTTATTATTAAGCAGTAAGCCGCTTCACTTCTCCCCGGTGAGCCCTTGCCAGAACGCACCAACCTTATTTTTACTCTTTATCACCTCTTTCCTCAGACTGCTCAGTTATCACAATCTTCACAATAACCATATAAAATGCTGTGCTGCAGGCTTAAATTAAATTTATGCTTATGCAGTACATGCTCTGAAAACATATCTAAGTGCTCACAGCTCAGAGGAATGACTTTTCTGCATTTCAGGCACACCAGCTTCCCTCTTAAATCAGCCTGCGGACAAGGCAGACGCCAATACTGCGTTCCCGATCCATCAACCGGCTGGATTTTAATGACAGATCCTTCCAAAGCCTGCCGCTCCAGAAAACGGTACACCGTCGTCTGACCGATGTCGATCTGCAATTTTTGCAGGCTGCTCAGCAAGTCTTTAACAGTTAAAAAATTATGTTTATCCTCTAAAAAATATTGCAGCATCGCTTCCTGCTGAGCTGTTTTATAAGGATTACGTTTTTTCATAAGGCACTTCCTAATTTGAAATTGAAATTCATATTCACATCTTACTCTGATTTAAAAACCTTGTCAAGCACACAGTCAATTACCTGCAATTTAAAGAAGCTCTATAATCACCTGCCAAAATAGAGTATAATACTATTAACAAACATCTTTTTTAAGGAGGATTTTGCCATGCTTACTAAATTACCCGCCCAAAATAAAATCGCCGCGTTCGATATCGACGCTCAAAATACCTTTACTCCTGTCTGTCCGGACGAACTTCCGGTTGCCGAAGGCGACCAGATCGTTGAGGAACTGAATGCCCAGGCAGCTCTAGCATCGCTGCGTATCGGCTCGCGTGACGCCCATTCCCCTCAGGCAGTCTGGATCGCAGGTAACGGACATCCTGTGCTCAGTCCCGTCAGCGGCTACCCCGATGTCGATGTATACTGGCCGGCTCATGCCATTGTTGGGACCAAAGGTTTTGAATTTATTACTGGTCTTGATCCTAAGAACTACGACTTTCAGGTCTACAAAGGTATTGAAATCGACAAACATCCCTATGGGGCCTGTTACCATGATTTAGCCAACACACTTTCTACCGGCGCGATCGAGTATCTGCGTGAACATGGCATCACTACAGTGATCTGCGGCGGCCTGGCTACTGACTACTGCGTAAAAAATACTGTTTTGCAATTACGTGCCGCAGGTTTCGAGGTCATCCTGAACCTTGCTGCCTGCCGCGGAATCGCTCCCGATACAGTTGCGGCGGCACTCGAAGAAATGCGTACCCACGACGTCACGATTGTCGAAAATACCGCAGAATTAAAGAAAATGCTGTAAGCACACAAACAAAAGGACGAGCATGTGCTCGTCCTTTTTTCATTATTATAGTTATTCTTTCTGCCACACCTCAATACCACGCTGGCTTGGCAAGATCGCCGGATCGAACTCCGGCTCTACGATACCGGCACGTTTTTGATCCATATAATCATGCAAAGCAATATAAGCATACTTGCCTAAAATCGCGATCGCCACTAAATTCGTTATCGCCATCAGCGCCATAAACAGATCGGCCAGATCCCATACCAGGGCAACTTTAGCCACACTGCCAAACAGTACCATACCCACTACGAAAACACGGAACAACATCAGCGTCATATAATTTTTACTGATAAACCCGATGTTGATCTCACCATAATAATAATTGCCTACAATAGAACTGAACGCAAACAGGCAGATCATTCCTGCCAGAAAACTCGGCGCCCATGGTCCTAAATGCTGTGACAAGGATTGCTGCACCAATTCGATACCGGTCAGCTTACCTTCAGTATAACCATCAGACAACAGCACGATAAAAGCTGAAGCCGAGCATACCAGTAAAGTATCAACAAAAACGCCAAAAGCCTGGATCAGGCCCTGTTTTACGGGATGCGAAGCACTGGCAGTAGCAGCAGCATTCGGCACACTGCCCATACCAGCCTCGTTTGAGAACAGGCCGCGCTTGATACCGGTCATCAGCGCCGCACCCATACCGCCGCCGGCAACAGCCTGCAGATCAAAGGCCGAACTGAAGATAGCGTTGAAAACCTGCGGCAGTTTCTCTATATTCATCAAGGTCACGCCTAAAGCTATTAAAAGATACAGACCGGCCATAATCGGCACCATCCATTCAGCGACCTTCGCAATACGCGCCACGCCGCCAAAAATGACAATACCGGTCAAAGCGGCAATTATACAGCCCATCACGAAACGATCCAGTCCAAAGGCAGCCTGCAGGGAAATTGTGATCGTATTCGCCTGTACCGAATTAAAAATCAAACCGAAGGTCACACTGATCAAAACGGCAAACAAGGCCGCCATTGGTTTGTTGCCCAGTACGTTCTTAATATAATAAGCAGGTCCGCCGCGGTAACCGCCGCCTTCACGCGGAACTTTGTAAATTTGAGCCAGCGTGCTTTCAATAAAGCCCGTAGCCGAACCTAAAATGGCGATGATCCACATCCAGAAAATCGCTCCGGGACCACCGCTGACGATAGCGATCGCAATGCCGGCAATATTACCAACACCAACACGGGAAGCAGTGCTGACACAAAATGCCTGGAAGGAAGAAATATGGTTATGTTCAGTCTTCTGCCCAACGCCTTCCTTTAAAAGACGTACCATTTCCTTCAGGCAGCGCACCTGTACAAATCGTGTCCGCAATGAAAACCAGATCCCCAAACCCACCAGCATCACAATCAGAACATATGACCATAAAATATCATTGGTAAAAGCAACAAAACTCTCTAAAAACTCCATTTTTTCTCTCCTTCATAATCAGACCTGTTATTAATTTTCTCTCTCGGCAGGTACCTCTACATATTCGCTGCCGACCTGTTCCAGCTGCGTTGCCGTATTAAGCGCCTCAGTCAGCCACCGCTCCGCCTCATCCTGCTGCTCTTGTTTCATATACAGCAAAATCCTGGCCTGCTGACCATATTCTACCGACGCCACTGTAAAAAGCTGCTGCTGATAGATAATATTCAGAAGTTTTCCTGCGTCTGCCGCGTCCGCACTTAAAGCAAAAGTGCCCATTAAAATCTTCCGTGCCAGGCCGCAGCTTTGAACAGCTTTGGACACGCTGCCAGTATACGCGCGCACTAACCCGCCTGCACCAAGCTTGATCCCGCCGAAATACCTTGTCACTACCGCCGCAACGCCGCTCAGCTGATTTTTCCGCAGCACTTCAAGCATCGGCAGTCCTGCCGTTCCTGACGGTTCGCCGTCATCACTCGATCTTTGCGCCAGCTCATCAATAATATAAGCAGAACAATTATGCGTAGCATCCCAAAACTCTTTTTTTACAGCCTTGATGAAATCCTGCGCTTCTGTTTCACTGCTTACTTTTTTCAACGTGCAAATGAACCGCGATTTCTCAATAACTGTTTCGTCACGGTAATCGGTCCTGATAGTATACAATGCTTTTACTCCTTTTCCAATACGCTGTTTTTATTATAGCATAAGGCAATATTTCCCGAAACTTTATCTTTAGCCTTTTAACTTTAAAATTTTTTTGTTATAATATTTGGAAGTATTAATAAAAATATGCAAACCTCCGCTGTTTTCCGCAGACAAAAATCTACACCATAAGGTGTTGATCTGATATATTTTATTTTTATTCAAGGGAAAGAGGTTTTACACAATGAAAACGTTTTGTCATCTGATAGGCAAATACTTTGGTATCATCGCCGTTGTATTTCTTATCCTGGGCATGACCGTACCCGACAGCTTTAAATGGGTAGTCGGTAATATCGGCGGCATCCCGGTTTTGAGTACCTTATTGGGCGTTATTATGTTCGGTATGGGCACCACACTCAATCTCCGTGATTTTGCTTTAGTTTTAAAGCGGCCTGTCGATGTTTTTGTCGGTGTCTGCGCCCAGTATCTTATCATGCCTTCGCTGGCTTTTTTACTGGCTATGGCCTTTAATTTAGACCCGGCTCTAACTGCCGGCGTAGTTTTAGTTGGAACCTGCCCTGGCGGAACTTCCTCCAACGTCATTACCTTCATGTCCAAAGGCGACTTGGCCTTATCTGTAACTATGACCAGTGTTTCCACACTGCTTTCACCGATTCTTACTCCGCTCATCACCTATCAGCTTATCGGACAGAAAATCGCTTTTGACCCGCTGGGAATGTTCTGGAGCATCATTCAAATCGTTATTATACCGATCTGTCTTGGTCTGGCTGTTAAAGCGCTGCTGCCTAAACTTGCTGAACAGGCTACCGATTATCTGCCTGCTGTTTCGGCTATCGCTATCTCCCTTATCATTGCCGGCGTTATCGCCGTCAGCCGTGACAACATCGTCAAAACCTCCGGTATCATTCTGCTGGTCGTCATCTGCCACAACTGCCTGGGTTATCTGTTAGGCTTTATTTTAGCCCGGATCACCGGCATGAGCTGGAAAAAAGCCATTGCGCTTTCAGTTGAAGTAGGTATGCAGAATTCCGGTCTGGCTACAGGCCTGGCTAAAACTCATTTTACTTCCATGCCTATGGCTACCGTTCCTGGAGCTATTTTCTCAGCCTGGCACAATATATCAGGCGCACTGCTGGCCTGGATCTTTGTCAACTTCCTCAATCCCAAATATGCTCCTGCCGAAGAAGAAGAATCCGTATCATCTCAAGCTTAATATTACAGAGAGATAAAAATTAAGCAAGCGTCCGTTTCTTAAAAGAAGCGGACGCTTTTTTTATCCGAATAAACACTGCTTCTCAAACCACCGGCAACAGTGTATAATTCATTTTAGTAATATTTTTAAAATTTCCAGCAAAAATATCTGTTTAAACTGATATTTATAAAGGAGTTGCTACATTGTCCGAACTTGCTCCTCTTATCGAAGACCTTGCTTTTATCCTTGTACTTGCCGGTATAGTTACCATTTTCTGCAAAAAATTCAATCAGCCTTTGGTTTTAGGCTATATTTTGGCAGGCTTCTTTGCCAGCCCGCATTTTAACCTGCTGCCGAATGTAGTCGATACAGCCAATATTACAGTCTGGTCGGACATCGGCGTTATTTTTATTTTGTTCAGCCTGGGACTTGATTTCAATTTTGCCAAAATCAAAAGTATCGGCGGCACAGCGCTGATCGCCGCTGTCACAGAACTGGCAGGCATCACGCTGCTTGGCTATGCCTGTGCCAGACTGCTTGGCTGGCAGCCTATTGACAGTCTCTTTGCCGGAGCTATGCTTACCATGTCTTCTACAGCAGTCGTCAGTAAAACCTTTGAAGAGCTGGGACTCTTGAAAGAACGCTTCACGCAATTTACCTTCGGTATCCTGGTATTGGAAGATATTTCCGGTATCATTATGATGGTCATGCTCTCAACCATCGCCGCGGCAGGCGCTGCCATTTCCGGTACAGAAATGCTCGGCAGTATCGGCGAGCTGGCTTTTTTTCTCATTATCTGCTTTGTCTGCGGTATTTTCTTCCTGCCTACCTTCTTCCGCAAAGTCAGCCGCTACCTGACTTCCGAAACACTGCTTATTTTCTCGCTGGGCCTTTGCCTGAGCATGGTAGTCCTGGCAACTAAAATGGGTTTTTCGTCGGCATTAGGCGCATTCCTTATGGGTTCACTGCTTTCCGGTACGGCTTTTACAGAAACCACAAAAAAACTTTTGACGCCGGTCAAAGATCTTTTTTCCGGGATCTTTTTCGTTTCTGTCGGAATGATGGTAGACCCCGCTCTGATCATTAAATATGCGCTGCCGATCGCTGTACTTACAGCAGCTTTGATCATCGGCAAAACTATTTTTTCATCACTGGGCGTCCTTCTGGCAGGCAAAGACCTACAGACAGCGCTGCGCTGCGGCTTCAGTTTGACGCAGCTGGGTGAAATAACCTTTATCGTAGCCTCTATCGGCGCTGCCCTCAAAGTCACCAGCGATTTTTTATATCCTGTTTTCGTAGCTGTTTCAGTTATCAGTATTTTTCTTACGCCTTCAATCCTGCGCCACGCCGATAAAGTATCCGGCTGGCTTCTGCGTAATCTTCCCGCAAGACTGCTGCGGCTTTTACCACAGCCTGATGAAGCTCCCGCCAGCGACGAGCAGCGCAGTGCCTGGAAAGAACTGCTGCAGAGTTACTTTACCCGCCTCACAGTTTTCTGTGTAATTCTCAGCTTCCTTGCCTATCTGGGACAAAGTAAGCTGCTTCCATATTGCCACAGGCTTTTTGACGGCTATACAGCTGATATTATTGCCGCAGTTATCCTGCTGTTGTGTATGGGGCCATTTTTAATGGCGGTCATGTTCCAGAGGATTGCACATACAGACCTTATAGCAAGTCTGTGGTTCCAAAAACCCGCTAATCATCTGCCCATTTTTCTTCTGCTTTTTATTAAGATCGCTGTTGGTTTGTTTTTTATCCTGTCCGTATTTACAAGTATACTGGGTTTCAGCAAATTTATCGCGTTTGCTGCAGCCTGCATTCTGGCAAAATTCATCTATTCCTCAGAGTATTTCGTGGAACGCTATTTACAGATCGAGGCTCAGTTTATGATTAACCTGAATGCCAAAACTCTGGCAGCACAGAAAAAACACGCCGCCAACCATCCTGCCTGGCTCGATGAACAGCTGCATGTCAAACGCTACCGTGTAGCAGCGACTTCACTCTGCGGCGGTAAAAGCCTCAAAGAACTTAATCTGCACCGCCGTTATAATGTTTTCGTGCTTGAAATCCAAAACGGCAGCCAGATCCTGCCTATCCCCAGCGGCAGTGCCGCTATCTATGCCGGCTCTCAGCTGCTTTTAACAGGTACGCCCAGACAGCTGCAGAATTTTGAACTGGCAATCCAATCCTATGATATGCAGATTCTGCCGCTGTCTACTGATAACCAGCAGACACTGCACCAGTTTTTAGCTGATCCAAAGCATGGCGGCACCGCCTACTTCTGTTACGCGATGCCGATCGACAGGCATTCGCCGCTCTGCGGCTCCACTCTCAAAAAAAGTTCTTACCTCGGCAAGGTCAATTGTCTGGCTTTAGGTTTGGAACGTGGTAATTATACGCATCTCAATCCTGATGCCTCCTTTGTCTTTCAAAAAGGCGACATCCTCTGGATCATTGGTACTCAGGAAATGATGAACCAGCTTTTTATCAGCGAAACCATTTAAAAAGACAGCAGAGAAAATTCTCTGCTGTCTTTTACTGTTTTTTCTGCGCTTTATCTTCATACATCTTCATATCGACACGTTCCAAAAACTCTTCCAGGGTTTCTTGTCCGTCATAAGCCGCCACGCCGCAGCTGATTGCTATACTGTACTCACTGTGCCCCTTTTTAAAACGGTGACCTGTAATCGTTTCCGACATTTCCAGGCAAAGCCTTTCCACATAGTCTTTATCACTGAAAGGGCAGGCCAGTAAAAACTCATCGCCGCCGATCCTGGCTGCCCAGCCGCTGCACTGCTCATTAAGCGCATTTATTTTGGCAACTACATAAAGAATGACCTCATCGCCGCATAAATGCCCAAACCTGTCATTGACACTTTTAAAATGGTCGATATCAATCAGCGCCAGCGTCAGCTTTAACTGTTCTTTCTGAACAGCAAACATTTCCTGCAGCAGATTATTGGCATGGCCTTTACTGTAAAGGCCCGTAAAACTGTCACGGGCCGCAAGTTCACTGTAACTGCTGATTAGTTCCCGCAGCTCACTGCTGTCTTCGCTGGTAGCATCATAAACGCTGAAAGAATTTGTCACATCGCGTCCCAGCTCCAGCACATATTCTTTACCATCTTGCTCCCAGGGCGTACTAAGGATCAAAATACTTTTATCTCCCAGATATTCCATTTTCATGATTTGCTTTTTCTGCTGGACAGCCCTTTCGGATGAACAATTCGGACAGGGCTTACTGCGATTCCACAGCTCATAACATTTGCGGCAGGGCTCACACATCTTGCCGTCATTATAATCGTGGACTAAGTGTGTCCTCATATCCACGAAGCGGTAAACATCAAATAATTTATCTATAGTTAAATTCCCTGCAAGCTCCTGATCGATTGCATCTATCGGATATATATTTTCTTCCAGTTCTATACTATCCATACCCTTTAAAGCCATTCAATTCTCACTTTCATATTTTTTATTAATTACTTATTGTTTTACAATTATAACAAATATAAATTGCCTTGGCAACGATTACTCGCTGCATTTGTACATATGCTATAATAAACATATATCATTAATTAGAGGTCACATATTATGGATATAAAACAATTGATACACACACTGCAGCACACACACCAGCTGCAGCCGGAACAAATGCAGACCTTGCTCACAGCCGCTTTCAGCGACGCTGTCATCCGTGCAGAGCTGGCTCAGGCTGCACAGCAAACTGCTCAGGCTGTTTTCGGCAATAAAATCTATATTCGCGGGCTGATTGAATTCACCAATTACTGCAGAAATGACTGTTATTACTGTGGAATACGACGCAGCAACACAGAAGCTGTTCGCTACCGCCTGACCGAAGAACAAATCCTTTCCTGCTGTGAGCAGGGTTACGCCTTGGGCTTTAGGACCTTTGTTCTGCAGGGTGGCGAAGATCTTATCTACAGCGACACAGATCTGGCAGCTATCATCAGCGCCATAAAACAGGCTTATCCTGACTGTGCCGTTACACTTTCCATCGGCGAACGCAGACGTGAAGCCTATCAGCTTTGGAAAAAAGCAGGCGCAGACCGTTATCTGCTGCGCCACGAAACAGCAGATAGCGAACATTATGCACGACTGCACCCGGCAGAACTCAAACTGAGTAACCGCAAACGCTGCCTGCGCGATCTCAAAGAACTGGGTTATCAGGTCGGCACTGGCTTTATGGTAGGCTCGCCCTGGCAAACAATGGCTAATCTGCTCGAAGACCTGGCCTTTATCCGTGAACTGCAGCCGCAGATGATTGGTATCGGTCCCTTCATTCCCCACCATGCTACACCCTTAAAAAATTATCCCGCAGGAACGCTGGAACAGACCTTAACACTGCTGTCCGTCCTGCGCCTGATGTTTCCCAAGGTATTACTGCCTGCGACAACGGCTCTCGGCACCATCGTTCCCAACGGACGTGAGCTTGGTATTTTAGCAGGTGCCAATGTTGTAATGCCCAATCTTTCCCCGGCAGATGTCCGCCAAAATTATCTTCTTTATGATAATAAACTCTGTAGCGGAGCAGAAGCCGCCGAAGCCAAGAATGACCTCGCCGCACGGCTGCATTCTATCGGCTATGAAATAGCCGAAGGCCGCGGTGATTATAAGGAGTCCTGAAAATGCTAGCAAAAGATCAAGTCATAAATACCTACCGTGCACTCAATAACTGGCGCAGCTTCCGTTTGAAGCTGTTTATTGAAGGTATCATAATCGGTATCCTTTCAGGGCTGATCATCAGCTTTTTCCGCTGGTCCCTGCATCTGGTAGAAACTAACCGTGAACATATTTACACCTTTCTTAAAAACACAGACTGGTATTGGACCGCTTTTTGGTTCATCGCTTTAGCTGTAATAGCCTTCACTTTAGACAGACTGACAAAATATGAACCTCTGGCTGCCGGCAGCGGTATCCCTCAGGTCAAAGGCGCTATTTTAGGCTTCATTAAAATGCGCTGGCTGCGAATCCTCTGGGTCAAACTGCTCGCAGGCATCATCGGCATCGGAGCTGGTCTTTCCCTGGGGCGGGAAGGGCCTTCGATCCAGCTCGGCGCCGTAACGGCACAGGGACTCAGCCGCCTGCTGAAACGTACCCGGCTCGAAGAACGTTACCTGCTTACAAGCGGCGCCAGTGCCGGCTTGGCAGCAGCCTTCAACGCTCCGTTAGCGGGCGTTATTTTTGCTTTAGAAGAACTGCACCGCAATTTTTCCGTCGTCGTCCTGCTGCCAGCCATGGCTGCCGCAATGACTGCAACGGTTATTTCACGTTTCTTCTTTGGTAACGACACTATTTTTGATTTTTTCGGTCTGCCTTTCCTGCCGCTGGAATATTATGGCTATGTGGCCCTTTTAAGCCTGGTCGTAGGTTTGGCAGGCGTAGTTTTTAACGCCGGACTTTTAAATATTCCCCGTTTCTACAAACTTTTCCCTACTCCGTTCAGCAAAATAGTCTTCGCATTATTCTGCGCCGGTATTTTAGGTTTTGTTTATCCGCAGGTGCTGGGCGGCGGCAACGAATTGATCAACAATATTGCCAAAACACCTTACACTCTGCAGGCTTTACTGTTGCTGCTGGCAGGTAAATTCATCTTTACAATGCTCAGCTACGGCAGCGGTGTCCCCGGCGGCTTCTTTCTGCCTATGCTTGTCATTGGAGCACTCACAGGCAGTGTCATCAGCAATATCATGATCGCTTTAGGGCTTCTTGACCCCTTTTTTTACTCCAATATCATCGTCATCTCTATGGCGGCTTTCTTTTCCGCCTCGGTACGGGCTCCGATCACCGGTATCATCCTTATTATGGAAATGACCGGCTCCTTCCAGCATATGCTGGTTTTGTCCATTGCCTCAATCGTGGCCTTTATTGCCGCCGAGCTGTGCCGCAGCAAACCGATCTATGAAGAACTGCTGGCACGCAGTCTGCAGTCCGCCAATAAAAATGACGGCAGTCACTGTGAAAGACAGCGGAACGTCATTGAACTGGCAGTCTGCAGCGGCAGTCCTATCGACGGACGTCTGATCAAAGAAATCAACTGGCCTGAGCATACACTGCTCGTGGACGTCAAGCGCGGCGAAAGCGACCTGATACCTATAGGTGACACAAGATTGCGGGCAGGCGACTTCCTTTATGTCCTCACCGACGATACATTAGCCAAAGATCTTCGTAAAATGGCCGAGGGTGAGTAATCTTATTCTTTTATATTGCGAAATTTTACTGATAACTTATCAGTTTTCCCTTGTCAAATAGTTGTTTTTTAGATATAATGTAAAGCACATTCTGTTTCTTATCAGGATGGCAAACTTGCACTTATCTATAATTTGAGGAGGGGTTCCCACATGGACAAAGTTAAGGAAACCTTAAATAAGGTTCCGCTCTCCGGATATATTGTTTTGGTTATCGCCATTGCAATTTTCTCCGGTCTGTTTGCAAATGCCGGTCATGGTCTGAATATTTTCGACTTTGACACATTAAACGGTAAATTCGGTACAATGAAAAGCGCTAAAGCAACATTCTCAGGTCAAGGCGGCAGCGGTGCACGCGACGGCTTCCTGTTTGCTTTCGGTTTGGCTCCCGGCGTTATGCTGGCAATGGGTCTCATTGAAGTAGTTGAACATTACGGCGGTCTTAAAGCAGCTCAAAAGCTGATGACTCCGATTCTGCGTCCGATCCTTGGTATTCCTGGTATCTGCGGTATCGCGCTCGTTTCTTCACTGCAAAGCACTGACGCCGGCGCAGGTATGACCAGACAATTACATTTGGAAAAACAGATCACTGATAATGAACTTTTGATTTTCAGTGCTTTCCAGTTTACAGCAGGCGGCCTGATCACTAATTATCTTTCTTCCGGTTCCGCACTGTTTGGATTCTTGACAGTACCTATTTCCATACCTCTGGCAGTACTGTTTGTTATGAAAATTTTCGGCGCTAATATGATGCGCGCCTATGTAAAAATATTCTGCAAGGAGGCCGCATAAGCATGAGTGAAGAAAAAATCAACCACGCTCCCGAAGACGCTGCAGCTGCGGCAGAGGCGGAACTTAACGCAAAATTAGCAAAACCTTCCTTAATGGATATCTTCGTTCGCGGTGCCCGCAAAGGCTGGAACATCGCTATTGATAATATTATCCCTAACGTTTTGATGGCTTATGTCTGCATCAAAATCTTAAACGTTACCGGACTCCTGACTCTGGCAGGCAAATTCTTCGCTCCTGTTATGGCCATCTGGGGTCTTCCCGGCGAAGCAATCATGGTACTGTTCAGTGCGCTCATGTCCATGGGCGGCGCTGTTGGTGTCTGCATGGCGCTTTATAACGACGGCGGCATCGATGAACGCTCGATTACCATCGTTATCCCCGCTATCTACCTCTTGGGTTCCAAGATCCAATATCTAGGCCGTTTGCTGGGTACTGCCGGCGTTCCTTCCAGACATTATCCGATCCTGCTCAGCATTTCTTTCCTGAATGCCGGTATCGCCATGTTCATCATGAAAATTTTGACCATGTAAAGCAGTCGTCAGTTTATTCTGAAATTAAACTCCATTCCAGTTATACTGGAATGGAGTTTTTTATTTAGAAACAACTATTTTCGCAATAAAGAAATCTCTTTTCCGTTGTAAATACAACTTACTTTAAACTGTAATTATAATATCATAAACATGGAAGAAGTATTTGTCTGCTCTGCCGTTATGGCAGCAACCACAATAACGGAGAAGTAAATCTCCATAATTATAAGGAGTGATATTATGGAACCGAAAATGTTTTGTTTTCAATGTCAGGAAACAGCCGGCAATAAAGGCTGTATGTTTGGAGGTGTCTGCGGTAAAAAACCTGAAACCGCCAATCTGCAGGACCTGCTGACTTATGTGACCAAGGGACTTTCCGAAATAACAACCCGCCTGCGCTCTGAAGGCAAAGAAATCCCAGCAGCCATCGACCGGCTGATCACTACTAACCTGTTCATGACCATCACTAACGCTAATTTTGACGATGACCGTTTTATCGACAGAATCAATGAAACTCTATCCAGCCGTGACGAACTGTTTGAACAGCTCCATGACGATACAGGACTGAGCGATGCCGCTTCTTGGCAATATCGTACCGCAGAAGAAAGGACCTTAAAAGCTGACAAGGTGGGAGTACTGGACACCGGGAATGAAGACTTACGCAGTCTGCGTGAGCTGACCCTCTACGGCTTAAAGGGTATGGCTGCTTACAACAAACACGCTAACGTTCTGGGTTACGCCGATACAGCTATCGATGCCTTTTTGCAGAAAGCTTTAGCAAAAACCTTAGATGACAGTCTGAGTACCGATGACCTGACATCCCTTGTCCTGGAAACAGGCAGCTTCGGCGTCAAAGTTATGGCACTGCTTGATACTGCCAACACTTTGACCTATGGCAACCCTGAGATCACAAAAGTTGAGCTTGGTGTCAGAAACAATCCCGCGATTCTTATTTCCGGGCACGACCTGCGTGATTTAGAAATGCTGCTGGAACAGACTGCTAATACAGGCATCGACGTTTATACCCATTCTGAAATGCTGCCGGCACATTATTATCCGGCTTTCAAGAAATATCCTCATTTTGCAGGCAACTACGGCAACGCCTGGTGGAAACAAAAAGAAGAATTCGAAGCCTTCAATGGTCCGATCCTTCTGACTACCAATTGTCTAGTGCCGCCCAAAGAGAGCTACAAAGATCGTATCTACACTACAGGCTCGGTAGGTTTTTCCGGCTGTAAACATATTGATGGAGAAATCGGGGAAATAAAAGATTTCTCTGCTATCATTGAACACGCTAAAAAGTGCCCTCCTCCCACACAGCTGGAAAGCGGCGAACTTGTAGGAGGGTTTGCACATCACCAGGTCCTCGCTCTGGCAGATAAAGTCGTTGACGCAGTCAAAAGCGGAGCCATCAAAAAATTTGTTGTTATGGCAGGCTGTGACGGACGCAGCCCGGCACGTAATTACTATACAGATTTCGCGAAAGCTCTGCCACAGGATACTGTTATCCTGACTGCCGGATGTGCCAAATATAAATATAATAAGCTGCCGCTCGGCGATATCGGCGGCATCCCCCGTGTTTTAGACGCAGGTCAATGCAACGACTCCTATTCGCTGGCGCTGATCGCACTCAAGCTGAAAGAAGTTTTTGGCTTGGATGATATCAACCAGCTGCCTATTGTTTACAATATCGCCTGGTATGAACAAAAGGCCGTTATCGTTCTTCTGGCACTGCTTTCCCTGGGCGTTAAAAATATTCATCTCGGCCCTACTCTGCCAGCCTTCCTGTCGCCAAATGTTGTCAATGTCTTGATCGAAAACTTTGGTATTGCCGGAATCACTGATGTAGATACTGACCTGGAAATATTTTTTGGTAAAAATTAAACCTGCATAAAAAAGACGAGTCCGTTAGGACTCGTCTTTTTGCTTATAATTCATCCAGTTCCATAATACAGCTGGCCAAAAGCAGCGCTCTTTCAGTTAATGTAGCTACCTCTATATACTCACTGTCGCTGTGAGCCCCGGCGCCGCAGGGTCCTACACCGCACAGAGTGGGTGCACCTGTCATGGCCGGCCAGGCCGCGTCAGAAGCCCCGCCAACATATTGCTGACCCGGTTTTGCCAACCCGAGCTTTTCAGCCTGACTTGCATAGTGTTCGTACAGCCGCTGCACTCCGGGTGTAGTTTCAAATGGCATAAATTTAATCACATTGCCAGTTACCGTAGTCTTAGTATGAGGAACATAATTCGTTTCTACAATCCGCTGCACATCGGCAATAGACTTTTCTGCTTCGACAATAGTTTTAAAGCGCACATCAACCTCGCCAACGGCCTTATCAGCAACAATATTAGCCATAGTACCGCCGCTGACAACACCAACATTATATGTAGTCCCAACAGCAAAATTATTGAGAGCATGGATAGCTACTGTTTTCTGTGCCAGTTCCAAAATCGCACTGGCGCCTTTTTCAGGTTCATTCCCCGCATGTGAAGCGATCCCCTCTACTACCAGCGTTGGCCTGGTAGTTCCCTTCCGGCCCGTAACGACGCTGCCGTCAACGCGTCCAAATTCCAGATTAAAAACAGCATCCTTCCCTGCGCCCGCTTTTTTGAACTGTGCCACCGCATCAGTAAAAGGATGTGACATTTCTTCATCACCGCACAGTAAAACGGTCATATCCGTCTCCTGCCAGCCATTCTCCAGCAAGGCCCTGATTACATATAAAGCCATAACCAGCCCGCCTTTCATATCCAGTACGCCTGGGCCGTAAGCCCGTCCGTTTTCAACCTTGAATGGGCGAACCGCCGCTGTACCTTGATTGAACACCGTATCCATATGCCCTGAAAACAGTACCTGCTTTTTACCGGGCTGCGCTTTCCTAGCAAGCAGCTGTACAGGAGCACCATCAGTTTCCAGATATTCTACAGTAAATCCCAGCACTTCTAAGAACGCTCCTATTCTCTGTGCCACCGCATTTATACCGGCCAAAGCATCTGCTCCTGAATCAATATTCACCAATTCTTCCAGTAATTGCAGCATCCCCTGCTCTGATCCTCTGATCTGATCTAAAATTTTCGTTTTCATCAAAACTCTCCTCTGCATAAATACAAGTATAATTCTTATATTATTCGCTTACTATGCTTTTTTTCCTGCTTTTTGCTCATAAAAAATCATATTTTCAGAAAATTTATAAATGAATTCCAAAATAAAAAACAGTATGAGATTTAATCCCATACTGTTTTTTTATGCTTAACCGCTTATTACTGCATTTCATCCAGATGCATGATACACATCGCCAGGAGCTGCGCTCTTTCAGTCATCGACGGCACGAATAAATACTCATTATTACTATGAGCACCTACAGCCTGCGGACCCATCCCGCATAAAGTCGGCGCACCGACCATGGCCGTCCAGGCAGAATCAGCACTGCCGCCGACATATAAAGCTCCCGGGACTGGCAGCCCCAGCTTTTCAGCCTGTTTAGACAAATGATCATACAGCTTTTGTACGCCGTCAGTAGTTTCCAGCGGCATAAACTCGATCCTGTTTTCTGTTACAGTAGTTGTTGTATTGGTCACATAAGTTTTTGCCGCTATTGCTTCCACACTTTTTATTGCTTTTTCAGCTTCTTCAGCTGTTTTAAATCTGATATCGACACGTGCCTCTGCGCGATCGGCGACAATATTTGCCAGGCTCCCGCCATTAAAAACGCCTACGTTATAGGTAGTTCCGACTTCTAAATCAGTTAACGCATGTAAAGCAATAGTTTTATGGCAAAGTTCTAAAACAGCGCTGGCGCCTTTTTCAGGTTCGTTTCCGGCATGGGCAGCGATACCTTTTACAGTCAGCACCGGGCGAATAACGCCTTTACGCCCGATAACTACACTGCCGTCTGCGCGTCCTGGTTCCATATTGAAAACAGCATCTTTGCCCAGACCTTCTTTTTTAAACCATTCTACAGCATCTGTCAATGGGTGCGCCGGTTCTTCATCTCCGCAGAAGAAAAGCGTCAGGTCAGTATCATCCCAGCCATTATCCAACAATGCCTTAACTGTATAAAGTGAAATCGCTATCCCTGCCTTCATATCCATAACACCGGGACCATAAGCCTTGCCATCTTCGATCCTGAACGGTCTGGCAGCCGCCGTCCCCTTAGGAAAAACCGTATCCATATGTCCCATCAGCATAACTTTTTTCTTGCCCGGACGCGGACGTTTAGCAAGTACATGTGTAGGCGCATTCGGTGTTTCGATATACTGCACCTCAAACCCATACGGCGTTAAAAAGTCGCCTATGATATGAGCAACCTCATCAATCCCCTCCAAAGCATCATAGCCTGAATCGATATTAACAATCTGCGCCAAAGTATCCAGCATGGCAGTTTCTGATTTTTTGATCTGTTCTAAAATTTTATTTTCCATTTTTCTGCTCCTGTTTTCAATAATATCTTTATCTTATTCGCTCTTCTTCCGCTTTTTCCTGCCAATAGCAATACTTATAAAATACAGCGTAGCGGCTGAGGTTTCCCTGTCAGTGATTTCGCACCGCCTGCCGTTACCAGATACGTATTCTCTGTACCGACCATACCGATTCCCGGTAAAGCTATCTTAGGCTCGACAGCAAAAACCATACCCGCCTCCAGCTTCCCTTTGAAACCGTTTGCCAGCGCAGGAGATTCGTCCATCACCAACCCGATACTGTGTCCTAAAAATTTGCCGCCGTTCATAAACCCGTTTTCATACTGTGGATCAAACTGTTCCATTACCTGCCGGTAGATATTTTCGATCACAATGCCCGGCTGCAGCAGCGATGCTGTCAGTTCTTCCAGAAAAACACAGTGCTCATAAGCAGCCCTGATTTTATCACTGAAAGGATCCTGATCTAAATCTCCATAATAATACACCACTGTTTTATCAGTATGATAACCATCCACACCGCAGGGTATATCCAGATATACTAAATGCCCAGCCTGCAGCTTACGAAAAGCAGAGCCGATCGACTGTACAGCGACACAAGTGCCGCCTGTACCGCCGGGGCCGTCAAAAGCTGTTTTCACCAGACCGCTTTTCCCAAAAGAAGCCAGACCCACAACATCCTCACCTAAAGGCAAATTAAAACGCGCTACCCCGTGCGAACCTCGACGCAGCATTTCTGCATACAGGTTGACTGCCAGTTCTGCCTCGCTCACACCTTGAACAATAAACCGCGGCGCCAGTTCATCTAAAACATTGCGATGAATAGAACCTGATTTTCTCATCAGTGCCAGTTCATAAGGGCTTTTTATCAGTCGCAGCTCACTTATCACACTGTCCATCCCTGCCTCAGAGGCAAAAGGCAAATATTTATACAACAGCTGCTGCCATTCCAGCGTCGCTGTTTTATTTTCCAAGTATACCTTAGCAGGCAGCGGCTGATAAAACTCAGCCAAAGTACGAAAACTTTTCATCGGACGGATATCCTGCAGCAACGATTCATTGCAGGCACGTTCATAACTGCGCCTGACCCATAAAATCTCGTCCTGCGGCCTGATTACCAGTACACCATCCTGCATTGTACCGGCAAAATAATACATATTGACTTTATGGTTGACGATGGCTATTTCCCAGCCGGGAAATTCTCTGTCCATAACGGCTCTGAATTTATTCAGGCGTGCCTGCAGCTCATCAGCAGGTACGCGCCGCAGCTGCTCTGTCATCATGATCTCATGCTCTAAAATAGTCATTGTTTCACTCCTTTAAAAAAGTATTTTCTATTATCTTACCATAAATAATGAAACAGGGCCGATATTAAATATCAGCCCTGTTTCCCCTCATTCAGCCTATATATTTTTAAATAATCCTGTAAAATCAAAAGTAGCAAAGTAATCTGCCGGAGTCTCCGCACGGCGAATCAATTCCGTACTGCCGTCCTCCTTCAGCAGCACTTCCGCACTGCGCAGTTTACCATTATAATTGTAGCCCATGGCAAAACCATGTGCTCCCGCATCATGAATAAAGAGCAGATCACCGATATTGATTTCCGGCAGCATCCTGTCGATAGCAAATTTGTCGTTATTCTCGCACAAACCGCCGGTAATATCATATTTATGATCGCAGGGCGCATCCTCCTTACCCATTACGGTAATGTGATGATAGGACCCGTACATGGCTGGACGCATCAGATTAGCAGCGCAGGCATCCAGTCCGATATACTCTTTATAGGTATGTTTAACGTGGATGGCTTTAGCAACAAGTGCCCCATAGGGAGCCAGCATATAACGGCCCATCTCTGTAAAAATTTTTGCGTCTCCCATTCCTGCAGGCACCAGGATATCCTCAAAAGCCTGACGTACGCCTTCGCCGATAACCATAATATCATTGCCCTCCTGATCGGGACGATAAGGGATACCGACACCGCCGGACAGATTGATGAACTCAATATGCGCTCCTGTCTCTTCCTTCAATTCCACAGCGACCTGGAACAATATCCGAGCCAGTTCCGGATAATAATCATTGGTCACAGTATTGCTGGCCAGAAAAGCGTGCATTCCAAAATGTTTAACACCCTTGCTTAAAAGAATTTTATAAGCTTCTGTCATCTGCTCTCTGGTCATACCATATTTGGCGTCACCGGGATTATCCATAATATTGTTGGCAATGGCAAAATGCCCGCCTGGATTGTAACGGCAGCTGACCGTATCCGGGATATCAGCAACTTTTTCCAGAAAGTCGATATGAGTGATATCATCCAGATTGATAGTGACATTTAATTGCCTTGCCAGCTGAAAATCTTCTGCCGGCGTTGCATTGGACGAAAACATAATTTCATCGCCTTTAAAACCAACGGCATCGGCCATCTGCAGTTCCGTATACGAAGAACAATCCGCACCGCAGCCTTCCTCATGCAATATTTTCAATATTGCCGGGTTAGGGGTAGCTTTAACGGCAAAATATTCTTTAAAGCCCTGATTCCAGGCAAACGCCTTATTCACACGACGCGCAGTTTCACGGATAGCCGCTTCATCATATAAATAAAACGGCGTTGCATACTGTGCGGCGATCTCATCTAATTTTTCTTTACTTACAAAGGGTTTTTTACTCATTCTTTCTCACCTTTCTCTGCTTCAGGAAGCAATTCTATCAATTTTATTTCATTTTTCAAAGCATCCTTAAATAAATCTACCAGATTCTGTTTGCTGGAATATAAACAGGTTGAATTACTGCCATCAGCCAGATCTCCTGTCAAAACCTCCTGTGAATCGGCGATCAGACGGATCTGGCTATTGGGTTTATGCGCATAATAAATAATCGCACCCTCCAAAACAAAAGGCCTGCCGGTGATAATGACCACCTTTAATCCCCGGCCTACCGCCTCAGTCAATTCACCACGTAAAGCTTCGATAGCCGAATCTGTTGCCGAAACATAAATACGGGCTTTAGCCTTAACAATCGTATTTTTGAGCTTATTGATGATTTCGGTCGCTCCCTTGATCGTAATATAACCATCAACGCTTTGTGACGTACTGGGAAGCTCACGCAGTAATTCTTCTTTCAGTTCCTGCAGTCTTCTTACCCTGTTTTCGCAAAACTCATCCAAGGGCACCGGCGTATATCTTGTAGCCTTATCCTCAAGCACATAAGCAGCGCCTTTTTCTACCAGACCTGCCAGCGCCGTATAAGTATTAGATCTGGAAATACCTGTCAGCTTTGTCGCTTCATAGCCGGTCAGCCGTCCTTCTGCCAGCAGGGTCAAATACAGCGTAGCTTCCTGTCTGGTCAGATTAAAATAAGTAAGTTTTTCAATAATATCCATATTTCACCTTCATTGTTCCTACATAAGAACACTATAAGTCATTTTTCTAAGTTTGTCAAGGCTAACTTATATTTTTCATATATTTATGAAAAATAACAAAATTCGTCAGCTATCAAAATCGTAGTTATCGCTTCAATATTTTACGATAAATTGATAAATTCAGCAGAAAATTATTTTTATAATTAAAATTTATTATCTTGTATTTTAAATTCAAATATTATAAGATTATATAAATAGTATTTATAATTCAAATTATTCTAATTTTTTAAATCTTTTTCGGAGTTGATTCCCCCATGAAAAATTTAGGCAAAATAAGCGTTATCGTTTTATTTTTGTTATCGATATTCGTAGGCAGCTTTACTGTTTACTCAATCAGCAAAGTACAATCCTACGGAACTCTCATCAATTACCTGGGCATCGTCCGAGGCGCAACCCAGCGGCTCGTCAAGCTTGAGCTGCAGCAGCAGCCTCACGATGAGCTTATAGCTTATATCGACGATATCATTTATGACCTTAAAAACACCGACGGTAAATACGGTTTGGAAAAAATTCCCAATGTTGATTATCAGCAGCAGTTTTCCGCCCTCAATACACTATGGCATCGGGTAAAAAGCAATATTTACGCCGTGCGCCAAAACCCTGCCAATTCACCACTGCTGCTGCAGTCCAGCGAAGTACATTTTGAGATCGCCAATAATACTGTTTTCGCTGCTGATAACTATACTACTTCCAAAAGTCACCAGCTGACACTTCTTTCTGCTTTAATGCTGGCAGGCATCATTATCATGTGGATCGCCTTATTTATGGTATACCTGCGTAAATTATATTCACTGGAAAGCAGCAACAAAACACTTTATGATATAACGACAAAAGACCCGCTTACCGGTGCTTATAATTTTGAAACATTTAAGAAAAAAGCTCAAAAACTACTCACACAAACGACTAAAAAATATTCGCTGAGCTATGTTGATTTTGCTGATTTTAAATATATCAACGATGTTTTCGGGTATAAATACGGCGATGAGATCCTTATCAATTATGCCGCTACCATTAGTAACGAACTGCGTACAGGAGAAGTGCTGGGGCGTGTTTCCGCCGATAATTTCGTTATTCTGCGTTACTATAATGAGAAAAACGACATTATGGTCCGGCAGCAGCAGGTCGATATCAAAATAACAGAATTCATGCATGATATGTACGGTGGTCAGGCAGTTTCTGTCCAATGCGGTATCTGCTATCTGGAGGACCTGGCAGAGGATCTGCAGATAGAAGGTATTTTAGACCGTGCAAATTATGCGCGTAAAACTGTAAAAACAGGACTTAACAGAAAATATGCTGTTTATGATGAAAGTATCCGTAAACAGCTGCGTTATGAAAAATCCATCGAAAACCGTATGCTGAAATCACTGGAAAATGAAGAATTCCTCGTTTACTTTCAGCCCAAGGTCGACTTGCAGACAGGTCTGGCAACACAGGCCGAAGCGCTGGTACGCTGGCAGACAGATGAAGGACTGATCATTCCGCCTGATAAATTCATTCCCATCTTTGAAAAGAAATATCTTATCTCATCACTTGACCAGTATGTATTTAAAAAGGTATGCGCTTTTATCAGACGGCGCCTCGATGCTGGCCTTCCTGTAAATACAATCTCCGTCAATGTTTCCCGACTGCAATTTTACAATTCAGATTTTGTAAAAACATATGAAGATATCAAAAACAAATTCCGTATCCCTGATCACCTTTTAGAAATAGAAATTACAGAATCAATCGCCTTTGATAATGTGACCTTTCTCGAAAAAACAGTCAGTGAACTGAAAAGTAAAGGTTTTTTGATTTCTATTGATGATTTCGGTACCGGGTTCTCTTCTTTAAGCCTTTTGAAAAATATTCCTATTGATGTGCTCAAAATCGATCAAAGCTTTTTCAGAGAAAGTATCCACAAAGAAAAAGACAACATCGTTATTAAAGGTATTATCGATCTCGTCAATAAATTAAGCATCCGAACTGTCGCCGAAGGTATTGAAACTGCCGAACAGGTAGCCTTCCTTAAATCTGTCAACTGCAATATGATCCAGGGGTATTTTTTCTACAGACCGCTGCCTGAGGATAAATTTGAGGCAATATTGAACAAAGAATACGCAGTCAAAGAAACAGCTCCTGCAGCTGACTCAAAAGTTTTAGCTGCGGAAAACTGGACTCTGCAAAATAATTAACTATCTGTTTTCTTATATAAAAATAGCCTGTGCATTTAAATGCACAGGCTATTTTGCGTAAACAAAGCCAAAACATATTTTTATAACGACAGCAGCTGCGCCTTTAATAACGCTTTCTAAAAATACGATGCAGCGTAATACAAAAAAATAACCAGGTCGCTCCAGCTGCATAACCGGCTAAAATATCCGTCGGATAATGCACCCCCAGATAAACACGGCTCAGGCCGATAAGCAGGATATAAATGCCGGCTGCCGCCATCAATCCCCAGCGCAGCGGTTTACTTCGCAAGCCTAATCCTGCAAAATATGCCAGGATGCCATAAAAACAAATCGCTCCCATAGCGTGACCGCTGGGAAAACTGTAACCACTTTCAGCAATCACAGGGAAAATATCTGGCCTTACACGTTCAAAAATGCGTTTCAGTACCTGATTTAAAATACCACCACCGCATAAACAGACTAGATAAAGATACAGCCTGTCTTTTTGCCTGCTGTATAAATACCAGCAGCAGACAAGCGCACTTGCCAGAAGATAAAAAGTACTGGACCCGCTTGCCGTAACGAGCATTACCTCTGCTGTCAGCGGCGGCGTAACAAACTGCTGTACATAAGCAATAAACTGCAGCTCCAGCTGTTGCAATGCCGGCTTAATAAAAGTATGCTCAGCTATTTCTACCAGCACTTCCATCAGCACGATACTGATAACCAAAGTAACCAGCAAATACAAATAAGGGCGCCGTAAAGCCATACGTACAATGGCGTCCCGCAGATTACTCATTGCTGCCTCACTTTCCTAACCGTTCAGTTATATATATTTCAGACTTCAGCTAAAGTCTTTAAAGTTTTTTCCAGTACTTTTACTGCCTGAGTAACAGACTGAAAATCACTGCTCTCTTCTTTGGAATGGCTGACACCATTTATACTTGGTACAAAAATCATTCCTGTAGGTACGCCGCTTGCTGCAAAAATCTGTGCGTCATGTCCTGCCCAGCTGGGCATGGCCTGAAAACTGACACCGCACTCAGCCGCAGACTGCTCAATAACTTTCCTGACTGACTCTGACAACGGTACAGCAGCCACATGAAAATCATTCTCCTTTGTAATCACGATACCGCTTTTACTTGCCGTCCGCTCTAGTAAACTCATGATCTTTGCACGAACCTCTGCTAAAACCCTATCGTCAGCAGCCCTTGTTTCAATAGCAAGCTGCACTTTTCCAGGCACGATGTTCACAGCATTGGGAGTGACATTCAACTGACCCACGGTAGCTACAAACCTGTCATCAGCTTCAGCAAGCTCCTTAACTCCTAAAATGACTTCCGCTGCAGCAGCCAAAGCATCTCTGCGGCGCCTCATGCTAGTAGTCCCGGCATGGTTAGCTTCTCCATGTAAAGTCAGGAATAATCTATCGTAGCCTACAATAGCAGTCACCGCCCCGCAGGTCAGGCCACGTTCCTCCAAATCAGCGCCCTGTTCGATATGCAGTTCTACAAAAGCCGCCAGATCCTGAAACCCTACTGCGGCATCCTGCAACGCGCTATGCGGCAGTCCGGCTTCCTGCAGACATTCGGCCAGGGAGCCGCCTGTCAAATGCACGATAGACTCCGGCTGCTGTTTTTTAAATTCGCCGCCGCGTACACGTACGCCAAAACAAGCCATACCAAACGCGGTGCACTCTTCTTCGATCGTCGCAATTACCCGTACTGTTCGTTTCGGGCGATAGCCCTCTTCCTGCCAGCTGCGCACACATTCCAGTGCTGCGACGATACCCAAAGCTCCGTCAAAATTTCCGCCTGCCGGTACGGTATCGAGGTGTGAACCGCTCATGACGGCAGTCAGTTCAGGCTCTCGTCCCACATAAGTCCCAATCAGATTCCCAATCGGGTCTACCTCTGCCAGCATGCCCGACTCCAGCATTTCCCGCTGCAAAAAAGCCTGCGCCGCCAAATACTCTGCCGTATAGGAAAGACGCGTCGTCCCACCCTGCGGTAATGTTCCGTAAGCAACCAAAGCAGCTATAGTTTTCTTAATCCGCTCATATTGTACCGCCATAAAAATCTCTCACTTTAAAAATAGTCAGCCAGCTCTGAAGCGTGATCCAAAATAATATCAGGCTTGATGCTGCCATGCTCCACGTCAGCTAAAGTTGCCTCGCCGGTCAGAACCAGTATTGATAAAACACCGTTATTGAGCCCAAAAGCAATATCTGTCGATAAACGGTCACCAACCATGGCAATTTCTTCCCGTTTATAGCCCGTTCTGGACGTTATCACATCGATCATATAGTGATAGGGCTTGCCTAAAATCTGCTGCGGGGCCTTCCCTGTAGCAGTTTTAATCAGCTCGATCATGGCCCCGCAATCGGGAATAAATTCTCCGCCTTCGATCGGGCAGCGTACATCCGGGTGCGTTGCTACATAAGGCACGCCCCTGTCGATAAGTCTGCAGGCAATAGTCAGTGTTTCGTAATTCAAAGACATATCAAACCCAACCACAACGAAATCAGTACCTTCTTCCAGTGTCGTCGTTATGGTAAAGCCTGCCTCACGAATAGTTTTCTTCAGCTGTTCCGTCCCTAAAACAAATAATCTGGCCGCCGGCCGAAGCTGCTGCATATAATAAACAAAAGCATCCGAGGATATCAAAACATTATCACGAGTTACCTGTATCCCCATCCGCCCCATTTTTTCCACATAATGCTCGTGTCCTTTGGAGGAATTATTAGTTACCAGATAAAAATCACGTTCTGCGGCACGTAATTTCTGAAAAAATACATCCATCCCCGGAATTAATGTATTGCCTAAATTAATCGTACCATCCATATCAAACAAAAAACACTTGATATTTTTAAGTTTTGCACATTGTTTTTGATCAGTCATGCCAAGCTCCTATAATTCATAATCATATGTTTATTATATAGTATTTTACTGTTGAGGTAAAATTTTTCCCGCTTTATTTAGACTTTATTTTTTAAAGTTACTTGTTTTTTTATTCTTTTAGTGTTAAACTAAAATAAGAACAGTAAAGGAGCGTGTTTAACTTATGAAAAAATATGACGCATTGATCATCGGCTTTGGCAAAGGTGGAAAAACACTGGCAGCTGCCCTCGGCAAAAAAGGAATCAAAACAGCTGTTATTGAAAAATCTCCGCTGATGTACGGCGGTACCTGCATAAACATCGGCTGTATTCCTACAAAAAAACTCATCCATACTGCAGCTGACGCTAAAAAAAATCAGCAGGCAGATTATTCTGAAAAAAATAATTTTTATGCTGCTGCCATTCGTGAAAAAAATACTTTAACTGCGCTTTTGCGTCAGAAAAACTATGATAATGTCGCTGCAGCTGCAGATATTTATACCGGTGCCGCCCGTTTTCAGACTGACCATACGGTAGAAGTCCAGTTGCCGGACGGAAAAATATCTTTATACGGCGAAAAAATTTTTATAAATACCGGTTCTGAACCCGTCATTCCTCCGATCACAGGCTTACAGCTGAGCAAGCGTGTTTATACCAGTACTACTTTAATGGAACTCAGCACCCTGCCACAAAGACTGGTTATCATCGGCGGTGGCTATATCGGTCTGGAATTTGCCGCCATGTATGCTAATTATGGCTCCATGGTCACTGTTCTGGAATACGGCAATACCTTCATCCCGCGTGAAGACCGCGATATTGCCAATGTTATCCAAACACGTTTGGAAGAGCTGGGCGTTCGCTTTATCTTTAATGCACAGGTCGATGAAATAACCGACGAAAACGAATTGACTACTGTCAGCTATCTTGAGCGCAGCAGCGGTATGTCCGTTAAAATTCCAGCTGACGCTGTATTGGTAGCCACAGGACGCAAAGCAAGCACAGCAAGCCTTAATCTTGAAGCCGCCGGCGTTGCCGTAAATGAACGCGGCGAAATCATCGTCAATGAATTACTGCAGACAACCGTCCCTCATATCTGGGCGCTTGGTGACGTTAAAGGCGGACTGCAGTTCACTTACATCTCCCTGGATGACTTCCGCATTATTAAAGAGCAGCTTTTCGGTCAAAACGACCGTACAACAGCTAACCGGCCGCCTGTCGCCTATTCCGTTTTTCTAGACCCTACCTTTGCACGCGTCGGCCTCAGTGAAGCAGAAGCACTGCTGTCCGGCCATAAGATCAAAGTTGCCAAAATCGCAGAAGCAGCCAGTCCCAGGGCTCGCCTGTTTGGCAGCACTTCCGGTTACCTGAAGGCTATTGTTGATGCTGAAAGCAACAAAATCCTCGGTGCGGCATTTTTCTGCAGCGAAGCCTCGGAAATCATCAATATCGTCCAACTGGCAATGAAGGCCAACCTGGATTATACCGTTCTGCGGGATAATATTTATACACATCCTTCTATGAGCGAATTTTTAAATGATTTGTTTTCAACTTTAGATTAAAGGAGTATTTTTATGAGTCAGCAATATCCCTTTCAATGTAATATCGCTCAAGCACTCAATATTATCGGCGACAAATGGTCTCTGCTCATTCTGCATGGTATTATGAGCGGACACCAGACCTATAAAGAGATTTACAACAGCCTGGAAGGCCAGATTGCCAGCAATCTGCTTTCCAGCCGCCTGAAAGCGCTTGAAGCCGACGGACTGATCAGCAGCGATTTATACCAGAAGCATCCGCCCCGCTACCGTTATACACTTACACCTGCTGGCGAGGATTTGAATATCGTTTTTAACAGCCTGGTGCTTTGGGGTGAAAAACATCTTACTACCTGCTATAAACGCCTGATCCATAAAAGCTGTAATCATACTGTAGAAACACATTACTATTGTCCCCATTGCCAGCAAACTGTTGCTGAAGATCAATTAGCAGTAGTTGCCGCCGAAGAAAAGGAGCATCAGCATGAGTAAATGGAGTATCTTCGCACTTTGCATCATTGCAGCAGTCGGGCTTTGGTTCTACAACAACGGCGCCTGTCCTTTACAGGCTATGAGCCCCAGCAGCGATACTGCTTCATCAGGAAGCTATCAGCAAATAACTGCGTCTCAGGTCAAAGAACGTCTTGATAAAGGTGATAAAATTACTGTTATTGATGTTCGCACCCCTGACGAATATGCAGCCGGGCATATTCCCGGCAGTCTTTTGATTCCTTTTGATGAAATCAAAGTAAAATCCGATCAGTTGCCGCAGAATAAAAATACTGAAATAGTGGTATACTGCCGCAGCGGCAGACGCAGTGCAATCGCTGCAGATACCCTGATTTCATTAGGCTATGCAAAAATTTATGACTTAGGAGCAGTCAGCTCCTGGACCTATGGTTTGGAAAAATAAAGTAAAGTAAAAGGCGGGTTCATTAAGAACCCGCCTTTTATTTTACTTTATTTAACTGAGCAGCAGTCTGTCACTGTCCAGCATATCACCGCTGGCCTGCTCAAACATCTTCAAAAGATCAGTAATCGTCAAACGCGACTTTTCTTCACCTTCAACATCAATAATTACCCGTCCGTTATGCAGCATGATCAGCCTGTTGCCGCAGCGCAAGGCGTCACGCATATTATGAGTAATCATCAGCGTCGTCAAATGATCCCTGTTAACGATCCGTTCCGTCAAAGCCAGAACTTTAGCAGCTGTTTTCGGATCCAGGGCTGCCGTATGTTCATCTAACAACAGCAGCTTTGGTTTGATCAGCGTTGCCATCAGCAGCGTTAACGCCTGCCTCTGGCCGCCGGAAAGCAGCCCGACTTTAGCAGTCATTCTGTTTTCCAGACCCAGATCCAGCTCCTGCAGCAATTCGCTGAACCAAGTCTGATTATCGCTGTCCAAGCCCCATTTTAATCCAGGCGTTTTACCCCGTCTGGCGGCAATAGCAAGATTTTCTTCGATCATCATCCCCGCAGCAGTACCCATCATCGGATCCTGGAAGACACGCCCAATATATTTGGCCCGTTTATGTTCCGGCGTTTTTGTAATATCATTACCGTCAATAATGATCTTTCCACTGTCGATTGGAAAAACTCCGGCAATAGAATTCATCAAAGTCGACTTACCGGCGCCATTACCGCCGATGACCGTTACAAAATCACCCGGTTTCAAATGCAGCGATAAACCCTGCAGAGCTTTTTTCTCATTGATTGTTCCTGCAAAAAATGTCTTACAGATATTTTCAACACGCAGCATTTATTTCACCGCCTTTCGCAGACCAAGCTTACTTTTAATAAGCGGCAGCGACAACGCAAACGCTACCAGAATAGCTGTAAACAGCTTCAGATCGTTTGGCGGCATTCCCATCTGCAGTACAGCGGCAATAACCAGACGATAAACGATAGAGCCCAGCACAACGCTGATGATGCAGTTTTTAAAGCTGCGGGTACCAAACAGTACCTCACCGATAATGACTGAAGCCAGACCAATAACGATCGTACCTGTACCCATGCCGACGTCGGCAAAACCATTATTCTGTGCTACTAAAGCACCGCTCAAAGCTACCAGGGCATTACTTATCAGCAGCCCGAGAATGATCGTAAAATTAGTATCCACGCCCTGCGCCCTGATCATCTGCGGGTTAAAGCCTGTAGCACGAATAGCCGCGCCTATTTCCGTACCAAAAAACCAATAAATCAAACCTCCGATCAAAAGTGAGCTGACGATACCCACACACAATACAGCCTGAGCATTACTGAAACCACCAATATCACGCATAATGGAAAATACTGTATCTACACGCAGCAGCGACAAGTTAGCCTTACCCATTACACGCAGATTGACAGAATATAAAGCGATCATCGTCAAAATGCCGGCCAGCAGAGCCGGTATTTTGAGCTTAGTATGTAAAAGTCCGGTCGCAACGCCAGCCAGCATACCAGCCAGCATCGCCGCACCAAAAGCCAGCCACGGAGAATATCCGCCAGCTAGTAAAGAAGCTGCTACAGCAGCTCCCAGCGGAAAACTTCCTTCCACCGTCAAATCAGCAATATCCAAAACTCTGTAAGTTATATATACGCCCAGTGCCATGATCGCCCATAAAAGTCCCTGTGCTATCGTTGGCATCAATAAGTCTATCATCTATCTTCCTCCTGTGATATATCCGTAAAAACGGGTCTCTCCTCTAAAACAAGGAGAAACCCGCGCTTGTTTATTTAGAGCTTTCTGCTGCCTTCAGCAGATCTTCGGGAATCTTGATGCCGATTTTTTCAGCATTTTCCTTGTTGATAATGACCTTAAAAGATTTCTGCAGCTGGATAGGCATTGTCTGGGGTTTAGTCTTGCCGCTCAGAATATCGCCGGCCATTTCACCTGTTTGTTCGCCCAACTGATAATAATCGATCGCCAGAGTAGCTACGCCTCCGGCCATGACCATCCCGCCCTCGCCGCAAACTACGGCCAGTTTAGCCGGCTCAGTTACCTGGGCCAGTGTCGGCATTGCCGAAGCCAGCACATTATCTGTCGGCACGTAAACAGCATCTACTTTGCCGACCAGACTTTGAGCAGCCTGCTGGATATCATTGACATTAGATACAGTCGCTTCCTCTACCTGCACGCCCTTCTCTGCCGCATATTTTTTCAGCAGCTCTGCCTGCAGCTGTGAATTGACTTCACTGGAACAATAGATCGTACCAATAGTTTTAGCACCAGGCACTAACTTAAGCAGCAGTTCCAGCTGCTCTTTAATCGGATTCATATCGCTGGTCCCTGTAACATTACCTTTAGGTTCACTGTTGGAAGCAACCAGCTTTGCTGCCTCATAATCTGTAACCGCTGTTGCTACGATAGGAATATCCTTGGTAGCATTGGCCATCGTCTGGGCCGCTGGAGTAGCGATAGCGCAGATCAAGTCTACTTTATTGCTGACAAAACGCTGTGCGATATTCTGCAGGTTAGACTGATCTGCCTGCGCATTCTGCCGATCATATTTTACATTTTCATTCTCTTTAAAGCCTTTAGCTGCCATTCCCGCTATAAAGCCTTTATTGGCGGCATCCAAAGCATCATGTTCAACTAGTTGGACAATACCTACATTTACTACTTTCTTACTGTTATCGGCAGCCTTTTTTTCGCCGCCGCAGCCCGCTAAAAGTCCTAAAGACAAAGTCAGGGCAATGCCTGCTGCTAAAGCACGCATTTTTTTGTTCATAATAACCATCCTTCCATTCTACAGTATCACTTTTGATCCTTGACGAACACATATAATGATAGAATAATTCTATCATTTATTATCACAAAACACAAACAAAACAATAAAAACAGGGCTGTTTCGTAACAAACCAGCCCTGTTTTGTATTTTATTTTACGATCTCAGCCTTAGCCAAAATATCCTGCGGAATCGTAATCCCATTGCGTTTGGCAGTAGTCTCGTTCACTACGACCTTAAACTCTTTCTGCATCTGGACAGGCATTGTCTGAGGTTTGCCCTTACCGCTCAGGATCTCAGCAGCCATCACGCCGGTCTGTTCACCAAGTTTATAATAATCAATACCTAAAGTAGCCAGACCTCCAGCCCGTACCGGATCACTTTCGCCGCAAATAACAGGCAGCCGGGCTTCATCTGTTACTGCTACCAAAGTCGGCATTGACGAAGCCATCACATTGTCGGTCGGAACATAAACCGCATCGACTTTACCAACCAGACTATGCGCAGCCTGCTGGATATCATTAACTGTAGAAACCGTAGCTTCGATAACATTGATGCCTTTATCACCTGCCAGCTTTTTCAAAACATCGACCTGCAGCTGTGAATTGACTTCGCTGGAACTGTACACGGTTCCAATATTTTTTGTCTGCGGCGCTATCTTCAAAAGCAGCTCCAACTGCTGGTCAATCGGATTCATATCACTGGTTCCCGTAACATTGCCTTTCGGCTCGTTATTAGAAGCAGCCAGCTTTGCTACCTCATAATCGGTAACCGCCGTCGCTACAATGGGTATATCTTTCGTAGCATTAGCCATCGTCTGAGCCGTCGGCGTAGCGATAGCACAAATCAGATCCACCTTATTACTGACAAAACGCTGTGCGATATTCTGCAGATTAGACTGATCAGCCTGTGCGTTCTGCCGGTCATATTTTACATTTTCATTTTCTTTAAAGCCTTTAGACGCCATACCTGCCACAAAGCCTTTATTGGCGGCATCCAATGCACCATGTTCTACCAGCTGGGCAATACCAACCGTTACCATTTTTTTACTGTCGTCAGCCTTCTTTTCGCCGCCGCAGCCAGCTAAAGCTCCTACTGCCATCAGCAGAGCTACACCTGCAGCTAAACTGCGTAAATTCTTTCTGTTCATTACTACCATCCTTCCATTCTACAAAATTCTACTTACAGCCTGGCAATTCCAAACTGAGATTATCGTTATTCTAACATCAATTATCAGAAAAATCAAACTTATAAGCTATTAGTTCTGCCGCTTTTTCTGCGCAGCAGCAGCCGGCGTTCAACCTTCCCTATCAGCAGCTCGTGAAAAGGAAGCCGCGCCAGTATTTCCATACTCCCAAGACTCAATACCAGCATCAAAACGAACAGCAGCGGATAAAAAGTCAGCATCGAAGGCGTGATCTGCAGCAAAGGCAGCAGATACTCAGTACACAGATACATAAAAAAGATATGGATAAGAAAAATACCGAACGAATAATTGCCCAAATACAGCACAAACCGCTTTTGCAGGGTATTTTTTCTATCAATATCCTCAGAATGATAAAACAGCATCGCTATCAAAATCGTATATAAAAACATATTGAGCGGAAAACAGATAAACTCCAAAATATAATAGGTCTTCCAATAGTACTTTTCCAACCAGCATACGGTAACTAAAGGAATAAAAATGATCAGCAGCCAAACCAAAAATTTCCGACTCCTGCCGATCCACTCTAAAAATTCTTTTTTATAATAGTAGGCCGCCATTCCCAGCGAAAAATAAACAAGATAACGCAGAAACATTGTCCCCATAAGCAGGTAGCTGATCCAAACAGTCTCAAACTGAATATTATTCAACACCTTCCAAGAGATCTGCAAAACAGCTGCCGCAGCAAAATAGTATTTCAGCCAGCCTGACTCACGGCATTTAGTAAAAATCCTGATTAAAAACGGATACACCAGATAGAACCCGATCAGCGCCCTGAAAAATCCCAAATGCACCGCAGCACTTCCCGTCAGCATATCAACGACTATTTCACCCAGCGTATATGTATGACCGTCAAAAACAAAAGCAGTTACTATATAGAGGGTAGAAAACAACAAATAAGGCGACAATACCGACAGCAGCATCTTCTTAAAAAAAGCAGCGCTGTAAATGTAAGCGTGCTTATTACGTCCTGTAAACAAATAACCCGCTATCGCCATAAACAGCGGCACTGCAAACAATGACAGCACCTCCAGCAGCATTGAAGAAAGTGCTACCATATTTTCACTGCCGCCGCTGCTGAAAAACCAGCTTGTGTGCATCAAAATAACACCTAAAACAACAAATCCCCGTAAAATCAAAACTGTATTGCTTTTCTGCATTTTCCTGCCAGCTTTCTTTACTGTTGTGATAATTATTCAAAAACAGTATAAACTCAAAAACAAGATTTGTTAAGCCCCACAGCATTCTCGAACACAAAATGTTCAAAAATAATACGCCTGTCCGGTACAAAAGCGCCGGACAGGCGTAAAAACATTTATATCATTTCTCCAAAATTTTACGCGCAGTGCTTTCCGTTACCAGCAGATGCGTAAATAAACCTGTTTTCAGAGCTCCTGTTATGGCATTCGGCGCAGCACCAAGTGCTAAACCGATAATTTTGGGACAATGCCGCAAAGTTCCTAACGGAATCCTGACAGCAAAATCATTTTCGCCACTGATAAATTCGCCCCGCTCATTATAATAATAGGACAAAAAGCTGCCGACTGCCCGCTGACGTTTCAAACTGTCACCAAAACGTGTCGCCGTTGCTTCATCAGGAACACTGGGAAAATCTCTGATCTCAACAAGAGCAGCATCCAGTTTCTGCCACATAGCGTCAAGTTCCAAATAAGCTTCAGTCGTTTCAAACTGCTGCCGTTCTTCCAAACTGTCCGGAAAAGCCGGTACAGCAAGACGATAAGCATGCCTGCCGCAAGCTGAGGCCAGCGTTTCTGCCAGTTCGTCCACACGGTAACCTTTATTGGGGATATGTGCCTTGCCGATCAGCGGCAGCACAGCACCAGGCTGCCGACGGTTACATTGCTGCGTCAGCAGACTGATGCTTTCTCCCAACAGATACCCCCATCCCAATCCTAAATTACGTTCATACAAAAGCTCACCGGACAGATAATCCGCAGCCGCTTTAAGATTTTCTTCCATTGAGTCCTGTACCGGCAGAACCATACCTCCATGCAGGGCATACCTTGTTTGCAGTGCCTCTAACAAAGCAGCATCGCCTTCTGTCGAACTGCGGATCTCGATATGTACGATCCCTGCTTCGCGCGCACGCGTCAACATCTTACTCACTAACGGCCTGGAAACTCCGATTCGCTTAGCGACCTGATCCTGCGTCAGCCCCTGTTCATAATAGAGCCGGGCCACGTTGACAAGATCAGTTCGTTCTTTGCCGCTCAGCAATTTATTTCACTTCCATCAATTCCATTAAAATACCGTCCTTCATAATAAAAGCAAGGCGGGTATTTTCATCGGCAAACCAGGGCTCAACAACAACAGTATTTGCTTTTACCTGTTCATCCAGGTCGTCTACCTTATAAGCAACATGGACCATAGTCTGCAGTTCTTTCGGCAAAGGTGTATCTTTCTCAAAACGCAGGTATTCAATATTGAATTCATTAGTTTCAGGAGCTACGATATATGTCTTGATAGCTTCGGCATAAACAGCGTCTTCCATGATTTTATCAGTGGGTACTCCCACGTGCATAAACTGTTTCATCATTTCACGTCCTTCATCAATGTTTGATAAGCCTTATACGCAGCTTCAGGTTTGACATTTTCGTGCACAACCATACGAATCGCCTGCAGCATAGCACTCGGACATTCTGCCTGCAAAACATTGCGCCCCATATCAACACCGGCTGCGCCTTCATTAACAGCACGGTAAGCCATATCCAAAGCTTCCGGTTCCGGAACCTTTTTACCACCGGCAATGACGATTGGGACCGGACAGGCAGCAGTGATCTGCTCAAAATTTTCACAGTAATAGGTCTTGATGATATGTGCTCCCTGTTCAGCCAAAAGCCTTGTCGCTAAAGCAAAATAACGCGTGGTACGTTCCATCTCTTTACCAACGGCGACGACACCCAATACGGGAATACCATAACGTTCACCTTTATTGATATAGTAAGAAAGATTGTGCAGGGAAGCAATTTCAGAAGCAGAACCGATAAAGCACTGTACGGCCATACAGGAAGCGTTCATGCGCAGAGCTTCCTCAATATCGGTACCAATGACACCCATACTCATATCGTCTTTCAAAACAGAGCTGTCTGCACTGCAGCGCAAAGCAATCGCCTTGCGGTTATCGGCTGGAATACAGGTTCTCAGCGCGCCACGAGTCGCCATCAGACAATCAGCATGATCCATCAGCGGCGGAATGACCAGATCCAGTCTTTCCAGACCAGCTGTACTGCCCATGATATAACCATGATCGAACGCCAGCATGATTGTGCGCCCGTCAGCCGCAAAAATCTGTGACAGACGTGCCTTCATACCCCAGCCGGCATTCTCATGACCTTTTACATGAAAGTGCTGGGTGGGCGGCTTGATGCCGATACCATAATCTTTAGCAATAATATTACCGTCTTTATCTGCCATTTTTATCTCCTTAAAAATATTACTTTAGTTTTTATAATACGGGGTGCGGCAGGGTGCATTCCAATATTTGAGCAGTTCATCATCCATACGGGCAATAAAGAGCTGGAATCCGGCCATTTCCTGTACTGTCAGCACTTCACCAACAATATTGGCAACAACTTCAATACCCTTTTCTGCCAGATAATGACAGCATTTACGGAAAACGATCAGTTGTTCCATCAGCGTAGTAGCGCCAACGCCGTTAACGATAACCAAAAGTTTTTCACCTTTTTTGATATCCAAATCTCTCAGAAGGGCATCTATCATAATAGCTGCAGTTTCATCAGCAGTTTTCATTTCAGTCAAGCCACCGCCGCCTTCACCATGCTGCCCCATGCCGATTTCCATTTTACCTTCTTCGATCTGAGCAATGACCATATCCGTAGCCGGATGAGTAGCGCCTTTAGCTGCAACAGCGATCGTAGCCATATTGTCAGCAAATTTCTGTGCAACAGCGGCCACCTCTTCCAAAGACTTACCTGCAGCAGCTGCTGCGCCGGCAATTTTATACAACGGCACACAACCGACTAACCCGCGGCGATCGTCAGCATTACTGCGCGGAGCATTGGCTATATCTTCCTGCGTAACAACTTTTATTACGTTCAATCCCAGTTTTTTAACCTGTTTCATTGTCAGATTACCGGTCAGCATATCGCCGGCATGATTCAAAACAACAAACAAAACACCGTGGCCTTTATCTGCCATTTTGATTGCTTCTATACAGGCCTGCGGGCCAGGAGCGGCGAAAACATTACCAGCCACGGAAATATCTACCATACCTTCGCCGACAAAACCGCTGATAGCAGGCTCATGGCCGGTACCACCCAAAGTGACGATCGTAACGCGGTCAGCATCTTTCAATTTATTATTTACAACCAGGTTGCCATCTTCAAGATGGATGATATCCTTATTGGCAAGAGCCAGACCTTCCAGTAATTCACTGGTCAGATTTTCGGGATCGTTAATAAATTTTTTCATGCTTTTCAACCTCCAAAATTTTATTTGTTTCCGCACCTGCGGAAAATTAAGCCTTTTATAAGGCCTGCGCCATACCGTTGAATAAAATAGCTATGGATACAGCACCGGGATCTTTAGTACCGATACTGCGCTCACCCATATTTTTAGCGCGGCCGAATCTGGCAACCATAGTACTGGTCTGTTCCGCACCAGCGTCAGCAGCTGCAGCCGCAGCTGTCATGATTTCTTTTAAGCTTCCTTGTGTTTCAATAATGGCATCGATAGCCGGATACAGCGCATCGACCATAGTCTTATCACCGGGCTTTGCTTTGGAAATATCCATAAAATCTTCTTTGGCCTGCGTAAACATTTTCCGCAGCTCTAAATCAGTCAGTTCAGCCTGATCGTCTATTCCTTCGGCCATCCCTGTAAACACCGTACCCCAAAGCGGTCCGGCGCTGCCGCCGTTGATACCCATAAAAGCGTCGCCCAGCTCATCCAGCAAGACCCTCATCGTATCAATAGTAGTATCTTCTGTTTTTTCTTTCATCACATCAGCCATTCTGCCAATAGTGATTCCGTGATCACCGTCGCCAGCCACACTGTCAAGCTCACATAAATATTTACTGTTAGCTTTCAGCTCTGTACCAGCACGATTCAACATTTTTCTAAGTAAAGGCAAAGTCAGCATTTCCGATCACCTCACAAATGTATTTACCGTAATTTTAACATTTGTCAGAACATTTGTAAATTAATTTTCAGACAATTTGCGACATTTTCACATTATAACTTCTGGCAGAATTTGTAATTTTATAAAGCTTTTATCAGGCATTATTGTAAACGATTAAACAAGCAGTGTTAGCCGCACTATATACTTTAAAAGTATAAACTAAAATTATTATCATTTTTATTCCTGAAAATTTATGTAAGGGGACTTTTTTATGTCCGTTGACTCTGTCAAACAAAAGAATATATCAAAGACATTGACGCTCTGGAATTTTTTTACAATCGGGTTCGGTGCGATCATCGGTACCGGCTGGATTTTTTTAGTCGGTGAATGGATCATCATCAGCGGAGGACCCATTCCGGCCATGCTGGCATTTTTACTGGGGGCGCTGCTTTTACTGCCTATCGGAGCTGTATTCGGAGAGCTTACAAGCGCTCTGCCTATTGACGGCGGGGTAATAGAATATGTTGACCGCACCTACGGTAAAACAGTATCTTTTATTACAGGCTGGCTGCTGCTGCTAAGTAATATTATCATGTGTCCATGGGAAACGATTGCTGTCTCCACCCTTTTTGGCACCCTGTTCGGAGATATGTTTCCCTGGCTGCGTTCAATCAGGCTCTACAGCATTTTAGGTGCCGATGTATACCTTTTCCCAGTACTGATAGCGCTTTGCCTTTCAGGATTTATCATCAGACAAAATCTGCACGGCCCAAAAGCAGCAGCTAAAGCCCAGTCTTTCCTGACTAAAGCGCTGCTCGCAGGATTACTGCTGGCCATTATCAGTGCTTTTGACAAAGGCAGTCTTGCAAACTGGCAGCCGCTTTTTCTTCCGGTCAATGAGTCGACAGCACATACTCAGGCCACCTCTCTCTGGACCGGTATTTTTGCCCTGCTTACAGTAACGCCTTTTTTCTATACCGGGTTTGACACTATCCCGCAGCAGGCAGAAGAAGCTGCTCAGGGCTTAGACTGGCACAAATTCGGCAGAATTATCAGCCTTGCACTTTTATCTGCAGCTACCTTTTACATTATCTGCATAGCAGCTTTCAGCAGTCTTATCCCCTGGACAAGTTTTGTCAAACAGCCTTTGGCAGCTCTTGCCTGTCTTAAGCACATCAATTTTAATTTATACTTTCTCATGCTCTGCATAACTGTTTTGGGAGCGTTGGGTCCTATGAACTCCTTTTATGCCTCATCCTCCAGGATTTTACTGGCTATGGCCCGAAAAAAACAACTGCCTGCAGCCTTCAGCCCCTCCGACCACTCTCAGGCTATTGCCAAATCTACACATATTCTGCTCAGCACAAGTATCATTCTCGCCCCTTTCCTGGGAAGCAATATGCTGCTGCCTCTGACAAATGTTGCTGCCCTGACCTTCATGTTCTCCTGTATGATGGTCAGTCTGGCCTGTTATAAAATGCGCAGCAGCGAAGCAAATCTATACCGCCCCTACAAAGTCCCTGGCGGCAAAGCGGGTATCAGTGCTGCATGCTGCGTCAGTTTTCTCATTATTGCTGCCATGCTGCTGCCCGGCACCTCTGCTTCGCTGAGTAAAACTGAATACCTGGTGCTGACAGGATGGACTGCTTTGGGGCTGCTAGTTAAAAGCCTGCATCTTTATAAAAAAAATAAGGACCGCCGTTAAAACGGCAGTCCTTAAACAATATTTACATGGCAGTCAAACAGTGCCTTCTTCCAAAATTCCCAGCTTACGGCGCCAGTAACGTGAATAAACCGCCCCTGCAGGATTGTTTGCTAAAACCCTGTCCTTAGTAATGATACTGGAAACCGGCACTTTGGATTCCATGGTAAAAAGCATATCGTGACCTACGCAAAGCCCTACGATAAAATTCAATTCTGTACCGCCTTCATTCAGCAGGCGGGCCTGCACTTTAGGATTGCACATAGCTTCACGCTGTCCGGGTTTGATTTTTTCCAGTTCCAGCAGATCTTTATCAACGGAACAGACTTTGCAGCATACCGATTGAACATCCAGCCCTTCATTCTTAAAATACTGGGCACAAAAATGAGCTTCATTGGCTAAACCGATGCAAAAGGCTATCCCGACTTTTTTTACACCCATCTCTTTAGCGAAAAATACGCTTTCTTCCAACCGTGTCATTTTCAAATAATTGCGGCTCTCTGTCGCAGACGACGCTCGCATCATTTTTTTATCTTCGTCGGTATAATACTCGCTGATTTCTTCATGAGTCAGACGAGTACAGTTCTGACCGCTGGTATAACATTTGTGATGAGGGCAAAAAGCACAGTTCATAAGTCATTCCTCCTATCATAGGCTGATGTTTATCTGTAAGTATTCGCCGCTCAAACAGCAAATCCTTTTTCTAATTTTAATATAGCAAGCAACAGCTCTGATTTCCTGCTCTGCAACACTCTTTTAACTGGAAATAAATCCTAATTTATGATATTATAGTTGTTGTATTTTTCAACATTTATCCTTACGTAAAATCTATTTTTATAAGCAGGTAAACATGCAGCAGAATTCTTTTTCTTATCCGGCCATGCTGGACTTAAAAAATAAAAAATGTGTCATTATCGGCGGCGGTAAAGTAGCCGTCCGTAAAGCGCTGCCATTGATCGAAGCAGGTGCGGACCTGACTGTGATCGCACCTGCGGCTGATCCGCAGCTGTTGACTTTAGCAAAGACCGGACTGCTGCAGCTGGAACTGCGCGCTTATGCAGACAACGATCTCATTGATGCTTTTGTAACGATTGCAGCAACCGACGATTTTCATATCAACAGAAAAATCGCTGCTGCTGCACCCTGTCTCTGTAATGTTGTTACAGAACCGTCATTAGGTAACTTCAGTGTGCCTTCAACCGTAAAAAACGGGGCTTTGACATTTACTCTGTCTACCGGAGGTATGCCCGCTTTGACGCGGGTACTGTCACAGGACCTTAGGGCATATTATGGCTCTGATTTTGCCGAATTCAACGAATTCTTACAACAGCTTCGACGAGAACTGAAAACAATAGCTACTACACCTGAAAAGCGTACTGCTTTCTGGCGTCAGACTTTAAACCAATCCGTCATCGGCCTGCTTCATGCAGGTAAGCTTGACCAAGCAAAGGAGATCATTACTGATGCAGCTAATCGTTTTAGGCTTGAATCACAAAACAGCTCCCGTTGAGATCCGTGAACGTTTCAATTTTTCACAGGATAGAACGGTTCGTGTGCTGCGCCGGCTGCGCAATAACGACAACCTCAACGAAGCAGTTTTACTTTCAACCTGCAACCGTACTGAACTTTATATGGTGCTGGAAGATCCTGCTGCCGGATTACATTTTATCCGTACTTTGCTGCGCCATCTGGCAGGCGAACAATATAAACCCGACTATTTCTATAATCTGACCGGCATTAATTGCGTCCGTCATCTGTTTAAAGTCGCTTCCAGCCTTGACTCACTCATCATCGGGGAAGGCCAGATCCTGAGCCAGATTAAAAATGCATATCATCTGTCCCGCAGCTGCGGTATGACAGACACTTTGTTCAACACCTTATTTAATCGTGCTATCGCCGTCGGCAAGCGTGTACGTACAGAAACAAAGATCGCCTACAGTTCTGTTTCTGTTTCTTCCGCTGCGGTAGATCTGGCTATCGACGTTGTCGGCGATCTGACTAAAGCCAATATTTTAGTATTGGGTGCCGGCAGAATGAGTGAACTGACCGCCCGCCATTTGATTGATAAAGGCGCTAAAACTATCTTTGTCAGTAACCGTAATCTGTCTCACGCTCAGGAACTGGCAGAAAAATTTAACGGTACTGCGATCCCGTATAACGAATTTATGCATCAGGCGATAACCTCTGATATCATTATCACTTCTACAGGAGCGCCTCACTATGTGATAACAGAACAGGGTGTACGCGATATTATTCCTAAACGCAGCGGCAAACCGCTTATTTTAGTTGATATTGCCGTTCCCCGTGACGTTGATCCTCTGGTTGGAGATATAGAAGGCGTTACCCTGTATAATATCGACGATCTGGAAGGCGTTGTCGATATGAATAAGAATTTCCGATCTTCTGAAGCCAAGGTGGCTGAAGCAATTATTGACGAAGAAATAACGGCACTGAAAGAACGGCTGCGCTATCTGACGATGCGGCCTGTAATGGTTCAGCTGCATGAAAAAATGAATTTTCTGCGGCAGAAGGTTTTAAAACGGGCATTTGCCAAACTGCCAAATCTTACTGATAAAGAACGCCGTATCATCGATATCATGACTCAGCGCCTGGAACACAAATTCCTGCGCGAACCAATGACAGCTATGAACAGTGCTGCCGGAACGGCAGATGAAGAACGTTACAGAGATATGATCTGCGAGTTATTTTTACTCAACGATTCGGGAGAGGACTATATAGGTGATGAAAACAAATTTGATTATTGGGACTAGACAGAGCCTGCTGGCTCTGTGGCAAAGCAATCATATTGCCGACCTTCTGCGCAGGCAATATCCGGAATGTACTGTAACTTTAAAAAAAATCATTACCAAGGGAGACCGTATCCTTGATGTACCGCTGGCCAAAATCGGCGGCAAGGGACTTTTTACCAAGGAACTGGAAACTGCTCTTCTAGAAGGTGAAATTGATCTTGCCGTCCACAGTCTGAAAGATATGCCTACTGTTCTGCCGGAAGGCCTGTGCCTGACAGCGGTTACCAAGCGGGCTAATGCCGGCGACGCTTTTGTCAGCAATAAATATGCTTCTATCGAAACACTGCCGCAGGGAGCAGTTCTGGGTACTTCCAGTCTGCGCCGCAAAGCCCAGCTTTTGTCAGCACGCCCGGATCTGAAAATCGTAGATTTACGAGGCAACGTCGATACGCGTCTGCGGAAGCTTGACGACGGCCAAATGGATGCTATAATCCTTGCTGCGGCAGGATTGACTCGTCTCGGATATACCGATCGGATCAGAGAAATAATCCCCCATAATTTCTGCTTACCCGCAGTTGGACAAGGCGCTTTGGCAATCGAATGCCGCACCGATAATACAGAAGTAAGAGCTATGCTTAATTTTTTAAATGACCAGCCTACCAAACAGGCTACTGATGCCGAACGTGCTTTTTTAGGGCTCATTGAGGGCGGCTGCCAGGTCCCTATTGGTGTACATGCTGTCACTGAAGGAGATGCTGTATCTATTGAAGCAATCATCGCATCTCTGGACGGAAGCACTGTTTTACGCGATACGATCAGAGGCCAGGCTGTAAACGCTGCAGAACTTGGAAAAGAACTTGGCAATAAAATGTTAGATCAGGGCGGCCGTGCAATCCTCGCCGAGATCATGTAAGGAGAGAAATTAATGACAAAACAGGGAAAAGTTTACTTGATCGGTGCAGGCCCCGGTGATCCTGGTCTGCTTTCAATCAAAGCCATGGAATGTTTGCAAACAGCCGACGCTGTCGTTTACGACCGTTTGGCAGATCCGAGAATTTTAGCTTATGCTAAAGACGACGCAGAAATGGTCTATGTCGGTAAAGCTTCTGCCAACCATACAATGCGTCAGCCAGATATCAATAAACTGCTGGTAAAGCTGGCAGCCGAAGGTAAGACTGTTGCCCGCCTCAAAGGCGGTGATCCTTTTGTTTTCGGACGCGGCGGTGAAGAAGCTATTGAACTTTTAGAAGCCGGACTGCCATTTGAATTCGTTCCCGGCGTAACTTCTGCCATCGCAGTTGCTGAATACGCAGGCATTCCTGTCACCCATCGTCACGTAGCCACTTCCTTTGCAGTCATTACCGGCCACGAAGACCCTACCAAAGGCGAATCAACTATTAACTGGAGCGGTCTTGCTACCGCTGTTGATACTTTAGTTTTCCTGATGGGTGTCGAAAATCTTACTAATATTACAAAAAATCTCATCGCCAACGGGCGCAGCGCCGATACTCCGGCAGCAGTCATTCGCTGGGGCACCAAACCGGAACAGCGCACTCTGATCACTACTGTCGGTACTGCTGCTGCCGACGTTGCCGCGGCAAATCTGAAACCGCCGGCAATTTTTATCGTCGGCAATGTTGTCAAACTGCGCGAGCAGCTGCAGTGGTTCGATAACAAACCTCTCTTTGGCAAAACAATCGTAGTAACCAGAGCCCGCGCGCAGGCCAGTACTTTGACCAGACAGCTGGAAGCCGCTGGTGCTCGTGTAATCGAGGCGCCGGCAATCAAAATCATACCCCCGGAAGATTATACCCCGCTGGATAAAGCAATCGAAAACATCAAAACCTACAAATGGCTGATCCTGACCAGTGCTAACGGCGTTACCGCTTTCTTCAATCGCCTTGATAATGCCGGATTAGATTCCCGTTCCCTGTCTGACATCAAAATAGCCGCTATCGGCAGTGAAACGGCGAAAGCTTTAAAAAACTATGGCATCTCCGCCGATTTAGTTCCCCCAGCCTTCAAAGCTGAAGAACTGGCCGAAACCCTATCAGCAGAAGTGCAAGTTGGTGATAAAATCCTGCTGGCACGCGCTAAAGTAGCCCGTGAAGTATTACCGGAAAGCCTGCGTGCTTTAGGAGCCAGCGTTGATGTTGTAACTGCCTATGAAACTGTTACCGCTCTGGATAACAAAGAAGAATTGCTGACTGCTCTGCAAAACGGAGAAGTTGATCTTGTTACTTTTACCAGTTCCTCAACTGTTACTAATCTTTTGACATCCTTAGGCGATCAAAGAGAACTTATCAATAATATTCCAGCAGCGGCTATTGGCCCTGTTACCGCCGAAACCTGCCGCCAAAATAATCTTGAACCTGACATCATAGCTGAAACATTTACTATTGCAGGTTTGACAGACGCTATTCAAAGATATTATAAGGAGTGATCAGTATGGGCTTTCCTATTTACCGTCCCCGCCGCCTGCGCGCTACAGAAAACCTGCGCAGCATGATCCGCGAGACTGAACTTTCCGTTAAAGACCTCATTTATCCGTTATTCGTCGTCCCGGGCACCGGTGTAAAAAATGAAATTGAATCGCTGCCGGGCAATTACCATTGGTCCTTAGACCGTTTGCCGGAAGTTTTACAGGAAATCAGCGAACTTGGAATTCCTGCCGTTATACTGTTTGGTATCCCCTCTTATAAAAATGCTGTCGGCAGCAGCGCCTGGGATGCAGAAGAACCTGTACAGCAGGCCTGCCGCCTGATCAAAAACACTTATCCCGAACTGGTAGTCGTCACCGATGCCTGCCTGTGTGAATATACAGAACATGGCCATTGCGGCGTTCTGGAAAACGGCTGTACTGTCAACAATGATGAAACGCTGCCGCTTTTAGCTAAAATCGCAGTTTCCCACGCTCAAGCCGGCGCTGATGTCATTGCGCCATCCAATATGATGGACGGTTATGTCAAAGTTATGCGTGAAGCCTTAGACGAAGCAGGTTTCAGCAATGTGTCCCTGATGGCTTATTCAGCTAAATACGCTTCAGCCTATTATGGCCCTTTCCGCGCTGCAGCCGATTCCACTCCCTCTGCAGGCGACCGCAAAGGCTATCAGATGGATCCCGGCAACAGTGACGAAGCTCTGCGTGAAGTTGCTCTTGATATCGAAGAAGGCGCAGATATCGTTATGGTAAAACCCGCTTTGGCTTTTATGGATATCATCAGCCGTGTCAAAGAAACATTTAACCGCCCTTTATGTGTTTATAATGTCAGCGGTGAATACGCTATGGTCAAAGCAGCAGCAGCCAAAGGCTGGATCGATGAACAGCGCATCGTTATGGAAACGATGCTCGGTTTTAAACGTGCCGGCGCCAAAATGATCATCACCTATCATGCTCTCGACGTAGCCAAGTGGCTGCTGGGCAAATAAGGAGGCCGCATATGGATCACAGCAAATCTCAGGCAGCTTTTGCCGAAGCCAAACAATACATTCCCGGCGGCGTCAACAGCCCCGTTCGTTCCTTCCGCAGTGTTGGCGGTGTTCCGCCTGTCATTGCCAAAGGCAGCGGCAGCAAACTCACCGACATCGACGGCAACGAGTATATCGATTATGTACTTTCTTACGGTCCTTTACTTTTAGGGCATGCACACCCGCAGGTCACCGAAGCCATCCAAACTGCAGCCGCCAAAGGCTCATCCTATGGCGCGCCGACCCTGGCTGAAACAGAGCTTGCCAAACTTCTCTGCACACTTGTACCTTCTATGGAAATGGTACGTATGGTCAACAGCGGAACAGAAGCTACCATGAGTGCTCTGCGTTTAGCACGCGCTTATACAGGACGTGAAAGCATCGTTAAATTTATAGGCTGTTATCATGGCCATCACGACAGCCTGCTGGTCAAAGCCGGCAGCGGCGCAGCTACTTTAGGCGTTCCTGACAGCCCCGGTGTTCCTAAAGGCGTTGCCGCCAATACCATCACTGTTCCTTTTAACGACCGGGCTGCCCTGGAAGCTGCTTTTGCTGCTAAAGGCAGCGATATTGCCGCCGTTATCATGGAGCCAACTCCCGGCAACATGGGACTGGTATTACCGCAGGACGGCTATCTGGAATTCATTCGCTCCATCACAAAAAAATATGGAACACTGCTTATCTTTGATGAAGTCATGTCTGGCTTCCGCAGCAGTGAAAAATCTTCTCAGGGCCTCTACGGCATTGATCCTGATATCACCTGTCTGGGCAAAGTTATCGGCGGCGGGCTGCCAGTAGCCGCTTACGGCGGTAAACGCCAGATCATGGAACAGGTTGCTCCTGTTGGCCCCATGTATCAGGCCGGCACTTTGAGCGGCAACCCTCTGGCTATGGCAGCCGGTATCGCCAACCTTACCTACATGCGCGGACACAATGTCTGCAGCCAGCTGGAAAGCATGACGGCCATCCTGACCGGAGGCCTTGCTAAAGCCGCTGCCAAGGCAGGAGTGCCTGTACAGGTGCACCGTCTTGGTTCTATGTTTACTGTTTTCTTTACTGATCAGGAAGTTTATGACTATGACAGCGCCTGCACAAGCAATTTAGATGCGTTCCGCATTTATTTCCATAGCATGCTGGAACAGGGCATTTATCTTCCTCCATCTCAATTTGAGACCAATTTCTTATCTCTGGCCCATACGCCTGAAGATATCGAAAAAACATTACAGGCAGCTGAAATAGCTTTTAGCGCAGTTGCTGCTGCGAAAAAATAAAGTGAAAAACAAAAACGTCATAACCTTAAGGTTATGACGTTTTATTTTTGATTATTTTTGTTCTTGTTTTTGAACTTCTACCGGAGCAAAAATAAACTCCGTCAGCTTGCCCTCTTTATTAAAGCCATAAATCACACGTACCAGCTGCTGTTTACTGTAGCTTCCCAGATAAGTCAACCGGTCACCCTGATCAAAACGCTCATAAGCAACAAATTTCATTTCCTTCATTGTCCCTAAAGTATCTTTGACTTGCTTTTGCAAAGCAGAAAAAGCTTTTACATCCATTTTTTGCTTCAGTTCGGGGCTAAAACCCGCTGCAGCACCTGCATAACCGCTGTCGTCCGCAACAGTCAATGCCGCTACAAACTTATCAACTATTTTCTGCTGTTTATTTAAATCATTACCGTCTCCGGCAGCAAAACATACCGCGGCCATTGCCACTGTTAAAACTACAGTTACCAGCATTACTAATTTTTTCATATAAGTCATCCTCTCATCACTGCAGGTCTTTATCAAAATTTGCCTGCTTACTATATCTTAATTATAACCGATTCAATGTTATCGTCAATGTTTTTATCTTACTGAGCATTCAGCCATTGCTGGATAATAACGCTTTTCTGACCCGCAGTCCAGCTAAGGTCATCAACCGCCAGTTCTAAATCACCGATCATCATTTTCCGCCCGTCATCATGGGCATAATCACTGACACGCCACAAAAGCGGATAACCCTTAGAGGCTAGTAAATCTTTTGAATGTTCTGACAGCAAATAGTCCATAAAAGACTGTGCTTCTGCTAAATTTGCCCCTTGGAGAATAGCAGCACCGGTAATACAGTTTTTATTACCGTCTTTGACTAAAGTTGCGAATAGATCGCGATTTTGCCTTTCCAGCTGCAATGCTGTGGAAAGTGAAACTACCGCGATCGTTTTTCTGCCGCTGCGAACCGCTTCAATAGCCTCCCATTCACTGGCCGTATATAAAGGCAGCTGGCTGTTAAAAGAAGCCGCATACTCCATAGCTTTAGCTTCGCCGCGCAGCTGCCAGATAGAAGTTATCATGCCATAACTCCGACCGCCGTTTTTAAAATCAGCCAGCGCTGTTTCTTCCCAAAGCTCCGGTTTCAGCAATTCATCCCATGTCTCAGGAGCATAAAGCCCCAACTCGCGCAGTCGGTCACGATTAGTCAAAAATCCTATATAATCGACATAAAGACCTGTCCAGCGCCACTGATTCTCACGCATTTCAGCAGGTACTTTATAGGCCTCCCTCGGCCTGTAGCTGCGCAGCATTTTCTGCTCTCCTGCCAGATAATATTCTTCAGGCGTACCGCCAAGCCAGACATCGAATTTTCCCTCTCTCAGAAAATTAAGCCGTTCATCCAAATTCCCTGCCGGCAAATGTCTGACTTCAACTTTCACATTCTGCTGTTTGGCAAAATCTTCCGCTAAAATATCTGTCATTGTTTCATTCAGGCTGCTGCAGATCTTGATACTTTTCTGTTCTTCTTTGATGTTACTGCTGCAACCGCTGCAGAGAAACACAATTGACAGCACTGTTACCAGAATTACTTTCATAGTTCGACCGCCTTTTATGGTAATAAATTAATTATACCACAAGGGTACGCATTACCGCGAAAAATCACTATCATTGATCAAAATTCCCGTACAGCTGCTAATTTGAACTTAATTATTGACATCAGTACTTTTTTTAAGTATAATTTATACGTTAGCTTAAGCTAACTGTTTGGGGTTGCCCGCTTCCAAACTTTTACACTTATCAACTTAACGCTCACTCGATACTGTGCTTAACAGCTCTCACGCACAGTTTTTTTATTTTCTCGAGTTAGCTTAAGCTAACTTTTCCAATACACTTCAAATCACATTAACAAATTACTTTACAAATACTCAAAATAGCCTCTGCTGTTATAGTTCAATGTGTTATAATTGATTATAGTTGATTTTTATTCGTCATTTTTATATTTCTACCGGCTGCAGCAGCAGTAGGTACATTTATCTGCGAGGTCTGCCATATGCCAGAACGTTTATTAAAATACTACCGCCCTTACCGGAAAACATTGTTTTTTGCTTTGCTCGGATCCGTTATCACATCCGCCCTTGATTTATGTTTTCCGCTCTTTATGCGCTATATACTGGGCGATGTACTGCCCGAAGGCAATCTTTTCCTCTTAGGGCAGGCTACGATCATCTTGCTTTTTTTATACCTGCTTAATTTTATAATCAGTTATCAAGTCTCAAGACACGGCCGCCTAATGGGTGCAAAAATAGAACAGGATATGCGCAGTGACCTTTTTCAGCATGTCCAATCAATGTCTTTCCGTTATTTTGACAACATCCGTATCGGCCAGCTGATTTCCCGTATTGTCAGCGATATTGCCGAGATCCGTGAGCTTGTTTTTCTTGGTCCTAATTACCTGCTGGTCTGTACTATAACAATGCTTGGTACTCTGGGAATACTTATTTATCTTAACTGGCCTTTAGCGTTACTGGTCAATCTGCTGCTGTTAGGAAAAGCTTATGAATCAGTTGCTACCAATCATGCACTGAAACAATCAGGGCGTATGATCCGCGAACAGGTCGGTAATCTTACAGCACAGACAAATGAAAGTCTGAATGCCATACGCCTAGTTAAATCCTTCAACAATGAAGAATGGGAAGAAAAACGCCTTGATAAAAACGGACAGGCTCTTTTACAGGCACGTAAAACATCGTTCGACCTTTTATCACGCCTGAACAGCAACGCTGTATTGTTTTCCAATGTCACTAATCTTGTTATCATTGTCGTAGGCGGCGCCATGATCGCATATGGTAAAATGCAGATCAGCGATCTGGTCGCCTTTTTACTGTATGTATCAATCTTTATCCGCCCCATCCTGCGCCTGACCGCACTAGCAGAATCCTATCAGAAAGGTATGGCCGGTTACCAGCGCTTTTGCCAGCTGATGGATACCCCTTCTGAAAATACAGATCTGCCCGGCGCATTCGACTGTGGTACTTTAAAAGGCTCTATTTCCTTTAAAAATGTCAGCTTTGGCTACGATCCCGGCAAACCTGTTATTCAAAATTTTGATTTTGATATCGCTGCCGGTGAAGTTATCGCTTTTGTCGGCACTACAGGTGTTGGTAAAAGCACGATCTGCAATCTGCTGCCGCGTTTCTATGAACTTCAGCAGGGCGTTATAACCATTGACGGAATGGATATCCGCAATGTGACCTTAAAATCACTGCGCCGTAATATCGGCATAGTTCAGCAGGATATCTTCCTTTTCTCTGACTCTGTACGTGAAAATATCGCTTACGGCAACCCTCATGCCAGTATGGAAGAAATCATCACCGCTGCCAGATTGGCCGAAGCTGATGCTTTTATCAATCAGCTGCCGGATGGTTATGACAGCCAGCTTGGTGAACGCGGTGTTAAATTGTCCGGAGGCCAAAAACAGAGGATTGCCATTGCCCGTGTTTTTCTCAAAAATCCGCCCATCCTGATTTTAGACGAAGCGACTTCTTCCCTGGATAATGAAACGGAAAACCTTATCCAGGAATCACTGATGCAGCTGTCACGTAACCGCACGACCCTGATCGTAGCCCATCGCCTGGCAACGATCCGTCATGCCGACCGTATCGTTGTCCTCACCCCCAACGGTATCAGCGAACATGGTTCTCATGACGATCTGATGGCTTTGCAGGGAGAATATTACAAGCTTTATATGGCACAGTTCAGTAAAAGCCCGCTAAATTAAAAATAAAACCCTCGGATGCGTTGCATCCGAGGGTTTCTATTTTCCCATAAACAGCTTTTTAATTATTCGCGATCAAAAATCATTACTTTTTCAAAATCAAGATATACCGTTTCACCATCGGCAAACTCTTTCAAATCCGCACCTTTGACGATAACACGTACATCATGATCACCGACGGTAACGCGATAATCAACAGCATCGCCTAAATAGAAGCGGTGTGTCAATGTTCCTTCCAATAATCCACCGCCGCGGCTCATCGTAATGTTCTCAGGACGCACTGCGATCGTGGCACTGCCGGAAACACCCGAAGTATTTGGGAAAGAAGCTGTAGTACCTTGCAGGTATACTCTGTCATCCGATACTTCGCCCTGCATAAAGTTAACCAAACCGATAAAATCAGCGACCATTTTATTGGCAGGATTGGTATAAATTTCATGCGGAGCACCGATCTGCTGCACTACGCCTTTACTCATAACAACTACGCGGTCGCTCATTGCCATTGCTTCTCCCTGATCATGGGTTACATAAACAACGGTAATGCCAAGTGCTTTTTGAATCGACAGAATCTCAAAACGCATGCTTTCACGCAGTTTAGCATCCAGATTAGATAACGGTTCGTCTAACAGAAGCAAGCCGGGCTGCGCAACCAAGGCACGCGCCAAAGCGACACGCTGCTGCTGACCGCCGGACAGCTGATGCGGATAGCGGTGACCATATTCGCCTAAATGCACGAGTTCCAGCATTTCATTTACTCTTTTCAAACGTTCCGCTTTGGGAACCTTTTGGATCTTCAGCGGATAAGCCACATTTTCAACAACCGTCATATGCGGCCAAACTGCATATGATTGGAATACCATACCAATATCACGATTTTCCGGAGGAACAAATTTATTCTGCGACGAGGAACTGACGCAGTGATCGCCGATATAGATCTCGCCTTCAGTAGCTTTTTCAAAGCCTGCGATCATTCTCAGGGAAGTTGTTTTACCACAGCCGGAAGGACCGAGGATAGAAACGAATTCGCCGTCTTCAACCGTCAGGTTGAAATCATTAACAGCCGTTACAGGCCCGAAACGTTTAAATACATGTTCAATACGTACTTGTGCCAATTTATTCCACTCCTTCTTTAAATTCCCACATTGCCCTTGGTCAGTTTGTTAAGGATCAGGTTACCAACCAAAACGATAGTCAAAATGATTACTGATAATACAGAAGCATTTTGTGTATCTGCATAAGTTTGCAGCTCGTACAGCAAAACACCGATAGTTTTAGTTTCTGCACCGTACAGAAGGAGCGACATCGTCAGCTCGTAGAAAGACGGCATAAAGATCAGGAACCAACCGGCGATGATGGACGGAGCGATCAACGGCATAATAATATCTTTACAGGTTCTGATCCAGCTGGCACCTGAATTTAATGCCGCTTCTTCAAGAGAAACGTGCACCTGACTCAGGGAAGCCGCTATTGTCCGCACAGACATGGTCATATATTTGACCAGATAGCTGACGACCAGAATCCACATCGACGAATAAAGATTGAGACCGAAATTACCGGAGAAAGTAATAACCAGAGCCAGGGCGATAACGATACTCGGAGTAGAACCGCCGATAACGGTCAGCAGATCCGGAAAGCTGCGTCCTTTGACTTTTGTTTTAACGGCCAGATAAGCAATGAACACTGAAAGTATCGTACCAATGGTAGCGGCGATTACGCCATATACGACCGAATTCCAGATACTCTCCATATACTGACTGCTGGTAATAACAGGCTCCCAGGCATCAAAGCCGATATTCGACCAGGTAACTCCGCGCGACATACTCTTTAAAAGTGATGTCAGCAATATAGAACCTAATGGTAAAATTACTGCAATAAACGCATATAAACCTACACCACAGAAAGCAGGCCATTTCCATTTGCCAAGCTCTACGATATTAGGACGGGTACTCTTACCGCTGATCGTTGTATAATCCTTGCGGCCCAGCATCCAGGTCATAAAGAACAGTAAAAAGTTAGCCAGGAACATCAAAGATGCTGCTAAAGCTGTGGCATCACGGATACCCTCATCATTACCCATGTAAATATAGGTTACGATACGGGTGGTCATAACCTCGATATTACCAGGCATACCAACAATAGCAGGAATACCGAAGCAGGAACCGGCAGCAATGAAAACCAACAGGCCGCCTGCTAAAATACTTGGTGCCATCAAAGGCAAAGTAACATCGATCAGGGTACGCAGAGGAGACGCGCCGGAAACACGTGCCGCTTCTTCGAGCGTCGGGTCCATTTTTTCCATTGCCCGGGAAATGGTAATAAAAGCAAAAGGCGAATAAAACAGGGTCAATACCCAAGCCAGACCGCCCATAGTATAAATATCAAATGGAGATTGCTGCAGTTGCAGAATCCACTTAAAAATCGAATTCAAATAACCGACGCTGGGATTTAAAAGCTGCACCCAGGCAATCGCGCCAACATAAGGAGGGATCATATAGCTGGCAACCAGTAAAGTCCGGTATGTTTTTTTACCGGGCATATCGGTGCGGCCAACAAGCCAGGCCAGCGGGAACGTAATAATAACACTGGCTACCATAACTAAAAGCGATAGCTGCACAGTATTGGACAAAGCACGCCAGTTAACATCCTGACTGTAAACATCGGCATAATTGCCGAAATTAATGGCTCCATTAACCATAATACTGTCATAAAGCAGTATTCCCATTGGGAAAACCACAAAATATAATAATAAAATAACGGAAATAGCAATAACTATAAATTTACTATTAAATCTAGGTAAAGACCCCACTATGGCTCCTTTCCCCGGCTTTGAGACCGGTGAAAAATCATTTACAGGATTTTCCTGCAAAGAAATTGGAAAACAGGGATCGTCAAAAACGACCCCTGATTCCTTAAAAATTGTTACTCAACAAATTTTAATAAGAACTATTCCATAACTCTTACGCGGAAAGCCTCTTTGATTTGAGCATTCTCTTTGGAAAGTTTTTCCCAGTTTACTTTAATAGCTTTATCAGAGAAAGTTTTCAGAGCAGGAGCGCCTTTAGGCGGCTCTACGTCACCGCGTACAGAGTGCATCCAGCCTTGAACAACTGCCTGCTGACCATCTTTAGACAACCACCAGTCAACCAGAGCTTTAGCACCTTCGGGGTTTTTGGTTGCTTTAAAAATAGCGATCGGAGACGGGATGATGATAACGCCGTCTTCAGGATAGGAAACTTTCAAAGGCTCATTTTTAGTATTAGCCAATTTGAGGACGTTTTCTTCCAAAATCATTGCAGCAGCATATTCGCCGGTCAGCAATTTGTTCTGAATAGCAGAGTTGCCTTCTTCAACGCGAATATCATTAGCTTTCAATTGGTCGAAATATTCCCAGCCATATTTATCGGCCAAAGCGCCAACCGCTACATAAGCAGTACCGGAAAGCATTGGGTTCGGCATAGCGATTTTGCCTTTCCATTTCGGATCGGTCAGATCTTTCCAGGATTTCGGAGCATCTTCGGGTTTCAGTTTATCAGAGTTATAAGCAATGATCATGTTGCAGACACGAACAGAGGACCAAGCACCGTTCTTGTCTTTATCAGTAATGACATCTTTCAGGTTCGGGGAAACATAATCAAGCAGCAAACCTTGATCCTGCAAAGTCAGGTAATAGGAAGGATCAGCAACCATCAGAACGTCAGTACCGATTTTGTTGGCTTTGATCTCGCCGGTAATTTTAGTGATTACTTTTTCAGTACCGCCCTGGAACCAGGTAACTTTCATATCAGGGAATGCTTTAGCTACATTAGGTTTACACATTTTATCGATGATATCAGGATAAATAGAGGTATAAACCATAACGTCGCCTTTAGGACCGCCTTTAGAATCTGCAGCTTTCTTATCGTCGCTGCCGCCGCAGCCGGCAACTGCTACTGATAATGCCAGAACTGCTGCTGCAGTGCACAACCATTTTGCTTTTTTCATTAAACATCCACTCCTTTGTGTTGTCATACTACCCTTAAAGTTCGCCCGGCTTTGTAAAATTCCTGCTTACATTAGAAAAAAAGTTTTACAAAAAATTAAAATTTATGTCACATTTACGCCTTATTTAAAAAACATTCCATTGCCAATCGACAATACGACACTTTTGGCCCTATGGGATTTTTTGTGTCCCGCAATTATACGGCTGCTAAAAAATTTAATTCCCACGCCGGCACATACGGATGTTTACGCAGATAAACCTTATATTCAGGCACTAACTGCCACATAAACAATGGCAGCAGGAAAATATCCGCATCGTGATGATAAGCGGCAATAAATAATTTAGGTTTATTACGTTTTATCTGCTCCTTTCCCCCTTTCAAAGCCTCCATCTCAGAGCCTTCCACATCCATTTTGATGTAGGTTACACGCTCATCTTCAAGCAGTGTATCAATATCGACAGCCTGCACTATGTGACGCTGGCCTGTCAGCAACGTTGACTGACGGCCGCCGCTGTCAGAAAAAGACAGTTCTGCCGTTTCTTTCCAAATGGCTCTTTCAAAAATTTTGATATCAGACAAACCACTTGCCTCTACATAAGCAGATAATTTTTTATAATTACGCCTATCCGGCTCTGCCGCAAAAATCCGATTATATTTATTATTCGTCAGCTGTAAAAATTCCCTGATCGTATCACCATTATAGGCACCTAGATCAGCATACGTTTCTTCTTCGCTCCAACTGAAAATACTCTGCAGATCTTTTAGCCGCTCCGTCTCACTTTGCCATAAATAATGCAGTTTACCGCTCAGCTTATAATTCAGTGATGCTGCAAACACGTCTCGGGACCAATCATCAGCCAAATTGTCATATACCTGCTGCAATTCCTGCTGATGCTGCTGCAGCCAGTCAAACGAAACTGTTTCATCTCCGGGAAACAGCGGCAAATGCGGCGCTACTGTTTCATGCATTGTGCTCAGCTCCTGAAAGCGGTTTAAAACTGCAGGCGACTCTGAGGCAAAGGCAATAACAATCAGAAAATCACCCAGCCGATCTTTAACTGCGGTATAAGTCTCGACCATATGACCACGAAAAACCTGCCCGCGAACAAATTCATCACTGGCAAAAATACCGGCGACCTTTATTTGCAGTCTGTCACACAAGTCAATAATCTGGTCGGCACCGTTACCCATTCCATATAAAACAACAGGCTTGTCAGTCAGCTGCAAAATCTGCCAAACGTCCTGTTTTTCCTTAATAAAATCCAACATTTACGCCGCTCCCTTCTCTACAACTTTATTGTACACGAAACTTTACCTGCCGTCATACTTTTATTGCGTTAACTTTTACCATTCTTATGGTTGACATACCACCATCAAGTTTTATATACTATTATTGTAAACTTAATTTCAGTTTATAGTTAACCATAATTAAGGTGATCTTTATGTCTACTTTTAAAATTCGTGAAATCAGTGAAATTGCCTTATTGGCAGCATTTATCGCCGTCAGCGGGGCTTTTAAGCTTCCCAGCTTTATTCCAGGAAGTGAATTTCAACTCTCCGCTCCTATTGCTGTAGCGATCTGCGGTGTTTTTGGCATCAAAAAATATCTGCTTGCAGGTATTCTGGCCTCTGCCGGCGGTTTACTCCTGGGTACGCAAACTATTTTCAACGTCCTTATTGCAATGCTTTTTCGAATAGTCGTTGCCTTATTATATGCAGTTTTAGGAAAAACCAAAATCTTCTACCTGTTATCAGGACCTGTCGCTTCCTCCGCAGCACGTCTTGCACTCAGTCTTTTTATTGGTAAGGCAGTCTACCCTCTGTTGGCAGCAGCTCTTCCTGGAATGATTTTCACAGCATTAACATCCGGGTTATTTGCTTCTGTTTTAGAGAAAACATTAACCCTGACAAAACGCGTTTACGAACGTTCTTGACCGCTACTTTTTCTATGCCTGAAGTCAAAACTTCAGGCGTTTTTTATCCTGCTCTAACTATACTTGCCCAGACCTTTTTATAATGTTAAAATAGTACTGATAATATTTGCCGGAATATTCTTACTGCTCACTAATTTTCACCGGCTGTGTTTTATTACACGATCAATCAAACGGCACTATTGCCAACGGAGGACTTGTTATGATTTTGCAAGAATCTGGAGAAAACTATTTGGAAACCATTCTGATGCTGCAGCAGCAAAACGGCAGTGTCCGTTCTATCGACATTGCAACGCATATGAATTTTACCAAAGCCAGCGTCAGCAGGGCTATGAGTATTTTAAAACGCGAAAATTACATTCTGATGGAAGCGGACGGCAACATCATTCTGACTGAAACAGGGCTCGCTAAAGCAAACGCTGTTTTGGAAAGACATCTGCTGTTGACGCGCTTTTTACGCGAAAATCTTGGCGTATCCGAAGAAACAGCTGAAAAAGATGCCTGCCGGATCGAACATGTTATCAGCCCCGAAACCTTTACCGGGATAAAAAAACTGATCAAAAACTCTTAACAATTCAAAGGAGCTGTTTTAACAATGATGAAAAAATTACTTCTTTTGCTTACTGTTGCCATCGCAATGCTGGCATTGCCGCTGGCCGCTCATGCAGACAAAACGAAATGGACGAATCCCAATTACGATTTTAATAAACTTCACCGCATCAATTTGGTTTCCATAAGTGTAGTCGATCCTGTCGGCAGCAATTTTACTGTTGACGATATGGCGACCGAAAAAATAATAAGTGCTTTACAAAAAGCTTTAACTAAAAAAGATTATGTTTTTGATACAAGCATCGAATCAAATCTTTCAATTACCAAAGAAGATGCTTCCCAACTGACCAAAGATGCTTTAAGCGGCACTTATACAGATATATCGACCAAAATAGCGCCTGCTCCAACTGCTGATCTGAAAATAATCGCCCATAAATTTGGTTACAACAGACGGGTCATCCCCGCTCACGAAGAACCGCGTACCAGATATTACAAAGAAAAGGTCAAAGACAATAAAGGAAACTGGATCGAACGGGATGCAGAACGAACTGTTTATGAATATGTTCCGGCCAGCACTGTATATGACGGCTACGTTGATGTAGCTTTTCATCTTTTTGACCCTGCTACAGGAAAAATAATTTTCAGTCTGCGCGATACACGCAGCCGTACAGCAGACAGTGATACAACAAATATGTGGCAGCGCATGGCCAATGCTTTCGTTCAGGATCTTGATAAAGCTGCAAAAAAATAACTCTGCAAATTTCTAAACACCCTTTAAATAATTAAAGGGTGTTTATTCTTGTATACCTCTGTATCTTAATGATATTTTTTCCTAATTTGCTTGACACTCTATTCAAAGATGTTATAATTTAGTATATCAAACTGAATACGGTAATGCAGGTTCCGTCAGGAATAACAGAGAAGACCGGTTAAAAGCCGGCGCGGTCCCGCCGCTGTAAGATGGAGCAACGCCTATAGAACCACTGGAATATTCCGGGAAGGAAGGCCGAGCCATGAAGTCAAGCCAGAAGAACTACCTGCATCGCGATCTTAGTGACCTGCGAAGGACGGGGAAAGATCATGGGTCTAACCATGTTTTATCACCATCCCTAATATTTATGGATGGTTTTTTTATTACCTATTCAGAAAATAATCAGAGGAAAGAGGAATAATTTATGAAAAAACTGCTTTCAATGTTAGTTATGGCTTCAATGATGGTTTTTGCACTGGGAACTATGGGCGCTTCTGCCGCTGCTAAAGCACCGAAAAACGACAAGGCTGTCGTAGTAGTCAGCTTCGGTTCGACCTTCGACGACACCCGTACGAAAGATATCGGCGGTATCGAAGAAGCTGTTGCCAAAGCTTTCCCGAACCGTGATTTTAAACGTGCTTTTACTTCCTACATCATCATGGAACGATTGGAAAAAAATAAAGGCATCAAAGTCAACGATTTGCCTGCAACCTTAAAAGAACTGAAAAAAGCCGGTTATAAAGACATTCTCGTACAACCGACTCATTTGCTGCACGGCGAAGAATATGAGCATAAAGTCCTGACCACCGTTGATAAATTCAAAGGTGATTTTGACCGCATCGTTGTCAGCGATCCTCTGATGGTAGGTAAAAACGATTTCGCTATCGCTGCTTCCGCTGTTGCGACTCAATTCCCGACTCTTGGCAAAGGTGAAGGCGTTGTCTTGATGGGTCACGGTTCTCCCCGTGATAACAACCAATCCTTTGGCAACACCTACAAAATGCTGCAGGAAACCTTTGATAAAATGGGTTTACCGGTAGTAGTTGGCACTGTTGAAGAAGTGGATACTCCTAACGTGGACGAAGTTCTGGAACAAATCAAAGCACGCGGTTACAAAACTGTGCATATGTTCCCGCTGATGATCGTTGCAGGCGACCATGCCAACAACGATATGTACGGCGATGAAGAAGATTCCTGGAAATCCATGATCGAAAAAATGGGCGTTAAAACTGTAGGTCACCTGCAGGGTATCGGCCGCAATGCCGCAGTACAGGCTATTTATGTACAGCATGCAGTTGCTGCTGAAGCCGGTGTTCAAAGATAAATAATTACTGTTAGTCCAAAGGACGTTCTTCTAAGGAAGAACGTCCTTTTATGTTCTGGAAATCAGTACAAAAATATTACAGCGTTTTTATTTTAATAAAATTTTCTGTAAATTTGTTACCCTTTGTTGCTGCTGCTCTTGCTTTATGAGATATTAGAATGCTATACTTTAGTCATTGAAAGACATTATATATGAAGAAAGGGTGTTGCACCAATGGGTTTAGTAATCTCTGCTCTTGTTACTTTTTGGGTCGGCTTTCTGATCTACAAAAAGTACAAACCTCAACCGGTCTTATTCTTAGGCGGTATGATATTAATGTATATTGCCGCAATTTTCGGTTACGGTACTATCTTACCGGCCAAAGCCGCTACAGGCTCTACTTTCTTTGATGCTTTTGAATTTATTCGCGCTACCATGAGTTCTAATGCCGGCAAGCTCGGTATGAACATTATGGCAGTTGGCGCTTTTGCCCGCTATATGGACAAAATCGGAGCTTCCCGTTCTTTAGTTCGTCTGACTATCCGTCCTTTACTGGCTTTAAAATCACCTTATATCGTTTTATCCGGCACCTGGGTTGTCGGTATGCTGATCGGTCTGTGCATCAACAGTGCATCTGGTCTGGCCATGCTGCTGATGGTCACCATGTTCCCGATCCTGATCGGACTTGGTGTCAGCCGTCTGTCTGCTACGGCTGCTGTTGCTACTACGCTCTGCTTCGACTGGAGCCCCAGTGATACCGGTACCATCCTTTCTGCTGAAACCGCCGGCTTGAACCCGGTAGTTTACTGGACTGACTATCAGGTACCGATCGTTTTGGTTGCTTTCGTCGTTGTCGGCACACTGCACTATTTTACCCAAAAATATATGGATAAACGTGACGGACATGTCGTCCAGCCGATGGAAGTTGAAAAACCGGCTGAAGATGACCCGGCTGACAGCGCGCCGCTCTGGTATGCGGTCCTGCCGGTTATTCCGCTGGCTTTGATCCTCTCCTTCAGCCCGCTGTGGATCACCTCAATCAAAATGAACATCGTTATGGCTATGTTCATTGGACTTTTTATTGGCGCCTGCTGCGAATACATGCGCTGGCATGACGGCAAAAAAGTTCTCGGCGACATCCAGACCTTCTTTGACGGTTTAGGAATGCAGATGGCTAACGTTATCACCTTGATCGTAGCTGGTCAGACTTTTGCTCAGGGCCTTCTGTCCATGGGTACTATCAATGCGCTGATCTCCGGCAGTCAGGGCTTTGGCTTTGGCCCGATGGCTATGATGCTCGTTATGGTCGCTATCATCACCTTCTCCGCTATCGTTATGGGCAGCGGCAACGCTCCGTTCTTTGCCTTTGCGGCTCTGACACCTGCTGTTGCAGCCCATACAGGACTGCATCCGGTACTGATGCTCCTGCCGATGCATTTCGCGGCTTCTATCGCCCGTAACTGTTCGCCGATCACAGCAGTTATCGTTGTATCCTCCGGCATGGGCGGCGTTTCTCCGTTCGATCTGGTAAAACGTACTGCTATCCCGATGGCCGGCGCAATGCTTGTTAATATCGGTATGACCTTCTTCTACTACTACAGAGGGTAATTGAAATTTTGATAAAACAGAATAGCTGCCTGCGGGCGGCTATTCTTATTTTAGAAAGGATGTGTAAATCATGTTCATTTGCGACTGTCACTGCGACACACTTACCGAGCTTTACAAAAAAGGCACTTCCCTGTATGACAACGATCAGCACTTCGACATTAAACGTCAGATAGAGCTGGGCGGCGGTCTGCAGTTTTGCGCTATTTTTGTCCCGACCCACGAATTCCGTTACTACGGGGGACTGCGTTATACACTCTGCCTCCTCGACAAATATAAGCAGGAGCTTACAGCACTGCAGGAGAAAGGCATCGACGTACTTCCCGTTTTAACTAAAGCCGATGCTGCCGACGTGCTCAACCACAAAGCAGCAACTCTGCTGGCTATCGAAGAAGGCGGCGCTATCGACGGCAGTCTGGAAGCCCTGCGCATGCTCTATGAGCTTGGCGTGCGCGCTATCACCCTTACCTGGAGCAACCGCAACGACATTGCCGACGGCGTCAACGAAGAATGCAGCGGCGGCGGTCTGACCACCTTTGGCCGTCAGGTAGTTGCAGAAATGAACCGTCTGGGCATGCTGGTAGACGTTTCCCATATTGCTACAGCTGGCTTCTGGGATGTTATCGAAACTTCTACCAAGCCGATCATTGCTACCCATTCCAATGCCAAAACACTTTGCAGTCATCCTCGTAATCTCAATGACGACCAGATCAAAGCCATCAATGCCAATGACGGCCTGATCGGTATCACCTTTGCCGGACAGTTCCTGGAAGAAGATTACAACAATGCCTGCATCGACAGTGTGTACCGCCATATCGACTATATGCTGAACCTTTTGGGCAATGACGACCACGTCGGTTTCGGCAGCGACTTCGACGGCATCAGTCACCCGCCTTATAATATCCACGGTGTACAGGATTACAAACCGCTGGTAGAATACCTGCAAAGCAAAAACTACAGCGACAGTACCATTGAAAAAATCACCCACAAAAACGTGCTGAGCTTGTTGAGTAAGGTTTTATAAATGCAACCTAAAACAGCCCTGACAGAAATATTCTGTCAGGGCTGTTTTACTTTAGAAACACAATCTTTAGCAGTAACAGCTTAATTAGTTTAGATTTCAATACCTGTTCCCATAATCTTTACTCTGCCTTCTTCATCTTCAGCATATTTTTCTGGCTCCAGTGTCTGCTGCACAACCCGGAGATCATCGTCTACATGCTGAATATTGATCAAAGCAGCCTGATAAGCAGCGTCATTGATCACTGAAGGCCCAATCGGCGGCTCAACTGGCGGCACCTCAGGTTTTTTAGCGTTAACTGTGACCATTAACTTACCGCCATCACCAATAGCGATTTTATAACCATCCTGAGTAGAATATAACAGCGAGCTTAAATCGTATGTGCCAGCTTCCTTCACCTCTACAGCTTTGATTTTAGAGGCATCAAACTCTACTCCCATTGCTGTCAGTTTATCAATAATAGCCTGTGCTAAGCCAGTATAGGTATCGCCATCGGTTATCTCGACCTCAATATTACCGATGCTGACATCCAGCGGTGACAGGAACGCCTGTAACTGCGGCGTAGTCCGACCGTCACTATAACCAAGCCAAGCAGCCTGCTCGCCGCTAGCAGTTGCTCCTTCCATAAAAGACTGGTTAAAAGCTTCTGTTGAGGTATATTCCGCACCATCATAATCATAATAATGCTGCGTAGAAGGATCAAAATAAAATGCATTGGTAATAGTTCCATTGCCGGCAGCAACAATACCCTTACCAATGGCTCCGTTTTCAACCGTCACTGAGCCCATATTATAAGCATTTTTAATCGAGCTCTTATTACCAGCAACGATACCACCTGCAAAGCAGGTTTTCGACGAAGTGCCTTTATCTGCGCTGACAGCACCAGTATTATAGACATTAGTAACACTGCCAGAATTATTATTGCCAACGATACCTCCGACTAACAACTGCAGCGCACCCGCTCCTGTTCCTGCGACAACGCCTGTATTATAGCTGTTTTTTATTGCTCCTCCATTATTATATCCAATAATACCACCAATCCACCCATTGCCTTTAATTGTACCGCTATTATTGAACTTCTCAAATTCTAATGCGGCATCATTTTCCCCAAAAATACCGCCAGCATAACCTGCATTAGTCACATTTCCTGTAATAGCACCGCTGTTGCTGAGATTAGTAAAACTCCCTGAAGAATTCGTAGAGGAATTATGACCAATAATGCCGCCAGCATATCCTGTATTGGTCGCATTTACTGTCACCGTTCCACTATTACTGAGATCATCAAATTTTCCCTGAAAAACTTGGCCCACAATGCCTCCAGCATACGAGAAAGCGCCGATTCCTGTTACTGTCCCAGAATTATGCAGTTCACTATTTAACACATCGGTATTATCAGAGTTGTTGCTGTAACCTAAAATTCCACCAACATGCCAGGTTCCTGTTACAGCACCTGTATTTTCGGCCTTACTGACCTGGCCGTTGTTATTGCCGACGATGCCACCGGTTTTTGCTTGACTGCTATCAGTAACACTGATGGCACCTTCATTTTTCACATTCTCAATGACACCGGTTTCATTGTAGACCTTAGAATAACTGTTGTAACCTGCTATACCGCCTGCATAGATATTAGTACTGCCACTGGCTGTAATATCTACTTTACTAACAGCATCTTTGATAATACACATAGCATTTGTCAGAACAGGAGTACCACTTACCCCAGCAACAGTACTGGCATTTGTTCCTACAATACCGCCAATGAATACAGCCCCTGATGTCAAATTGCTGGCTGTAATTTTGCCGCTAGTCTGCACATTTCTTACACTGCCCGCCAATGCACTAGTGATACCTAAATTATAACCAACCAGCCCGCCGATAGATTTGATTCCTCCTGTAAAATTATAGTCAATTCCGGATAGCTGCACATTAGCAATCTTGCCGGCAGATACCCCAAACAGACCACCATACTCAGCCGTACTGCTATTAATATACAAATTACTGATCGTATATCCAGCGCCGTCAAACACACCTGTAAAGCTCAAAGCTCCACTGCTGAACAAGGTCTTAAAACCGGAACCGCTATTCCAGTTTTTTGTTGCAGTGCCGTCAATATCACCAGCCAGCATAAATTTACTAAACCGATTTGGTTCATAAGTTTTATCAGTTGAAATACTTTGCAGCTCATAGATATCACTGATCAGCATACAATCGTTGACATTGTTAGCTTCGCTGCCATTAAGCTTTTTACCGGTAAATAAGGTACTGCCTTTCTCCGCAGCTCCTGCACTGTAATCACGTATAGCATGCTCTGTACTGACACCATTTTCTATAATAGATATATTCTTCGTCCCGCTCGTTTCATAGCCTACGTTAATAGTACCTTCTGCCTTAAGAATATAATTCGCCTGATCAGCAGCCGCTATTGCGTCTCCATTTTGTTTTTTTATATCAGCAGCATTCCCCAGCGAAATATTGGCCCCTTCTATCGTCACCTTATCGGCACGTATCGCACCCAGATTCAATACATCAGCAGTAACGCTGCTCAGGTCAATCGCCGGCGTGCCATTAAAGCCATTAATGGCAGCATCTGTCATTTTACCTGTGGAAGCATGCAGGCTGCCAACGTTGACAGCCGCTCCCTTACCAAACAAAATGCCGTTGGGATTGAGCAGAAAGACGTTGACATTCTGTCCGTTCAAAGTGCCGTAAATCTCACTTTTAGTATTACCGGTAACATAGTTCAGCACATTAGCCATATTTTTAAAGTTGACTGTTTCACCATTGGCGATATTGAACTGTTCCCATTTTATCGCTACGTTATTGCTGCCTGTACCGGTGATCTCCATAACATTACTGCTGCCGCCGATATTGCCGTTACTGCCGCCGCCCACTACTGCGCCGCCCTGCGGCAGAGCATAAGCACTGCTGACAAACATCCCGCCGATAATCAGGGATAAAGCCAATCGTCTGGCCAGATAAGATTTGTTATATTTCATCTTTCCCACTCCTTGCATTAGTTTTATTTTCCTTGAAAATCTGTCTAGAACAGTTTATAGGCCTGGAACCACAGGCGTCCGTTCTTATCCCTGTCCTCGCTCTGGAATGCTTCACCATTAAGCTTGCGCGCATAATCCAGCCGCAGATAATAATCTCCTGCTTTGGCATACTGTACGCCGATGCCCCAGCCTGCCAGATTGCGGTGTCTGTCGTCGTAGCCTCTTTGCTCTACTTCGCCGAAATCAACAAAGGTCGCCAGGCTGAGATATGGCAGCGGCATGTTGCAGCGCAGTTCGGCTGTTGCCTGGTAGCCGCTGTCTCCGCTGGCCTCACCCTGCGGATAAGCTCGTACTCCGTTAGCCCCGCCCAGGCTGAACTGTTCGCTGCCGTCCAGCTGTTTATTCGCCAGCTGGCTGTGGAAATTCAGCAGCAGGTCTACTGTATTGCCCAAACGGCGGCTGTGATTGATATCGCCGGTCAGCTTATGGAAGCTGCCTTCTGTTTCGCTGTTAAAATCTTCGTTGGTAAGCTGTCCCCAATAGTAAAGCGCACTGTAGCCTGTATAGCTGCCGCTGCCTCGACTGTTGCCGCTGATCCCTGTATGTACGGCATTACTGCTTTTTTTAGCGTTGTAACCAAACAGGCGCATTTCATCCTGCAGCTGACGGTTGTCGTAGCCGTAGACCAGGTCTAGTTTACTGCTGCTGGTATTAGTCAGGGGCGTACTGCCGTAGATGCTGAAGGTTTTGGCTTTGCCAACTGCGTCCAGCAGATTGAAGTAGTCGCCCAGGGTATAATCCATCTGGCTGTAGGAAATGCCCAGACGGCTGCCGTTGCCGCTGATGGGCATTTCATAACCAAAATTGTAGTTGCGCATATCTTCGTTGCTTAAAGTTCCGCCCACAGTAAATTTATCGCCAATACGCCCTGGGTCGTTAAGGGTAGTCTGAAAGCCGTAGCGGTAACGGCCGCTGTATTTGCCGCCGTGGTTATCGGCATATAAAATAGTTTCGACGGCTTTTTTATCAGCAACGATGATCTCAAGGTCACTGCTGCCGACGCTTGCTCCTGCTTTAAGCATACCTGCGGCTCTGATGCCGGGCAGGTCGTTGAGGTTGTTGAGCACTGTTTCCAATTCGTTTGTTTTGATAGCGTCGCCGCCGTGCAGTCTATCTATAAAACTGCTGATAACCGCATCTTTCAGGCCAGATTTGTTATTGACTGTCACCTGGCCAAGATTACCAAGCAGGACACGAATTTCTACTGCTCCGTTCGCTATCTGCTGCGGCGGAATAAAAGCAGTGGCTACGGTGTATCCCTGCTTACGCAGGTAAGCTGTCACCTTATCGGCAGCCTGCTGCAGCTTGCTCAGAGTCAGCTCCTGTCCGACATAATCTGCTACCAGCTCCTCACAGGCTGCCTTGTCGATATTGTCAGGACTGGTAAAATTGATAAAATCGACAGTAAAGCTCTGCTCGCCGGAAAGTTTATCCCCTTCTGTCTGAACACTGGTCAGCTCTGCCTGCTGCGGTGTCTGCGCCTTGTTCTGTTCCAGCGCACGCAGATCACTGTTAGTACTGGGCAGTGCCGGTGCTGCTGCCGCTGTGGTGCAGCTTAAAAGCAGCGCCAGCGTTATTCCTTTCTTTTTCATAACTTTTCCTCCCTTTTGTTGTCGAAATAGATCTTGAAGTTTTCTGTTTCAAAGCCTGATTTTATATCCTCGCAGTTATTACTGCGGCTGCGGCACATAGTTTTCTTTAAATTTTAGTCATTATTTATTAAATAAAAATCAGTTTTTATTTGTTAAAAGGCAAAAACTTTTGTTATTATAATAATCATAGCTATTATAGCACGTCTGTACCCCCCCACAAGACATACAAGAACTTTTTATTGACGCAGCTTGGTTTCATTATTGCCCGCACGTTTTGATAGCCGCCGAAGCTGCTGTATTTTCACAATCTATAAAATTCTTCTGCATACATAAAATTGATTACGGTCATATGACGGAAAAGTACGATCTTCTTAAGCAAATTTATGCAAAAAAAATTAGCCCCTGGAAGGGGCTAAAAGTTTTTACGGCAAATTTTACCTGTTCACTTTTATATAAAAACAGACAGTGTCATCGGTTATCGAAAGTAATTTTAAACAAATATTACTATCAAAATAGCTAGTTTTAAAATTATCTATCCAGTTCCTGATAAACAAAACAGTTCGTCACATGGTCATTCACCATACCTGTAGCCTGCATAAATGCATAAACGATTGTCGAACCAACAAATTTAAATCCTATTTTTTTCAAATCCTTGCTGATTTTATCAGAAAGCGGTGTTGCAGCTGGTATATCCTCCATCTTTTTCCAATGATTTCTAATTGGAGTATAATTTACATATCCCCATATAAATTTATCAAAACTTCCATACTTTTCTTGTACCTTCAGAAAGGCTTTGCCATTCGCTACAGCTGCCGCCACCTTAAGGCGGTTTCTAATAATTCCTTCATTTGCCAGCAGTTCCTGAATTTTTTCTTCATCGTAAAGAGATACTTTAAACGGATCAAAACAATCAAACGCTTCTCGAAATGCCTTTCTTTTTTTAAGCACAGTGATCCAGCTGAGTCCTGCCTGCATTCCCTCTAAAATCAGCATTTCAAAAAGCTTGTTGTCTTCATGCACAGGACGCCCCCACTCTTGGTCGTGATACTCAACATATATCGGAAGGTCACCTGCCCAGGAACATCTAATTTTTTCACACATATTTTATTATCCTTTCCAAACAACCAACATCCTAATCAATATGGCGTACTAAAGTTAAATTTAGAGAAAATTATATATCCTTTATCTAACCAGTATTATAGCATAAATAAAAATTCATTCCAGTATAAGCCTGTTAATAAAAAGACCTCCAAAAACTTTCGGCACTGGACTATCTCCAGAAAGACGAACAGTAAAATAAAACACCTCCTGTTGTAGAATAGAAACTACTATAACAGGAGGTGTTGTCATGTCCAGAAAATATACAACAGAAAACTTAATCGAACAACCTTAAACTTTTAGTGCTACTTGCATCTATAGGCAATAATGGTAACTTTACCTTTTCCGGGATACTTTTTTATTTCATATTTTCTGGGGAATGCTTCTATTAGCTTCGGCAATTTAATAAACCCGAAAGTTCGCACATCAAAATCCGGTTTAACTCTTTTTATAAACTGCCCGGCTGAACTCACATTTACATAGCCTTCATCATCCTGGTACTTGTCAGATGCTATTTTTAATAAATTATGTATTACACTTATATCTTCTTTCGTAGCATCGGCTGTAGCAGTTTCCACACATTCCTCTTCTATTTCTATTACTTTTTCACTGCTTTCAGTTTTAGACTTTGCTTCTTTTATATTTTCGCCAAGATTCTCCAGAAAAATAAATTCATCACAACTGTTTCTAAAAGCTTCCGGTGTTTTCTTTTCACCAACACCCATCACATATACTCCGGATTCATGCAAATTTATTGCCAAGGGAGTATAATCACTGTCGCTGGCAACGATAACAAATGCATCATAAATCCCTTTATGCAGCAAATTCATTGTATCGATTACCAACGCCATATCAGTTGTATTTTTACCAGAAACATAGTCAAACTGCTGCTCCGCTTTTATCGCTAAACGTTTCAGCTCATTTTCCCAGTTTTTTAATGTATCTTTTCTCCAATTACCATACGCTCTTTTTACAACGATACGGCCATGTGTAGATATTTCCTGTATAACATCCTCTAACTTTGCTAATTGAGTATTATCTGCATCAATTAAAAGCGCGATTCTTTGCAAATTTTCCATAAACATCTCCTTGATATTTTTAACATCTTACAACAATATCAAAATCCAAATAAATAAAATACTTCTAATAGCCTTAAAATGCCATGGGTCAATGTTTTATTCCCTCTTGCAACCTTAGTCTTCCTTTCGTTGGAGTAATATGATCTCTATTTACTCAATTTAATTTAATCTACCATGTCATCATGGTTTTCTTATCAACATTTATCTATTTCATTCAATTATAGCCCATGTGCCGCGTTTTTATCAAGCTGAGCCTTTCGCTCTTTCCAATCCGGCATTAACATAGCAACAAAGCTATAAAACTGCTTTGAATGGTTCGGGTGAATGAAATGGCAAAGCTCATGTAACACAACATACTCTATGCAATTTCTTGGTGCCTCTAACAGTTTCTTGTTTAGTGTAATTATACCTCTGGACGGTGAGCACGATCCCCATCTTGTTTTCATGGTTCGTATTCTTAGCACAGGCATATCCACGCCGTACTTTTGAAACACTGGGTAAAGCTGTTGGATGACCTCTGAAAAGACTTGACGGCATTTCTTATCTATAAATTTCTGAACTAGCTTCTCCTTTTTTACAGAATCATCTTGATCAACAACCGTCAAATAAAGATTTATCCCATCTGAAAAAATATCGTTTTTTGTCCCTTGCTGTACCTTTAGTCGAATTCCTCGCCCCAATATATCAAAGGTCTCACCGCTGACGTATCGCTTGGGAGGCAGTTCATACTCTTCGATCCTCTTAAAGCGCTGTATTGAAGAAAGTATATAAGCGCCTTTTTCTGTCATAAAGGCATCGACTTTGTCAACAGTAATTCTATCACTTGCGGAAACAACAATACTGCAATCAGAATGTATCCTCAAATTCAAGTTTTTAACTGGCTTGCGTTTAAGTATATATTCAATATTTATTCCTGCATAAGAAATCGTTCTAATTTTGTCACTAAGCATCAGTCATCAAAACCTCCTTAGTGCAACAGTCTTGATGTTTTCGATAACTTTATCAACAACATCAAAAGGAAGCTTTAATCCTTGTTCTTTTTCATAATTGAAAAACAGATCGTCAATATCCTGAGCAATCCGATCATGGATGGTCTTATTATGCGTCCAGTCAATTTTGCTGTGTCTTTCAATAATCCCAGTTATTTCAAGAGAAATCTCAGCAGCTACATCCGCAGAAACTCCTGTGTCATATTCAGAAAAAATCGCTGTTACTACTCCAAAAAACGCCTGAGCGTGAACATTATCTTTTATAGCTTCTGGGTAAGAAATATCTGTCGTGCCCCTGCGATAATCTTCCATAATAGAGCGCATCTTTGCCAAATACTCAGACTCAGTTACTACCTTGTCCTTATACTCTTGTAGCGCTTCTTTGATTCTTTTTGAGAAGCTGTCGTAGTAAGCCGGGTTTTCATCATATTTCTCACTAATGCTTTTTGTCATTTTACTGTGTATGGCATCAGCTTTTGCCCGCAAAGAACCTAACTCATCAAGCTCTTTTTCCAAACCTGCCTTGTTCAAAATATCAACAGGGCTAGTAATCTGCTTTAATCCGGCTACTGATAAATGCGTATCCAATAGATTTTGCATCAAAGGCTCGTATTCGCTGTTATCAATGGCATCACAGTAGCGGATTTTAACACTTCGGCGAATTTTCGAGAAAAGTATAAATGTATCCTGATACTTTTTCAATTCATTCCTTGGCATAGCCTCATATGCCTTATCCGAATTTAGAACAACGCTCAACGATTTTCCGAAAATACAAAGTAAATTGTAAAATTGTTCACGTATCTTATTGTCAGCTAAGAATACTTCGATTTCTTCTGTATCCATCTTTCCTAAAACAGGCGCAAGCAGCTCGCACAAGTTTGAATAAGCGCTTCTTACATTACCCACCGCAGACATAACATCCACCACAACGCCCTTGAGGTCTCCACCATCAAAGTTCTCAAGCCCTGCACCACTATATAAGTCCATAGCAGTGTCAAGCTGTTCGATAAGCCCACGATAATCGACAATTAAACCGTAGTCTTTTCCCTCGCATATGCGATTCGTCCTTGCGATTGCCTGCAAAAGACCATGCTCTTTAAGCTCTTTATCAATATAGAGTACTTGGCATATAGGCGCATCAAAGCCAGTTAGCAATTTGCTGCACACAATTAGGACATCTATCTCCCCATCACAAAACTTGTTCTTGATTGATTCCTCATAGGTATCTGTGTCACCGTACTGCCGCATCATCCTCTGCCAGTAGGCAAGCACTTTATCATCTGTTCCTTCGTCAACATCATCGACGCTCTCTCGCAAATCCGGAGGAGATATTACGACAGCGCATGTAATGTCTCCAAATTGCTCAAAGCATTCTAAAAAACGTACTGCATCGCGCTTATAATTTGTGGCAAGCATCGCCCGAAAACCAGTATCTTTATAGCCCTCAATAAAGTGATTATTTATATCGAGTGCAATCCGCTTAATTCGGGCATCCGTAGATGTAAGCCGCCGGATGCTGCTCCATTTGCAGGCTAAGTCCAGTTTTTGAGCTTCTGTCAAGCGTTTCGTTGTGTGCTCAAACCATAAATCAATATTCGCTTCATCAACGTTTTGCTCTACAAACCTCCCCTCATAAATAAGAGGAACAATAGCGCCATCTTCAACGCCGTCTTTGATGGTATATTTGTGGATTAGCTTGCCGAACTTGGACATCGTATTCTTTTCTTTTTTCATCAAAGGCGTGCCTGTAAAACCAATATAACAGGCGTTAGGAAAAACCGTACGCATTTTTGTGGATAGTTGCCCATAATTTGAGCGGTGGCTTTCATCCACCAACACAAAGATATCGCTGGACATATTTTTAGTATCCAAACGTTCAGCAGTATCAAACTTATTGATAATGGTTGTTACAATATCAGCTTTGCCGCTTCCAATTAACTCCACGAGATGCCTGCCACTGGTTGCTCTTGCTGGGTTCAGGCGAGTATGCGAGAAGGTCGCCGCTATCTGTCTGTCAAGCTCCTTGCGGTCTGTAACAATAACCACTTTGGGATTATAGGCTGACAGCTCCATAAGGATATACTTTGCCAGCATGACCATTGTAAGGCTTTTCCCGCTACCTTGCGTATGCCATATAACACCACTTTGCCGATTGCCGTCTTCCGTGCGCTCATTAATCGTAGAAATAATCTCTCGAATAGCAAAGTACTGCTGATATCGGCAAATTTTCTTGACATTCGCATCATAAAGAACAAAAAAGCGGATAATCTCCATTGCTCGATTTGGCGTAAAGAGAGAAATGATGTTCTTATCCTGCTCAGTCGCCATACGATCTGTGATGAATCGCTGAATTGCTTCATTTAAGAAAGCATTGTCTTGCTCCTTCCAAACACTCCAGAATTTCTTAGGTGTGGCGGTAGTAGCATACTTGACGCTATTCTTGTTGGTCGCCATTATAATCTGAGCAAACTTAAAAAGCTGTGGGATATACTCATTCTGCTGATTCCTGATATTCTGCTCAATGGCCTGCTCCATTAAGATGTGCGGCGCTTTGCACTCGATTACCGCAAAGGGAATACCGTTTATAAACAACACGATGTCAGGACGAGCGTTATGCTGCTTGTCCTGACTCTCAACGGCGTATTCCTCTGTTACATGGAAGAGATTGTTTTCCGGGTGATCCCAATCCACATAGCGGAGATTGAAACTCAAAAGTTTTCCATCGCCCACAGTTTCAGGATAGCTTTTACCCAATAACAGCGCATCATATATCTTTTCGCTTGTGCGGACAAGCCCGTCTATTAACTGTTCGTCCAAGTCCTCAATTGCCCGTTCAATATTAGGTGCCGAGAACTCATTTTCTGCTCCGGCATAGGCATAACGATTGAGGCGGCGCAACTGTCCCCGCAAAATGTCCTTCAGCAGAACATCATATTTGCTGCCGCGCTGCTTAATACAATCTTCTGGGGAGATATAGATGTATCCCATCGCTTGCAGCAAATCTAGCGCAGGTTTTTTGCTGATATTATCTTCTAAATATAAGTCTTTATCCATGTTTTCGCCTCCTCGAAAGATCGTTATGCACTAACCCGTACTATGCCAGTCAATAAAAGCTGCATGAGGACTTTTTTCTTTAGTTTTTCCTGTTCCAAATCCTTTTGAAGCAGTGAGATTTCACGATCGACGACAATAAACAGCTCAGAAATTCTCTTCTGTTCCTCTTCATCCATTGGCAAGTACAGGCTATTCGATAAAAACACTTCATTCGAAATGTTGATTGTATTTTTAGCTCCCTTATGAACAATTGGAAGTAAATAGTTTGTTACATTAACTGCATATTGAAAATAGGTATGCAAGATGTATCCAAGCCAATAATTAACGGGAATGTACACACCATATAATGGCGATACTGCAACATTATCTTGAATATGGCTTTGTTTAATTATTCCATATGGAAAGTCTCCGGTAGGACTCTTTGTGTAGACTATATCGCCAAAACCAACCACGCTATAATTAGAAGTGTCTGTCGCAGCATAACTCCTTCCCAAATGTTCAATCTGACCTATAACACCTTTTTGAACGGCCACAGAGCAGATCAATAAATCTTCAGCAACGTTTTTCTCTTTGCGCTCTTTAAGCACTTCTGAAAGCCTTTGTTTTTTCCATTCACCGCTAAATCCCTTCAACCGCTTCTTGCCAGTCAACAACTGCTGCATCAGATATTTCTTCTGCCGTTGCTTCTGGGCAATTCGCTTTTCTTTCAGCTCAATGACCTTATCCTGCGTAGTGAGAATTTCGGCGATTTTTTGTTGTTCCGGTAAAGGGGGTACAACAATTGCCGAATTGAAGAAATCTCCGACTGAAATATTAAGTAGTCCATGATTTCGGGCGCCTTCTTGTGCAAACGCTTGAATTTCGTGGTTCATCAAGCCACCCTCGAAATATTGAGCATAGTACTCGGGGCATTTGTTTTCTCTGGTGGCAGAAAAACAAATATATAGCGGAGAAACAATGCCACTTTCGTATGCGACCAAAGGTTTAAGCGCACCGAACGGATACCCGTTTGAATAGCTTTTGTTGTAAGCAAACTCACCACGTTTTAAGAAAAAATAGTTACTCTTATCCTCGCTGGCAATACTTTTGTTGAAGAAATCCTCTTGACTAATTAGGCCATGCTGCGCAGAAATGGTTAACACATTTGTATTTCCTGTTGTATTTTTGCGATTAAGGCGCCCGAACATTGTTTTGAAATGAGTTTCTTCCCATTCCGTAGGAACAATCCCGATCTTTACTTTCTTATATCCCTTCGGCACATCACCGTGCCGGATTGCATCAATCCGCTGTTTGATTTCCGGTGTCATCTTTCTTCACCCCCTTCTGCTGACATTACCTGAATTGTATCAGCGATACGATTTTCTTTTCTTTGGTGCGTGCTCTGCCGTTTATTATAATACCAATCTGGAATAAGCACAGCAGTTTCTCTGTTCTCCATAATAAGTTTTTGAAGGTTTATGATTTTAGCCTCACATGTTTCACCTTTAGATAGCTCACTCTCGACTATGCTGCTCTGTTGTTTCAACGATTCTAATCGCTTCATGTCTTTTCGGAGACCATCGTAGTAACTGAAGGAGACATCGGCAATCGGCAAAATCCACGCTAAAACGCTTATGCATTTGACAAACGTGGGATTAACAACAATAGCTATGCATACTAACAATAGTAATATAACGCTCGAAGAGACAGCTATGAGCCATTTAAATTCTGAGCGTATTTTTTCGTCCCAGCGAATGTTGGTTTGTTGACACCGAAAAACTTGCTCTGTCAGACTCAGTGTTGAATAATCGCTATACCAATTTTTCACTGGCTCAAGGTCAGCATTCTCGATATCGCTGATCGATTCAACAACATCAGTCTTTGTTGGTAAACCACTCCAATCACTTGCGACATTTCCTAGGGCAGCACTAAAAAGGGTTGCGTCAAAATACTGCTGTATTGCTGCAGCATGTTTCTTTTGTTTTACAACATAATCATCTATATGTCGGTTTATGATTGAAAGAATAATGGCACATAAGCACGAGAAGGCCGAAAGCACATCGTTATCCACTAAGGAGGCAACTAAGGCTAATGCCGCAAATGCAATAGTAAAAAAACTTCTATATGCATTTGCTCGTTTGCCCAAGCTATAATCTCGGCGTTGAGCGACTAAGCATTTCAGCATATTTTCGTTGTTTTGCGTATCATAAATACCCTTACCCATACGTTGGGAAGTCACTTCCAAGTATCTCGCCCCATTTGTTAATAGCCTTTTTCTGATCCTTTTCTTGTCTCTCAGCATTTGATGCCTCACAAGCTTTAATGTAATCCGCTTGTGCTTTTTGCTGGATTGAGTATCTATCCGTCAAAGACAGATCGTTTATATCCCCTTGAATTTCTTTCATGTCATAGACAGACGAATAGATGTGAGCCGAAATATATTCCAAGGCATCCCTAAAACGTAGGTCGATCCATTGACTAAGTTCAGTTTCAGCATCACAATGGTTTATAATCAACGTTTCTAATAAGTAAGATGGTATTGTTTTCGCATTTTTAACTTTGTTCCACTTTTTGCATAAACGAATCAGTTCTAGTGCTCGCCCATTTTTACTTTGATTTGTTGCCGTCACATAATCCTTGTCTTTTTTTGGATCAGTCTTTTTCCAGTTTCCTGTACCGTTAGGAATTAAATAGTATGATCTTCCATCAGTTTCGACAACTGTGTGAAAACAGGGGACTATGTCAAAAGACCAATCTTTTGACTTGAGATTTAACCTTACGGCTTCTCCATTGCGCTTTATTTCCGAACGGGAGTATTCGCGTACACTCTCTAGTTTCTTTTTAAACTTATTTGTTACCTGCGTACTATTTAGAGTACCGTCGTCTCTGGTACATTCGATTTGTGCCGGATTAGTTGTGCTAGCGGTAATCCGCACATTACTCCAAAGATCATCTGAGTTGTAAGTGGCTCCGCTTGCCGCAATCCCAATCATTAAGTCTATATCATCTAACTCGCGACACTTTGTCCTCCGCGCAAAGGAACCGAAATGAACATTAAAAGAGTCGCAAAGGTCAAAAAAACCATCCCTATTATCAAACTCGGAAATATTTGAAAGCAGATTATCTCTGCTATATCTTGCACTTTTAGTGACATCTGGATCAAGACTAACAACATCACGCATAAACTCTTCAAAAGCGCCATTTACTGTTACAGCCATAAAACTCTCCTCCTTATATTCCTAACTCATCCAAGTATTTTTTCATATGAGCTTGCACCTCTGCAAGCTCAGCCTCTATGCTTGTAATATTAGTTTTTACTTCATCAATATCCACCAGTTCTTCTTCCTCAAAGGTATCCACATATCTCGGGATATTAAGATTGAAGTCATTATCCTTGATCTCGTCATAGCTTGCGACATAGCTGTACTTGTCTATGTTTTCACGAGAATTGTAGGCATCAACAATTTTCTCCAGATCGATATCACGCAGTATATTTTGGTTTTTCCCCTTTTCATAGTTACCATCGCCGGAAACATCAATGAATAGAACATCTCGACGAGTACGATTCTTCCTAAAAACAAGTATACAAGCAGGGATGCCTGTCCCATAAAACAGATTGGCAGGCAATCCAATGACGGCATCAAGCAAATTCAATTCAACAATCTGCTGCCGGATTTTCCCCTCGCTGGCACCACGAAATAGAACTCCATGAGGCAGCACAATTGCCATGCGCCCATTATTGGCATCGAGGCATTTGAGCATGTGCAGGACAAAAGCGTAGTCACCCTTTGATGCTGGTGGTACTCCCCAGTCAAAACGTCTCCACGGGTCAAGGGTAGCTGTCATCTTCTCTTGCTTTTTACCTTTTGCATCCAAACCAGCGTTGGAAAGGAATCCACTGTCCCATTTATCCAAGCTAAAGGGGGGATTGGCCACAACAACTTGGAAAGTCATCCACTCATCGTTTTCGATATTCTGAGGGTTTGAAAGTGTATCACCTTGCCAAATCTTCGCATCATCTACGTTATGCAGGAACATATTCATCGTGCAGAGCGCCCATGTCTGTGCATTTAGCTCCTGTCCATAAACAGCCACTTTCCCGTTAGGCACTTTTTTATATGCTTTTAACAGCAAACCACCACTTCCGCAAGTAGGGTCATAGATGCGGTCATTTTCCTGTGGATTGACAAGACGGGCAACCAGTTCTGAAACCTGACTGGGCGTGAAAAACTCTCCGCCTTTTTTGCCTGCATCAGAAGCAAAGTTCGAAATCATGTATTCATAAGCATCTCCGATAATGTCGGCGGAACCTAACTGGCTTGGTCTAAGATCAATACCGTTAAAGTCCTCCAGCAGATTCCGCAGTGTGGCATTTTTAGCGCGTACATCTTCACCAAAATCGACTTGCGAGTTGAAATCTATTGCGCGAAAAACGCCTCGTAGCTTGCTGCTATTATGATCTTCTATATGCGACAAGGCGACATTGATTTTTTGTCCGATATCTGTAGCAGTACGATTCTCATAGAGAAAATCAAAAGTTGATTCGCCGTCCATCGTAAACCGCTCGCGGCTCATAGCACGCTCAACACGACGCTCATCATTCTCATACTGCCTCATATATTCTTGGCGTTTCTCTTTCGAAACGTCGCTAAGGTATTTTACGAACAGCATGGACAAAATGTAATCTTTATATCTTGAACTATCAATTTTCCCACGAAAACTATCGCAAGCGCTCCACAATACACGTTCAATATCAGCTTTGGTCGTCATATTCCACATCTCCTTATCATCTTGTCTTGCAACCCATCAATAACAGTTGCATAGTATTTTTCTTTTTCTCTTGCTAATGCGGTTAGTAAAAAACGCTCTCTCCGAGCCAATTTGTTTAGTGCAGCAATTTTCTTCTGATCTTCCATAGGCAGCAGATCGATTTCAAAATCAGCGAAAAACTTTGGCTTAATTGCCCCGAGCATGTTGCTTGAGGTGTTTTCAAAAATTTGTCGTTTTACCTTCGATGTATTTAATAACCAAAATAAATACTCTGCTGAAATGCTTTTATTGTCTGTTCGTATAACAACAAAATTTGAGGAGATCAGCATACCATTTGTTTCGTCATCAATCAAAACGCTGGTATATGGCGCACTAAGCCGGATCACCACATCATTTTTTTGTGTTAAGTAATCTACAGCCAACCGCTCAATAGCATCGTACACATCAAGAAAGGTAGTATCAATATACCCTTCTGGGGCAATTGACCGCAGATTTAACAGCGGATATCTATATTTTGTTGGCACTCTGGATAACTTGCGTGAGAGAACCAATCCGCTTCGCACAGTTGCCATATCGCCAAGCTTCACACTCCCCACCTCTTTCTAATGTTATGTGCAATAAATAACTTTATGGTTTTATTATACGTTAGCCACCTGCAATTGTCAACAATAATTTTGTTATGTGTAAAAAATAACTTATTTGAACTCATCTCATAAAAAAGAATGGAGATAGTACAATACAAGCCATCTCTCGATAACATCACAGGGTTCCTTATAAAAACTGTAGTAACTTAGTCAACCTCATCTGTCTCTGCTCTTTTTCCTGCCCAATAGATAACCAAGAGACTATGCTTTTCAATTATACACACTTAAAAGAACTGTTATACTTGAAAAGCACAATATAACAAGAAATCTTATGAGTATAGTTATTGCCACAACCTAAGTATATTATTGTTATTGATCTTAATTTTAATCCTCTTGTCATATCAAAACTCCTGTGCCATGAGAATAATAGAAACCACATTAAACACCTATTCACATTTATACCCTACAAATCTATCGAAGTTGCTATCACTCTGAATAATTTAATAAAATAGTACGTTTTTAGTATGGTTGATAGAAAATAAAGCCTACACCCCAGTATATTCAAGGGCATAGGCTTTGATATTTTTATTCCCACTCGATAGTGGCGTTTGGTTTCGGCGACAGGTCATAGCAGACGCGGTTGACGTTTTTGACTTCGGCCAAGATCCTGTTGGTGATTTTGTGCAGGATCGGCCAGTCCAGTTCTTCGATAGTTGCGGTCATGGCGTCAACTGTATTGATTGCACGAATGATCACCGGATATTCGAAGGTTCTGGCGTTATCACGCACACCGACGGATTTAAAATCAGGTACAACGGTAAAATACTGCCATACTTTTTTATCTAATCCGGCATTGGCGAATTCTTCACGCAAAATAGCGTCAGCTTCACGCACTGCTTCCAGACGCTCTTTAGTTATAGCGCCCAGACATCTTACGCCAAGTCCCGGTCCGGGGAACGGCTGACGGTAAACCATACTGTACGGCAAGCCCAGTTCGATACCGCAGGCACGCACTTCGTCTTTAAACAGCTGATACAACGGTTCAACCAGCTTGAACTGCAGATCTTCGGGCAGTCCGCCGACATTATGATGGCTTTTAACGCTCTTGGCTGTTTTAGTGCCGGATTCTACTACGTCAGGATAAATAGTGCCCTGTCCCAGGAATTCGATACCGTCCAGTTTACGTGCTTCTTCTTCAAAAACACGGATAAATTCGGCGCCGATGATTTTCCTTTTTGCTTCCGGATCAGCTACTCCAGCCAGTTTAGAGAGGAAACGTTCGCTGGCATCAACATAGACAAGATTAGCTTTCAGTTCATCTCTGAAAACTCTGACGACGCTTTCAGACTCATCTTTACGCATCAGACCATGGTTAACATGCACGCAGGTCAGCTGCGAGCCGATAGCTTTGATCAAAAGTGCTGCTACAACAGAAGAATCGACACCGCCGGACAAAGCCAGCAGAACTTTTTTATCGCCGACCTGTTTTTTGATCAGTTCGATCTGATCATTGATGAAATTTTTCATATTCCAGTTAGCTGTGGCATGGCACTCATCAAAAACAAATTTTTTGAGTACTTCCAGCATAGCTGTATGTTCCGGCCAGGCAGGCAGATTTTCTACTTTAGCCAAAGTATGGCCGACAGACATTACCGGCACGCCAAACTGATAAACGGCTGCTTCCACGTCGATCGGCTGACCGTCGATAATATTGTTTTCTCCCCCGTTGATGATGATACCTTTAACATTAGGCAGCTCTTTCAGTTCTGCTGCTGTGATATCATGGGGTTTGATCTCGCTGTAAACACCCAGTTCCCTTACGGCGCGAGCCACCATTGTGTTTTCGTGGCTGCCCAAATCTAAAATTACGATCATATCCTGCTGCATATCCATTCTCCTATCTGCAATAAAATTTTACACCAGCTTAGATATATTAATTGTAACATATTTAACGCCTGCTTCTCCACTAAATTATTGCAGAAAACTTAACTAAATTCATCTTGTGTCTGCATAAAATAAAACCGTACTGTTTTGGATCACAGGTACGGTTTTATTTGTTATCTAATATTTCATACCCTCATTACCATTCTCTGGGTATCTCATTAAAATGTCCGGCGATAAACATAGTCGTCGTAATAGCAGCCAGTAGATTATTCTGTTCGTCTGTCATTTCAGCCATAATGACCATAGTTGTCTGCCCATGGTGTTTGACCTGGCTTTTAACGATCGCCGTCCCCGTACCCGGCAGATTGCTGATAAAATTGATATTGAAGCTCAATGTCTGCACAACCTCGCCGACACTGGCTCCGGTAATGCCCATAACTGCATCGGCTAATGCCGCCAAAGCACCGCCGTGCACACCCAGCCAGTGATTGGTATGGATGTCAAAATCTATCGGCATCTTTACCGTCGCACCGCCGCAGTGGATCTCATCGATCTCTATCTTCAGCAAATTCATAAACGCGCTGCTGCTCCAGATCTGTTTGATATGGGCAGCTACATCTGTTACTGTGTTCATTCAATCACCTCTTACTTATATATACATATTAACCAGCATCATATACAACGGTACGACAACAATACCTAAAAGCACCGTTAAAAAACTTAACGTCGCCGCATAAGCAGAATCCGCGCCATAATTTTTAGCTACAATAGCCATCTGTGTCATCGCCGGCATGGTCGCCTGCATAGTGAAAACCTGTGCTGACAGCGTCGTTACAGGCATAAACGGTATCAGAACCAAAACACATACTGGACAAACCAGAAAACGTCCGACAACGCCTAGCAGCAGATCTTTATCGAAACCGATTTCTCCCAACGGGATCTTGCTCATCTCGATGCCAATAAAAACCAACGATAGAGGCGTCGTCAAATTACCTATATATTGGAAGCTGTTCATCAAAAAAGGCGGCAGCCTGCAGTCCAGCAAGACTAAAACGATACCGACAATGAAGCCGGCCAGTGGCGGAGAAAAAATTTTCTTCATTGCTGCCGGTGAAAAAAACACTGGTTTATTCTTTGTATCACTCATGGTATCCTGCACAATATTATGTACACCAAGTGTCCAGAAAAAGGTTGTATTGACCATATAATAAAGCATTACTGCCGGGATACTTTTTTCACCAAACAGAGCCAGATTGACCGGCAGACCAATAAACATGGTATTAGCAATAAAAAAATTAGTACAGAAAATACCGCGCCGTTCTTTTTTGATTTTAAAAACGTGAGCAGCTATTTTACCGACACCAAAAGCCAGCAGCATGGAACAGATCGGCAGCAGCAGATCAGGCGCCATGGCAACCAGTTTATTATGATCAAAATTTTTACTGATACTGACGATCATATAAAGAGGCAATGACACAGCAGTTACCAGCCTGGCGATCAATGCGCTGCTGTACTCGTCAAACCAGCCGCGTCTGCTTAACACAAAACCGATACCAATGATAAAAACTATACTGAAAATACCTTCCAGTGCTTTCAAAACAAATTCCATACGGCACCTCTTTTCTGGTTGTAACAGCAAAATAAGGCCCTTTTAGCGGGCCTTATTTTGCTTGATGGAGGAATGGCATAATCACACCTTCTATGCCGGAAGCAGTAAACATCTATCTAATCTTTCCCCTGCGACCTGTCCTAAATAATCGCAACGGGGAATTCCTTGTTTTCAACTAAATATAACGCAGCCGTAACAGACAGCAGATCGGCACTGCCGCCGGGACTGATCCGTTCATTCCTGAAAAGTTCTTCACTTTCTGCCAGCAGCCGGCGTCCAGAATCAGTAAAAACACTTCCCTGCGCCAAAATATCTCTGGCACGCTGCTGTGCAAACGGCAGCTTCGCATAACCGCCGCGCCAGATGACATTAGAATCCTGCACAACCGTCATTAAATGAACCAAAGCATGAACCAAAGCATCGTTCAGTCCAGCGCCTTTGGCAAACGCTTCCTTTAAGCCGGGCAACCCGTTCTGCCGTACACTGGGAAATCCTGCTTCCACTTCGCCGCGGATACCCGTGATACCATAAGCCTGATATAATCTTTCTCCTGCCGTCAAAGGTCGGTCTGCCTGCAGTCCAGCCAGCTCATTCTCTGTCAGCCCCTGCGTCATTTCTGCCACGATAGAGCACAATGCTTCACTGTCCAGACCTTTATTCAGGGCAGCCCCTGCGGCAGCAGCCAATAGCCCACCGGCAAATAAAATACCTCTTTGGGTATTGACTCCTTTCGTCACGCGCAGCAACTCCTGCTCCGCACTAACGCCATAACGTCTTACCTTTGCAAATAACTCCTGATAATTTCCATTATGCTTCATCCCTAAAATCTGTAAATCACTGAAAGCTTTTGCCAAAACCGCAGAACCGGCAGCAAAAGTCAAAATACTCATATCTGTATGAGCCCCGCTGCCATGACAGGTGACTAAGCCTGGTTTGGGATGGACGCAAACCTCCATAAAAACCGCCTGCGTCAAAAACATACTCATTTGCCGTAAAGTTTCAGATTTAGCAGAAAGCTGGCGGGCTGATATCTCGACTACTATTTCTTTAAACGTACCTTGCTCATTTAATTTTTTAGCTTGGGGATCATACATCGCTGCACCTGCTTTCTGCCGGGATCATTACTTAACCAAAAATAGCTTTTGTTGCAAAATACAGAATTGACGGAAATACCAGACAGCCGGAACCGGTATAGAATGTAGCTGTCATTGCCGCATACGGAACCAGTTTGGGATCGACTGCGGCCATACCGGCAGCCGTACCGGAAGTAGTACCCATCAAACCGCCATAGATCATGGCGGACTGAGGATTATCAAGTCCGACAAATTTAGCAACAAATGGAGTCAGAATCATAACCAGAACAGATTTAACAACGCCGGCTGCGATGCTGATGGCTATAACCTCGGAAGACGCGCCCAGTGAAGCCCCTGTTACAGGTCCTACAACAAAGGTTGCCACACCGGCGCCGATGGTTACCAGACTTACAGAATCAGTATATCCCATGGCATAAGCCACACCCACACCTGCTACCCAGGAAGTCAATAAGCCAAAAATAAGCGAAAGTACACCTACAAGACCAACTTTTTTGATTTCACGCAGGTCAGCGCCAAAAGCAGTGGAAACGATGGCAAAATCACGGAACATAGCTCCGCCCATAACACCAACGCCGGCAAACATCGGAATGCTCGCCAAACCTTTATGACCTCCGCCGACTACACCGCCGATATATGCCAGAATCAGACCGAAGAAGATCGCAATTGCGGAGCCATGGATACGTCCCTTGGTCAAACCGCCGATTTTATAGGCAATCCAGGTAGTGATACCGATGATAATAAAAGCCGCAACTAATCCGTTTTTAGTAATAAGTTTAATGAACATTGCTGCGAAATCCATATAAAACGCCTCCCATTCTTTTTATGACTATGCACCAAATTTTCTTAAAATAGGAATAAAGACAAAGCCGAGGGCTACGCCCAGTACTCCGCCCAATACAGCGATCGTTCCGCCGGATAAAGCGGCGACAACGTCCTGAATGGAACTCATAGCCACAACGATGGGAATATACATGGCGCTCCAGAAAGCAATACCTTCCTGCCCTTTTTTATCAAGCCAGCCTGCATCTATACCTTTATTGGTAAGAATAATCAGCAGCAGCATAGCAAAACCAACCCCGCCGACATTAGCCTTAACACCCAGAAGCGCGCCTAAAATATCGCCAATGTAATTACCTGTTAAAAAACAAAATGCTAATAACGCAACACCATAAATAATCATGAGATTACACCACCTTAGTACAATTTTTTATTATCGCTCCCCACTCAAGGGGAGCGAAACAACTAAAGGCAACGGTAAAAATTTACTTATTCAACTACGGCAATAACCTGACCGGCACTTACGCGGTCGCCGGGCTGCACTTTATATTCTTTGACTACTCCGGCTACCGGGGAAGGTACCAGCTGTTTCATTTTCATTGCTTCCATTACTATCAGTACGTCTTTTACTTCAACGCTGTCGCCTACTTGTTTTTCAAAGCGAACGATTTTACCGGGTACGCGAGATTTAATTTCCATGATTCATGCCTCCTGTGACAGTATTTCCATAACTGTCTTTTTCTTTAATATTTGTACATCCTGTAAACTCTTGCCTAAAACTGTCTGTGTTGGCTGAAATAATTCAGCAGCCTTAATACCATAGCCATTAATAAGCTCCATTTCCAGATCAATATCTACCTGAAACTTCTTTCCAATGGCCTGCAGTTCTGTATATACCTCCTGCAGCTGCTGCAAAGACAATCCCGTTATCAGCAGATCAAGATCAGATGCGCTGTTGGTAAAAGGTAAACCGGTGGCTATTTCCAACCCGGCCGAACCTAAAACGCCCAGTTTCAACCGCCTTTCTATCGCATAGCTGCATGCCGCCTGCGCCGCTGCCAGACAATTCGTAGATACTTTAAATTCAGCTGCCGCCAGCTCATAAGGCCGTTTCAATTTAACTGCTTCGCCTACCTCCAGCTCTGCTGTCAGGCGTAAACGCCGTCCCTCACAGAGCTGCGGATGCACAAAGCCCAACGGTATCACGTCTGCCGAAAGTACTTCCGCACGTCTGACTATTCCGGGAATAACGCTGTCAGCGCGGAAAATATCCGCCGCTAAAAATGCCTTTTCCCCTGTCAGCTCATTTAAAAACACTTGTTTCAGCCTTGCCCTGCCGATACTGCTCGGATAAACCAGGTCATGCCTTTTTAACTGCGTTTTGTCCATACGGGATCCGCCTTACTGTTCTGCTGATAATCAAGCTGCGCCTGTACCATAGTGTCGAAAAATTCCGTCTGTACCGGCCCGGTGATTGTAACAGAAGGTATTTCAATTCCTGATATAGGATCGCCCCGCAGTTCCAATATTGTTTGTTCGGCATTGACCTGTACTTCAGGACTGACCTTGACGATCCGGCCTTTAATCCTCAAAATACTGCGGGCCACCCTGTTTAAGGTAACGGCTGAGGCCAGAGTAGTAGCTTTTACGATCACTTCATACTCCGGATAAGTCCGTTCCCGGCGGTAAGTAATGATCTTACCGGCCTTATTACAGACATGTCCCGACTCTGAACACGGAAAACTGTCACCCATCGGTAGGCCGCCTGCTATCAGCTCATAATATTGCTGTCCGCCCCTGACGGCCGCCGGTGTCAGTTCGATATCGTCCCTGACAGGGATACCGTCCATAGCCAGCCAGCCTATTTCCTGGCAGCCGTATAAATCATGTACTTCCGCCTGCAGAATTTCCTGCGCCACCGGCAGCAACTCCAGATCCAGAGGCGTACCGGCAGTCAACAGCTTTACTCCTTTAGGCAGATCTTCAGCAACGCCCATATTTTTAGCATCTGTCAGTGCCGCCCGTAAAAACGCAGACTCACCCACCACAGCTGCAGGCCTCTCTTTATACAGCGCTGCCAGAAAGGCATCACGGCTGGAGCGCACTAAAAACGACCATTTCAAACCAAAATCTTTTAAAGCCTGCCCTGAAAAAACATTTACCAGCGGCGGATAAGTAACAAGCAGCTTATCGCCGCGCTTTAGTCCAGCGCGCTCTAAGATCCTGACCGAAGCTCTGATGCGTGCCGGCAATTCAGCATAGGTAACTCCGACGATATTTTGAAAAGCCGACGTTCCCGTTGTAAATGTAAGATAAGCAAGATTCAAAGGCGTATGAACATCTTCGATCACATGAGCCGCCGTCGGCCCGGCAATGCCTTTATCCGCCAAAGTACGCTTCGGCATCTCCTCCAGTTTGGGAGCAGAACCGAAATCTTCGACCAGCAGGCTTATTTCCTGAAGCAAGCTGTTCATCTGCAGTCTCCTTACGCGTTGATATATTTATCGGCAACTGCAGCAAATTCTGCATTGACCTTGGCAATAGCTTCCATTCTATGGGTACGTCCGCCCCGTTCATTACCCAGAATACCTCTGCCCCAGGGACCGAGCAGTTCGCCTTTACCTTCAGCCTTTAATTTAGCAACCTCATCGATATGCCGGATAATTACTTCCCGCATATCTTCTACCTGGTTAACAATTTCCTGGACGCCGCCCAGTTTGTAGAAGAAATCTACCCCGGCTGCAAAAACAGGATTGCTGGTAGAAAGCTCTTCCAACCGTTCGATATCCATTTTCGTGATCCTGGCAATAGAGGTCAGCGGCATAACATGGATCATGGTGCCGAAATCCTTGGAAAGGGCCAGAATATGGTCGGCCTGCAAACCATGGCACAGGAAAGCTCCGGAAATTGCGCGGCCAATGACCATGGCCACGATCGGATGTCCTGCTTTGCGTGCTTCGGCTAAAGCCAGCTGATAACCGCCTGTGGATTTATTCATGCCGGCGATTTCTTCCATTTTGCCGGGACCGTTACCAGGAGTATCAACTATCAAAACGATAGCGCGTTTCTCAGGCAGCGGTTTATCCTTATCGGCTTCCATAGTCCGATAAACTGCCGTTGCCATCTTATAACCTTCCTCAAGTCCGATGACACCGCCGAAAACAACAGGAAATCTGTCGTTAAACGCCATCGCATCATTAGCGATGATCGTAGTCGGTTTGCCATTCAGCTTAGCAGTACCGACAACAGACCCGGGGCCATAATCAGGATCGAAGCTGTAACCGTCAATGATATTTTCCTGGAAGGAATCTTTATCGATGATCATATCAATAGCATCGCGTCCGCGACCTATCATAGTGTTGTCCAATTCTTCCATGTTCATATTCCTCCTTTTCCTTAACTGCGTACTCTGCGTTTTACTACTTTAAGGAATTCCGCCGTCGTCATCTCAGGCAAAGCTGCCGGATCTTCATTCCCAAAATACTTCCACAGATCCATCGAATCCTTCGGCTGCATATCTCCAACAAGCTTCACCAGCTCCTGCTGTTCCTGTACCAGCTTCAGAGAACCGATACGGCGCATTTTTTCGATCTCAGCCATTGGTATCTCAGTTACTTCAGCCAGAGTTTTACGGAACTCACCAATTTTATCTTCAACAAGATAGTTGCAATCCTGAATGATATATTTATGTTTGGCGCCGGTTGTCCGGTAAACCAAAGCCTTGTTGGAAGCGTCAAATTCGTCTTTGCCCATTTCCTGTTCGATTACTTCCGGACCAGTCAGGCCAATACGCCCTTCTTCATTCATCACAATAACGTCGGTCGCTGCAGCTACAAAGCCCATACCGCCAAAGCAGCCGACTTTACTGCCAACCACTGCTACTACCGGAACGATACCGCGGCAGTCCTGGAAAGCATCCATTACTTCGGCATGGGTCAGAAGTCCGGCATTGGCTTCGTGCAGACGTACGCCGCCGGTTTCAAAAGAAACCGCGACCAGCGGACGTCTTGCAGCATATTCTTCAGGGTATTTAGCTTTAATGTCAGCAGCCGCCTTCAATGCCAGGCGAATAGTTGCGACCATTTTACCGCCGTTGACCTCGCCAATAGCGCCGCCAATGAATTTACCTTCCATTGATACTACAAAAACAGGATGCTTGCCCAGCAAACCAACGCCGCAGACAGTACCGTCATCAAATTCCACAGCAGTCCCAAGTACCGGCAGATGCGGGCTGCAATAACGATCCAGCGGATTTAAAAACTCCGTAAAGGTCCCTTTGTCGACCATGCCCAAAGCACGTTCACGGGCATTAGCGTCAAAGAAGCTGCTGTTTTCAAGTTCAGTCCAGTTTTTCATAATTATTCAGCCTCCTTTGCAGTAGCTTCTGCCAGTGCCTGGCGTAATCTCATATAAACTACGATCGGGGTGGCGTTATCATCGTTGATCTCGATACTTACATTGCCCACACCTGTATCAGTTACAAATTTTCCGAGCATTTTTTCCCAAACCGCATCAAAGCCTTTAACAGGAGTAACTACTTTGGCTTTAACGCCGCCGTTCAAAGCTTTCTTTTCCATCAGTACTTCCAAATCGCCGGAACCGGTTACACCAAGATGCGACCATTCCTTAGCGATTTCCTGTGTTGCAGCAGATTTAAATTCAAATTCCAAAACCTGTAATGCCACGTTAATCTCCTCCTCTTACCAGTTTCTGAATTTAGCAGGCGGATTATACAGACCTTTAGACCAAACGACCAGGTCATGTACGTTTTTAGCCGCCAGCATGGAACGGTTAGCTCTGCTCATATCAATACCAAGATCATCGGCAGTCTTGATCACGCCAAGATCACGCAGCCGCAGGGTCTCTTTCGGATCAGCCTTCATACCGACTTCGGTAAAGCCTGCGATACCGCGGATAGCGGCAGTACGTTCTTCCATATTTCTGCATTTATGCAGGTATGCGATACCTTCCTCGGTAATGATATGAGTCAGGTCATCGCCGTAGATCATAACCGGTTCAATCGGCAGATTAGCATTTTTAGCCAAAGCAAAAGCATCCAGTTCCTCTACGAAGCCAGGCGCCAGTTTTTCACGGAAGGTTTCGGCCAATTGTACGACCAGGCGTTTGCCGCGGTGTACAGGTCCCCACATTGCTTCTTTAACGCCATATTCTTCACCGCATTTAAGCCATGCTTCGGAAGAATGACGACGGCCTTTCGGGTCGCAGCCCATATTCGGAGCGCCGCCGAAGCCTGCCACACGGTTAGCCGTAGCTGTAGAACTGTTGCCATAAGGATCGATCTGCAGTGTGCCGCCGATAAACATATCAATAGCATAATGTCCTGCCGTCTGAGAAAAAGCACGGTTTGAACGCATTGAACCATCCGGCCCGACAAAGAAAATATCACTGCGGGCAGCTACATACTCATCCATGCCCAATTCACCGCCGAAGCAGTGGATCGATTCGACCCAACCGCTTTCAATAGCCGGGATCATCGAAGGATGCGGATTCAAAATAAAGTTGGTGCAGATCTTGCCTTTCAATCCCAGCTCCTCACCATAAGTCGGTAACAGCAGCTCGATTGCAGCCGTATCAAAACCGATACCATGGTTCAGGCTTTTAATACCATACTCGCCATAGATACCTTTGATCGCCATCATGCCCTTTAAAACCTGAGCATCAGTAATCAGTGCCGGATCACGTGTAAAGAGCGGTTCGATGTAAAACGGTTTCGGAGATTGAATAACATAATCGACCCAATCACCGGGGATATCAACGCGCGGCAGCTCATCTACGATCTCGTTAACCTGCGCAATAACGATACCCTGACGGAATTTAGTCGCTTCTACGATCGCCGGAGTATCCTCAGTGCTAAAACCGGTAAACAGATTGCCATGGCGATCAGCCTTCGTTGCCGCAATCAATGCAACACGAGGAGTCAAATCAACAAAATAACGTCCATACAGCTCTAAATAAGTATGGATAGCGCCCAGCTCCAATTTGCCTTCTTTTAAAAATTCGGCAATTCGGCCTGCCTGCGGTCCGGAAAAGGACATATCCAGCTTTTTAGCGATACCTTTTTCAAAAACATCCAGATGTTCAGGCAAGGTCAAAACAGACTGTACCATGTGCAGATCATGCACCTTACCAGGATCTACCTGGCAGAGTGTTTTCGCCAGAAAATCGGCCTGTTTCTGGTTGTTGCCCTCGATGTTGACCTTATCGCCGGGTTTGATAACAGCCTCCAGTAAAGCGACTGCATCTTTGGCATCAACGATTTTTCCTTCTTTGACGTAAGGGGCAGCTGAGGCAGCTCTTGCCGCAGCATCTTTCTTTAAAGAGTCCCACTCACGCGTAATACCTTTAAGCTCCATTACATTCTCTCCTTTCTTATTACAAAACTGCTTCATATATACCGAACCCGGATAAAAAAAGAGAGAACAAAGCACAGCTGCAAACTGCGCCTTCATTCTCTCATTCACCACTATTTACTTTCACCCGGATCTATATATGCATAACTCCCAAACCGGCCCGCTCATGATTAGTCATATAATGCAGTGCCGATTTACCGAACAATGCAACCGCCAGCCAGCCATCATCACGTACAACCGCTATTTTCAGCGCCAGACTGGCACTAGAAGAAACGCTGACTAAAATACCTTTTTTAGCTTCTTCCGTAGCGTGAATCAAAGCGTGAATATCATTAGCCGTCTTTTCAATGATTCCAGAATTGAGACTGGCCCCAATTACGGCCCTGTTCACCTTTTCGTGAAAATCATCATAAGAAGTTTTACCGCCGACCTCTGTCACTACAAATTTATGACCAACTTCAGTCAGCACTCTTTTAGCCGTTTCCTCATCCTTCAGCGTACGTGTGAGTGCCAGCAGCATTGCCGCTACGCCTACGCTTTTAACACTTTCACCCTGTAAAAATGCTTCCATCTCTCAATCCCTCCCTTTACTGCAACCTCAGCAGCTGCGGATGCTTATTTCACCAAAATCGAAGCTTTCGATTTTTCCCGCAGCATTTCGTACAAGCAAGCTCCCATAATCATCCATGTCTTCCGCTATTCCGGAATAAATCTCTGCATCATTATCCCTTACTGTAACCTTGTGTCCCAGTGTACAGCTATAGTCCAGCCAGTCCTGCCTGATCAAAGCAAAACCGCAGCGGTGCCAGTGAGAGTAAAGCAGATTGAATTCATCCAGAAACGCCTTGAGGACCTGTTCATGCTCGTATTCGATACCCGTTGCCAGATAAAGTGAAGTAGCTGTAGCTGTTAGCTGGGCTCCGAAATCTTCAGAAGACATATTTATGTTGATACCAATGCCAACAACAGCGTACTCGATATTGCCATCAGCAGCAAGCGCCATTTCTGCTAAAATACCGCAGACTTTTTTACCGTCCAGCATGATATCGTTGGGCCATTTTATAGAAAATTTTTTATCAGTCACTACCTGCAAAGCTTTCACCACTGCAACGGCTGTCAGCAGCGTTATCTGAGCGCAGTATTCGGCAGCGATCGTTGGTCTGAGGATCATGGAAAGCCATAATCCTTTCCCCTCCGGCGATTCCCATTTTCGCCGCAGTCGTCCTCGTCCGGCAGTCTGCCTTGCGGCAACAACAACCGTACCTTCTGCTGCACCCTGCTTTGCAAGCTCCAGCGCTTTCAGATTGGTAGAATCCAGCTGCTCATAATAATGTATTTTATTGTGCAGTATCTTCTTTATTTCTACCATCTTCATTGCCCCGTCTCAAATTTTACTTAACCAGGTGGATCGTCGAAATGAAGACGCCGCAGGCAATTGCCGAGACGATAACGCCGCCGATATTAGCCCCCATTGCCACCGGCATGATTACAGCAAACGGATCTTCATCCTCAGCTATGTGCTGAGCGATTTTAGCAGTAGTCGGTACACAGGAAATACCGGCAATACCAACAACAGGATTGAAATTTCCTTTTTTGAATTTGTAAACTATCCATCCGCCTAAAACACCAACAGCACCTGATACTGCCAAAGCTACCACACCAAGAATGATCAGCGGTGCAACTTTGGGATTAAGCAGGGTAGAGGCTTCACATAAAGTGCCAAGCAAAAGACCCAGCATCAAAGTAGCAGCATAAAGGATAACGTTTTCCAGCAGATCCTGATACGGAACGATTTCAGCTTCTTTGATCGTCATACCCAGGAAGAAGGACATGATCAGCGGCGCCGCCATCGGCAGCAAAATGCACAACAAAGCACAGCATACTAAAATGAAAATAAATTTTTTGGTTTTAGGAATTTCAGGAGCATCAAAAATGATATCGATACCACGATATTTTTTCGGCACCAGCATTTTTACTAATGTCGGATAGCCGGCATAAGTCAGACTTAAATAAAGATAAGCAATAACGGAGATCGGGACAAACAGTTCCGGAGCCAGCATTAAGGAAGTAAACAGGACCATTGGCCCATCAGCACCGCCGATCGAAGCTACAGCAGCGGCTTCCGGCGGAGTCAGTCCAAGATTGACGCCCAGAATAAGCGTAACAAAGGTACCTGCTTCGGCAAAAATAGCAATAATGATGGAAGTCCAGGGATTAGCCAAAATAAAGCCAATTTCACACATAGCGCCAATGCCCATAAAAACCAGACAGGCTACCAGACTGTTGCTGAAAGTCAAATTATAGATCGGCTGCAGAAAATTGATCTGCATGATATTCATCAACGCGCCCGGTTCTGAAACGAGCGGATCCAAAAACAAAGTACCAAGCTTACCGCCGTCTAAAAAAAGTACGCCGCAGTTGATACAAATCATACCGACACCCATCGGTACCATGATCAAAGGCTCTAAAGTCCTTTTAAAGCCCAGATAAGCCAGAATAAAACCGAAAATTATCATAAAAATACGCGCACAGGCGATTACAGGATCTTGCACAAATAAACTGGCAATACCAGGAAACAATGTTGCGACCAAACTCATTTCCATCGTTATTCCATCCCTTCTCCATTAGAATTATTATTGCCCATCAATTTATTGAGCAATACCACTACGCCAATCATAAACAACGAAATAGCCGCAGTGAACAAGTAAGAAAATCCTGCATACGCATAAACATTCATTGCTTTAAACCCCTTTCAAACTTTTCTTTCCTGCCCCATCAACTGCCGGTTTCCGGATAACCAAATTATGGTAAAAAAAATAGAGAAACAGAATCATCTCCATCTCTCTTTTACCACTTTGCAATTGCCAATCAGGAAAATTAATGCTAACCACTCGCACACTCACAAGACTTTATCCTAACCGGTTTTTACCGGTGCCTTGTCCGTCATTGAAACATGCTTAAAAATAAAAAGACGAAGCAATAGAATCACTATCACTCCGTCACCACTATGCAGTTGTAAAAACTATTTTGAAAACTCTCAAACACTCTCTTGGTAAAGCTCTCATATTCTCTACGCTTTTATAATAACACAAAAAATCGATTTGTCAATTATTTGTTAAATATTTTTAAACTTTTCTAGATATGCATAATACCGAAACCCATGCGTTTATGATTAGTGATATAATGCGCAGCTGAATCTCCATAAAAAGTTACAGCGACCCACCCATTTCCCCTTACAATCGCAACTTTACACGAAATATTGGCCTGCAGCAGGTTCTGGGAATAACCAGATTTTGCATCAGCAGCTGCATGTAATACCGCATGGATCTCCTGCGCAGTTTTTGAAATAACGCCACAGTTAAGACAGGCTCCAATGATTGACCGTGTCATTTTTTCTCTAAATTCACTTTTAGATACATCGCCGCCCAGCTCCGTAACAGCAAATTTGTAACCTTGTTTCTGTAACAGCTCTTTTAAAGCATTTTCATCGGCCAGTGATGTCGTCATTGCTAACAAAATTGATGCAGCCTCGGTACAATTCAGCATACCCGTCAAAATATCATGTTGCTCCTTCATCTCTGCACCCTCTCTTTCTACTTTTTAAGTACGACCATTATAACATGTACCCCCCCACATCACAAATTTCTGTTCCAAAAAAACAAAGAACTTTGCGTTTACACCAATTTTAAGCATAAACGCAAAGTTTTTTAATTATCAGTTATCGTTTTCCATTTAACTGCAAATTCTGCTCAGTTATCAAAAAATCTGTGCAGTTCCTCATTATCCCTGGTCAGTCCCAAAGCCAGCATCAGCTTTATTCTGGCTTTCTGTCCTGTTAATTCCCCGCCCAGAATGATCTTGCTTGCTTCCATTGACCTGACGCTGCCAAAATAACTATACGCCGGAACTACACGCCCCGTATGAACACGTGAAACCAAAACTACAGGAATATCCCTGCTGCGCACATATTCGATACCTTCCTTAACTGCCGGCGGCACATTCCCGCAGCCTAAAGCTTCAACTACCAATCCCTGTATCGGCTTTTCCGCCAGCATTTTAAATAAATACGCATCCATCCCCGCATAGGTTTTCAGCAGACAGACGTCTTCTGCCAGCACTGCCGGACAGATTTTTTCAAGATTCAGCGGCTGACGTCGAAACACCACTCTGTCAAAATAAATATGCCCTATGGGCCCCCAGCCCGGCGAATGGAACGCAGCACAGGACGTAGTATGCGTTTTGGTAACTTCTGCAGCAGCATGTATCTCATCGTTAAAAATAAGTAATGCGCCTTTGCCCACGGCCTCATCGCTGGCAGCGACCATTACTGCCGCCAGGATATTTGCCGGTCCGTCCGGTCCTGTTTCTGAAGCGCCGCGCATGGCTCCCGTAACACAGACAGGCTTGTTCGTTTTTACTGCCAAACCTAGCATATAAGCTGTTTCTTCCAGTGTATCTGTCCCGTGAGTCACAACAATGCCGCTGACGTCTTCCCGCTCTGCGTACCGGTCAGCCATTTTTGCCAAATCAAACATCATCTGCGGCGTTATGTGACCGCTGGGCACATTGGAAAATTCGACTACCTCCACTTCGGCAATCTCCCGCAGCGCCGGGACGGCTTCGATCAAATCATCCCCGCTGACAGCCGGGATCAGGCCCTGCGTCACAGGATCATATTTCATGGCGATAGTACCGCCTGTAGTCATTACAACAACTTTTTTCATGCTCGCACCTTCCTTGCATCATTATTTACTTCATCATAACATATCAGCCGCCGGCAGACAATTTCCTGCCACCCAAATTCCCGCTGGCATTACAAATGGTGTATAATATTTATATCATTGATTACGAGGTGTCATGTATGATAGTAAGCGGTATCAGCCTGGTTTTGGAAGGCGGCGGTATGCGGGGCATGTTTTCCGCCGGAGTTTTTGAAGCATTCATGCAGAAAGAACTTATTTTCCCGCATATTGTCGGCGTTTCTGCAGGTGCCTGCAATATTGTTTCCTATATGTCACAGCAGCCGCTGCGTACCAGACGTGTCATTCAAAATTATGTTGGTGATAAACGTTACTGCAGCCTGAGCAACTGGCTCAGGACCCGTTCACTTTTTGGTTTTGACTTCATTCTCAAAGAACTGCCGCAGAATCTGCTGCCTTTTGACTATGAAGCTTTTCGTAAATATCCCGGACAGCTTTATGTCGGCACGACCGATGTTATCACAGGCAAGCCTGTCTGGTATACCCAGGGCGATATGGATAAAGATTTTCTGCCGCTACGCGCATCCGCTTCATTGCCCTTTTTTGCCCCTGTCGTCACCATCGGCGGCCATAAATTATTAGACGGAGCTATAGTAGAGCCCATACCTATCAGCAAATCCATTGCTGACGGTTATCAGAAATTCGTTATCGTGCTTACCCGTAATGCCGGTTACCGTAAAAAACGTCCGGTACCGCAATATCTGCTGCGCCTCGTCTATAAACACTATCCTAAATTATGGGAAACCATGGCCAGACGTCATGACCTATATAATGACCAGCTTGCTTTTGCTGAACAACTGGAACAGGACGGCAAGGCCGTTATCATTCGTCCAACCGCACCTTTAAAGATCGGCAGGCTGGACCAGAACCCGCAGCAGCTTTTAAAGCTGCACGATCACGGTATCGAATGCGGATTGGCAAAATTTCACGAAATCATGCAGCTTTACCGTAAGTAATAAAGGAGGAACCATGCGTTTTTTACATACTTCCGACTGGCACCTGGGCCGTATTTTTCACGGCTTACATATGACCGACGATCAGGCTATAGTACTGGAAGAACTAATCGCCCTGGTCAAAGACAGCAATGTTGACGCCGTCCTGATAGCCGGCGACATTTATGACCGCGCCGTACCGCCGACACAGGCAGTGACCCTGCTGGACGAGGTTCTGCGCCGTTTAGTCCAGGAGGCCGGCAAAAATGTCATTATGATCGCCGGCAATCACGATAATGCCGACCGTCTCGGCTTCGGTCAAAGCCTGTTATCTCAGAACAAGCTTTATATCACCGGGCCAGTCAACCCTTCTACCCAGCCCGTTGTATTATATGATACCTACGGCCCCGTTTATTTTGCACCGCTGACTTATGGCGAGCCCCTGGCAGCGTCCGAACTGCTCCGGCAGCCTTTAAAAACACACGAAGATGTTGTTCGCTGGCAGATAAGCAACCAGTTAAGACAGATCCCTGATACAGCGCGTAAGGTTGCGCTGGCGCATGTCTTTCTGACAGGAGCGCAGGAATCTCCGGACAGCGAACGCCCTTTGGCTATCGGCGGAGCAACCACCGTAGGCATCGACTGCTTTGCCCCGTTTAATTATGCGGCTTTAGGACATCTGCACGCCTGCCAGAACGGCAGCAGCAAGGTACGTTACAGCGGTTCCCTGCTCAAATATTCTTTTAATGAAGTCCAGCAGTCCAAGGGCGTACATATTGTAGATATGGCCGCAGACGGCAGTATTACCGTTGAAACAGTACAGCTCAAGCCTCGCCGGGAACTGGCCTGTCTGCGCGGCAGTTTTTCTGAATTAGTCAGCAAGCCGCAGCCGGAATTGTATGATTGTTATCTGCAGGTAACCCTGACTGACGAACAGCCGATACTGGATGCCAAATACCGGCTGGAGCAGGTCTACCCCAATATCCTGCATTTAGAATACGCACGGCTGCATACTGGCCGCGATGCGGACACTGCCGCAGTAAATCATAAAAAGCTTGGTACCGCCGAGCTTTTTGAAGCTTTTTTTACACAAGTCAACAATCGTCAGCTCACTGACAGTGAAAAATCCCTTTTATCGGACATTATTAACAGCGAAGTGCAGACAGAAAGGCAGGCCTGACCATGAAACCATTACAACTTACCATGCAGGCCTTTGGTGCTTATGCCGGTGAGCAAATTATTGACTTCACGCTTTTAGGAGATAAAAACTTTTTCCTGATCCACGGACCGACCGGTTCCGGTAAAACTACTATTTTAGATGCGATCAGCTTCGCTTTATACGGCAGCGCCAGCGGCGATCTGCGCGAAAGTAAAAACCTGCGCAGCGACTACGCTCCCGCCGAACAAAAAACCGAAGTAGAATTTACCTTTAAAAGCGGGGAATATATCTATCAGGTACTGAGATCTCCCGAGCAGGAATTAAAAAAGCAACGCGGCGAGGGCACTCGAAAGGTACCGGCAGCCGCCGCCCTTTTTAAAATCCTTACTGACGGCAGCAAGGAACCGCTGGCCGCAAAAAGTGACGAAGTGACCAAAAAAATTACAGAACTTATTGGGTTTAAAGCGGAACAGTTCCGTCAAATAGTTTTGTTGCCCCAGGGAGAATTCCGACGGTTTCTGATCGCTGAATCGAAAGACCGCAAGGCGATTCTGGAAACGATCTTCAAAACCGAGCTGTACCGGCGTATCGAAGCACTGCTGGCAGAATGCAGCACTGCTATCGACAACGATTATAAAGCACTTAAGCAACAACAACAGTTTATTTTGAACAGCACCGAATGTGAAAACAACGACCAGCTTCTTGCTAACATCCAAATATTTCTACAGCGGCAAAAGGAAGAAACTGCCGCACTGCAGACTGCGGCCGCACAGCTTGCAGCAGCAAAACTGCAATTGCAGCAGGCTCAGGAGCTGCATAATGCTTTTGCGGAAGCAACTGCCGCACGAACGGCTTTCTTAACTTTGACAGAACAGCGCAGCGCTGTTGAAACTGCAAAAACTGAAGCAGCACAGGCTGATAAAGCCGCACTGCTGGAAGAAATTTACAACTCTACCCTGCGTGCGCATAAACACAACCAGGAATGTCTGTCAGCCGAACAAAGCGCTCAGCAGGCAACAGCAGCGGCGCAAGCAAAGCTGCAAGAACTGTACCAAAAGCTTTCAGAACAATTACAACAGCTTGACGGTCAAAGTCTCAAGGATACTGCGAACCTGGATAAAGCGCTGGAGCTTTTGAACCAGCGAATCCTGCAGCTCCACAGCGAAGCCGCTAAATTATCCGGAGTCACTTCCGAATTGGAACGTCTGGCCGCGGCTCTCATTGACAATAAGCCGTGTCCTGTCTGCGGAGCTTTGCAGCATCCGCACCCGGCTACAATAACTGCGGCCCAGAAATCTGAGCTGCAGTTGAAAACACAGACGATTACCAGACAGGTCCAGAGCTTACAGCTGCTGCAGCAAAGCTATCAGCAGGCTCAGCTGCATCTGGCAGGCTGCGAAGCTACTCTGAAAGCAAACCAGGCGGCTTCTGTAAATGCTGCCAAAGAATTCAGCGCTCTGCGCGAACATTTTAAAGAACGCCTGGACGCTTCAGACTTTGAATCACAGACAGCCTTTCTTGCCGCTTTGCGTACTGAAAGTACGCGAAAACAACTGCAGCAGACTATCGCCGCCTATGAACAAAATCTGGCCGCAGCAACAGACCGCCTGCAACGCGCTCAAAATGCCGTCAACGGTAAGACCGAGCCAGAACTCAGTGCCTGCAAAGCAGCGGAACAGCAGGCAGACGCTCTCTACCGTCAGCTGACAGCTCAAACGGCAGTAACCGCCAAAGAGCTTTCTGATTTGCAAAAAGCACAGCTCCAGCTGCAGGAATTGGAAAAAAAGATGGGCACTTTACAGGACGACTATCAAACTGCCGCCTCTCTGGCAGAAACCGCAAGAGGCAATAATCCCTCACGACTTACCTTTTCCGCATTTGTTTTGCAGGCTATTTTAGACGACGTACTGCAGGCCGCCAATCTGCGTTTAACCTCTATGAGCCGTGGCCGCTACAGTTTATCACGTACCGGTGACGTTCTGGATGCCAGAAGGGAAAACGGTTTGAACATTGAAGTTACCGACAGCTTTACAGGCGTTGCCCGTCCAGTCAAAACACTTAGCGGCGGAGAACTGTTTCTGGCTTCACTCTCGCTGGCCTTGGGGCTTTCCGATGTAGTGCAGGCCTATGCGGGAGGTATCCGCCTTGATACCATTCTGGTCGATGAAGGTTTTGGCACGCTTGACTCCGAAGCCCTGGATATGGCCATCCGCACGCTTACCGATCTGCAGAAAGGCGGTCGTCTGGTAGGAATCATTTCCCACGTCAGCGAGCTGCGCGAACGCATTTCAGCCCGGTTGGAAGTGATCCCCGGCCAGCGTGGCAGTACTGCTGTTTTTCACGTTTAACAAACCAAAACCTCCGCAGGCAAAATGCTTACGGAGGTTTTTTATTAACCTATTTCGCGTTCTTTTTCTGTTCCGCGCACATTAACAGGGCGGTTATTTGCGTCTACCATAACTACCTTGGGTTCAAAGCCTGCCGCCTCCTCAGGCGTCATCAGCGCATACGCGATAATGATCACTGTATCGCCCACTGCCACCATGCGTGCCGCAGCGCCATTAAGGCAAATCACACCGCTGCCGCGTTCCCCTGCAATAACATAAGTTTCCAGGCGGCTGCCATTATTATTATCAACGATCTGTACCCGCTCGCCCGGCATGATTCCGGAAAGCTCCAACAGCTCGGAATCAATGGTAATACTGCCCATATATTCTAGACAGGCTTCTGTCACCGTCGCACGGTGGATTTTTCCATGAAACATATTCAAAAGCATTTATTCAACCTCCAAAATCACATTATCTATCAGCCGCGTAGTCCCAAAACGCACTGCTACCGCCAGTAAGCACGAACCGGTAATCTCACCTGCAGCAGGCTTCAGATCGGGCAGCTCACAAATTTCCACATAGTCAATCTCACTCAACGGCTCTGAACCGATCAGCCTGGCAGTTTCAGCTGCAAGCTTACTGCCATCACGCTCACCCTGTTTAAAAAGTGCTTCCGCATAACGCAGGCTTTTTGATAAAATCAAAGCGGCTGTGCGTTCTTCCTGGCTCAAATAAGTATTACGCGAACTTTTAGCCAGGCCGTCAGCCTCACGTACGATCGGCATGATCCGCAGCTGAACATTAAAAAACAGATCTTTGACCATTCGTTTGATAACCTGTACCTGCTGCGCGTCCTTCTGCCCAAAATAAGCCCTGTCAGGCTGTGCCAGATTGAACAGCTTGCTGACAACAGTAGTCACGCCACGAAAATGTATGGGACGGCTGCGGCCGCATAAAACCTTTGTAATATCACCTGTTACCTCTACCCAGGTCATATCTGCACTGGGATACATTTCTTTAGCCGCAGGGGCAAAAACGATATCGGCCCCCATTTTCCCCGCCAGTATACAGTCGGCTTCCAGAGTACGCGGGTAGGCTTCCAGATCCTCCCCCGGCCCAAACTGTGTCGGATTGACAAAAACACTGACTATCACCAGCTCATTCTCTTTACGTGCGGCGGCGATCAGTGAACCATGCCCTTCATGCAAAGCCCCCATAGTCGGCACCAGCCCGATGCTTTTGCCCGTTGCCTTTGCTAAAGCTACCTCTTCCTGTAAATCTGCTGTCGTTTGGCAAAGTTTCATTTTACAAGCTTCCTCTCAATATACTTTCTCTAAAACTTCATCATCTATTTTAAACGTATGCTCAGGCGCAGGAAAACTGCGCTCCTTAACTTCCCTGATATATTGCTGCACCGCGCTGACGATGCTTCCGTGCAGATCGCTGTATTTTTTGGCAAATTTCGGACAGAAACCGTCCGAAAATCCCAGCAGATCATTGCAGACCAACACCTGCCCATCACAGGCATTTCCGGCGCCGATACCAATAGTTGCCGCTGTTTTCAGTGCAGCAGTCACCTTGGCCGCCAAAGCAGCAGGCACACATTCCAGCACAATAGCAAAAGCTCCTGCCGCCTCTAACGCTTTAGCATCATCCAGCAATTTCTGCGCTGCGGCTGCATCCTTGCCCTGCACCTTAAAGCCGCCCATTTGATTGACAGACTGCGGCGTCAGCCCAATGTGTCCGACCACGGGAATACCTGCGGCAACCATTTTTTGGACCAGTTCACAGATCTCACTGCCGCCTTCCAGTTTTACTGCCGTGCAGCCAGTTTCCTTTAAAAAGCGGGCCGCATTATAAAGACCGTCAGCAATGCTGGCCTGATAACTCATAAAAGGCATGTCGGCGACAACCAGTGCCGGACCGCAGGCTCGCATCACCGCTTTGGTATGATGAAGCATCTCTTCCATCGTTACGGGCACAGTAGAACCGTAACCCAGCATCACATTGCCAACAGAATCACCTACCAGAATCATCTCGACACCGGCTTCATTAACATTACGGGCCATCGCAACGTCGTATGCTGTGACCATCGTTATCGGTTCGCCCTGCTGTTTCATTGCTTTGATAGTCGCTGTGGTTATTGCTTTTTTATTCATGGCTTTACTCCTTTACTGTCAAGCTTTCAATAGTTCTTGTAAACTTTTTGCTTTCGTTTCATCGATACTGCCGTTCGCACTCGCCAGACGCACAGTTTGGAGCGCCAGTTCCCGATAGGCAGGCTGCAGTTCCTCCGGCAGAATTTTCAGATGCCCTGCTACAGTGCCTGCATCACCGCGGGCAATCGGCCCGGTCAATGCCCTGCGGGCCAACGGTACCTGATGCAGATTACTGACAGTCCCATCCAGCAGCGGCAGCAAAAACTGCAAGGCCGTCGCCTGATCTGGCGTCCAGCGTGTAAGCAGCTGCTGCGCTATCGCAGTTATTGTCACAAGATAATTAGAACAAAAACAAGCAGCAGCATGATAGGCACTGCGCTCCGCTTCAGGAACTCTGAATGGATAGGCCTGAAGCGCTGCGGCCAGATAACAGGCAGCTTGCTGTGCTTCATTATCACCATCAACAGCCATGCCGATACCTTTAAATCTGACGCTGCCTCCGGCGAAGCTCTGCAATGGATGCAGACTGCCGCAGTGGATCCCCAAAGCAGAAAGCGCCGCCAAAGAGTCCAAACCCAAAGAGCCGCTGCAATGCAGGCACACCTTCTTTGACAGAACATCACGCCGCCCGGCGGCACCGGCTTCCGCTGCCAGGGTTTCAGCCGCTGCCGCGATCTGCCCGTCCGGAACGGTCAGCAAAACTACATCAGCTGCTTCCAGCACCTCTGCCCCGACGACAGCCATCGGCAAGTCACTCCTGCCCGTCAGCCTTGCACCGCTTTCCGGCGACCGTCCTGCTTTGATGCTGACGACCTGCAGAGCAGCAGACGCTGTACAGGCTTTCAAAAAAGCACTGCCGACCTTCCCCAGACCAATGATGCCTATTTTCATGGTTTCCTCCCTTTCTTCGCTTGAGAGCATAACCAAGGCAGTAAAATAAAAAACGCACTCCCGCCGGGAGCGCGCAAAAATACTTATAAAAAGGCCTTGTTATTGCGTCTCGTCCCGGTCATTACTGATCCAAGCGATTGATGACTGATTTTAAATTAAGACCTGCGGCTTATGGTACAGCTCACAAAGATACTGCCCGGCCATTTACGGTCACCGCTATAATAGCACAAGCACTCCGGCCTTGACAAGCGTTTTTTACCTTACTTTACAAAAAAACCTTTCTTTCGGTCCCTGCCTGTATATTTTGTAAAAACTGCCGTGGAAACACAGCGTACTCATGATATCACCTATACCTGTGCGACAAATTTCGACAATATTCTTTATCACTTTCTGTGCTTTCAAGTCGAATCTTCTCACATTTTTTTATATCCTTGCAGCATAGGCAGACCTTAAAAACCACCGTATTTATGAAGTTTTTCCGTTGTTCTAGCCTTATTACTCAGTGCGGACACCTTCACGCAACCCCGATGAATATTAATATCATACGGGTTTTCGGTGTTTTGTCTAAATCATATAACCGTAAACTACACCTACATTACATAAAAACAGACGTCCATTTCTGAACGTCTGATATGGATTACTACTTTAAGAGGGAGCCTAATATATTCTAAACCCTGAAGAACTTATCTTCTGAGCTTAATTGGAGAACTTGTGAATCCTCTATATACTTGACATCAACTTTATCAATTCGTTCTCGTAGGATAGGAATGATATATTGGCCATCTATGTTTTGACAAATTTCAATTATCGACTTTAATTGATTGATATGTGTATTCTCTAATTTATCATGAATAACAAATTGTGGCACAGTTATTTTTTTTGCTTCGGCATACTTTAAATAAGCCAAATCAAAAGCGACTATTACAGCTTTTTTCTTACCAGTACCTACATTTCCGCCAAAAGAAGCAACAGTAATGGGAAACTTCTTTTCCTCTTTCCAATTGCTGTTATATGCAAGTAGATATTTTTCACTGTATAATTTTTCGCAATACTCAGAAAAAAAATTGTTAAATAATTTCAGATTTTCTTCAATGGTATTCTCGTCTGTTTGCTCATCTATTTCCTGTATCTTTGTATTTAATTCAGATTTCAATCTTTCCTGCTCAGATAATAAACTGATTGATTGGAGTATCTCACCCTTTTGAACAGACAATTCTTCGATTTTCTGATTAAACATATTCAAGTCATCTAGCAAGCCTTCATCTAGGATATCTATGGTGATTTTTTTTTTTTCACTAAGAAGAACTTCCATCTTACTAGAAAACTCATCCAGTTGAATTGTTTATATGTTTGACTTTTCTTAATGAAGTTAATTCGGTTTTGAATCATTTGATTATGAAATGAAACCACTTCATCAAATTGTCTATTTAGCTCTGGTAAATAGTGCTTTGCTTCCTTATAAATTTCCCCTAATAGGGATATATCAATATTGCTTTTTTCGTCTGACAATTTTTTCAGACTATCGCCAATAGTGGAAATTTCAAAATCTAAAAATTGAATTTTACTCTCCAAATCCGAAATTTGTGAGGACAAATTCCTTTTTTTAGCCAATTCTTCCTTATATGTTTCCATATACGATAGCTGATTGCGTTTAATAGTATAATCACGTAATTCATTGTCGATTATTTCTTTTTTTTGTTTTAAAACGCTAATTGATTTTATACTCTCGTTCTTTTCTAATAATGTAATTGCTTTTTGACAATCCGCTAATTGTGCATTTAAATCATTTTTTTTGCTGACTAAATCATTCCTTAATATTTGAAAAAGAAAGCTATAGATTGAATCGTAAACGTCGTGGCTAGGCATTCCAGGCAAAAACTTTATCATGCTTTCAGCGGGGGCGTTCGATACTCTTACAAATTTTGATATAAGTTGACGAAATGTTGGATATTGTTCTATTGAGTTAAAAAGCAACCTCTTTAACTCGTACCACAATTCATCCTCAGTATAAATATCATCTCCAATATACTTTTTCCCATGTGAAAATAAGTCACGTCGAATAGAGGTGCGCTTATCTTCATCATCAATTAAAATTAGTTCTGCCTGAACTTTGTTTTTAGATAGGAACTCTTTAATTTCTTCATTTTCGCTTCTCGTATCAGTATCGTAATATAGCTCTCGTACAGATTTTGCCCCTAAACATAAATCAATAATTTTAATTACCGTTGTTTTTCCAACATTATTTCCACTTTCACTAGATACATCAGTGGTATTATCTACAATTAGGCTTAGGCCTTTTAAATTAAACTTAACTTCTCTTATGACGCTTTCGGAAGGTTTTGTCTTTTTTACAATCAGCTTTTCTATTCGCATATACAAACCCTCTCCTCATCAAGTTTTATGGCTGATAATATGTATAACCAATCCAAGGTAAAATAAAAGAAATCTATATGAAGTTCTAGTCCTAATTCCAATTGCAAAGCCTCATATAAATTTTCGATTGATAAATCATCTTTTTTAAGTAAAATTTTAAGCACAAGACTCCCCAAATAGTATAATGAAAGGGAAGGACTTCGTTCAGGGTTAATGATCATAACGGCTTCTCCAATATTTTACATTTCATAAAACAATAACATACAAAGCTGGTTATTCCCAGCTCCATGTCTTCGTGGTCTAATTCAATGCTATTTGAAGATTGTAGAATTATGTCTCTAACTTTTTGGGATATTTTATCAATTAGCACATCAGCATTGCTTCTTACAATCTCAATGTCTTGTTTATTATCGTCCTTAAAAAGCCGGAGTAATTCACCCTTAAACTCTAAATACCAATTTCTAATACAACGCAAAATTCGGCTCTTGCTACCCATATTGGAATTGTCATAAACATTCATAGCCTCTTCACATTGAGAAAAGTATGTAGCATATTCTCTAATGATCTGATCGTATTTGATTACACAATTGTATTGAATTTTTTCATCGGGTTTAAACGCAGCAAAACTTAATGACTGTGAATCATCCTCATCAGCACAGGCAGCCCCCAATATTTTAACTATAATTGCAAGCTTTGATGGTATTTTTTTTCTGTTTTGAAATTGATAATTTATTATACCAGTATTCATTGCCACGATGACACCAGAGTTGTCACCACTATTATCAATACCTACTTCGCTATTTTTTGACATTGGAATTTACCTCACCAGTGTTTATCCCACTAATTACTCCAGTATTGCGACCGCTATTATTTATCTCGATGTTCCCCGGCCTTGAGACACTTTTATTATTGTGACTGTTAATTTCTTTCAAAACCTCTTTTGCTTCGTTCTTAGCACGGACAGCTATGTAAGTAGAAATAATTGTCGCGACTGTGCCTATTATGGTTAAGATTAGCATTGTGATTTCCATAATCTCGCCTCGATTGTTTTCAGTATATAGATATAAGTAGTATATCATGAACGATGTTGCAAAGCTATAAAAATTTTAGTACTACATATCAGACTATGTATTCCATATCATCAATAGATTCTTGTAAAGCTGCATACCAAGCCGATAACACTATCAATTACTATTCGATTTTTTGTCGCTAATAATACATCTCCTTTCTTGACCGAATTTTTAGAGACCATTTTTAAACGGAAAAAGGCTGGAAAAAGAATAAGACAAACCGTAAAACCCTTGATATTACGGGCTTTTCCGATTTGTCTTTATTATACTGTATGGGCACTTTAAAATTCTTGTTGTTTTTCATTCTTTCATGCTATACTGAAAGAAAAAAGGAGGTCTTTGTTATGCCCTATGTAAATATTAAAATCACCCGTGAAGGCAACGTGACACCAGAGCAAAAACAAGCCCTGATCGAAGGTGCTACCAATCTGCTGCACGACGTGCTCGGTAAAAACAAAAAGACTACTGTTGTCGTTATCGATGAAGTCGATACTGATAATTGGGGCATCGGAGGCCTTTCCGTTACCGAGATCCGTCAAAAAAACAGCTAAATAAAAAACTCCCGGAAAAAACCGGGAGTTTTTCTTTTTAGCTGTTTGTACCGGCATGCTGTTTATATGAATTCTCCAGCAGCCTGATGAAGTAATGATAGCTGGCAAAAAGAAATAACGATGAACCCAGCCAGGCGATCGGACTGGCGTAACAAATACCGCTGTAGCCAAAATATTCGGTCAGATATACTGCGGCAGAAGTACGCAGGATCAGCTCTACAATACCGCTGAACATCGGTATCATCGCGATACCCATACCCTGTACGGCATTACGGTAGATAAAGATCTGACTGAGGAAAAAGTAAAACGGCACGCTGAGATGCAGATACTGCTGCGCCTGTGACAAAACCTGTTCATTTGCTTCGCTGATAAAAATACCGATCATTTCTCGGCCAAAGAAATACATGATAACGGCGGCAAACAAACTGAAACACAGCGCCAGCAGCGAACATTTTTTTACGCCTTCACGGATCCTGTCGAAACGGTGCGCCCCAAAATTCTGCGCACTGAATACCGCCATGGACAGACCGAAAGAGATCATCGGCTGCAGGGCCAGCTGCTCGATCCGCATTGCCGAAGTAAAAGCCGCGATCGTAGTCGGCCCGAATTTATTACAAACCGCCTGAATGAAAATCATGCCCAGCCCCAATACTGAAAACTGCACCGCCATGGGCAGTCCCATACGCAGATGCTCCCAGGCAAAATTCCAGTCAAAATGCCAATCCTGCTTTTGCAGGCGCAGGATCGGAAATTTTTTGGCAATATAGACGATACACAGCACCGCTGAAAAACCCTGCGCAATGACCAGCGCCACCGCGGAACCCGGCACGCCCCAGCCGAACTGGATAATGAACAGCAGTGCCAGAAAAATATTCAGGATCGTTGCGATGATCAAAAAATATAACGGAGTTTTACTGTCGCCCAGAGAACGTAAAATACCTGCCAGAAGATTATAGCCCATCATAGCGATAATGCCGTGGCTGATGATCAGAACGTAGCTTTTGGCATCTTCAAACAGCTCCTCAGGGACGTTCATTGCCGCTAAGGCCGGGTCAAGGGCAAATGTTGCGACCAGCATCAGCAGCAACACAAAAAATAAACTCAGCATCGTGCTCATTGCCACGCTGCGGCGCACACCGTCAAGATCACCGGCGCCGTAGCGCTGTCCGGTAACTACCGTAAAACCATTAGATAGACCCATCGTCAGTACAACCAGCATCATAAACAGCGGCGCTGTAGCGCCAACTGCCGCCAGGGCGTTGACGCCGATCGTCCGGCCTACGATGATGATATCTGCTATATTGTATAATTGCTGAAAAACGTTACCGATCAAAAGCGGTACCATAAAAGGAAGAATCAGCTTCAGCGGATCTCCCTCTGTCATATTCCTTACCATAAAAACACCACCAATCATTTCCTGACTGATCAGTCAGAACTTAATTTTAACATTTATTTCAAATATTTGCAATTCATCTTCAGGATGAATTCACAAATAAATCAATTCTCTTTTCTACCGGGGCAAACATCTTAACAAGCTAAAATTTTTCTGTCAATTCAGGCAACAAAAAAGGACGCCGCAGCGTCCTTTTTTATTTATTTTCAGTATCCTTTTACTACTTCATTACGCAGCCTGCCGATACCCTCTATCTCTACGACGACTTCATCTCCAGGCAGCATCGGGCCGCAGCCCATCGGCGTGCCGGTCAAGATCAGGTCGCCCGCATCCAGGGTCATGCTCTGCGAAATATAGCTCAATATCTCATAAGGATTATATACCATGTCGCTGGTGCGCCCATGCTGTTTGAGCTGGCCGTTCAAATACAGTTTTATCGACAGATCAGTCGGGTCAAGATCAGTTTCCAGCCAGGGCCCCAAAGGGCAGAAAGTATCGAACGACTTACTGCGCAGCCATTGCACGTCCGACCTCTGCAGATCTCTTGCCGTAACGTCATTAGCGCAGGTATAACCCAGGATGTAATCGGGAACTTCTTCCGGAGTCACATCCTTCATCCGCTTTTTGATCACGATGCCGAGTTCAGCTTCATAAACTATCTCACGGCTCTGACGGGGATAAATGATTTTGCCGCCGTCACCGATGACAGTATGCGCCGCCTTGGTAAAAAGTGCCGGTTCCTTGGGGACGTCCACATGAAATTCTTTTGCATGTCCACGATAATTAAAGCCGACGCAGATGATCTGCTTCGGGACACATGGAGCTAAAAGTTTAGCGCCAGCCAAAGGAAAAACCTCATCTGTCATCCGCCAGTAAGTATCGATACTGCCATAAACGGCACGGATCACGTCGCCGTCGATAAAGCCGATTCTGGCGCGGCCCTGTTCTTCAAAACGTACGCATTTCATAAATTTTAGCTCCTTATCTTTCTCATCTTACGTTCTTTAAAATATACAGGCTCCAGTCCTGCTTCATCTGCCAGGGTCAACGCTTCTTTCAGCCGCCGCCCTACATGTTCTTTATAATGGGCATCGCTGCCGATCACCGCGTATTGGCCGCCCAGCTGTGCATAACGTCTGTATAGCGTCAATAATGCCGTCATCGCTCCAGCATCATCCAGACGGCGGGTATTGATCTCCAGCGGTTTTTCTTTTGCTATCAGCAGCTTAAAAACCCGGTCAAACAGTTCCGGCGCTTCACCCAAAATCAGTTCTTTATCAGTAAACGGCATATAACGGCACATATAATCGATATGGGCAAACGCGTCAAAATTATTGCGCAGCTCCAGATTAGCCAGTGTTTCCGTTAAAAATTCACGCACGGCTTCGGCCTTGGTCTGCCCTTTATAGCAGCGTTCTTCGTACAGATCGCGGCCGTTGACGCAATGCATCGACGCCAGCACGTAATCGAAGGGATATCCGGCAGCTAAAGCTTCATCTGCAGCCGCAGTCTGCTTCTGCATCCCGATTTCAATCCCCAAAAGCACTTTATCGCTGCGATAAGGACTGAACCGCTCAAAATACTCGTCCACATCGAACATAAACGCAGTTGGATTCGTCGGATAATCATCATCCCAGTGCTCGGTGATAACGATGCCTATATCCTGCTGCTCTGCCGCAGCGACGGCCTCGGCAATTTTCATATGGCTGTCGCAGGAATAATCACAATGCATATGCGTGTCAAAAATCATATCAGGGCCTTCCTTTCGTAGTTTATATTGTATCAAATAGGCTTGAAAAAGCAACTAGAAAAACTATTTAAAACTATTTTTCACAATATTTAACCTGCATTAAGCAAAAACTCCTTAACAGCAAAATTTCTGTTAAGGAGTTTCTTCTTACCGCTTTTTAAAATCTGTCATTTTACCATTCAAATCAAATTCCGCGCTGTATTCTTCTCTGTCGCTCTCTGCATCCATCATAACAGTCCAGTTGCCTTTCCAGAAACGATATACTAATGATTCTTTGACTTTGACATCTTTTTTGTCGCTTACTTTTTCCTGAAAAGCTTTATACATTTCAGGGATTTTATCCATATTCAATGCTTTCAGAGCGATCAGATTATCTTCCATATTACCGCTGCCGGTAATCTTTACGGCAGTCGGGCCGCTCCAGCTCCCGTTACGGTATTCATAATGATCAACATCTTCTTTGGTGCCTGGTTTAAGGATATTGATGGAAATAAAATTACCGCCGTAATCTTTGCCGGAAACAATCGTAATATCCTGAAATACCTTAAGCTCCTGGCCTTTTAAACCGTCTTTGTTCTGCAGCTCGCCCATGATTTTGCCGATAGCGCCGGGATCAGTGAATACACTTTTACTGCTGCCGCCACCGCAGGCGGTCATAAGCATGGCAAAGCTCAACATAAAAACAACTAACAATAACTTTTTCATCATAATCTCTCCTTCAGTCAGGTTCATTTTAATATTTATCAGCGATTGTTTTTCATTTTTTGATAAATATCGCCCCTATGAATAATTCGCACTTATTATAGCATAATTTCATCCATGCTTCAAAAACAATTCTTTAATTATAGAAGTTTGCAAAAAATTATAAATTTATATAAATAAAACTCTCTCTGATTGTTCTAACAAACAGAGAGAGTTTCAGATCAAACATTAAAACGAAATTCGACTACGTCGCCGTCCTGCATCACATATTCCTTACCTTCAAGGCGAACCAGCCCTTTATCGCGGGCAGCCGCTTTGCTGCCGCATTCAACCAGATCATTATAGGAAACGATTTCTGCACGGATAAAGCCGCGTTCAAAATCCGTATGGATCTTGCCTGCTGCCTGGGGCGCTTTAGTGCCGCGTACGATCGTCCAGGCACGTACTTCTATTTCGCCGGCAGTAATATAAGTCATCAGACCTAAAAGTTTAAATCCGGCTTTGATCAGGCGGTCAAGCCCGGCTTCTTCCAATCCGGCCATCGCCAAAAATTCCTGCGCTTCGTCCTCCGGAAGTTCGGCAATCTCCGATTCCATTTTCGCCGATACGGTAATCACTTCCGCTCCTTCACCGGCGGCATACTTTACAACGGCCTGCACATGCGGATTGGCAGATGCGTCGGCAACTTCTTCTTCACTGACATTCGCCACATACAAAACAGGCTTCATCGTCAGAAGATGCAGTTCTTTCAAAAATTCCAGTTCATCTTCAGTCAGTCCCAGACGGCGGGCAGGCACTGCCTCGCTGAGTCCTGCCAAAACTTTATCCAGGACAGCCTTTTCGACCGGCACCTTTTTATCGCCCGTCTTTAAAAGCTTCACCAGTCTTTCCTGGCGTTTCTCTACCGATTCCATATCCGCTAGGCACAGCTCCGTATTGATGATCTCAATATCACGCAGAGGATCGATACTGCCCTCGACATGGGTGATATTTCCATCCTCAAAACAGCGCACTACCTGAGCGACGGCATCTACCTCACGGATATGCGCCAGGAATTTATTGCCCAGGCCTTCGCCCTTGGACGCGCCTTTTACAAGCCCGGCTATATCTACAAAGCGCATTGCCGCAGGTACGATTTTTTTTGCTTTGACCATTTCTCCCAAAACTGCCAGACGTTTATCCGGCACGTCAACAACACCGACATTAGGTTCTATAGTACAAAAAGGATAGTTGGCAGCCTCTGCTCCTGCTTTGGTAATAGCATTGAACAGGGTGCTTTTGCCTACATTAGGCAAACCGACGATCCCTACTTCTAAATTGGTACTCACTCTGATCGCTCCTCATCTATTAGTAATACTTTATTTTACCTCAAAGACAGTTTTTATGCAATATTATTACTGCGGCGGTATCTGCGCCGCAGCTTTCATAGGTTGCTTCGGGCTGCTGTTTATTTATATTTCCACAACACATTTTTTTGCAGTAAATTATTAAAATTTCAGTTAAGTATATTTTATTGTATTATTTTATGTTATAATAATAATATATTTTAGCTTGTTTGTATAAACAAGTAATAAAAGGAGTTGTTTATATGATGGAAACGATCCAGGAAATCCTCAATTTTTCAGTCGGTAAACTGACTGTTGGCAACATTATTTCCGCACTTGTCATTTTTCTTGTCTGCCACGCGGTCATCAAAGAATTGATGGGCCCGATCGAAAGACTGCTGGATAAACTGAACGTGGATTTGACGCTGCGCGGTTTTCTGCGTACTGTCATCAGGGTAGTGCTCAATTTTGTTGCTGTATGTATCGTCGCTGAAAGCATCGGTATTCCTATTGCTTCGCTGCTGGCAGTTTTAGGTATGTTGGGTTTAGCCGTTTCACTTTCCGTACAGGGGGCTTTGTCCAATCTTTCCAACGGTATCATGCTGCTGATCACCAAACCTTTCAAAGCAGGCGACTATATCTCCGCTGCCGGTATCGAAGGTACAGTTAAAGAAATTTCCATGCTCTGCACTAAAATCATCACTGTCGATAACAAAGATATTTTCGTACCGAACAGTGAGATCGCCGGCGGGAAAATCACTAACTTTTCCTCGGAACCGGTACGCCGCGTCGATATTGTGATCCGCGCCGGCTACAACAACGATATCGCTACTGTAAAGAAAGCTCTGACCGAGGCAGTTGCAGCTACGGACAAGACTTTGAATGATCCCGCACCATTTATCAGGCTTTCCGGTTATAAAGAATATGCCGTCGAATATACGATCCGTGTTTGGGCCCAGGGCTCAGATTACTGGAATGTATATTTTGACCTGCTGGAAAACATCAGCAAAGCTTATGCCGCCAATGGCGTCAACGGCGCTGTTCCCGGTATGAATATCTATATGCAGGAAGATAAATAAATAGAAAATAAATAATAAAAGAGCACTTCTAAAAAAGAAGTGCTCTTTTATTTTATTCAGGAATTATTTTTCTGCATATTTAATGCGCAGCTCTGCTATGCTCAGCAGTACTGCCAGTACTGCCGGAAAAAACAGCACCACCAGCAAATCAACCATCAGGTCCACTTCCCTCTCCCTGACACCGCTTTATTTATGTACGATAGTATGCAGGCAGATTCTGTATTTACGCCAGCAGGAAAAGGTTAATACACTCAATACTGCTAAAGTCAGACAAGCATTAAAAGTTACGGCCGTCATTTATCTTCACCTCTCTTTGATAACCATATAATAACGCTGCCGCAGCAGCAGGTAAATGCCAGAAAGCGTAAAAATAGACCTGAGCAACGTAAAAAAGCTGTAAATATTACCCGGGCAATAAATTATCTGTTCCTGATCGATTACCTGCGGCTTACCGCTCTTCTCTTTTGCAGTCTGACAGATTATAGTATAATTAAATTAATAAAAGCAAAGGGGATTTTGCCATGACTAAGCCGACAACAGCACGTGCATGCATTGTGGAAGCTTTTCTGCAGCTGTGCCAGACCCTGCCCTGCGACAAAATAACCGTTTCACAGCTTACAAAAAAAGCCGGTTATAACCGCAGTACTTTTTATGCCTATTTCAACAATACAGATGATCTGCTGAAACAATTAGAAAATGAATTATTTCAGCTTGTTGAAACTTTTCTGCCGCATGGCCTTCGTATTTTCCGTACAGGCGTGCCTACAGCAGAAGAACGTCTGCTGTCACAAAGATTTTTTAAAAGCAATGCCCGTATTTTGGCAATGCTCCTTGGTCAGAACGGCGATCCGCGTTTTGTCCATAAAATGAAAAGCCATATCCGGAAAGTACTGATCCAGAATCTGCAGCTGACAGCGCAGCAGATAACGCCGCAGCTGCAGCTGCTGATAGAATTTATCATCAATGGCCATCTGCAGGTACTGGTTTACTGCTACGAGCATAACAGTCCGCTTTCACCGCTCGATTTCTGGCTCAAACTGCGCAGCTTTATCGACCAGCCCGCCCTGCTGGCTGCAATGACTGCAAAATCCGACAAAAGCCCCTGATTTGTTGATTGCCAAGAGGCTGCTCTTCTTCTATTATTAAATTAAGAAAGCACACAAAGGAGCCTTATGATGAATAAAAAAATTTTAATCATGATAGCAGTAATAACAGCAGCAATAAGCTGCTTATGGTTTTTCTTAAAACCTGCAGAAAAAGATCCTACGCTGGTAACACTATATGGGAATGTGGATATCCGCCAATTTGACATTGGCTTTCAGGTTCCGGGTCAAATCACAAAAATGTATTTTGAAGAAGGCGATACAGTACAGGAAGGCAGTTTAGTCGCAGAGATCGACGCGGCAGACTACAAGCTGCAGGAAGCCAAGTCGGAAAGTGAAGTAGCCAAGGCCTATGCCGCAATGATCCAGGCACAGTCCGTCTATGATAAATATACTGTTTTATACGGCACAGGCGCGATTTCCAAGCTGGACTTTGAAACTGTGGAAAATACCTTGAAGGAAGCGCGCTCTGCTTATAATGCATCCGTAACCGCGAAAGACCTTTTAACCAGGCAAAGTGATTACTCCAAACTTTACGCATTGGAAGAAGGCATTGTCACCGCACGTTTAGTTGAGCCGGGCACGATCATTCAAAAAGGAACGGCTATCTATACTTTATCCAAGCCGCGCCCGATCTGGGTCAGAGCCTATATCAACGAAACAGATCTCGGCAATATTTACGATGGTATGCCGGCACAGATCATTACCGACAGTACTGATCCTCAGACAGGAACCCGGAAAACATATCAGGGACATATCGGTTATATTTCTCCTGTCAGCGAATTTACGCCCAAAAGCGTACAGACGACAGATCTGCGTACAGATTTAGTCTACATGATCCGTGTTTATGCCGATAACCCGGATAAATTCCTGCGTCAGGGAATGCCCACGACTGTTTTGATCGATTTGAAGGATAGCCGGGGTAAATAAAATGGATACGGTAGTAATAAATAATATTACTAAAAAATTTGAACATACAACTGCTATAGACGATTTGACGCTTACCATACCTACAGGACAAATGACCGGTATCGTAGGTGCTGATGCCGCGGGTAAAACCACGCTTCTGCGTATCATTATCGGGCTTTTGTACGCCGATTCGGGAACCGTGACGACCCTTGGTTATGACCCGGCCCGGCAAAAAAAAGAGCTTATCGCTCAAATCGGTTATATGCCGCAAAAATTTGGTCTGTATGAAGACCTGACCGTACGTGAAAATCTGGAATTCTATGCAGATCTGAAATCAGTCGATAAAAATTTTGATGAGCTTTTGGAATTCACTGGGCTGCAGCCCTTCCAAAAGCGACTGGCCGGTAATTTGTCCGGCGGTATGAAGCAGAAGCTTGGTTTAGCCTGTGCACTTTTGGGCGACCCTAAATTTCTGGTCTTAGATGAGCCTTCCGTAGGCGTAGATCCTATCTCCCGCCGCGATCTAATGCGTCTGGTACGGGCTACGATCAAAGAAGATACTACCGTAGTCTGGTCTACGGCTTATCTGGACGAAGCTAACAGTTTTGACAATACCGTCGTTATCGATAAGGGCAAAGTCATCTATCACGGTCCTCCGGAAGCACTGGCTGCCACTTCTGCTGATTTTGAACGTGAGGTCATCCGCCTGATGGGCGGCTATGAAGAAAAAGCATCTCAGATCGCAGCCCATTATGTTTATCAGGAAAGCACTGTGGAATATCCTGTGGAAGCCTTAAACCTTTTAAAAATGTACGGTAACTTTGCTGCCGTTAAAAATAACACCTTTCACATCAAAAAAGGTGAAATTTTTGGCTTGCTGGGTCCTAATGGTGCCGGTAAATCTACTTCTTTTAAAATGATGTGCGGCCTGGCCCGGCCAACAGACGGCACTGCAAAAATCATGGGGGTGGATATCCGGGAAAATCCTACTTTAGCCCGCTCCTATCTAGGCTATATGGCACAGAAATTTTCATTATACGGCAATATGACAGTTCGAGAAAATCTAGAATTCTTTGCCGGTATTTACGGTATTCCCCTGGCTAAAATCAAAGAGCGTGTCGACAGCATCGCGTCTTATTTTAGCTTGACTGTCTATTTTGACCAGCTGTCAGAAAAACTGCCTTTAGGCATCAAACAGCGCTTATCTTTAGCCTGCGCGCTTATCCATAATCCGCCGATCTTATTTCTGGACGAAGCCACCTCCGGCGTAGACGTGGTCACCCGCAAAGAATTTTGGTGTCATTTGCGCGCTCTGGCACAAAAAGGCGTCACGATTTTGATTACTACTCATTTTATGGATGAAGCTGAATATTGCGATAACATCAGCTTATTTTATCAGGGCGAAACGATAGCCGTCGGCACTCCGGCAGCTTTAAAAGCGCAGGCGGCTGCAGCGACGATGGAAGATGCCTTTATCACGCTTATTAACCGCAAAGATGCAGAAAGCGGCCGACTATGAAAATTTTATGGGCTTTTATCAAAAAAGAATTCCTGCAGATCTTTCGCGATCCCAGCAGTATTTTGATTGCTTTTATTTTGCCGACGCTGCTGTCTTTGATTTATATGTATGGCATCAACGTCGACTCCGTCAATATCAATCTGGGCCTTAAGCTGGATGACGCCAACCCCAGAGTAGTTTCTCTGGCCAGATCTTTCAGTAATAATCAGTATATCAGAACGAAGGTCTACGATGACAAAGACGCCATGTACAGCGATATCGTCAATTCCAAACTTCAGGGAGCCGTGATCGTTCCTAACGATTTTACTGTCAATCTTAACAACGGACGCACCGCACAGATCCTGGTCATTACCGATGGCAGCGAAACAAACACTGCCAACTATGTCCAAAGCTATGCCAGCGGCGTTATTTATCAGTGGCTGGAAACGACCGGCTACAGTAAGCAGCAGGTAAATCTGATAGATCCGCAGCTGCGGATCTGGTATAACGAGAAGCTTGACAGCCATTATTTTATTTTGCCGGGTTCTCTGGCTGTAACCCTAAGTCTGGTTGGTATCCTTTTAACAGCGCTTGTCGTAGCCAGGGAATGGGAACGGGGTACAATGGAAGCTTTGTTAAGCACCAGGCTCAGCAGATTGCATTTTGTAGCCGGAAAATATTTTTCTTACTATATTTTGGGTATCTGCTCGCTTTTGTTTAACGTATTTTTATGCATCGCTGTTTTTGACCTGCCCTTCCGCGGTTCTTATATCATACTATTTCTGGTGGGCAGCCTGTTTTTACTGACCTGTATGGGCATCGGCTTACTGGTGTCCACGATTTTTAAAAATCAATTTCTGGCCTGTCAGATCTCTTTAGTCATGGGTTTTTTACCGGCGCTGCTCCTTTCCGGGCTGATGTTCCCGATTTCGTCCATGCCTGCTTTTTTCAGATATTTAACAGCTGTTTTGCCGCAGCGTTATTTTGTGGCATTTATTGAAAGTGAGTTTTTAGCCGGAACTATCAGCGATATAGTTCTGATCAACACTGTTTATTTAAGCTGTCTGTGCCTTGTGTTGTTATTTTTAGTTTATAAAAATACGTTAGTGAGGTTGGAAAAATGACAACACGATTATTGACGCTGATCATTAAAGAATTTAAAGCTATCTGGAAAGATCCACGCAGCAGAATGATCGTTACTATCATGCCTATTATTCAGCTTATTGTTTTTGCCAACGCTGTGACAATGGAAGTAAAAAATATTGATATGCTAGTGCTGGATAACAGCCGCAGCTACTACTCCCGCGAACTGATCAGCCATTTTACAAATTCGCCCTGGTTCAATTCCGTTGTGGTTGTTGACACGCCTGAACAGCTCAAGCAAAGCATTGATATCCAAAAAGCAAGCCTGGCTCTGGAAATACCGCCTGATTTTGCCGTATCTATAAAAAACAAGACCGGCGCCAGCGTGCAGTTGATAACAGACGGCAGACAGACCAATTCCGCTTCGATCATCGGCAGTTATGCTACGCAGATCATTCAAAGCTATGCCAAAGAATTATCCGGCAGTGAGCCACGCCTGGAAATAGTCACCAGAAACTGGTTCAATGTCAATCTTGATTACAAGTATTACTCACTCGTGTCCCTGATGGCCATGCTCTCGATGGTCATCGTGCTTTTGCTGACTTCGCTGTCTATTGCCCGGGAAAAGGAAGTAGGTACTTTTGACCAGCTCATTGTCAGCCCTCTGTCTTCTACCGAGATCCTTATCGGTAAAGCCGTACCGGCCCAGCTTTTGGCCTGGCTGCTGACAATGGTGATGCTTGCTATTTCGGTACATTTTTTTGATTTTCCTTTAGTTGGTTCACTTGCCGTTTTTTTAGCAGCAGACTTTATCGCTCTTTTAGCTTTGGTCGGTGTCGGTCTGTTTATTTCATCCTTATGCAGAACGCAGCAGCAGGCTATTTTAGGCGTCTTTACTTTTCAGATGCCAGCCGTATTATTATCAGGATTTATCTCGCCTATCGATAATATGCCGGTCATACTGCAATACCTTACTTACCTTAATCCGCTGCGTTTCTTCCTGGTCATTGCCAAAGGCGTACTGCTGAAAAATATGGATATGTATCATGTGCTGATAAATTTGATACCGCTGGCTTTGATAGCCATTTTAACATTGAGTATTGCCGGCTGGACTTTTAAGAGCAAACTGGAATAAAATCATCAAATTCCGGAAACTGTTACTATCACACCGGAACAGAGCCTTGTACTCTTTGCCCTGCAACGTCACTTCAATCTTTATAAAAAAACAAGCCCTCCGTTTCATCAGAAACAGGGGGCTTGTTTTTCAACCGTTTTCATTCATATCTGCTGATTTCGACCAGATTGTTATCAGGGTCACGCACATAAAGGCTCTGCATTTTCCCTAAAGCACCATTACGCTCGACGATGCCAACTTCAACCGCGATACCATGCTTTGCCAGCTCCTGATAAACAATGGGCAGTTCCGTTACCGTCAGCAGACAAATATCCAGACTGCCGTAAGCCACATTTCCGGCCGCCGGCAAAAATTCCGCAGGACAACGATGAACATTGATCTTCTGCATACCGAAGCGAAATGCATAATGGTCGTCCTGGCACAACAGTTCCATCCCCAGGACATCACGATAGAACCAGACGCAGCGTTCAAAATTACTCGTTGTCAAAACCAAATGATCTAAAGCTGTAATCTGCATTTTGCGCCGCTCTCTTTCAATATTTTTAATTAAAAAGCTCTGCCTTACAGCAGAGCTTTTTGCTATTTTACTGATCGGCCGCAGAAACCACAGCTTTTACAGCTTTAATGAACTTAGGCCTGGCAATCATTACAAAATGACCGCAGCCCCTGCATTTTAAACCAAAATCCATTCCTGTACGGGTAATTTCCCATTCAAAGGACCCGCAGGGATGAGCTTTTTTCATTCGCACTACATCGCCGACATTGAACTTAGCGTCCAACATAGCTTATTCTACACCCTTCACCGTACTGATATCCGTTACATCGTAACCGGCTTCACGGATCTGCTCAATAATATCCATACCATGCTGCGAAAGGTCAGCGCGAATAGTCAGTTCCGTAGTATCGGCATCATTACGCTTGGTTACAACAGAAATGATATTGATGCCCTGATCGCGGAACATACCGCCGATATCGGCAATAACGCCGACCTTATCAGTAACATCGATCGTGATACGAGTGCAGCTTTTAGCAATGCCCATGATGGTAACGAAAGCGCGGAAAATATCGCTGTCCGTAATAATGCCGCACAGCCTGTTATCTTCATTCACAACAGGCAGAGCGTTGATCTTATGTTTATACAATATATAGGCGACATCCTCAATTGCACTGTTATCACGCACAGTAATCACATCGCGGGTCATTACGTCGCGTACCTTCAGACGTGACAGCAGATAATTAGCTTCGTAACGTGATAAAGTACTGGCATCAGAAGGTGAAGTGCGCCCAACGTCGCCATCAGTGATAATGCCCATCACTCTTTTGATATCATCTACAACCGGAATACGGCGAAAAGCACTGCTCTTCATCAGTTCCCGGGCTTCCAGCATGCTTTTGTCTTCTGAAATCGTTAATACGTTAGGTGTCATAAAGTCTTTAACTAGCATTGTAAACACGCTCCTTTTCCGGCATCAGCCGCCCAAATAAGCCTTACGCACAGCTTCACTGCTGGCTAATTCCTGTGCTGTACCTGCCAAAGCGATGCGGCCGGTTTCCAATACATAAGCTTTATCGGCAATTGATAAAGCCATATTGGCATTTTGTTCTACCAAAAGCACCGTTGTACCGCTCTCGTTTATTTCTTTTATTATATTAAAAATTTCTTTAACAAGCAATGGTGCCAGACCCATTGAGGGTTCATCCAGCAGCAAAAGTCTCGGCCTGCTCATCAAAGCCCGTCCCATAGCCAGCATTTGCTGCTCACCGCCGGAAAGCGTTCCTGAAATCTGGTCCTTACGTTCCAGCAGTCTAGGGAATTTTTTAAAAACGTCTTCCAGATCGCGGGCAATACCATCCTTATCATTACGCAGGTATGCACCCAGTTCCAGGTTTTCCATGACCGACATATTTGCAAAAACATGCCTTCCTTCCGGAACCTGACATAGGCCCATACCCACAATTTTATGTGCCGGTACGCCGACGATATTTTTATCTTCAAACAAGATCGTGCCGTTTTTCGGTTTCATCAGCCCGGAAATAGTCCTCAGCGTTGTGCTTTTGCCGGCGCCGTTAGACCCTACCAGAGTTACGATCTCACCTTTCGGTACCTCGATACTGATGCCCTTGATAGCGTGGATAGCACCATAATATACATCGATATTGTCTACCTTTAACATCAGGACACCTCCTCGCCCAAGTATGCTTCGATAACGCGTTTATTATTTTTGATTTCATCAGGCGTGCCGCTGGCAATACAAAAACCATATTCCAGAACATATATCCGCTCGCAGACCCCCATAACCAAACCCATATCATGTTCGATCAGCAAAATCGACAAGCTGAATTTATCTCTGATCCAGCGGATCATTTCCATCAGCTCTTTAGTTTCCTGTGGATTCATACCTGCAGCCGGTTCATCCAAAAGCAGCAGCTTCGGTTCCGTGGCCAGTGCGCGGGCAATCTCCAGCCGTCTCTGTTCACCATAGGGAAGATTTTTTGCTGTTTCATAAGCTTTATCTTCCAGCTTAAAGATTTTTAAAAGCTCCAGGGCTTTTTTGGTAATTTCATCCTCTTCGCTGAAATAACGGCCAACCCGGGCAATCGCCTCGCCTAAAGTATATTTGACATGCATATTATAAGCAATTTTGACATTGTCGATAACCGAAAGCTCGGAAAAAAGTCTGATATTCTGGAAAGTACGCGCCATTCCCAGCTGCGTTACCTGATACGATTTTTTACCGCTGGTTCGCGTACCGTTGAACATTATCTCGCCTTCAGTAGGTGTATAAACACCGGTAATCATATTAAAAGCCGTAGTTTTTCCGGCTCCGTTTGGACCGATCAGCCCAATCAGCTCACCTGCTTTGATTTCCATGGAAAAGTTGGAGACAGCACGCAAGCCGCCGAAAACCATCGAAATATCATTTACTTTCAGCAGTGCTTCCATCTTTGCCACCTCCTAAATGAAACATTTTCAAGCTGAGCTCCTTATTACCGAATAGTCCCTGCGGACGGCGCAGCATCAGTACGATCAGAGTAATCGAGTAAATTATCATCCGCCATTCAGGATATTCTGCCAGATAAGCAGAAATAAAAGTCAGCAGCACAGCGCCGGTAATAGCGCCTGTCATCGAGCCCAGGCCGCCTAAAACGACCATGGTCAGAATATCGAAAGAACGCATGAAAGTAAAGGATGCCGGATGTGCAATATAAAAGTAATGCGAGAACAATACGCCTGCAGTGCCGGCAAAAGCAGCCCCCAGCGTAAACGCCATAACTTTGTATTTCGTAGTGTCGATACCCATAGTATCAGCAGCGATCTCATTCTCGCGAATTGCCAGACAACAGCGTCCTGGCGCTGAATTCTTGAAATTTTTAATAAAGAAAATGATGAAGATCATAATCCAGAAAACCCAGGGGAAATTGGTCAAACGGGGTATGCCCATCAGTCCGGAAGCACCGCCCACATAATCGATATTCAGGATACAGATACGAATGATCTCACCTAAACCAAGTGTCGCGATCGCCAGATAATCGCCATTCAGACGTAATGTCGGCAGACCGATCAAAAATCCCAAAAAGCCGGCAGCAACTGTGCCCGCTATCAATGCCAGCTCATATGAAAAACCAAGCTTGACCGTAACGATAGCGCCGGTATAAGCACCAACCGCCAAAAAGCCCGCATGTCCGATAGAAAACTGGCCTGTGTAACCATTGATCAGGTTCAAGCTGACTGAAAGAATAATATTAATACAAATCAGAACGATATTCAGTTCCCAGAAAGGTCCGATGATCTCTGCCATCATCAATCCCTGCATAACAGCAAAAAGTACAGCGCAGGCTACCAATGTCAGCAAATCTTTTTTTCTCAATGCATTCATAGCTCTCACCTACACTTTCTCACGTACATTTTTGCCCAATATACCGGCAGGTTTATAGAGCAAAATAAGGATCAGGATAGCAAATGCCGCAGCATCGCGGAAGGTTGAAGAAAAGAAACCGCTGACCATCGCCTCAACAACGCCCAGGATAATCCCTCCCAGCATAGCGCCGGGAATAATGCCAATACCGCCGAGAACTGCGGCAACGAAAGCCTTGATGCCAGGCACCATGCCCATCAGAGGATCGATAGAGTTATAATAGATACCTACCAAAACACCGCCGGCTGCTGCCAAAGCAGAACCTAAAGCAAAAGTCATGGAAATAACACGGTCAATATTAATACCCATCAAACGGGCGGCATCAGCATCAAAAGATACTGCACGCATCGCTTTGCCCGCTTTGGTGTTTTGTACAATGTAAGTCAGTACGGCCATCAAAATCAGCGCACTGATCAGGATAACGATCTGCTGGCTGTTTACTACCAACGGTCCAAAATGATAAATAGTCGCTTCAAACACAGCCGGGAACGTACGCGGCTGCGGCGTTGCAATAAGGATCATACTGTATTCCAGAAAGAAAGATACACCGATTGCCGTAATTAAGATTGCGATTCTTGGAGCATTACGCATCGGCCTATAAGCCACGCGTTCAATAATAATACCAGCTAATGCGGCACAGGCCATAGAAAAGAGTATAGCCGGAATAAAAGAAAAGCCAAACATTGTAGTTGCTATAAAGCCGAAATACGCACCCAACATGTAAATATCGCCATGAGCGAAGTTGATAAGCTTGATGATACCATAGATCATCGTGTATCCCAATGCTACCAGCGCATAAATACTGCCCAACGAAATGCCGTTAATAAGCTGTTGGACAAATTGTTGCATAAAGGAACCCATGTCCATAATTCCCGTCCTCCTGATCTCGTGGATTAAACGCAATGAGGCTGTGGTAATACCACAGCCCGCACCATTGCAAAAATTAATTGTGGATTTTTATCAAGGATTGATTTTTGTCCTGAAGGTTTGAGCGCCGTCTTTATGTTCGATAATTACAGCACTTTTAACCGGATTATGCTGCGCGTCAAAGGTTACGGTACCTGATACGCCCTGGAAACCGTTGATCTTGGCCATAGACTGAGCGATTTTCACCGGATCGGTATCGCCTGCATTTTTGATTGCCTCGGCAACCAGCAAAGCAGAGTCATAAGCAAGCGCTGCAAAAACGTCTGGTTTTACTTTATAAGCCTTTTCATACTCGCTGACAAACGCTTTATTCAAAGCAGAATCGTCATCAGGAGAATAAAGGCTTGAGAAATAAGTATTATTGAGTGCCGCCTTACCTGCTATTTCAGGCAGTTTAGCGCTGTCCCAGCCATCGCCGCCGGCCATGGGGATCTCGATACCCATCTCACGGCCCTGCTTAACGATCATACCAACTTCCTGGTAATAGCCGGGAACATACAGAATATCCGGAGCCGCAGCTTTGATTTTAGTCAAAGTAGCTTTAAAATCGGTATCCTTTTGCAGATAGGATTCTTCAGCCACAACAGTGCCGCCGTTCTTGATAAAGTTCTCTTTAAAGAACGCCGCCAGACCTTTGGCATAGTCAGAAGAATTATCGATAAGGATCGCTGCTTTTGTTGCCTGTAAATCATTTTTAGCAAAGTTTGCCATAACAGTACCCTGGAACGGATCAATAAAGCAGGCGCGGAAATTATATTCTTTTGTTTTTCCTGTCGCCGGATCAACTGTAACGTTAGGGTTGGTAGCCATAGGAGCAATATCCAGCACTTTACTGCCGTTATTGATCGCGCCTGCGGCTATCGTAGCCGAGGAAAGGTTTGGGCCGATAACGGCAACAACCTTGTCCTGAGAGACCAGCTTCTGCATGGCATTGGTAGCTTCTGCTGCTTCGGACTTGTTATCCGCCACAACAAGCTCCAGTTTTTTGCCATTAATGCCACCTTTGTCATTAATGTTTTTGAAAGCCAGCTCAATAGCATTTTTCGAAGAAATACCAAAACTGGCACTGCCGCCGGTCATCTCAAGATTACCGCCGACCTTGATGGTATCGCCGCCGGCCGGTTTTTTATCGCCGCCGCAGCCGCTGAGCATAGCTGCTAAAGCTACGCTTGCTACCATTACTGAGAATACCTTGGTAACTTTTTTCATTGTTTTTCCCCCTCTGATGAAAACTGCAAAATATATTTAATCTGGCGCGTTTAAAACACGCCGGACTAAAAAACATCTAAAAAACAATGGGTCTACCTGGGTTCTATATTATATATTCTTTTGCAAACAGTTTTTTTATCTGAATTACAGCGTGATTTTTTCTTTGAAGGTCTGAACGCCGTCTTTTAATTCAATAATAATGGCGCTGGTGATCGGGTTATGATCTGCGTCATAAGTCAATTTACCACTGGCAACAGACAAGTCTTTAGTCGCAGCAATAGCCGCAGCCAATTTAGTACCGTCAGTAGTTCCTGCACGTTTAATAGCGTCAGCTAAAATCAGACCGGCATTATAACCCTGCATACAGAAAACATCAGGCTCTTTATTATACATAGCTTTATAACCGGCGATGAATTTTTGTACGGAAAGCTCTTTATCCTGTGCGGAATAAGCGCTGGAGAAATAGGTATTGTTCAAAGCTTCAGGACCGCCGATTTCAACAAGCTTCGGACTATCCCAGCCATCGCATCCCAAAAGCGGAACATTCAACCCCAATTCACGTGTTTGTTTAATGATTTTAGCAACTTCTTCATAATACCCGGGAATATAGATTGCTTCCGGATTAGTGGATTTGATTTTCGTCAGGGCAGATTTAAAATCAAGGTCTTTAGCAAGAAAAGCTTCTTTAGCGACGATCTTGCCGCCTTTTTCTTCCATAGTTTTAGTAAATACTTCAGCTAAGCCTTTGGAATAATCACTGGAAGCATCATACAAAATCGCTACATTTTTTACTTTCAGGTTTTTATCAGCAAATTCTGCCATAACACGTCCCTGGAAGGGATCGATAAAGCAGGAACGGAACACAAATTCTTTTACTTTGCCATTTTCGACAGTAATGTTCGGCGCAGTTGCACAAGGTGCAATCAAAGGCACTTTATTAGCAGTAGTGATAGGTGTGGAAGCAGCTACACAACCGCTGGTTGCCGGTCCGACAACAGCTATTACCTTATCCTGAGTGACGAGTTTGGTAACCGAGTTACCTGCTTCAGAAGGTTCCGATTTGTTATCGCTTTCCACGATACGCAATTTTTTACCATCAATACCGCCGGCTTTATTTACTTCATCAAAAGCCATTTTTAAGCCTGAAAGAGTAGACTTGCCGTAATTGGCGACATTACCGGTCAGCTCAAAGCTTGCACCTACTACGATTTCGTTGCTGTTTGCAGCCTCTTTCTTTTTGTCTCCGCCGCCGCAGCCTGCTGTCAGCGAAGCAAATACCATCGCTGCCAAAGCAGCACTGGCAACTTTTTTCCAGGTTTTCATTTGTTCTTTCCCCTTTTCCTATAATAGTATAAATTGGTTACTTCTATGCAGCAGCCGACGCTGTTCCCCTCTTAACAGTATTTTCCTGGCAAAGCTACGTTTGTAACTATCTGCTCACAATTATAAATAATTTTTCACACTTTTGTCAACTCTTTTTTTGTAAATCCATACAAAAAACAAATAATTTACCTTACGATTTTGTATTTTTTGGACTTTTTTCATTTTAATCCGTATCCAAGATACTTTTTTCCGTTCAACATAGACTGTATACAAAATTCATGGAAATGGCTTGGCAGCTTTTCTTGATATGATGTATAATATCCTTGTATGTTAATCGATTACAGATAGGAGCTCCTATGCATTATATACCCTTACTTTTTTTATGTGCGAAAGTTTTTTCCTTCATATATCACCGGGAGCTGGCTTTATTCCTGCATAACTTCCGGGCCATAGTCGAAGCGCGCAGAAGTACCAAAAAGGTACATGTTGTTTTTATTGATAAAACCACTATTTTTTTTCTGATTTATTTTCTCATTGATATTCTTTTCTTATTCTACTGTATCTGGCTCATTACCGGTGACAGCTGGGAACCCGGATGTATGCTGTTATTTCTTTCTGCTTTGGAGTCTTATGGTGTCCAGGGACGTATTGCCGGTGCCTATGAAGTAAGTCCACAGGGATTTATTTATGCTAAAATCTGGTTTAAGTACCTGATGAGCGCGCAAATAATGTTCATCCTTCTGCAGCTGTTCCACGGAAATATGTAGTGCGTAGAACTGCTCATCTTTTTCTACAAAAATAAGAATTACCAATATATATATATATGTAAAAATTATGAAAGCGATTTCTAAATTATTAGGAATCGCTTTTTTATTTCCTCCAAATAAATAACAGCTATTATAACCTCTTTTTAGTTTTGCGGTCTTGTGGGGGGGGGCAAATGTGCTAAAATATTTGTTCGGAGGCGATTTTATTGCATATAATGATAAAAAACAAATTATTACTTATGAAAAATATTTTCACCAAACAATTTAGGCACTTTTTTCTTATTTTATTTGCAGTCCTGCTAATCCTACAGCTGCTTGGCAGCGGAACTTTTATTATTACCAAAACAAAGCAGCTGTTATTCACCGTATTTATTACGAGCTGCCTTACATCAATATTCTCCTATTCCAGAATTTATTTTTACAATTATTTATTAGCTCTGCTGCCGCTTTTATCACTGCTATTTTGTAAAACCGCAGCCGGCGAAGTTATAACTTCCGTCAATATAGCTTATTATTCTATATTTTCACTTTCATTTACCAATATCATTTTTTTTCTGTATTATTACAGTACCGCATATAAAACTCTACGACTTCTTTCTCCAGTAGTACTGTTACTCCAAATCTGTACGTTTCTTCTTTCAACAGCAGTTTGGGGTTATTATACTTCCAGCCAAAGTTTCCCCACTGCCACAACAATTCTTGCACTATTACAAACCAATATTTCTGAAAGTTACGAATATCTGCAAACAAACTTTACTGGGCAGACTTTATTATTATTTCTTTTTCTTGTTCTTGTCTATCTGGTGTTCTCTCTGCTTTTACACTTGCGTCTTAAAAGCTGCCGCATAAATAATATGCCTCCAGTAGCGATTGCTGTATTTGTGCTTCTTAACCTGCTGACAGTATATAAAAGTTCTATGACCCCTGATAATTTTTTTACCAATACATTACGGGAGACAAGAAATGCTTTGGCTCAATATGATAATTTTTCTGCCCAAAAAAACGCCCGTCAAAAAATACTTGGGTCTTTAAAATCCCTTCCCAAAAACGCTGCAGGTGTCTACGTTCTGGTTATAGGCGAATCGCAAAATAAAGGCCACATGTCTGCTTACGGTTATCACCGGCCTACGACACCATGGCTTCAATCAATCAAAAACCAGCATGGCTTTCTGCTTTTTGATAACGCCTATTCCTGTCACAGTCATACTGTTCCCGTTCTGACTTATGCTCTAACAGCTAAAAATCAGTATAATACTCTGCCTCTGGAACAGGCAGCATCTATTATAGAAATTGCTCAGGCAGCAGACTTTCATACTGTATGGATAAGCAATCAGGTAAAATACGGCGCTTGGGATACTCCGGTTTCCGTAATTGCTGATCAGTCACAAACACAATACTGGTTAAACGGACATCTGGGAGAAACTACTCAAACTACTCATTTCGACTTGAGTCTGGTAGATGTTTTAAAAAAACTGCCGGTATTCGACAAAGCCCTGATAGTTGTGCATCTGATGGGTAATCATGGTTCTTACGAAGAACGTTATCCGCATGCGTTTAATCGCTGGACGGGAAAATCTCATATTGATAAGTATGATAACAGTATTCTTTACAACGATTTTGTCATGAAGCAGCTTTTTAGTGCGGTAAAAGATCTGCCAAACTTTCAGGGGCTGATTTATTTTTCAGATCATGCCGATGATGTTGATGCAGGTCTTGGTCACGACGCTTCCAGATTTACTTTCGATATGGCACGCATTCCATTGTATATGTATTTCTCTGATAACTATATTCAAAAATACCCGCATACTATGGCTATTTTAAAGAAGCATACGTCAGCCTATTTTACTAATGACCTTATTTTTGATACGCTTATCAATATCATGCAGATTCCTTTTCCTGTTTTGGAAGAAACAAACTCGCTGGCAGATAAAAATTATAAAAACACAAGCACAAATTTAAAAACTTTATATGGCAAAAAAAGTCTTAGTGAAGATCCATTTGCTGATTAAGGTCAACACAGAAAAAACGCCCACAAATCGCTTGTGAGCGTTTTTCCTTTATGATGCAGTCCATTCTATTCGTTTTTGATTTTGCCAGCCTTACAGGCCGTTTAAAACGATGCTTTTTTTGTCTGTTTTATCACTTTTGCTGCAATACTTCCTGTTCTTCTTTGGAAAGTACATACTGGGATTTTCCAGCTATAACTGGTTTGGCATAACAGCGATTTTCTTCTCTGCCATAAATGCTTGAAAGCACAACACCATTATTTTCTTCATCAACCAGAGCTACAGAATAACTTAAATCACTTCCTGTATTATCAAAAGCATTATATCTTAACACGCGTAAATTCTGCACACAACTTTTTAACCGCAGCCGCAGATCATCACGGCTCTTTTCCAAAGCTGTTATTTTGGCTTCCGCACTGCGCACATCTTCCAGCGTCTGAGTAAGTACTTCGTCTAAATCCATAGTTGTGCCTTTAGTAAAATAATCATACTTCCACTGTAATTTTCTCAGCTTACTATTCATATTTACCAGCATCACCAACAAAAATACTATCAAGACCAGTAGTACCGCTATTATAAACAGCAGATTATTGCCCAAAATTTGATTGATCTGTTCCATTGTTCTTCCTTCTCCCTTTATAAAAGACCTGAAACTGCAACGATGATCCCGGCCCAAAGCACTGCCGGCAACAGATTAGAAATACGAATCTGCACCACTTTCAGCATATTGACACCGATCGCCATAATCAGCATACCGCCCGTAGCAGTTACTTCATTTAAAATACTGGTAGTTAAGACCGGTTCCAGTACCCCGGCCAGCAAAGTCAAAGTACCCTGATATAACAGTACGCTTACTGCTGACAAAGCGACGCCGATACCAAGATTGGCCGTCAGTATAATCGCAATGATACCATCCAAAGTCGATTTAGCGAATAAGATCGTTGTATCACCTTTTAATCCATCCTGCAAACTGCCGATAATCGCCATTGCGCCTACACAATAAATCAGGCTGGCAGCAACAAAACCTTCTCCAATAGCTTTGGCCGCTCCGGCATCATGTCCGCCAATCAGTTTACTGCCGATCCAATCTCCAAATCTTTGCAGCTTCGTATCGATATCGATACCTTCGCCAACGATAGCACCTAAAACAATACTGAAAATGACAACCATGATATTTTCACTTTTAAAAGCCATCTGTACACCTATAACAATGATACACAGTGCCACACCCTGCATGATGCTTTCCTGCCATTTTTCCGGCAGTCCGCGGCGCAGCAATAATCCTGCGCCCGCTCCGGCTAAAATCGCTCCGGAGTTAACCAGCGTTCCCAAACCGACCATAATTCCCCTCCCGGTAAGCGCTGCTCGTGCCAGATCCTTTGCACTTACTTCATTCTTTCACCAATGCAGCAACACTTTATTTTAAACAGACAGCCAGGGCTTCTTCCTTTTTAATGTCTGCTGCGCCGGTCTGTTCAGCAAATCATATATCCGCTCCAGATCCTCAGGTGAATAATATTCTATTTCTATTTTGCCTTTTTTTTCATCCTTGGGCACAACTTTGACCTTTGTTCCTAATAATTCTACCAACCTGTTTTGAAAATCGCTGGTAAAAACATCTCCTGCCGCGGCTGCCTTTCCTTTTTTATTGTTTGCTTTTTCCTCAGCAACAATTACCGCTTCTTCAGTAACTTTGAATCTGCGCCCAGTTTTCAGCTCTTTGACAACGTCTTCCACTGTCCGTGAACTCCAGCCTTTTTCAATAATGGCCGCAGCAACTTCAAGCTGCTGCTTTTCATTATCCAAAGAAAGCAGCGGTTTTACCTGCCCCATCGTCAATGTTTCACGTGAAACATATTCTCTGATCTGCTGCGGTAAATTTAACAGCCGCAGCAGATTAGCAACAGCAGTACGGCTGCGGCCAACTTTTTTCGCAGCATCTTCCTGTGTCAGCTTGCATTCGGTCATCAGCCGTTTGATGCCTTCTGCTTCTTCCAGCGGATTAAGATCATGACGCTGAATATTTTCTACCAAAGCAATTTCCATCATCGTTGCATCATCATAATCACGAATAATAACCGGAACAGTTTTCAGCTTGGCTTCCTTGGAAGCACGCCAGCGACGCTCTCCGGCAACGATCTCATATTTACGTCCGTGTTTACGTACTACCAACGGCTGAATTACTCCATGCAGCTTGATAGATTCAACTAATTCTGCCAGTTTCGCTGCATCAAAAACCTGCCGCGGCTGATGTGGATTAGGAACAATATCTTTCAGAAGCAGCTCCTTCTTTTCTTCGTCACTACGTACCGGTTCTACCGCTGTATTGACCGGATCGGCTGCATCACCAAAAATTGCACCCAAACCTTTGCCTAAACCTTTTTTATTCATCACCGATTACCTCCCGTGCCAGTTCCTGGTAAACCATCGCACCCTTGGATTTTGGGTCGTAGACAATGACCGGCTGTCCATGGCTGGGAGCTTCACTCAAGCGTACGTTGCGCGGGATAATAGTATTGTACATTTTCGTTTCAAAATATTTTTTTACTTCATCGACAACGTCGGCCGATAAATTGGTCCGCGCGTCATACATCGTCATCACTACGCCCTCCAGCTTTAAAGCCGGATTAAGATTTCTCTGCACTAATTTTATCGTATTCATCAGCTGACTGACACCCTCCAGGGCGTAAAATTCGCACTGAATAGGGATCAGCACCGAACTGGCAGCCGTCAGTGCGTTGATAGTCAGCAGTCCTAAAGACGGAGGGCAGTCGATCAGCACATAATCATAGTCGTGCTTAACACGTTCCAATGAGCTTTTCAGGCGGCCTTCTCTGTTCATCAGACTTACCAGTTCGATCTCGGCTCCTGCCAGCTGGATCGTCGCCGGCAGTACGTCCAAATTATCATAGGAACTATGGATGATCAATTCTTTCATCGGCACATCATCGATCAACGTATCATAAATACACTTTTTGATATCGCGCTTATCAAACCCCAACCCGCTGGTAGAATTACCCTGCGGATCAGAATCTATCAATAATACTTTGCGTCCCTTCTGTGCCAGACACGCCGCCAAATTGACAGTAGTCGTAGTTTTACCGACGCCGCCTTTCTGATTGGCAATAGCGATAACCTTAACCAAAATCTTCACCTCACCCTTAATATCTTCAAAATAAATTATTTGAATTTCATCTGTTTCCCATTTTATCACAAATTAAGTGTTTCACCTATAGCAAAAACTAAAATTCACTTACTTTCTTTCAAATCATCGTCTTTTACGCAACTTCTTCAAGGCAATGTTTCACGTGAAACATTGCTGCAACATTCTTTGCAGCCAAAACTTCCTCCAGCTTTGCTTCTATTACCATTGCTTTGAGTTTTTATCAACATAACCCACAGTTTTATCCACATATTTAATGAAATTTGCTTTTACTAAAACTTCATCAAAATCTGTTTTTTATTTTACAGGCTTTTTTCCATTAAAATATGCGGACAAAATTCATCCAAATATGCCTCACCAATTTCCCGGTAGCCTAAAGTCTGGTAAAAGCCGCTGGCACGACATTGAGCGGACAAACTGATCCGCTTACCGCCAACTCTGCGTGCTTCCTGTTCCAGTGCCAGCATGATCTGTGCCCCTAAATTTCTGCCACGGAACTCCGGCAAAACAGCCACCCTACCAATAATAAAATCCCCCGACCGCTCTCCCGGAAGTAACCTTCCTGTCGCCACAGCACACCCTTCCATAAATAGTACTGCATGCGGAACCATTTCGTCATATTCATCAAATTCATTTTTAAAACCTTGTTCTTCCATAAAAACTTTTTCTCTGATAGTTTTTGCTTCTGTACACAAAAAATTATAAATTTTTACCATTTGTCTGCTCCCTTCAAAAAAAGTGTCCAAATCTACACCTTTCAAAAACAAGGCGTGACTTAGAACACCCAATCATTTTCTTCATCCGCTGATAAAGAATTTACATCCTGTATTTATAATTGCCGTAATATAACCTGAGTATACTGCTATTTCAGACCTGCATTCTGTCGCTGCTGTAATAATTGTTCTTGATAAACAGCTATTTTAGCCTGCAGATTTTCACTGTACTGTTGCCATTTATGTACTTCTTCAGCTACATAAACCTGATGTTTCAGCAAAAGCTCCAACCGCTCGGCAATAGTACCGTCCCCATTATAACGCAGCTGTGCATATCTCTTTATATCACGCAGCAGCATCCCTGTCGCTTTTAATTTACATAAAAACTGTACCCATTCCCTATCTTCGGCCAGATAATTGCGACAGCCATTTTGACCACGTTTAACAAACAACAGGCCCTTTTTTTCATAATATCTCAAAGTATAAGCACTGATCCCAGTTAATTCCGCAAATGCACCGATTTTCATTTTTTATCCTTAATCCTTGACTTAGAGTATAGTCTAAAATTTATACTTTCATTGTAATCATTTTGGAGGTGAATGTAAATGTCTGATAATTATTTTAAAACAGGTTTAGAAAATTTAAAGAAAATCGATGGGACTGCAGGCAGTAACGTCATCGAAAATCTCAGTGATATTGCTCCTGATTTGGCCCGCTATATCATTGAATTTGCTTTTGGCCAGATTTACGAACGTCCCGGGCTCAGTCTGCAGGAACGAGAACTGCTGACGCTGTCCAGCCTTTTGACTGCAGGCGGCTGCGAAGCCCAGCTGCAGGTACATATCAACGCAGCATTACATGTTGGCATAAAAGAAGAAAAAATTATCGAAGCATTTCTGCACTGCATACCTTATACGGGTTTCCCTAAAGTCCTCAATGCTGTTGCCGTAGCCGGACAGATATTCTCTGGCAAATAAATTTGCAGTAATCGACTGTACTGCTTATACTTAAAGTATCATTAATATTTTAAGGAGCAATTATATGCAATTACAGATTCTACCACAAACCTTTGCTGTGTGCCAGATTCAGGATACTTCTCAAATAAACTGGCAGATGCCGCTGTTTTTTTTTAGTAAAACTGCTGAAGAATTGTCCCTGGTCTGCCCTGAAACCGACCTTCCTGCAGCAGTTCTGCAATGTGAACGAGGCTGGCGGGCTTTAAAGATCTGCGGCGTACTTGATTTTGCTTTAGTCGGTATCCTCGCTAAAATTTCCAGTCTGCTGGCAAATGCCGGTATCAGTATTTTTGCCGTTTCAACCTATAATACTGACTATATCCTTATCAAAGAATCCCATCTGCAGAAGGCTGCTGCTGCATTAAGAACCAACGGCTATCAGATAACAGCATAAAAGCAAAAAGCGATGTTTCAAATGAAACATCGCTTTTTATTATATGTACAGCTTATCATTACAACTATAGATCTCATAACACAGCTTACTTTTTAAGCCTACGATCGTTCTTCAAAAAACATTCTAAATACACCATATCTTTAAGCTGTATGCCATTTTCAAAAATCGGCTGAGGATAATTATCTGTAAAAAAATTTTTTATCACATGGCTTCTTGTAAAACCACAGGCTTGATAAAAATTCAGCGTTTCAAAAACATCACCTGTTCCGACCAGCATTCTTGTTCCCAAGCGGCTATACAAGCGGCACATTTCTGTCATTAAAAAACGTCCATAACCACGACGTTGTTCCTGCGGCCATACCGCCAGGTTTTTGACTTCAAACACATCCTCTTTTTCCTGGGTCACGACCACTGTCGCCTTCAGATCTCCCTTATATAAAGCAAACAGATCTCCTCTCTTCAGATAACGATCCAGCATTTTCTCGTCTTCGTCCCCCAGCAGTAATAATTGTAAAAAATCTTTTTTTGCTTCCAGTTCCAGCATTATTACAGTTCCGTTCGATGCTGTCTTCAGCCATTTATCACGATCCAGCGTATAAAGAAAATGCGGCATTTCCTGACCTCGGTAAATTTTCACAAAATTACACATTGCCTTCATACCAAGTCCTTCTGCAATGTGCTGCGAAGCAAAATTATTCGTCCTGACCTGCGCCGTAAGCGTTTGCAGCTGCAGTTTACGAAAAGCATATTGACACAAAGCCTCAGTTCCTTCTCCTGCATAGCCTTGTCCCCAATATTTTTTGTTCAGAATATATCCTATTCCAATATATTGCTTACCTTCTGCCACTTCTTTCAGTATCCCCATCACCCCAATAAGACTGCCATCATTTTTTTTACGAACTGCCCAGTAGCTGTAACCATCACTGCTATAACGGCGAAGATTTTCATTCAACCAGGCCTGTGATTCTATTTTAGTAAAGCCATGTTCCCAGGCATACATGATCTCAGTATCACCAAGCAATATTTCCAGCTCTGGCAAATCAGCCTGTGTCAATTGAAAAAATTCCAGCCGTTCAGTTATTAAAAACGGCAGTATACATTTATCTCTCACCTACCAACCACTCCATTTCTATTATTTCCCATTGTTCTCCTAAAAATTCGACAAGGACGTAATTTAAACATTTTCCACCTTCATCTTTCAGTTTTTGTGTTCGCACTTATTATTTATTCGGCTTGCGTTTAAGATATAATAACTTTTTCAGATCGGCAAATAGGCGTTCATCCTGCAGTTCTATCATCAGCCATTTACCATCATGATACGTAGTTGCAGCATCATACGCCTGTACTATTGAATCAGAAAAATTTGCTCTGTCTTGTTCAAATTTTTCCCTTTCAGCTTTTCCCAAAATAACCATAAACCCTAAACAGCTTTCACGTAAATATAATCCACATAAAGTTCTGCCGCCGCGACGGTATTTATATTCATAACGCCAGCAACTGCCGCCTTTATTCCAGATGTGTTCCATATCATAATCGGCTTCAATCTGCCAACAAAGTTTCTTATAAATTTCAAATGTCGTCATCCCTAATAAAGCGCTTAACTCTTTCTGCGACAATGCCTTTTCCAGCATAAATTCTCTCCTATAAACAGCAGCCTTTATTTTAATTCTTTGGCCATAGTTATTGTTCTGGCAGCAAAACCATAATGTTCATAAAACCGCTCCGCTTCAGTATTTCCACAAACAACTTTCAGTTCCAGCAGCTTCAAAGGCAGACGCTCAAGGCGTTCAAGCATCCATTGCATCAGCATCTTTCCCGCCCCCTGCCCACGCAGCTCCTGCCTGATATAAAGATAGTCAATACTGCCGCAGACATCAGTATGCGAAAAAACACAGAAACCTTTCCACGCATGATCAACAGCCAGAACTGCTGCGACAGTTTTGCCTGCGCTGATTCCCCGCTGCAGAGTCCTGATCTTTTCATCTGCACAAACCAGCGGATACAGCCCCCGGAAATTTAAAGCTGTCTGATTATGGTAATCTGCCAGCTCCAATAGTAAAGGTTTCAACGCACCAACTGTTTCCACCGTCAGCATTTCTATTTTTAACATCATCTATCCACCTTCCAGCTTTATCTCACACAGGCACGCACAAATTTTTCCGGCACATTCATTCTTACAGCAGCAGCTTCTATAGTCATGCCGCTATCAAGAAACCGTCTGCAGACAGACTTCATATTTTCACCAACCTCCAAGATATGAAAATCAGGGTCATAAAAACGAATTACTCTTTGCCCCCAGCTATATTGCTGAACTGGATGTACATAAAAGATCCCTTTTATTGCTGCCAGCTTTTTTAAAAAATCATCGAATTTATCTTCTTCAAAATAAAGTTCAGCAGCATTGCCGCCAAAACTGATACTTTGAAGATCCTTACTGATAAATTCACACCAGCTTTCTTGAGTCTGTAACGCTACCCCGCCTGTTAAAGTAACATTCGCACCCAGATCCATAGTAACTCTCAGTCCTAAAACTTCTTTATAAAATTTGACTGACCTTTCCATATTTTTTACAACCAGAAGTGCTGCCTGAAATTTCATTATGATCTACCTGCCTTCTTTATATTTTTAACCATCTTTCGCAGATATATACCTGAGATGCAAAACAGGAAACGGGTTGCCTTGTCCATCCAACTCAGACCGCGAATATTTTTTAAAACCTTGTTTCTGATAAAAACAATAGGCCTGCGGATTTTGTTCATTAACGTCGACTTCCGTCACTCCAAGCCCGCTGACAGCATGGCGCAGCAGCTTCGAACCAAATCCCTGCCCACGTTCACTGCTTGCGACAAATAACATTTCCAGCTTTATTCCGTCAATGCCCATGAAACCCTTATAACAGCTATCTTCAGCCTTAATAGCCCATAATTCAGGAATAGATTCCAAATTCTGGTATACCAACGGACGCAGCGCTTTAATATCGCTCTCCCTCAAAAAATCATGTGTATGACGCACCGAATCTTCCCAAATAATCATTAATATTTCCAGCAAATTTCGTTCTCGTCTTACAATTTTTATTATTTCCATCTTTCTTTCCTTCACTATTTCCAAATATGAGTAAAAAGAGGATGTTTCACGTGAAACATCCTCTTCATAATGCTTCTGCACTTATAAACATTTAACTGCGGCGCACCATCTCAGAGGTTATTTCCTTCAATGTAAACGCACCGCACATCGCCATAGTATCTTTCAGTTCAGCAGCCAGTTTTTCGATATATACTTTGACACCCTCTTTCCCTCCGCCAAAAACAGCAGTAACAAAAGGACGGGCAATAATAACAGCATCAGCTCCCAAGGCCAGCGCTTTAAAAATATCAACACCACTGCGAATGCCGCCGTCAACAATAATACGCATCTTCCCGTCTACTGCCGCCGCTATCTCCGGCAATACTTCTGCCGTTGCGGCACACTGATCCAGGACACGTCCACCGTGGTTAGAAACAATGATCGCATGCGCTCCCGCCTGCTGCGCTTTTAACGCTGCTTTCGCCGTCATAATACCTTTTACAATAAATGGTACACCTGCCTGCTGCGCAATTTCTGCCAGTTCAGAAACGGATTTGCTGCCGGCCGGCGGCATCATATTCTGTAAAAACGGTAATCCAGCAGCATCAATATCCATAGCTACGGCAAAAGCGCCAGACTCCTTTACCAGGGCCAGCTTTTCTTTAATCGTTTCCAGATTCCAGGGTTTGACAGTAGGTATACCCTGCCCGTCAACAGCTTTGATAGCCTGCGTCGCCGCTGCCATGACACTGCTGTCCAGACCGTCGCCTGTAAAAGCGGCAATACCATTTTCCGCACAGGCTGAAACCAGGACTTCATTATAAGTAACGTCACTATAAGCGTTACTGTAATGCATTGCTATTGCTCCTACAGGACCGGCAAAAAAAGGATAGCTGAAGTGCTTGCCAAACAGCTCCAAACCTGTATCTATCTGTTTTTTCTCACAAATAGTATCCATATTGACACGGATCTCCTGCCATTTCTGATAATTGCGGATAGCAGTATCTCCTATACCTTTCGCCCCTGGTCCTGGCATCGTATTTCTGCAGGCTACACCATTACATATGGGACAAGCCTTACATTTAGTACCGATTTTTGTCCGCGCCGTTTCTAAAACCTCATTATAATCCATGGAATTGACCCTCCCTTATTCTCCTGTCACCTTGTTTCTATTTTACTACATTAGCTGGATTTGTACAGAACTATTCTTAAAAATACATAAAGAAAAGCAGTGATCTTTACAGACCACTGCTTCAGTAGGCTTAAAACAAACGCGGCTCTTTTGGTTTTTTAGTATTACGGATTCTTAAAGTCACCAGCACGTCACCGCCGTCAACATCCTGCTCCATTGATACGGGAATACCAACATCTTTTATCGTAGAAACTATTTGCTTGATGCTGTTAAGATAGATACGCACATCATTAACGATCACCAGACGCTTTTTCTTCGGAGTAACTTCGCCTTCATCTGTATCCAAATATTTTTTTACATATTCTTCTGTCTGACGCACACTGAAATTATTCTTTACAATCGTTTCTACAATCTGCAGCTGCTCTGCCTCTGTCGGCAGCTTAAGCAAAACTCTGGCATGCCTTTCTGTTAAGGCATTTTTGCGCAGAGACTCGCGTACAGGCTGCGGCAAACGCAATAAACGCAGCTTATTGGCAATAGTCGATTGTTTTTTACCAACCCGAGCCGCCATAGAATCCTGCGTCAGATGGAATTCGTTCATCAGCATTTCGTAGCCTTCGGCTTCTTCCAAATAATGCAGATCCTCCCGCTGCAGATTTTCGATCAAAGCTATCTCCGCAATCTGCTGTTGAGTATAATCACTGATAATAACAGGAATTTCACTCAAAGCTGCCATTTTGGAAGCACGCAGACGCCTCTCGCCGGCGATAAGCAGATAATTACCGCTGCCATCTTCCATGGGTGCTACCAAAAGTGGCTGCAAAACACCATATTGGGCAATAGATGCCGCCAGATCCTGTAAACCATCTTCATCAAATGTTTTACGCGGCTGGTAAGGATTCGGTATAACTTTAGCTAAAGGCACCCGTACTACCTCGATTGCTTTACTGCTATGCTTGGTACCCATTTCCGCACGTCCTGCTTCTAAAACAGAAAATCCATCATCAACTGTCATAAACTTAACCTCCACTATTTATTCCAGGGGTTGTTTGTCCGGCAAACCAGCTTTACGCGGATATGCCTTGGGAGTAGTTTTTATTTTGGCTATTTTCACAATAGCACGACCATCATTCAACCCAGGAAGCTTTACGGCGTCGGCACTTACCAGGCGCCCGCCCAAAATTTGCAGCGCTTTATCAGCAGCAGCTATCTCTTCCTGATATTTGCTGCCTTTTAGTGCAATAAAGCTGCCGTCTGTTTTTACTAACGGCAGGCAATATTCTGCCAAAACACTCAGTCTGGCAACTGCTCTTGCCGTCACCAGATCATACTTTTCACGATGCCTGGGGTCTCTGCCGGCATCCTCGGCCCGTAAATGCACACAGCGAATACCTTTTAGTCCTAATTCAATAATAACCGTTTCCAAAAATTTCAGCCGTTTAGCCAGGGAATCAATCAAAGTTACTTTTAAAGAAGGGCAGTATATTTTCAGGGGGATACCAGGAAATCCTGCCCCTGTACCAACATCAGCTAAAGTTTTTTCACCAAACAGCTTCTCATCAAATGCCAGCAGAGAATCAATCATATGTTTAACGGCTACTTCTTCAGGCTCGGTTATCGCCGTCAGATTCATCACTTTATTCGTCTCCACAAGCAGTTCATAATAAGCACTGAATTGTTCCAGCTGCTGTGCTGTAAAGCTCAGTCCCGCTTCTTTCCCTTTCAACTGCATTATTTCAGCAAACGTCATGATTCATATTCCTTCCTGCGCATTACTTCCAACGCTATCATCAACACGCTGACGTCAGCCGGAGAAACGCCGGAAATGCGTGAAGCCTGACCGATTGAAGCAGGCTTCACTTTCGCCAGCTTCTCTGCTGCTTCGGAAGACAGCTCTTTGATACTCAAATAATCGATATCAGCCGGTATTTTTTTATTTTCCAGCTTCAATGCTTTTTCCACTTCCTGTTTTTGCTTATTGATGTAACCTTCATACTTGGCAAAAATCTCTACCTGCTCGGCAACTACTTCCGGCAGCTCCGGCACTTCAAAAGCCTGCTGTAATTTTTCATAAGTCATTTCACTGCGGCGCAGCAGATCCAGCAGTGACATCCCAGAACGAATCGGCGCTGTTCCCAGCTCTGCCAATTTGGCAAGCACTTCCGCATTAGGAGGTAAATGTGTACTGCTCAAATTCTGCAATGTCCGTTCCAGCAAACTGCGTTTTGCAGTAAAAGCTTCGTAACGAACATCGTTTACCAGACCAACCGCTCTGCCTTTTTCCGTTAACCGAAGGTCAGCATTATCCTGACGCAGCAGCAGCCGGTATTCAGCACGCGAAGTCATCATGCGGTAAGGCTCATTCGTTCCTTTTGTAACCAGATCATCAATCAAAACACCTAAATAGCCTTCGCTGCGGCTTAAAATAAGCGGCTCTTTACTCCTTATTTTCTGCATGGCATTAACGCCGGCAAGAAGCCCCTGCGCGGCGGCTTCTTCATACCCACTGGTACCGTTCGCCTGACCGGCAGAAAAAAGTCCGCTGATAGCTTTATGTTCTAACGTCCGCTGCAATTGCAGCGGATCAAGACAATCATAATCAATAGCATAACCGGCGCGCATCATCCGGCAATTTTCCAAACCGGGTATAGTCTGCATAAACTGCAGCTGAACATGTGCTGGCAAAGACGATGACATTCCCTGCACATACATTTCATTTGTACGTAGCCCTTCCGGTTCCACAAATAACTGATGCCGTTCCTTATCGGCAAAACGTACGATTTTAGCTTCAATAGAAGGACAATAGCGTGGACCGACGCCTTCGATCATACCATTGAACATACCTGACAAATGCAGATTATCACGAATTATCTTATGAGTATCAGCATTGGTATAAGTCAGCCAGCAGGGAATCTGCTTTCTCTCCGTAATCGTACTCATAAAAGAAAAATTACGTACCTGTTCATCGCCATATTGAGCTTCCATTCTGCTGTAATCCAGGCTGCGGGCATCGATTCTCGCCGGCGTACCCGTTTTAAAACGCATCAGCTCTACTCCATGCTCTAATAAAGAAGACGACAGTTTATTGGCTGAGCGCAATCCGTTAGGTCCTGATTCATAATTTACCTGACCATAAACAATACGCCCGCGCAGATAAGTGCCGGTAGCTAAAATGACGCACTTCGCTTCAAAAACTTCGCCCGTTTCAGCCTCTACACCAACTACAGCTCCATTTTCAACTAATAATCTGTCGATCATCAATTGTTTAACATCCAGATTTTCCTGGTTTTCCACAACCTGCTTCATCAAAGTATGATAAAAAGGCTTATCAGCCTGAGCTCTTAACGCATGGACAGCATAACCTTTACCTGTATTTAAAAGCCGCATCTGAATACAGGCTTCATCAGCAGTTAGACCCATCTGACCGCCTAAAGCATCAATCTCACGCACTAAATGACCCTTAGCCGGTCCGCCGACAGAAGGGTTACAGGGCATCAAAGCAATATTATCCAAAGACAAAGTAGCAAGAAGAGTCCTGCCGCCAAGGCGTGCAGCCGCCAGGGCCGCTTCTACTCCGGCATGACCTGCACCGATAACGACGACATCATAATTATCAGTAATATACATTTTGTCACCTACAACCTAAACTCTTATTTCCCAACACAGAATTTTGAAAAAATCTCATTGATGATTTCATCCTGAAGAGTATCACCTGTAATCAAACCCATAGCATCGATCGCTTTATGCAGATCAATGACCAGACAATCATATGGCAGCATCGATGCCGCTGCTCTGATTGCTTCTTCCACACTTAACAAAGCTTCACGCAGCAGATTCTCGTGACGTGTATTTTGTACATAAGCACCACCAGATATAGCATGCTCTGAACCATAAACATAACTTTGCAGCCAGGCAGTAAACTGTTCCAGCCCACCGCCGGTTTTTGCAGATAAAAGCAGTACTCTATCTTTACCAAAGCGTTTCTGTAAAGCTGTTAAATCATTTACCTGCGGTCGATCACCTTTATTTACTATTATAACACAGGGCTTACCTGCAACTGCATTTAAAATTTCTTCATCTTCTTCATTTAAAGGCTGAGATCCATCCAAAACTACTACAGCCAATTCTGCTTTGTCAAGACGTTCCTTACTCCTGGCAACCCCTATCTTCTCAACATAATCTTCTGTCTGCCTGATGCCGGCAGTATCAACTAATACCAATGGCACACTGCCAAGCAATAACTGTTCTTCAATTACATCGCGCGTAGTTCCGGCATATTCTGAAACAATAGCCCTTTCCTCACTGAGCAGAGCATTTAAAAGACTTGATTTGCCTACGTTAGGACGACCGACAATTACTGTCTGCAGACCTTCGCGTAATATTTTACCGGTATGAGCATGTTTAAGCAGATATTCCAGTTCCTGTTTGACCCTTTCCATACCTTCACTGACAGTATTAAAAGTTATTTCCTCAATATCTTCTTCCGGATAATCAATAACTGCTTCCAGATTTACTACAATATCTAATAAATTACGGCGCAGACCTTTGATTTTTTTAGACAGTTGGCCATCCTGTTGACGTACTGCCATTTTTAAAGAAGCTTCACTGCGTGATTTAATAATATCCATAACTGCTTCCGCCTGGATCAGATCTATACGTCCGTTTAAAAAAGCTCTCTTTGTAAACTCGCCCGGTTCAGCCGGACGAGCGCCCATTTTATAGGTTAGACCCAGGATAGTTTTTAACGATTGTAAACTGCCATGACTTTGTATTTCCACTACATCTTCTGCAGTATAGGAATGTGGTCCCTGCATATAAACAGCAAGCACCTCGTCTATTTTACTATTTTCTTCATCAACTACATGACCATAAACAAGCAGATGCGGTGTATGTTCGGTCAATTTTTTACCCGAAGCTGATCGAAACAGCTTATCACCTATCGCAGCAGCCTCAGTACCACTGATGCGTATTATTCCTACCGAACCTTCACCTAAAGCCGTAATAACGGCGCTGATTGTTTCGTTAGTTTCAGAAACTGTATGTTTCTTTGCCATAATTACTCTCCAATAGAGAAACCCAGTAAAATAAATTACTGGGTCTCAGACACAAATTATTTTTTTAATTCGATTACTACCTTACGATAAGGTTCTTCACCTTCGCTTAAAGTGGTAATGCGGCGATCATTCTGCAACGCCATATGAATAATCTTTCTTTCATGAGGGTTCATCGGTTCAAGAACTACTCTTTCACCGTTACGTTTAACTTTATCAGCAAGACGTACAGCCAAACGGCTCAATGTTTCTATTCTCCGCTCACGGTAATCTTCAACATCGATAATAATACGAATTCTTTCACTGGAATTTTTATTAGCCACGAGATTAGTCAGATATTGCAGAGCATCCAAAGTCTGTCCGTGTTTGCCGATCAGTATCCCCATATCTGGACCATGCAATTTTAAAGTAACAGTACTATCAGCTTTATTAACGAATTTTTCCATAACCACTTCAATTTTCATGGAATGGAATATTTTCTGTAAAAATTCCTTACCGGCCTGGACTGCTTCTTCATCAACTACAAATTCTTTTTTTACTGCTGCTTCTGTATCTGTGTCTACAGCAGTATTTTTATATTCTTCTTTACCGGCCTGAACGTCAGCTTTAATATTATCTAAAGCTTCTTCAACAACATCGCCGATTTTAGCAGCAGCATCTTTTAAAGTAACACGAATTTTAGCTTTTTTAGAAAATAAACCAAATAAACCGTTTTTCGCTTCTTCAATAACTTCGATATTTACTTTATCCCGAGTAGTTTTTAACTCATTCAAAGCCTGTTCTAAAGCTTCATCAACATTTTTTCCTGTTTTTTCTAGGAAACCCATCTTTTTCGCCTCCTGTAGCAATTATTTTACAGTAGCCTTATTCATCAGTGCCTGCTGACCGATCTGCATCAGGTTCATAACAACCCAGTAAAGCACCAGACCAGCTGGGAAGCTAAAACTGATATAGCCAATAAAAAGTGGCATAAAATACAGCATCATCTTATTTTGTGCTGAAGAAGTATCCGGCATAGTCTGTTTTGACTGCACAAAAGTAGTCAAAGCTGATAAAACCGGCAGTATATACATCGGATCCGGATTAGAGATACTTTGAATCCATAAAAAATTAGCCGGTCCAACATAATGAAAATCACGAATACCATAGAAAATACCGATCATAATCGGCATTTGTACTAATAACGGCAGACAGCCAGCTAAAGGATTGACATTTTCCTGTTTATAAAGGTTTGCCAGTTCCATATTCAAACGTTGTTTATCGTTCTTGTATTTTTCCTGGATAGCTTTCATTTTAGGCTGCATAGCCATCATTGCTTTTGTTGATTCGATTTGTTTTTTTGTTAAAGGATACAACAGTATTTTAACAATAATCGTCATAATGATAATTGCCAGGCCATAATTAGGTAAACCTACAGTAGCAGTCATATTATAAAGTACCGTAATAACCTGCTGAACAATATTACTGAGAAAGTCCAAGATATCACTCCTTAGAGGTTAGTGTATATATTTACTACTTTAATTTGCATTATCAAGTTGTTAACTAACAGGGTCATAACCGCCCGGATGAAAAGGATGACATTTTGCTATCCTTTTAACTGCCAGCCAGCCGCCCTTTAAAGCGCCTTTTTTTCGGATAGCTTCAATGGCGTACTGAGAGCATGTAGGATAAAACCTGCATGTAGGCGGAAATAACGGTGAAATAAATAACTGATAAAAACGGATACAAACAATCATCAATGTTTTCACAGAAATTCACCTTACTTCAATAAAACGGCTCTTTTAGCTAAACGCATAAATACTCGATCATAAGTTTTTAAATCTGCAGCAGCCAGTTTTTTACGAGCTACCCAAATAAGCTGTATATTCGTCAACAATTCCGATTTATGATGACGAAATACTTCTCTCATCATTCTTTTGACACGATTACGTACTACGGCGTTACCAATTTTTTTACCGACAGCAAAACCAATCTTAGGACCTTCTGCGTCTAAAGGTAAAACATAAAGTACAGATAAACTGTCAACGACAGAACGTCCGGTAGTATACACCAATTGAAAACCGGCTTTAGACTTGATTCGATTTTTTTTAGGAAAAGTGAACTTTTTTCTTGGTTCCAAATTCTTGCACCTGCCCGCATGGAAAAAATAGGCCACTCTCGCGGCCTATTTTTATGATATTATGCAGACAATTTCTTTCTGCCTCTAGCACGTCTTCTTTTGAGAACTTGACGACCGCCCAAAGTTTTCATTCTTTCTCTAAAACCATGGGTTCTTTTTCTTCTAAGGTTGTTAGGTTGAAAAGTACGTTTCATGAAATCTTACCTCCTTACCACTCACTAGTTTTATCAAATTCTATATTGATTTGAATTGATAGCTACAGAAATTATATTAGAAACGACTTAAAGTGTCAAGAATAAAGCAGTTAGTTAAAGAAATTTTTATTATTTTCTATCCTTCAAAATTTTCTTCTCAATTAAAAATTGCTAATAACTCTTAATTTTGATAGAATATAGTGATAGTAATAATAGTCTTACTATGTCATTTTTTATATTTTACAGCGACAGAAAACCGACTGTAGGATTTTTTATAAGCCTTGCTATTATTTTTTGTCTCAAATCATTATTTCAACGCCTTACAAGCCGTTTATGAGTAGCCACAGGAAGGATGTATTTTATGAGCTCGTACGATTTAGCAGAGGTTTGGGTAAAATTCCTGGAAAAATTCCATGAATCTACCAGTGAAAATGTTTATAATGCCTGGATCAAACCTTTGATTCCCTTAGAAATAACAGATACCTACTTAAAAGTAGGCGCCAAAAATAATTTTACAAAAAAATGGCTTGAAGAAACGTATACTACAGTCATTGAAGGTATGCTTGCCAGTATTACCGGCACAAACCTGCAGTTTAAAATTGAAAACCTTGATTTGAAAACTGAAGAACTCCCTATAAATTCAGCAGAAACTACTCCAGTACAAACTGAAAACAGGTCTCTGCTTCCTGAGGCAGTTCTGCCGCCTGTAAAAAACAGTTTTACCCAGCAAGATCTTTTTGAAGATGATATCCAAAGCAACCTTAACCCAAAATATATCTTTGAAACTTTCGTTATCGGCAATTCCAACAGGTTTGCTTATGCAGCAGCTCAAGCTGTAGCTTCAAATCCTGCTAAAGCCTATAATCCACTTTTTATTTATGGCGGTGTCGGTCTAGGTAAAACACACTTGATGCATGCGATTGGCAATCAGATAAAAATGAATGATTCCAAAATGAAAATTTTATACATCTCAAGTGAAAAATTTACCAATGAAATAATTAATTCTATTCAAAATAAAAATACAGATGCTTTCAGAAAAAAATATCGTAATATCGATTGCTTAATTATCGACGATATTCAATTTTTAAAAAATAAAGAAATGACACAGGAAGAATTCTTTCATACTTTCAACACCTTATACGAAGCTAACAAACAGATTATCATATCCAGCGACCGTCTTCCGCGTGAAATCGAAACGCTGGAAGACCGATTGCGTTCACGTTTTGAATCAGGACTTCTCGCAGATATTCAATCTCCAGATCTGGAAACAAGGATCGCTATTTTGAGAAAAAAAGCAGAATCAGAAAACATCTCTATTCCTCATGATGTTATTTCTCTTGTTGCATCCAGCATTGACACCAATATACGTGAAATAGAAGGCGCTTATACAAAAATAGTAGCCTATGCTTCATTGATGGGAAGTCCGATAACTATAGATCTGGCAAAAAAAATACTTGACGCTATGGGAACCAGCACTAAAACCAGCACTAAAAACAAACAAATTACTTTTGACGATATCATTCAGGTTACATCTGATTATTTCAAAATCAAAAAAGAAGAATTTTTTACAAAAAAACGTACTCAAAATATTGCTTATCCAAGACAGATAGCAATGTATCTGTGCCGTGAAATGGCTGATTTTTCTTATCCCCGAATTGGTGAGTTTTTTGGAGGACGCGATCACACTACTGTTATCCATGCATATGAAAAAATCGTAAAAAAGATCAAAGAAGATCCTAATTGTGAAAAAACTATTACTTACCTTGTAGATAAATTAAAACAATAACTTTCAAAATTCTACCATTATATAATACTTATCTACAGTTTCTGTGGATAAGTTGCGTTATTTCTGTGGATAAACAGTTAATAAAAAGCATCACACAAAAAACTGTTGATAATGTTAATAAATTTTCCCAATTATCCACACTTATATCAACAAGTTTCATAAAAGCTTTTATCAGTGTTTTTAGGCTGTTTCCACATATTCACACTCCCTACTACGACGTCTACTAAGATTTTAAATTAATATAGCAATAATAAAAAAGATGGAGGTCTGTATAACATGATTTTTACCTGTAAAACAACTAACCTTAACAAAGCAATCCAAACAGTTCAAAGAGCTATTTCTTCCAAACCTAGTACTCCTATCTTTTCCGGAATCCATTTAATTGCAGATAATAACATTTTAGAGATCCAGGCAATGGATCTGAATATGGCTATAGCTTGCAGTATAGACGCGGAAATACAGGAAAAAGGAGAAATAGTTGTTTCAGCAAAGCATTTTTCAGAATTGATGCGTAAGCTTCCTGGCGAAAATGTTACCATCGTAAAAAATAAAGAAGAAAAAACTATCAATGTTCAATCCGATAAATCTGATTTTCAGCTCTTACTGATGAATGAAGATGATTATCCAAAATTTCCAGAATTTAATGCTGATAAACAAATAGTTTTAGAAGATGAAAAAATCAAGGAACTTATTAAAAAAACTATTTTTGCCTGCTCTACAGACGAAGCAAGACCTTTGTTCACAGGTATTTTAGTGGAACTCCAGGATGGTAAGATAACTTTTGTAGGTACTAATACTCACCGTTTATCAATCAAAACTATGGAACAGGAAAGCAGCGAAGCTATGTCAATGATTATTCCTTCCAGAGTTTTAAGTGAAATTGCTCGTAATTTAACAAGTGAGTTACCTCAGGAAGTAAAACTTTCTTTATTAAATAATCAAATCATGGTACAGATCGATAAAGTGGTAATTGTTTCCCGCTTAATCGAAGGAAAATTCCCTGATTATCGTAGAGTTATTCCTCCTGCTTTTAACATTAAAACTCTATTCAATGTTAAAGAACTGGCCGGAGCTGTAGAACGCGTTGCTTTATTTTCCAGTGATGGTGATTACAGTATTATCAAAGTAAGTGTCGGAAATAATGAAATCGTTGTAAGCTCCAGCAGTCCAGACGTTGGTAAGGGACGTGAAGTAATCGAATGTCAAACTCAGGGCGAAACGATCAATGTAGCTTTTAATTCTAAATATATCATTGATATTTTAAAAAATCTTACTGATGAACAGGCTACGATGGAGTTAAATACTTCTCTGAGTCCTGTTTGCATTAAACCGATTGCTGAAAGTAATTATATTTATATCGTTACTCCTGTCAGAGTCGTATTTTAAGCGAGAAGGTAAAAAATGGAAAAAATAACTGTCGGTATCACTACTGAATTTATTACGATCTCTAATCTTTTGAAATATGCAGGAGTTTTAGAGACCGGAGGACAGGCGCATGAGGCTATTGAAGCGGGAGTAGTTACGTTGAATGGTATTATAGTTACGGAAAAACGCAAGAAAGTTTTTCCGCAGGATACTGTTGTTTTAGATCAGCAAGTAGAAATAAAAGTTATAACGGAATAATTTATGAAAGTAAAAAGAATCTATGCAGTTAACTTTAGAAATTATAAAGAATGCTGTTTGGAAATTACTTCAATGGTCAATATCTTTTATGGGCAAAATGCCCAGGGAAAAACAAATCTTTTAGAAGCGATGTTTTATGCTGCCTTTGGAATGTCACATCGTACTGCCCAGGAAGATGATATGCAGCGTCTGGATACAAATCAGTTAGCTGTTGGTATTAATTTTGAAGATTTACATGGGGTAAATGATGTTAAAATAAAAAGACAGCAGCTCGATGGTAAGAATAAAAAAGAATTGTTTTTGAACGATGTAAAGGTTCGGCCCAAGGAACATTACGGAACTTTAAATATGGTGATGTTTTCACCTGAGGATCTGCAGCTTATCAAAGGTGAGCCCGCTTTGCGCAGACGTTTTTTTGATATGCAGATCTCACAGACTGATAAAGCTTATTATGATCTGTTGATAAAATATAATCGTATTTTACAGCAGCGCAACAGGCTTCTTAAAGATATCCGTGATAATGATGCCAGTATTGATCTTTTATTGACCTGGGATCAGGAATTTGTGCTGACTGCGGCCAGAATAGCTGTAAAAAGGATGGCCGCTTTGCAGAAATTAAAAAATATAGCTAAAGATATTTATGCTGCTTTAACTGGTGAATTGGAAACATTAACTGTTTTTTATGAACTTAAAGCTAATAATGGCGAGCTTCTTTATCCTGATGAAGCTATCTGTTGGGAAGATTTCTATCGCAGTAAGCTGTCTGAACGGCGGCAGGTAGATATTTTAAGAGGCAGTACTGGCATAGGACCACATCGTGATGATCTGTTATTTAAAGTAAATGACAGAATTTTGAAAGCTTTTGGTTCACAGGGGCAGCAGCGCAGTGCTGCTTTAGCCTTAAAACTGGCACAGCTTGAATATGTCCGTCAGGAAATAGATGAGTTTCCTGTATTACTGTTGGATGATGTAATGAGTGAACTTGATGATCAAAGACGTTGTCAGCTATTAAAATTTATTGATGGTAAAGTTCAAACTTTTATTACGGTAAACGATAAAGCTTTGATTCCGGATTTGAGCGGAAATGCGTATTTCAGGATTATTGAAGGTAGAATCGCAGAGGGATAAAAATGGAAGGTATAGAAAGAGTCCTTTTAAAAATGCTTCCTAATCAGGAAGGTCGTAATAAATATTTTATTTTTTCTATGCAGAGTAAATGGGAACAGATCTGCGGTGCTAATGTAGCTAAGCATTCCAAACCAGTACGTTTGGAACGCAAAATTTTATATATAAATACGGATAGCTCTGTTTGGGCTAATCATCTTTTGATGATGAAACAGCAGTTTATTAATAATATCAATCGTGTTATGACTAATGACCCTGTCAAGGATATAAAATTTTTCACAGGCTCTATTGAAAATTTTTTGCAGCTTCCGAAAGAAGAACAGGAAGTGAAATTAAATTTTAAACCTTTGACGGAATCAGAGAAAATTTTTATTAGACAGGCACTGGTAAATATTAATAATCAGGAATTGCAGAAAAAGCTTGCTCATTTCAGGAAAGTTTGTCTGCAAAGAAAAAAAGCATTACTTATCGAAAACAATGATATGAAATGTAAATATTGTGGTGCTGCGTTAATTGAAAAAAATGATCTTTGCCGCGTCTGCCAGCGTTATGAAAAAGAGAAATTGAGAACAGAAATAGTATCTATTTTGACATCTGAACCTTGGCTGAATTACAATGACTGTCAAAAATATGTCAAATGTGATAAAATGTTATTCGATAGTGTAAAAAATTCTTTGAAACAGTATTATTATGCCAAGGTTTATAATAATCAGTCTGATATCAGAGAAGAAATGACGGCTGTGATGTTAAAAACAGGGATGCAGCCTGATAAAATCAGTGAACAGCTTGCACAAAATATTATTAAAGGATTGCGGAGGAAATATTAATATGTATCTGCATCTTGGTGCCGACTGTATGATAAAAAATACGGATATTATAGCTATTTTTAATATTCGTGATCAACAGTCGGAAATTTATAATAATTATATTTCTGTGAATAAGGATAAATATAAAATTATTGATTTATCGGAAAATGGTGAGTGTTCAAGCTGTATTTTAACAACTGATACTTTGTATTTATCGGGAATTTCCGCTCTGACTTTAAAACGAAGGGCTGAAGAAGATTTTGGCAGTGATGCCATTTATAAAAGTTTTTGATCGTTGAAGGAAAGTATTAAATATACTTGAATTATAGGAATGTGGAGGTTACTATGTCTAATTTGGAAGAAGCAACTGAGGTTAAGGGACAATATGGTGCCGGACAGATTCAGGTCCTGGAAGGTCTGGAAGCTGTACGTAAAAGGCCAAGTATGTATATTGGCAGTATTTCTGCCCGTGGTTTGCATCATTTGGTGTATGAAACAGTTGATAATAGTATAGACGAAGCCTTAGCAGGTTATTGCGATGCTATTGATGTGACTATCCATAGCGATAATAGCATTACTGTACGTGATAATGGTCGTGGTATTCCTGTAGAAATGCATAAAGTTGGCAAGCCTGCTGTAGAAGTAGTTATGACTATCCTGCATGCCGGCGGCAAGTTTGGTGACGGAGGCTACAAGGTTTCCGGAGGTCTGCATGGCGTAGGTGTATCCTGTGTTAATGCGCTCAGCGAGCATATGGAGGTTGAGGTACGTCGTAGCGGTAAAATTTATGGAATTGAGTTTTCCCGTGGTAAAACAGTTGTGCCGCTTTATGAAAAGGGTACTACTGAAGAAACAGGTACTACTGTACATTTTAAACCTGATCCGACGATTTTTACGGAACTTATCTACAGTTATGAAACCCTGCGTTTAAGAATACGTGAACTGGCTTTTTTAAATAAAGGCATCCGTATTAATCTCAATGATGAACGTACTGGAAAACAGGAAAGCTTTCATTACGAAGGCGGTATCATTGAATTTGTAAAGTATGTAAATGAAAATAAGGATAAGCTCCATGATGATCCTATCTACATCGAAGGTATCAAAGATACTAATATTGTTGAAGTAGCTCTGCAGTACTGCGATACTTATACTGAAAATCTATTTACTTTTGTCAATAATATCAATACTGAAGAAGGCGGTACACATTTAAGCGGTTTTAAACAGGCAATGACGCGTACTATCAATGATTATGCCCGTAAAATCGGTGCTTTGAAAGACGGAGAAGAAAACCTCAGCGGTGATGATGTCCGTGAAGGTATGACTGCAGTTATCAGTATTAAGATTCAGGAGCCTCAGTTTGAAGGTCAGACTAAAACTAAGCTTGGAAACAGTGAAATTCGTCCGATCGTTGATAATCTAGTCAGCGAAGGTTTAGGAGAATTTTTTGAAGAAAATCCTGTTATTGCCAAGAGGATTGTAGAAAAATCAATTCTTTCCGCCAGGGCACGTATGGCAGCACGTAAAGCACGTGAATTAACAAGGCGTAAAAGCGCTTTGGAAATCAGCAGCCTGCCTGGTAAATTAGCCGATTGTCAGAGTAAGGATGCTTCAGAAACAGAGATTTATCTTGTCGAAGGTGATTCTGCAGGCGGCAGTGCCAAACAGGGACGTGATCGTCGTTTTCAGGCTATCCTGCCTTTGCGCGGCAAGATTTTGAATGTTGAAAAAGCAAGATTGGATAAAATTTTAAGCAGTGACGAAATCAGAAATATGATTACTGCCTTTGGCTGTGGTATTGGCGAAGATTTTGATCTGGAAAAAGCACGTTACGGTAAAATTATTATCATGACAGATGCCGATGTCGACGGAGCTCATATCAGAACTCTGCTGTTGACTTTCTTTTATCGTTATATGCAGCCTTTGATCAAAGAAGGACATGTATTTATCGCTCAGCCGCCTTTATATCTGGTCCGTAAAGGTCAGAAGCATTTATATGCTTACAGCGATGATGAACTGCAGACTGTTTTGGATGAAGTTGGTCGTGACAGCAATCCCTATATCCAGCGTTATAAAGGTTTAGGTGAAATGAATCCGGAGCAGTTATGGGAAACAACTATGAATCCTGACGGAAGAACAATTTTGCAGGTACATTTGGAGGATGCTGCTGAAGCAGACGCAATTTTCTCCATATTGATGGGTGATAAAGTAGAACCACGGCGTCAATTTATTGAGGCTAATGCTGGTAAAGTAAGAAATCTGGACCTGTAATTACGGAGGTCATTATGAAAATCAAAAAAAATCTTTCTGATGAAGAAATGTTTAAAGGCTATGTAGAAAAAGAAAGCTTTGAAAATGCTTTTGATGCTGATGAAAAAATAGTTTCTTCTAAAATGAAAAATAAAGCTGCAGCAGCGAAAGAATTATTATTACCTGCTGAAGCTCAAGAAAAATTAAATCATTATTTGCTGGAAATAAGCATGGATTGGTTTAAAAATGGTAATGGTGACGTTGTCTGGAAAATTTATAAGGAACAGGGACAAATCATAATTAAACCTGCACCTGCTAAAAAGAAGGATTTAAGGTAATGGAGAATTGGAAGCTACTTTTGCCTCAGGGAGAGCTGGAAATAAAAACTTCCAGGCAGGGTTCTTCTACAGCTTTATTATTGGCCGGAGGTAGAAAGCCTGCGTCCGAATGGCTGGTGCAAATAGCTGCATCTAAAGATATTTACTGTGCTGATAAAGGGATCGAATGCTGCTGTGAAAATAATTTAAAACCTGTTTGGTTATGCGGCGATGCTGATAGTGCGGCAAAAGACTGCTGGGAAAAAGCACAGCTTTCAGGAGTAAAAATACTTCTGCATGATCCTCTGAAAGATGATACAGACTTACAGCTTTTACTGGCAGTTATGCCGGAAGCTGTAAATATTGTTGCCAGCGGTATTTGGGGCGGCAGATTTGATCATTTGTACAGTAATGTTTTTTCTTTGCTGAATTATAAAATTCAACGTGATGTGCAGGTTGTTATGGCTGATGAACAGGAAATTTTATTACTGCTCCAAAAGGATGAAAGTTTGATTTTCAAACCTTTCAGTCCTGAAAATATAGAAGCTTTGTCGTTGCTGCCATTAACAAATTGCAATGAAGTTACTTTGCAGGGCGTTCAATGGAATTTGGAGTATGCGCCACTGCTTTCAGCTCATCCTTATGCTATCAGTAATATGGTTGAACAGGAAAAAGTGGTTTTTACCTGTAATCAGGGTCGCGTAGGTTTTTATCTTAAATATAAACTTTAAGCTTGGTGATGGGTGAGGGGAAAATTTTGGAAATTTTAGATCCAAGTACGATTGCTTTTTTATTGTTAGCAGGATTTATAGCCGCATTTATCGATTCAACTGTTGGCGGAGGCGGTTTAATTTCTACGCCGGCATTACTGGCCCTAGGGTTGCCTGTAAATTTTGCTTTGGGAACTAATAAGCTGGCTGCTTCTATGGGCGGTTTGATGAGTGTTTTTTCTTTTTGGCGTGCAGGAAAGATCAATCAAAAGGTTGCCATAAGTCTGATGCCGCTTTCTTTTCTCGGATCGGCTTTAGGTGCTTATGTAGTTTATCTTCTGCCGGAACAGCTGATGAAAAATGTGATCGTTGTCCTTTTAGTCGCAGTTGCTGTTTACACCTACCGTCGTAAAGACTGGGGCGATGTATCGGCAGTTAAACAATTGGGATTGGCAGCCTTGCTTGGGTCTGTAGTAATGGCCTTTGGTATTGGCTTTTATGATGGTTTTTTTGGTCCGGGAACAGGTTCGTTCCTGATTTTTGGATTTTTATTTTTGGGTTATGATTTTGTAACGGCAGCCGGTAATGCTAAGGCCCTGAATTTTGCCAGTGGTATCGGAGCGCTGTTGTCTTTTACTTTAAGTGGTTCAGTTTTGTGGACTTATGGTCTTTTGATGGGCTTTGCCATGGTGATAGGTGCTTATTTTGGTTCCCGTATGGCTATCAGACATGGTGCTTCTTATGTTAAACCGCTTTATTTGATTGTAACCACACTTTTAATAGGCAAGCAGGTTTATGAATTGTTGTTTAAGTAATTATGAGATGTTGAGGTGATATTGTGGATTTAGAGACAGGTACTGGTAAAGTTTTACCGGTCTACATTGAAGAAGAAATGCAAAAATCCTATATCGATTACGCAATGAGCGTTATCGTGCAGCGTGCTTTGCCTGATGTACGTGACGGTTTAAAACCGGTACACCGCAGAATTTTATATGCAATGCAGGAAGCCGGTATGGCATCCAACAAGCCTTATAAAAAATCTGCCCGTATCGTTGGTGAAGTTCTCGGTAAATATCATCCTCACGGTGATATTTCCGTTTATGATGCCATAGTACGTTTGGCACAGAATTTTTCGACACGCTATCTGATGGTAGACGGTCATGGCAACTTCGGCAGTGTCGACGGTGACTCGGCTGCTGCTATGCGTTATACGGAAGTGCGTATGGCCAAGGTTGCTGAAGTTATGCTGGAAGATATTGAAAAAGAAACTGTTGATTTTGTGCCTAACTATGATGAATCGCTGAAAGAACCAAGCGTTTTACCGGCGAAGGTACCTGCTCTTCTCATTAATGGCAGTGCCGGCATTGCTGTAGGCATGGCCACCAATATCCCGCCGCATAATCTGAGTGAAGTAGTTGATGGATTGATTATGCTGATCGACAATTCTGATATAGAAATACCGGAATTGATGACAGCAATCAAGGGTCCTGATTTTCCTACCGGAGCTACGATCCTTGGAACCGAAGGCATCCGCAGCGCTTATACTACCGGCCGTGGTATAGTAAAAATCCGCGCACAGGCAGAAATAGAACCCATGCAGAAGGGCAAGCACCGCATCGTTGTTACGGAAATTCCTTATCAGGTCAATAAAGCCCGTCTGATCGAAAGTATTGCTCAATTAGTTAAAGACGGTGTGATCGAAGGCATTACTGATTTGCGTGATGAATCTGACCGCCGTGGTATGCGTATCGTTGTCGAATTAAGAAATGACGTTGTTCCTGATGTTATTTTAAATCAATTATATAAACATACCAAATTACAGGATTCTTTCGGTATTATCATGCTGGCTTTGGTTGACGGGCATCCTAGGGTTTTAAATCTGAAAGAAATCCTTGTCCACTATCTTAACCATCAAAAAGAAGTTATCACCCGTCGTACAAGATATGAATTAGGTAAAGCCAAAGACCGCGCTCATATCTTGGAAGGTTTGAAAATTGCTCTGGATAATCTGGATGCAGTTATCAATACTATCCGCAGCAGTGCTAATGCAGATATTGCTAAAACTGCGTTAGTAGAAAAATTTACTTTAAGCCTGCGTCAGGCTCAGGCTATTTTGGATATGCGTCTGCAGCGTTTAACAGGTTTGGAACGTAAAAAAATCGACGATGAATATATCGACGTTATGGAAACGATTGATTGGTTGGAGAGCGTTTTGGCAGATGAGCAAAAAGTCCTCAATATTATTAAAGAAGATCTGTTGGAAATGAAAAAGAAATTCGGCGACGCACGTCGTACGATTCTTTCACATGATACTTCTTCCATGGATATGGAAGATCTGATCGCTGAAGAAGATATTGTCATAACGATCAGCCATCAGGGTTATATCAAACGTCAGACTCTTGATAATTTCCGTAATCAAAAACGCGGCGGTGTCGGCAAAACCGGTGGCAGCGGTAAGAAAAATGACGATTGTGCAGAGCATTTGTTCCTGTCGACAACTCATCATAATATTCTTTTCTTTACCAATAAAGGTCGTGTTTATCGGCAAAAAGGCTATGAAATTCCCGAAGCTGGACGTACGGCTAAGGGAACGGCGATTATCAATCTGCTGCCTATTGAGCAGGGAGAAAAGATTACAGCAGTTATCCCGGTGAAAGAGTTTAAGACAGAGCAGTATATGTTTATGGCTACAGATAAAGGGACAGTCAAAAAGACCAATCTGGAAGATTTTAACAGTGCACGTAAGGTTGGATTGATTGCTATTACTCTGGATGAAAATGAACAGCTTATTGGTGTAGAATTGACTGATGGCAATTCAGAAATCATTCTGGCTACCAGAAACGGTATTGCGATCCGTTTTGATGAACAGGATGTGCGTCCTATGGGACGTACTGCTCACGGTGTACGCGGTATTCAGCTGAATTATGGTGATGAAGTTGTTGCTATGGACAGCGTGACCAGTGAAAACAGTGAAGTATTGACTGCGACTGAGCAGGGACTTGGTAAACGCACCTCTGTCAGCGAGTATCGCAAACAGACTCGTGGTGGTAAGGGCGTAATAAATATCAAAGTAAATGAAAAGACCGGCATTGTGATTGGAATGAAGGTTATTACTCCGGGGCAGGAGATTATGATGATCACTGCCGCCGGCATCATTATCCGTATTGACGTCGAAGGCATTTCCCAATTTGGACGTAATGCTCAGGGCGTTAAACTGATGACATTGAATGATGATGATAAAGTAGTTTCTTTGGCTGCCGTTCAGCAGGCTGAAGATGACGTTACAGAAGAAGTAATAACAGATGATGTGCAGACGGAAACAGTCGATGTTTCTGATGAGATCATAGAAACATCCCAGGCTACAGAAGAATAAAATAAAAAAGCCCTGCTGAGCAGGGCTTTTTCTTTTTTGTATAAATTTTACCAGCCGATACCGATACCGCCGCGATGTCGCCGGCCGATACCGATTCCGATACCAACATTTACACCGTCATCATAAACAGTGCTGCCGCGGGGGATTTTCATAAACCAGAACTTATGAATATTTGCCTTTATGTTTTCAGCGCCGGCATCAGAATCATCTTTACCACCCATATAACGGCTGTTATCATAAAGACGGCCTGATTTTTCCAGATCCTTTACTACATCAAAAGCTAGGGTGAAAGTCTGCTCACTGGCTGTCAGTAAATAAAGCACTTTGTTAGTAGGAAGATTTTTTAACAGTTCTTTACGGACTGCTTTTTTATCTTTAAAATCGGGATAGACCTTGTAAGCATCTTCGTCTATCTTAACATAAGCAGCCGGATTATCATCAGCCTGCAAAAGCTCATCGACTTGCTGTTGGCTCAGAATTTTATCTGAGGCGGCAGAAGCTTTTTCCTCAGCCCAGGTTACAGCAGTAAAAAATGTCAGACAAAGCATGATAGTTAAGGTCAGATAAAGAATACGTTTCATTAGTTATCACCTGCTTTTCTTTTTAATTTTATTCTAATTTAATCGAATGAAGCTGTCAATTTTTCAAGAGAGACGATTGAAAACTATTTGTAAAAATTAAAGAAAATATGTTAAAATATACATATAGCTAAATTTTAGAAATGAGGTAACTATGAAAAGAATATTTTCTGCCGGCAGAGGTCTGGCTTTTATAGTTTTTATGACGGTTTTTTTGTTTACTGGCTGTGGCCAGAGTGCTGAACCTAAATCGGAAGTAAAAAATCCGACATTGCATGATGCGGCTGTAAAAATGGTTGCCGGTATGAGTTTAGAAGAAAAAATCGGACAAATGCTGCTGATCGGTATTGATGGTACGGAAATAGACGAGGGTGCGTTGAGCATGCTGCGAGATTATCATGTTGGCGGCGTGATTTTATTTGACCGCAATATGAATAATAAATATCAGGTTACAGGACTGAATGCTAACCTGCAGCGACTGAATAAAGAATATAATAAATTACCGCTTTATTTATGTGTTGACCAGGAAGGCGGGATGGTTGCCAGAATGAAGCAGGGGTTGACCGTTGCTCCTGCAGCAGCCAGAATAGCTGAACAGGGCACTCCTGAAGATGCACGTCGCTGGGCTTACCAGACAGCTATGGAATTGGAAACGATTGGTTTCAATGTAAATTTTGCTCCTGTTTTAGATATTGGTATTCCTTATGGAAGATCTTATGGGCACGATGCTGCGTCCGTGAGCAAGTTTACCGAAGCAGCCTGCCGTGGTTATGATCAGGCAGGAATTATTTACAGCTTGAAACATTTCCCCGGTATGGGAAAAAGTGAGGTCGATCCGCATACAGAACAATATCGGATTACAGCTTCTAAAGAGATTTTATTGCAGGAAGACACAATACCATTTAAAAATATTATCCAAAATTTTGACAACCAGGATTTTATGGTTATGGTAGGGCATTTGATTTATACAGGACTGGATACATTGCCGGCCAGTGTTTCACCTCAGGTAATCAATAATTTTCTGCGTAATGAGCTTGGTTTTCAGGGTATCGTCATTACAGATGATATGGAAATGGGAGCTTTAACAAGTATGTATGGTTTTCGTGAAATGGGGGTTGCAGCAGTTCAGGCCGGAGTTGATGTTTTGCTGGTTTGTCATAATTATGAACATCAGCAGCAGGTTTATCAGGGTGTACTGGAAGCTGTAAAAACAAATAAATTGACAACAGCCGCTATTGATGCAGCAGCTGTAAGAATAGTGGAAAATAAAATGATTAAGTTATTAGATGCAGGCAAACAACAGGAATTGTTGCAGGACTTGCAGAAAGAGGCGCAGTAAAAGGAGTCGGAAGTGGGAAAAAACTTAGGAAAAATTATATTTTTAAATGCTGTAGGTTTAACAATATTTTTTAGCTGGTATTTACCTGCTGAACATGGTTTTTGGTTTACATTGGATAAAAGCATTTTCTATTACTTTAATGAACAGCTTCAACCTGAAAGCTCTTTTACGTATTTTGTCGGTCTGACTAATGTACGTCATTTCGATATAATTTCTTTAATGGCTATGTTGGCATTATATGGTTATTATTATTCTAAACAGGATCATTTAGGTAAACGAAAAATGTGGTTTATCGGTGTCACGATGCTGTTTTTTGCGGTAATATTAAATCAGCTGGGGCATTTGATTCCTGTACAGCGATGCAGTCCGACAGGATTTTTTGAAAATATTCATCGTGTCAGTAAAATGCTGGTTTTTAAAGCTAAGGATTATTCTGGCGACAGTTTTCCAGGCGATCATGGTCTGATGCTGATGATTTATGCCGGTTTCATGCTTAGATATTTTGGCAAAAAAGCTTTTGCCGTCAGCTGCATTATTTTAATAATTTTTATGCTGCCGCGTATTATGGCCGGAGCGCACTGGTTTACAGATATTGCTGTAGGTTCTTTAAGTATTTCTTTGGTTGGTTTGAGTTGGGTTTTACTGACGCCGGTGAGTGATAAATGTATAGATTTTTTAAATAAAATTTTTCCGGATAAAGCTGTAAAATAATTTTTAAAATATCCTGTCAAATTTGACAGGATATTTTTTTAGTGATAGGGACTTTAAAAGTCCCGTGGGTGACAAAAAATGAAATTTTTCTCGTAAAAACTATAAAGTAAGTTCTTTTTTTGTAAAGAATGTGATAAAATTACTAAGTATAACTTAGAATTTTTGTTTAGGATGTGAAATGATGGAATTTTTCAAAACAGCGGATGTCGTTGTTATCGGCGGCGGTATTGTTGGTACTGCAATTCTGCGTGAGTTGTCGAAGTATGATTTAAAATGCGTGCTTGTTGAAAAAGAACCGGACCTTGCTGCAGGTACTACGAAAGCTAACAGTGCTATTTTACATGCTGGTTTTGACGCGCCGACAGGCAGTTTAAAAGCAGTTACTAATGTACGCGGCAATAAATTATATCATGAGCTGCAAAAAGAATTAGGTCTGGATATTGAATGGACAGGTTCTCTTGTTGCTGCTACCAGTGAAGAAGAAATGCAGACTTTACAGGAATTATTGGAACGCGGTCAGAAAAACGGCGTTGAAGGCCTGCGTATTTTAAATAGAGAAGAAGTTTTAGCCAAAGAAAAAAATCTGACAACAGTTGTTGGCGCTTTATGGGCGCCGTCGGCAGGCGTTTGCTGGCCTTTTGCCATGGCTGTGGCTTTTGCGCAATGTGCAGTGCAGAATGGCGCTGAAGTAGTTACGGACTGCCGTGTAACTGGATTTATTAAGGAAGCTGGCAGAATTACGGCTGTAGAAACTTCAAAAGGTTTGATCAAGGCTGCTTGTGTTATAAATGCCGGTGGTGTTTATGCAGATGGTATCGCTCGTTTGGCTGGCGATGAAAGCTTCACTATTCATCCGCGCCGCGGCGAATATATTCTTTTTGATAAAACTGCTGCAGCCAGTTTGGTTAAAGGCGTTGTTTTCCCAACACCTAATAAAAAGTCTAAAGGTATACTGATCTGTACGACTACGCATGGCAATACATTTATCGGTCCTAATGCACAGGATATGGAGAATAAGGAAGATACTGCCGTTACTCTGACAGGGATGGACGAAATTATGAATTCTGCCAGAAAACTGATTCCAAATTTGCCGATGGGTGCTTCGATTACTGAATTTGCAGGGCTGCGTGCAGTTTCCGGCAGCGGAGATTTTGTCATCGGCGCTTCACCTGTAGCAGGTTTGTTTAATGCTGCAGGGATGCAATCGCCTGGACTGACAGCTGCTCCGGCAGTAGCCGAAATGATTGTTGAAGCTGTGTTGGCATATTGTCCGGCCGCTGTAAAAGCTGATTTTAAAGCTGCTTTACCGCAAAATCCTCTTTTTCATAGATTGTCACATGAGGAGCAGGCAAAGCTTATTGAAAAAAATAGATTGTATGGCCGTGTTATCTGTCGTTGTGAAACGGTCACGGAAGCGGAGATTATCGCTGCTATCAAAGCGCCCTGCGGAGCTAAAACAGTTGACGGTGTTAAACGCCGTACGCGTGCCGGTATGGGACGCTGTCAGGGCGGTTTCTGCGGTCCGCGCGTTACCCAGATCCTGGCACGGGAACTGGGTATACCCGTACCGGAAGTTTTGAAAGAACGTGCTGATTCTCATTTGTTTTATGAAAAAAACTCTGCAGATGAGGGGGAAGCATAAAAATGAAAAATTTATATGACGTAATTATTGTCGGCGGTGGTCCGGCTGGACTTTCTGCTGCTTATAGCGCTTGGCAGAATGGTGCTAAAAGTATTTTGGTTATTGAGCGTGACCGGGAATTAGGCGGCATTCTGCAGCAGTGCATTCATAATGGTTTTGGCTTGCATCATTTTAAAGAAGAGCTGACTGGACCTGGATATGCTTATCGTTGCATTGAAATGATCAAAGATAAACCGGAAATAGAAACCTTGGTTGATACGATGGTTTTGGAAGTTTTGCAGGACAAAACGGTAATTGCAGTCAGCCCTGAACATGGACTGCTGAAAATTGCAGGCAGAACCGTTATTCTGACTATGGGCTGCCGCGAACGTACACGCGGTGCGATCAGAATTCCGGGTGAACGGCCGGCAGGTGTTTTTACTGCCGGAGCGGCGCAGCGGATGGTCAATATGGAAGGTTATCTGCCTGGACATAAAATAGTAATTTTAGGCAGCGGTGATATTGGATTAATCATGGCGAGGAGAATGAGCCTGGAGGGCTGTAAAGTGCAGGCCGTTTTGGAAATCTGCCCGTTTTCCAATGGTTTGACCCGTAATATAGTGCAGTGTCTTGATGATTATGATATTCCTTTGTATCTTTCCCATACTATCACAAAGATCCACGGACGTGATCGCGTTACCGGTGTAACTGTAGCAAAGGTCAACGAAAAAATGCAGCCGATTGCCGGGACTGAATTTGATATTGAATGTGATACTTTACTGCTTTCTGTCGGCTTGATTCCGGAAAATGAACTATCGCGCAGTTTGGATTTAGAGATGCATCCGCTGACCAGCGGCCCTATCGTAGACCAACGCCGCCGTACCAGTCTTCCTGGTTTTTATGCTGCCGGCAATGTTGTACATGTACACGACCTAGTAGATTTTGTTTCGGAAGAAGCGGAAATAGCAGGTAAATTTGCAGCGTTAGATGCGCAGGGAAAATTGGATGGCGACTTGCGTACAGTAAATGTGATTGCCTCGAACGGAGTACGTACATGTGTACCGCAAAGACTGTCTCTGCCCGAAAATGGTGAAAAAGCACGTTTATTTATGCGTGTTGCCAATCCGGAACGTAAAGTAAAATTAGAAGTAAAGAGCGGCGAAAATGTCATTTTGACAAAAATGCTGCCTGTTGCCAAGCCAAGTGAAATGATTGCTGTCGATATTCCAGCAGAAAAGACAGCGCTTATCGGAGAAACTTTGACTGTGGCATTGAACAAGGAGGCATAAAAATGGCTGTAGAAACTCGTATAATGAACTGTATCATGTGCCCTTTGGGTTGTGAGATGACTGTTACTATAGAAGACGGTGCGGTAACAAGTGTTACCGGTAATACCTGCCCCCGTGGTCCTAAATATGCCCATGATGAAGTAGTTGCCCCCAAGCGGATGCTGACAAGTACCGTACAGGTAAAAGGAGGACTTTTACCATTATTGCCCGTCGTATCTAATACTACACTGCCTAAAGAACGTATTTTGGATTGTGCTGCGGCATTGCGCCAAATAGCCGTAAAGGCTCCGGTGACTGAAGGCCAGATTATTGTAGAAAATATTCTGGGATTGGGAGTAGATATTATTGCCAGCCGTTCGATGGAGGCACATCGGGAATAATAGTTTGGATTAAGTTGTTCGAATCCGGTTTTGCTGTAGAAGGCAAAGCCGGATTTTTATTTTTAGTGTGGCAGGATTTGTAAATTCAGTAAAAGGTAAACTATTATAGAAGCGTTTTTGGACGGCGGACAATGCAATAAACAGTTATTTTTTTGAAAAAATAACTGGGGAATGGCTTGTAGTCAAGCGGGAGACGTTGCCAACGCTGCCTGGTGTATCATGCAAAAATATAAAAAATGTTACAAAAAAGGTGTTGACAGAAGTAACGGGGAATGCTATTATATACAAGTCGCCGAAATGCGGCGGCAGGCAGAACCTTGAAAACTGAACAATAACCAAAAACGAATGTGCGGGCGAGCGTTTCTTGAAAGAGGAGCGTTTGCCAAGTCAAAAAATAATTTCTTAACAACAAATCGAAAGAGCCAATCGGCTTTCTCAATAAAACTTTATTGGAGAGTTTGATCCTGGCTCAGGACGAACGCTGGCGGCGTGCCTAACACATGCAAGTCGAACGGAAGCAAAGATTTCGGTTTTTGCTTTAGTGGCGAACGGGTGAGTAACGCGTGAGGAACCTGCCTTTCAGTGGGGGACAACAGTTGGAAACGACTGCTAATACCGCATAATGCTTTTGAGTGGCATCACTTAAAAGTCAAAGATTTATTGCTGAAAGATGGCCTCGCGTCTGATTAGCTAGTTGGTGGGGTAACGGCCCACCAAGGCGACGATCAGTAGCCGGTCTGAGAGGATGAACGGCCACATTGGGACTGAGATACGGCCCAGACTCCTACGGGAGGCAGCAGTGGGGAATATTGGGCAATGGGGGAAACCCTGACCCAGCAACGCCGCGTGAAGGAAGAAGGCCTTCGGGTTGTAAACTTCTTTTACCAGGGGCGAAAGAAATGACGGTACCTGGAGAAAAAGCAACGGCTAACTACGTGCCAGCAGCCGCGGTAATACGTAGGTTGCGAGCGTTGTCCGGATTTACTGGGTGTAAAGGGCGTGTAGGCGGAGATGCAAGTTGGGAGTGAAATCCATGGGCTCAACCCATGAACTGCTTCCAAAACTGTATCCCTTGAGTATCGGAGAGGCAAGCGGAATTCCTAGTGTAGCGGTGAAATGCGTAGATATTAGGAGGAACACCAGTGGCGAAGGCGGCTTACTGGACGATAACTGACGCTGAGGCTCGAAAGCGTGGGGAGCAAACAGGATTAGATACCCTGGTAGTCCACGCCGTAAACG